>OHAF01001296.1_pt1 | contig 23617 bp, 9 predicted proteins | sample 1577041 | NCBI WGS metagenome assembly OHAF01 (sample SAMEA3541495, study PRJEB24748) | human gut metagenome | biome: human gut; feature: human-associated habitat; material: faeces | place: China | collected 2012
CTTGCATGTGTTAAGCACGCCGCCAGCGTTCGTCCTGAGCCAGGATCAAACTCTCAATAAAATGGTATCAACACAGACCTAAGTCTGAGCTAATCTTTATCGAGCTATTTGTCATAGCTTAAAACTTTTTATCCTTACGATTCAGACGTAATTGACTTAACCGTCCTCCTCGCAAGCCACTGTACATATTGCACAGTTTTTCATCTGGTGCTTGTCAAAGTTTCGTTGTTTAATTTACAAGGTGCACGCTCCATTCGCGGAACAGTATGTTATTATACACGCATCCCAGGAAATGTCAAGCGTATTTCCAAACTTTTTTCCAGTCTGTCATATCTTTTAGTTTCATAGTCAAATCAGGCACATTCAGTTGTGCATAATAGCCACAATCAGCGTCGTTTTTGTTGCCGCTTACGCTTTTCTGCGGCTGACATACGGAAGAACGCTTATTAAAAGGCCGCCATCTCAGTAAGCAACTACTTTTTGAGATGGCGGCCTTTTATACTAGGATTGATTTATACTTACGTTCACATTGCTTTAGCTATAATCCGATCACGAGCTGCTGATCGATTCACACAAAGGCGCAAGTGAGTCTGCATCGAGAACAAAGAGCTTCCATGCATCATCAGTCTTCCGATTTGCGCCGATCAGCTGCAGCTTGTCTAAGTTCTCTGCAGCAACGGACTCCGAAACGGCAAATCCGGACTGCCGACCATTTGCGTCGGAAAACGCAATCATAATACGCACCCTCTGTTCGCTATTCAGGCCAAAATTCGCAATAAGAAAGTGCAGTCCATCCGCTTCAGAGTTAGTCTCGACAAGAACAGAGCCAGCCGCAAAGGTAATCGCTCCATTGCGCAGCTCACAGGATATTCCCTGTAGATCTGCGTCGAAAATATCCTCCAGGTCCGTATGCAGCGTCAGCGACGTGATTTTGCTTGCAGGTCTGCTTGCCGCTTTAAATGAAATCTCTGCAAACAGTTCATCCGCGACTGTTCCCTCTGTGCAGACCCAGTTCAAAACCACGTAGTCTTTTCCATCAATCGTAACCGCCTGTGCCAGTGACACGCCTTTCTTTGTCAGGAAACCGCCGCAAAACGACGCACTCTCATAGCTGAGGCAGCTTCTGTCATACTCAATGTAAAGCTTCATCGATGCAACGCCTGAGTTGTCTTTCAGCCGAATTGCGGTTTTGAAAGATTCGCCCGGCTTGCAGGTCTGATCCTCTGCGGTGATCTGCATCACAGCAGAACGCTCTGCAGCGTTTGCCGAAACCGCGCTCAGCGTGAACAACAGCGCTACTGCACATAGCAGCGTCAAGATTTTTTTCATATCCGCTTACTCCTCAGTACAGCGTAATGCCCGGATATTCTGCAATATAGCGCAGCAGAATCACAACGTCCTTGTTGTTCACCGCGTCGTCGCCATTGACGTCAGGGTTGCCCTTGACCTCATCTTTTCTAAGGTCGCAGACATAGTTCAGCAGCAGCAGCGCATCGTCGACGTTCACCTTTCCGTCCCCGTTGATATCGCCGGGGCGGTACTTGCCGATTTGAACCGTTCCATTTTTAACGAGGAAGTTTTGATTCTTTAGGCTTTCATTAAAGACATTTTCTTTGTCATAAGTAAGCGAAACCTGTGCGGAGGTATTCTCCGAAACCGCTATTACCTCAAATTTCAGATTGGCAATGGTCTCGTTCCCAGTATACTCCCCCGACGCTCCTTTGACCCAACTCATGGTAACTTTTCCGGTAGTCTCGTCGTTGACAGCGACAGTATTGCTCAACCCCGTAAGCGCCTCGGTAAAGGACGCCCCCTGATACTCCAAGCAGTTTGCGTCATAGGAGACAGTGAACATGATCGAGGCGATGCCGTCGTTGTTCTTGAGCGAGACCGGGATCGTAATCGTATCGCCGGGGTACGCGTTGCAGGAGCCCACTTCGATCACAGGACTCATCTCATACGCCGGATCTTTCGCACCGCAGGCGGTGCAGACGCCGTTATCAAAATGATGCCCCGTTGCAGGCAAGACTGTTTCCGCAGCGGTAATCACGTTCTCTCCGCTTTCGTCACTAAAATACTTTCCGCAGCCGCTTTCGCAGACCCAATACGCGATATTGCCTGCATTCAGGCAATCCGGCGCTTTTGCGTCGACTGCACGCAGCTGATGGTTATGCACTGTCGCGGTGAGCGTCGCTGTGGCGGACGCCGCCTGATAGTTGGCAGTCCCTTCCGTAGTAACGGTGACCGTGAAAACGCCGCCATCGGGGATGGAGAGCGTTGTGCCGTCCAATTCGACAGGCGTTTCGTCTTTCGTCACCGTGTAGGCCGCCGCTCCGGCGGTTTGCGGAATGGTGAAGAGCGTGGACACGTCAAAGGTCTTTTCCATCGTGCTCATGTCATGCGCCTGAATGGTGATGGGCAGCTTCTTGCCGGTCACCGTGCCGGTGATCTCCGTCTCGCCGCTTCCCGCGATTACGCCGGTTTCGGCGGTGTTGAGCGTTCCCGCGACTTTCAGCTTACCGTTCACCGTCAATTTTCCCTTTACAATCAGCGTTCCGTTCACTGCTAGGGTAGTGTCTGCCGGAACGATCAGTTCCTGTCCCACGTCCACCGTCATGGTTCTGTCTCGGTCGATCTCGCGATCCGCGGGCAAGGTATAGGAATTACCGATTATTTGTCCATTTCCATAGAACAGCACACCGGATTTCATGCTATTATTTTTTACCTGCGTATCACTGACAACCCAACCATTTCCACCATCATCAGAAGTTAGTGTGTCAATGCTACTATACCTTGTTATAAAGACAACTCCACCGTTCACAATCGCGTTACCAAGGGAGCCGTTCACGAATACTGAGCCGCCGGAGATATTACAACCACGGATACCACTAGCAACTACTTTGCCGCCATCAATATTAACTACTCCACCATTTTCTGATGCATCATTATAAGCACCAATTCCATATTCGCTACCAGTTGCCTTTACAACCGCGTTGTCAGAAATAGAGATTACACCGTTTTCACCAGTGGTATAGCCGAAAGATTTATAATAAGAATATCCGCTTCCCCCAATGCCAGCAGCACCGCTTGCAGTAACATTGGCATTCCCGCTGATCGTTAGTCTGCCATTTATGCCCGTTCCATAGGAACTGCATCTGGACGATGCACTACAATATGCTCGTCCACCCCCGATACCTGTAGCATTGTCTGAGTTCGCCTTTACCGTTGCATAATCGGTGATCAATACCTCGCCGTACGCACCGGTAAGATGCACATCTTCACTAATGCCTGAGCCAGAACCAATACCTGCACCACCACCATTTACAGATTCTGCAGTTACATTCGCCGCACCGCGCAGAATAATTTTCCCACTCACGCCAGTACCGTCTGCACATGCACCGCCACCTATGCCTGCACCATAATTTATAGAATTTGCTATAACAGTGGCTGTGCCATCAATGATGATCTGCCCACTATGGCCAGTACCAACTGCATAGCTGCCACCGCCAATACCTGCGCCACTGGCACCGGTTGCCGTAATCATGCCACCGGAGATGTGAATTGATTCGCCTTCGCCGGTTCCAGTGCCGTTATCACCACCGCCGATACCCGCGGCAGAAGCGCCGCCAGTTGCATTCACAGTACCGCTCAAAATTGTGATGTTACCGCCGCTAGTCTTTTCATTGCCACCGATGCCTGCACCCCCTTGGGCACCCTTCGCAGTCAATTCATCAGAATCCGTGTCAGCAGAAATGGTCACGGCTGCACCACTGGGAACGGAAAGTCCAGCCTTAGTGTTGCCACTTTTCAATGTCACCGTGCCAACCAATTTTAACAGAACCGATGCACCCGCCTCGATGGAAAACGCACAAGCACCGGAAACACTGCTAACATCAATATCAACATTATTCATCGTGATCTGATGTGTACCATTCTCCACGCTGATAGTATTAGTGAGGTTAGATTTATCGCTCTGCTCGATCGTATACGCGCCGGTAAACGGGGTTTCGTCCCCGCCGCCCTGCGTATAGCCTGTGGCAGAGATCGTGATGCTGCCCTGCGACAGATCCAGTGTGACCGTTTGTGCCACCGGCGCATCGGTGCCCTCCGTGCCTGCGTCTGCCAACATGGCCGTCTCTTCATCCACCGCCAGAACCTGTACGGCGGTCATGGAGAACACCATCGCCATGCTGAGCAGCAGCGAAATGAGTTTCTTCATCTGGTTTCTCTCCTTTTTTGTTGTTTTTATCATCCCGGCGGCAGCGCCGCCGCAGAATGTTGGGTCAAGCCGCCCTTATCGGGCGGACACCTTGACGAGCACCGACAGAACGCTGCCGGTGGGCGCGCCCTTTGCGTCAAGCCAGAACAGCTTGAGCGTGAGCACCTCTGCGCTGTTGACCGCGCCCCACGTCACGGTCGTTTTTCCCTCTTTGTTCACCGGCGCTTGTCCGACTGCCAGCTGCCTGCCGTCCGCGCTGAAAAGCGCCGCAATACAGCTCACGCAATTCGACTCCGGCACGTTCACCGTGACTGAGTTTTTTCCGATGTTCACGATCGTGTCATTTGGCGCATCGGTGACCGTAACGGCATAGGTCGAGAAATGCGACAGCGTCAGCACGGCATTCCCGTCGCGGTAGCCCACCTCGACCGGCTCCTTTTTGCCGTCGGCAAGATACCACGCCTGCAGCACGCCCTGCTTCGTCCATGTGAACGGGACGGAGATGGTCACCTTGCCGTCAAAATTGTGAATTTCCGTTCCGTTTGCTGTCAGGCTCACGTCGAGCACCTTGCTCTGCACCGTGCTGCCGATGATTGCGGCTTGATTGCCACTCAGTGCGTCGTCGGTGCTGACGTGCAGCTGAATATCAGCGCTGTTCGCCGCTTTGATGACCGACTGCATCGCAGTCTTGTCCAGCGTGACCACCGCGTCCGCCATCTTGATTGACAATACCTCCACTTTCAAATCAAGGACATTGTTCACGGCGCTGACGGGCAGGATCACGTCGCGAGGAGCATCTTTCAACTTGGACAGGTCAATCTGTACCGTGCCGCTTTTTTTGAGCTGCTCTTCGAGCACGGCTTGATCGACTGACTCGATCTTCACCGTGCCGTCGTCCGCTTTGGTATAGTAAGCGGAGTTGTCCTCCGTCTTATCGCCGATGCGCTCCCACTGAGCAAAATACGTCCAGATCTGGCCAACAATGGTCGTATCTCCGGTCAAACGCTCCACAAGATCTTCCGCCGCAGTCCGATTCTGCTTTCCTGCATCATCCGTACTGTAGGCGTCAATGCGATATCCATCCCTCTGAAATGCGTCTGTAAGCGTATCCGCCGTCACCCGCAGATCTGCGCCAGAAGATTCGATCACATAGTACTTTGAATCTTTTGTCGTCACACCGCCGTTGCCGTCTAAAACAACCGCCCCACAGGCAGAGGGCATATAGTACGCAACCAGCATTCTCTGCTCACCCGTATATGTATCGCCGGGACGGTACTGAATGTCAGGGCATCCCGTCATCGTGCGCTCCGTCTGCCAGCCGACAAACTTTCTGAACGCCGTATCTGGGAATGCCGGGAGCACGTCTCCCTCTTTGGCCTCTATCGTAATGGGATATTCTGCGCAAACATAGCTTTGAGCCTGATAGGTTCCAATAAAGTCCGCAGCAGTCTCAGATTCTCCGGCGAGCAAAGGTTCGAAAAAGCAAACTCGCTGCGCTTCGAAAGCAGGCCGTCCGTTGTCGCCCTTGAAAACGAGGGTTTGTGTATAGCTGTTTAAACCGTCGATCCAAATATCCCCCGTTGCCTTTACAGCCGGCGCCCCAGCGCCGCCATACACCTGCGCAGACAGCTTATCAGCCGCACTATGTCCATATCGATTGGCATAGATCCTTACATTGCCATCCGCCGAAATTGCAGGTTGTCCTGCCGCACCCGTGATCATTCCATCAAGATGGAGCGCAATGTTTCCTGAAACGCTGATCGGTTTTCCGGAGTAATTGCTGTAAATGTCGATTTCCGCCTGTCCCCAATTCCGCTCTGTATGGGGATCATATGCCCAGCCAAGGCTTTGGCTGCCATGAGGGCGATCCGTCGAATAGGTTTTGCCATCTATCTCAAATGTTCCGGTCGCGTACTGTGCAGTAAACTCTGCCGAGGCAGAAACCTCGATCTGAGTTCCGGCCGTGTAGGTCTGCCCGTCGCTGCCCAGCCAGCCCGTGAAGACATAGCCCGATTTATAAGACTTCGGCAATTCAAACGTGCCGCCGCTGACAGGCACAGTACATATTTCAGAATATGTATATCCGCCATTCTCTTCATAGCAGCCGTAGTCCTTCAGCACTACGCCGATCTGCCCGTCGCTCTCCCACACAGCGTAGAGGTCCGCCTCAAACTCGTAGTTATACTCAAAGCAATACGCCGTACTGCTCGCCGCCGCATAGTCGATCGTCGCAGGATTTTCTGTCCTCGACCAGCCAAGCAGACGTCTACCAGCGTTTGTAAACACGGTTGAGTATGCACCAAGGTCGATCGAATTGCTCTTCGAGCGCACAACATATAAGTTCTCCCCGGTTTCAGTCACGCCGTCAACGCCGTGCAGCATCAGCACACGATCCCGCATCTCGTAGGAGATGTAGGTTCTATTATCATAGGTGTCGTCCGTGATCGGCACTGCGCTCTCCTTATCCTTGCCGCCGCGGATTAGATAGGTCTGGTAGCGATCCTTGATCATTTTGCCATAGGAGAGCGCGTTCGGGCTGCCCGTCGCTTCAAAGAAGCCATTCTCCCAGCACGAGATCTGCAGCTCCTGTGTGTAAAGTGCCGGACCGTTCTCGCCGCCGCTAATGTTCAGCTCGCCGTCCGCCGCCTCCAGCCGCATCGTCCTCCCTGCGCGCAGGGCGTACCCCTCGCTTGCGCGGACGCGCAGGTTGCCGGGGGTCAGTTCATTATTCATCCGCTGCCCGGCAACACTCACTTGCAGCGTTTCCTTACTCTCGATGCTCCCGCTCACCGTGTTGTTCGTTCCAAAAGCAAACACAGCAAGGCTCAGATCGGACACAATGCTGCCGCCGTGATAATCCATCAGCCAAAGCCGTCCTTCATCAGAATCGGCGTGATAATTATAGTTCCAGCCGTTGCCCCTGCATTCCTGCATGGCATCATATGTTTTTCCGTCGATGATGATATGCTTTCCGCTCGGTGTGATCTTCTCCCACTGGGCATAGAGGATCGTCTGAGCACCCATGTCCTCCGTTACGAAGATCTCATCATACGGATACGACTTGCCCGAACCGTCCTTCTCGGTGTTGTAGCCGGTCATCGTATAGCCATCTCTCGCAAATCGCGGGCAGACGTAATTTGAATCGCTCTCTGAAAAACTTGCCCACCGGCGAGTTACAGTACACTGAGCGCCGTTCACTGTATCCGTCATCGTACCGCCGTTGCCGTCGAAGATGATAATGTTGTGCGCATTATAAAACAGCATTCTGCCAAAGCGCGTGCCGGACGGCACCGAGACCGTTTCACCGTGGAAGTAAGGCTCGTTGGTATCGCTCCTCCGCCAGAGTCCCATTTTGTTTTGTTCCACTTCCGGCAGCGTCACCGTTCCATCCTCCGCCATGGCAATGCTGCTGAAGCCCGCCTTGGTGGCATGTGCGCCGGCATAGCTGCCCTGAAGGATCACATAGTTGCTGTCCGGTACTTTAAGCCAGACGGCGTAGAGCGTTCCATAATCCGTCGACTTCAGATGTCCGGTCGCATCCGTGACAAGTTTCTCACCTTTCTGATCCGCCGCCCAGCCGACAAGGGCATAGCCCTCCTGCGTAAACGGATACCGGTTCAGGTCAAGCTCCTCAACCGCGCGATACTCTGCAATGGTCATCGGCAGACCCTGCAGGGTTCCGCCGTTGCCTTCGAGGGCAATCTGCTTCGTATCGGAATAGGTCATAAGCGTTGAACCATCGCTCGACATTTTGTATCCGATTCCGCTCGCGCAGGTAATCTTCGTATACTTTGCCACAGCCTGACGTCCCTCGATAATTACATTTGGCGAGCTGAGGTAAAGTGACGACGCATCTACAGCAACGGCGTTTTCTGCACTGATACGATATACCGCAGCAGAATTTTTTATAGTAACACTCTCTGCCCGGATTGCTGCCACACCATTTGTCTTCACTGAAAACTGTGCGCCTACCGACGCATTGTTCACAAGTGTCAGGCTGCCTGCCGCTTCGATCTGTCCAACGCTCACACCGTCAACAAATCCGAGCGTCAGATTTCCATCAAAGGCGATTCTGCCGCCGCTGTAGCGCGTGCTGTTCGTTATATCAATTTGGCCGTAAGTAGACGACGCACTCCCTCCGATATCTCTAAATCGCCAGCCTGTGCCGTAGTTCCAGTCATTCTTGCCAAAAAGGCCCGTCATATCGTCACTGTCGATGATAAGGCGCACGCCGTCTTTCAACTGATCAAGCAGCGCCCACTGGGCGTAGAGAACCGTCGCTTCCTTCATGCTTTCGGGCACGGTGAAACTGCTGACCGGATAGAACTCGCCCGAGCCGTCCGCCTTAGTGTTATAGCTGATCACCATATAGCCAGGTTTAGCAATCCGCGTTTCCCTGTAATATGTTCCGCCGATTCTGAGCCCCACCAGATGGCGGGTCACGATATGCTGAACGCCGTTTACCGTATTTGTCATCGTGCCGCCGTTGCCGTCAAAGATAACATACGTACCGTCGCTGCTGTGCCACCAGCCGGAAAGGAAAGCCCCCGGTTTCAGTGTTGCGGTTTCCCCGCTCAGGTAAGCCTCTTCAGTGAACCGGTCCGCCCAGACTGCCGCTCCATTTTTTGTGCTGACGCTCGCCAGATCCGGCAGAGTAAATTTTCCATCTTCCGGCAGGTCAAAACTGCTGAACGTGCCAGCGCTGGTCTTGACACTGTCGCTTGCACCATTGTATTGGCTGCCCTGAATGATGATATAGTTGCCATCCTCCGGCACCCGCAGCCAGACGGCATAAAGTGTATCGTAGCTGCCCGTTTTCGCCAGCGTTTCATCAGCACCCGCCTCATACTTCATACTGTTCAGATCCGAAACCCAGCCGACAAGGACATAGCCATCCCGTGTGAACGGATAGTTCCTCAGGTTGAGCGGTTCTTCCTCAGAATAGACAACTATTTTCTCCTCTGTCATCCCATCCAGCGTGCCGCCGTTGCCCTTGAGTGTGACCGTCATGTTTTTCCGATAGCTATACAGTCCCGACATCAATCCATCGGCATTCTGATTGCTCCTATAGGCAATTCCCTCTTCGCAGGTAACTGGAAGACTATTAGAAACAGCAGGATTGCCCTCAATGCTCACATTACCGGAAGCAAGATATAAACTCTCCGCCTCAATCGCAGTCTTTGTATTAGATACGATCCTATAAATCCCACCCGTATTTGTTATGGCAACACTTTTAGCGCGAATCGCACAGCTGTCTTCCGACACAACAGCAGCAGAGGTACTATTAGCCGTAAGCGACAATGCTCCGCTCACTTCAATCTGGCTCGTGCTGACCGAAGCATCAAAAACGATATTTACATTATCCCGTTTGCAGACAATATTTCCACCGTTATAACCATCGCTCAAATGCAGCTCGCTCGTCGTATCATCGACACTCCGATATGTCCATCCCGTGCCGCTGCATTCAGTTGTACTATTCAGCAGATCACTCTTGTCCTCGCCACCGATGACCAGCGATACATTATCCTCAAGATAATCGTCAGCCTTCCACATAGCGTAAAGCGTTTCATAACCGAGATCCACAGTAATGATACCGTTTCTGTCCGCCACCCATTCGTCATTGTTCTCATCTTTTGTCCAGCCAACAAGGGTATATCCAGCTCTCGTGAACTTATAATTGCCCAAGGAAAGAGGGTTGTCCTCAGAATAGTTGACTGTTATCCTATTTTCATTTCCCAGCGTTCCGTCTTTTCCATCAAGTGTAATCGTGTATATCTTTTTCTCATTCTTATCGATTTCCGCTTCATCCCTCGCCTGCGCAGGCATCAGCGTGAACAGCATCACCAGGATCATATTCAGACTGAGCAACCGTATTTTTCGACTGTACATATTATTGTTCTCCCTCTTTTGTATCGCGTTTATCAAGCAATGCCAGCGCCAGATAGAAATACGGCGCCGTCATGATCATACTGAATCCAAAAAACGCCTGTACCGAATAGCAAAACAGCATCGTTCCCAAAACAGCGGTGACTGCATCCTGACCGCTGCCGCAGACCCACTTTTTTGCCGCCGCGATCAATGCGCCAAGATAGCTTGCCAGCGCCAGAATGCCCTGATGGTACAGGATATTCAAATATTCATTGTGCGCAATGTCGATCCGCGCAACGATTGTGCCTCCCAGCACTTCATCGTAGCGCGAAAACGCTTCGATATCGCTGTACAGCATCGTGTCAGGCCCCGTGCCGAAAAGCAGATGCTCCGGCACTCTTTGCAGTACGCCTTTCCAAATGTGGAGCCGACCTGAGCCAAAGCCACCCTCCGCATTGCCGTGCAGAATCGCATGCAGTTCGTGGAACATACCGCCCAGGTCCGCAAAGTACACCACCGCAAGCATTGCCAATGCAACAGCCAGAAGTGCCATTGCCAAAGTGCGCTGCAATCTTTTCTCCATCGGCGCAATGACGGCGACGCTGACTGCTGCCCCGCCGAATACGCCGACAAATCCCGCCAGAACATCCATCTTGATGAGCACAAACAGCGCTAAGGTCAGCGGCGCAAGCAAATAAAAGCGCTGACGATCTCCGCTCCTCAAAATTGTCGCCCAGCACGCAGGGATCATCATGCATAGAAACGCCGCCACAAGGTCGACATTTCCGATCGTACCAAGATAGGCCCCGGAATAAGCCTTATAGGCATCCGCGTAGTTATATCCGGCTGGATAAAGCCCAAAAGGATTCCCGCCATACAGCTGTATAATGCAGATCACGCAGAAACCGCTCACGGATAGCGCCATTGCTGCAATCAGTACTTTGTCAGCCTTTCCATAGACGCGCACGAAGAAAAAGCAGGCACAATAGATCGTGATCGTCAGCGCTCCTTCATAGCGGCCGACTCCAATGACCGTATCCGGAAAATACGGTGATAGCAGCGCGGAGATCCACGTTAGCAACAGATAGATCGCCAGCAGACGCTGTGTCCAGCTCGTCCGCTTCAGCGCTGAACGTATATCTCTGTGCAGTCCGCCAACAATTGCCGTCTCCGCCAGCAACAGCAGCATGATCGCCGCATAGCCGCCGCAGAGGAGCAAGAACGCCCGGTATTTTTCCTCCGCGATCCCGCCGAATCCTTGTCTTCCAGGGTAAAGCAAAAATACCGTGACCATCAGGATCAGATAGATTTCTGTGACCTGTTCAAATATATTGCTTGTCCGCGTTTTCTTTGTCATACCCCACGTCCCGTTTTCATTTCGAAAGCTCAAACAGCATCTGCTCAAACCAACTCAATTTTTACTTTATCCCGCGAAAAAGCAGAAAACAATATGCTCGCTGCATAGTACCGGCATTTCGTTTCGCGCCATTCGGCACACATTATCTTTATAAAAAGGTACCGCAGGGGCAATCCCCTGCGGTACTTTGTCTCGTAATATGCTGGTCTGTTCGTCATTCCGAGGCGAGAAAGGCGCTCAGTTCTCCTCTTGAGGAACTTTTATTTTTCCAGTTCCGCAAAGCGCATCAGCATCGTGGCAACCTGCGCGCGGGTGGCGCTGCCCTGCGGATTCAGCTTGCCGTCCATGCCGCCGATCAGGCCGGTGGACACTGCCCACTGCATCGCCTCGACCGCGTAGTTGCTGACGCTGTTCGCATCGGCAAACACGCTCAGATCAGCGGTCGCAGGGCCCTTGACCATACCCTTGCTGACAGCGTAGCGGTACAGCATCGCCGCGAGCTGCTCGCGGGTGATCGTGCCGTTCGGCATCGTGCCGTCGGACACGCCGTTTGCGATGGCCCACTGCTGTGCCACTGCATACCACTCGCCGCCGGAGGTCGTGTCCACGCCGCTCATGCGGGCGAGGATCGTCCAGATCATCGCGCGGGAGGTCGCGAGGTTCGGCTCAAAGCCGTTGCCCGTGCCGTTCATCAGGCCGTTCTCCGTCACATACTGTACAGCGCCGAAGAACCAGTCGCCCGGCTGAACGTCGCCATAGGGATTCACATAGGCGTTCGCCTCGCCGAACTCGGACCTGATCGAGACCTTACCCGCAGGCATCACAAAGCTGAACCGGCCGTTGCCGAGATCGGTCAGCGGCAGCGAATTGCCGTTCTGGTCGATGACCTCGAGCGACTTGAGCTCCTGACCCTTGTCGGGCGTGACCGTGATCGTCACCGTAGCGCCCTTGGCCGCATACGAGGGCGAGACGCTGATCTTGCCGTTTTCCGTGCGATCCACGCTGACCGCATTGCCGGTGGGACCGACATAGCTCGGACGTGCGCTTACGGTCAGCGTACCGGTTTGCGCGCTCAGCTCATAATTTGCGCTCGCCGCGGGCTCCGTCTCAAAACCGATCACATAGGTGCCGGCCTGCTTCATCGGGTCGACATTCGCGTCGTGTACCAGCTTGAGCGTCGGCACCGTCATCAGCTTATCATTGCCGACAAGGCCGGAGACGGTGTAGGTCAGCTCAGGCTGCTTGTCGCCGATGTAGGCGGTCTTGTCGTCCGCCTTGACCGTCAGCGCGCGCTTGGCAATGGTAACGGTGACCGTCGTACTGCCGCTTGCGTGCGTAGACGTTTCCGCCGCAGTGATCGTGATCGTAGCCGTACCGGACTTGATTGCCGTCACGTTGCCGTTTGTATCGACAGAGACAATGTCCATGCCGTCCGTGACCTCGTAGCTCAGCGAGCCGACGGCACCGCTCACTTCGATCTTCTTCGCCGCGTCGCCATAGGTCATCGCGATGGGTGCTGCGCTCAGCGTCTGCGCCGTCTTGGCAAGCACCGTGAGGGTGACCTCAAGGTCAAAATTATTGTAGTTCGTACTGGTGACCGGAATCTTAACCGTAGCGGTCGAATTGACCTTGCTGCTGTCATTGACAAACTGGAAGCTCAGCTTGCCGTCTGCAACCTTCACACTGTCGGCTGCAAAGACATCGTTACCGCGAGTCACGCTAGCCGCGCCGAACGTCCAACCGGCGGTCGGATTCAGCACATTGTTGAGGTCAAGCTCACCGGCTGCGCCATACTTGGCAGAAGCATTCGCCGTCTTTGTGCCTGAGTAATCCGCTTGGGCAATAGTAAATTTCTTCTCCGTATCGGTAAAGCTGTAGTTGCCGTTGGCCGTAGCCTTGACCGTTACCGTTGCTTCACCGGCGTCGGTGTTGTTGCAGTATTCCAAGGCATAATCGCTCGTTGCAAGCTCAATCGTATCAACCTTTACGGTAACCGTCGGAGTGATAGCACTGCCGGTGTAAGTGTTGCCGCCTGTCACTTCAACATCGGGCGTAATGCTCTTCTTTGCAACGGTAAACGCCTGCTGTACGCTGCCGGTGTAGTTACCCGTACCGGTTACGGTCAAGTTGTAGCTGCCCGCTTTTGTCACGGTATTGTCGGACAGCGTATAATCCGCAGTGCCGAGAGTCGTATCGCCCAATTTCACCGCCGACACATTCTGCGTCTGTTCAGAGCCACTGTAGGTCAAGGGTTCACCGAGCGTGACCGTTGCGCCGGTGATGGACTTGGGCTCGATGGTAAAGTTGGCAGAGGTAGCAGAGTAGATATGCGTCGCTGTCTCGCATGTCACTGTCACTTTATAGGTTCCGGCCTCGGTGGGGTTAGCTGCACCGCTATAGCTCGTGCCATCCTTTCGCAGGGTGCCAGTGTAAGAAACGGTAGTGGACTGCGTTCCGTCCGGCATAGTATAGGTCGGAACAGAAAGTGTATCGCCGAACGTGCAGCCCTGCTGCGTCACGCCGCCTGCAAGCGCAGCGGTGGTCTTATCGGTCACCGTGACCGTGATGCTGTCGCTCTTGCCCGTGTATTCAGGTGTACCGTCGTTGTTTTCATCCTTACTTGCCACCGTGACGGCAACGGTGACATTCCCGGTGGTAGCACCGGAGGTCAACACGCCGTTGGCGTCGATAGTGCAGTCGTTGGCTTCACCACCGGTAATGGTAAAAGAAACGGCTCCCTTTGCACCGGTCACAAGGCTATTGAGATCCAACGTATTGCCGCCTTTGGTAACGTTGTCTGCTGTCTTGATCACAGCGGGATCTTCCACCGGCGTGATCTTAAAGTCCTTATTCGCCGTTCCCTGATAGTTGCCCTTGCCGGTGATGGTCACGGTAGCGGTGCCGACGTACTGGTTGTTGCTGTAGCTGTAGGTAAAGTCCGTACCAGACGTCAACTCTTTTTCGCCGTCTTTGACCTCCGGCGTGGGCGTGATCTGCTTGCCGGTGTAGGGCTGATCGTCAATAGCGCCGATCGTCACATTCTCGATGCTCTTGGGCGCGATCGTCCAACCATTGGCAAACGTATAGCTGCCGCTATAGTTGCCCTGACCGGTTACGGTCAAGCTATAAGCTTTCGCATCGATACCCTTGGCGGAGCTCTCTACGACGGTATAATCCGTACCCGCTACCAGTTCTTTTTCGCCGGAATACACCTTGTAGTCCGTAAGCGTCTGCTCGTCACCGTTATAAGTCAACGTGCTATCACTGGAGATAACCAGTTTAAGATTTGCATTTGCAAGAGCAAGCGGTACGATCGTCCAACGCAGCGTCTGATCATCACTCGAACCGTTGGCCCAAGCCGTTTCTTCTTTGTCATTCAGCGCTGCGGTGGCCTTATAGGTCTTGGCGTCTGTTCCCACAGTCTCGCCCGTCACGGTAAAATCATCCGAAGAACCGCTGTAGGTAAATGTCTGCTGACTGCCATTATAGGTATACGTGCCTGTGGCCTCCGGGATCGCGACCGACCGCTTGCCCACCGTGAGCGCGTCCGTCGCAGCAGTCAGATTATTATAGGTGATCGTGATGGTTTTCCCATTGTGGTCAGCCACTTTCAGCACCGTTTCGCTACCGACCGCCGTATCGCCGATCGCCGTGCTGTAGCCCGTGACCTGCTTTGTCTTGCCGCTGGCACAGGTTGCCGTAACGACCATGCCAGAAAGATCTAATTTTTCGCCCGAGGTGTAGCTCAGCTTCGGCTGCGTGGTGACAGCAATGTTTGTTACGGTATCCGCAGTCGCACTGACCGTCAGCGTTTCACTCAAGCCACTGGCGGAGTCGCTGACAGTAACCTGATTCTGTCCTGCTGCCAGGCCATTCGCGGGAAGTACAACATTAAAATTCGTGACCGGCGTAGCCTTGCCCTGCGTGTCAATATAATTGACGTCTAGCTTTGCTTCTAGCTCATCCGCCGTGGTAGTGTCATAAATCGTGCCGACATCAGGCTTTAAAGCAACCGTAATCGCCGGAACCTGAAGGACGGTAAAGAGATTGCTATTAGCATCTCTCATACCAGCAGTATCACTTCCGGTTCCCGCATCAAATATAAACTTTGTCAAATCTGCTTCTGCCAATTTTTTTAAGGCTTTAAACTTGATAGATACTAACGTTCCACTCGACTGCACCACATTATTTCCGTCATCATCTACCTTTGTAATTCCGTCCTTATTCGCAGTTGCCCAAGCAATTTTCACAGTATCTGCTGAATACTCCGAGTTTTCAGTGGGCTTAACAAGAACTCCGGTCGTATTCAATGCTTTCATTTTTTGATTATCATATTTTAGGAACAAATCAAAAGAATTGATTGACTCTTCCCCTGTGGTCGGGTTATTTGCAAAATTAACCGCAACCCAAAACTCTTCATTTTCCTCTACAGAGGAAATTTCTGTTCCGTTACTAAATTTGTCTGTCACTTTGGTAGACAAATATATTACGCCATCACCTGTTCCCTCTGCAACGAGAGCCGCATTGACTGGCACACATGTAAGCCCTAGCAGCATCGTTAACGTTAGGAGCAGTGATACTACCTTAACTACGCACTTGCTCATTACATGGCCTCCTTAAACTCTTTAATCAGATGAACGCTATACTGCAATATCTGCATAGCGTCTCCCGATTCAATCTTATTGTTCATATTAACATCTGCTGCCAACTGTTGCCGGGCACTCAAGGTGAATAAACGCACAGAGTGTTGCAGCACTAGCATTGCATCTCCAGAATTGATTGCACCATCCTCATTTACGTCGCCCAGCGTGTACTTCTTGTCGTACTGGAATGTGGCGTCAGGTTCTGCTGCATTAAATGCCGTGCCGCCGCCCACGAGGTAGACGTAGTACTTGCCCTTGGTCAGTTCCTTGGGGTAGGCGGTGAAGCTCACGCGCGTCTCCGTTGCCGCCATCTGGTCAATGTAGGCGATGTTGTCCGCCGTCGGCACGCCCGGCGCGCTGCCGTCCGCACCGCCCTTGAGCACCAGCAGCAAATACTGCTGATTTTCCGTCAGATTTTCAGCTTTCACGTCGAACTTGACCGCGTTGGCGTAATAATCGCCCGAAATGCTCGTGTCAGTTCCAGCAGGAATTGAACTCCCGCTTGCGTCTTTCGGTGTCAGCGTCACATCGGTATTCTCGCTGATATTGTAGATGCCGCCTTTGACAGATTCGCTGTCCGCCGCCAGCGCGCCCACGCACAGCAGTGCCGACAGGATCGCCCCCAGCAGAAGCGACCGCAATAGTCTCTTCATACAGTTCCTCCTTTTTCTATGTCAACTTTTTGCTCACTTCGCGTAACGCACAAAGATCGCCGCGACCTCCGCGCGCGTGGCAGTCGCCGTGGGGCTGACGGTGGTCGGGCTCGTGCCGTTGACCACGCCGTTGTAGATCGCCCAGTACATCGCAGTCTTTGCCCACGGCGCGATCGCGCCGCTGTCGGTAAACTGGCTGTCATATGTGGCGGTGAACATCGTCTCCGCGCCGCTCTGCGAACCGCTGTAGCGGAAGAGAATGGTCACGACCTCCTGACGGGTGATCTTGCCGTCGGGGCTGAACGTGTTCGCGCCCGTGCCGTTGACATAGCCCTTTTCCGCCGCCCAGTTCAGCGCATCGCGGTACCACGCATTCTGCGGAACATCGGTGAAGGCAGCCGCCGTGCTCGCCGCGCTCTTGCCCGCCATGCGGTAGAGCATGGTGACGAACTCCGCGCGCGTCAGCTGGCGGTTCGGCTCGAACCTTCCACCGCCCACGCCGTTGACGTAGCCAAGCTGCGCGGCGCGCTCGATGCTCTCATAACCCCAGAAGGACTTCGGCACATCGAGGAAGGTCTGCCCGGCGTTCTCACCGGGGACGGAAGGCTCCGCCGGCTCATCGCCCTTCGGCTGCTCCGGCTTTTCCGTGCCGGAGGGCTTCTGCGGCGAGTCCGCCGCAGGGACGTTCGTGCTGATCGAAGCGCCGTTGGCATCGCTGAACACGGCGTCCTTGAGCGCGAAGCCGGTTTCGCCCGACTTGAGCACCTTGAAGGTAAACACGCCGATCGAGCCGTCGCCCTTCGCCGGCGAGGTCGCCGCCGCGGCGACGATCGCGCCGTCTGCCGCGTCAGGATTGGCGGCCGAGAGCGTGCCCTTGAGCACATCGCCCACCGAGGCGCTCACGCAGGTGACGACCGTCTTGTCGAAGGCAAGCGTATACTGCGCAGCGCACAATCCCGGATTGCCGGAGATGTCCACCTTGACCGTGAACGTCTCACCCACCGCGGGCAGCGAGGCCGGTGCGTCGATCTTCAGGCTCGTCCCGGCGGCATAGGCCGGCAGGCTGAGCATAGCGATCATCAGCACCAGCAGCAGGCCGCGCCTGATGAAATTGTGCCTTTTCATTCTCTTCCTCCCCTGTTTTCAATGTTGTTCTGTTCTCCATCCGGAGAACAGAAAGGGTGTACACCCTTTGCCGTTGTATTCATTTTATTTTCCTGCCGCCGAGGCATTTGGCATCGCTTGCAGCGCCGCGCACAGCGGGGAATAATCACCGCCAGCATCCATCAGGAAAACGCGCATTTCGGTGACGTCTTCCTTTGCCGCGGCAGAAAGGGAAAGCTCTCCCACGCCTCTGGTGAGCGTCATCGTTCCCGCAGCAGACAGGCCGACCAGCCGTCCGCCCTGATACAGCGCCAGCATCGGCTCAACCGTCGAAACCGCGTTACCCGACGAAAAGTGCTGCAGATCGGCAACGTCCACCGCGACGGTGTATGTCTTGCCCGATGATGTGCTGTCGACCGAGCAGTTCTTCTCGTCGACCACCGCGGTCACACCGCTCTGCTTTTCAATCGTGGCCGGACGGACATCCACAACGGAAATAGGCGTACTGCTCTCTCCGTAGAGTTTTACCGAGTCGAAATCAAGTTTTTTCCCATCCGTCGCGCCCGAGAACTTGATGACCATCATCTGTTGTTCATCGGCATATGGCAGCGCCGAGGCCCAGGAAACGCGGAGCTTGCCGCTTTCGCTATTAACCTGGCAGCCCGCAGCGCTCGATATGACCTCTGCCGTCATCGACGAACCAAAGCGCAGCTCAAAGTTTCCGCCGTAGGTCACGCCGCGGTCCTGCAGCACCACAGCGACCGTCGCCGTGCCGTCATCCTGCAATGCGCCGCCGACGATCCAAAGCTTCGGGTCACGGCTGGACGGGGCTGTCACGCTGATCGTGCCGTCCGTGACCGAGGTGTCCAGCGGCTGTGAATTCTCATCGTACAGCCGCACATCCGTCAGCCGGACGGCGGAGTCCGCCTGTTCTTTACTGATGGTTTGCAGCACGATGGTGCACAGATTGCCGTCTGCTATCTCCTTCGTGGAGCTGAACGCAACACTGAGCACACCATCTTTTTTCACGTTGTAGGTCATGACCGCGCCCTTAAGGCTGTCCAGCGCCTGCACCGAACGCACTTGAAAGCACTTCGGATCGTATGTAAACGTGAAACTGCCGCCCGCCGCATGCAGGCCGCCGTCCAGACGGACCGTCACGCCAACGGCCTGATGCTCTGCCGTTTCGCTGCTGCTCAGACCGAGATGCGCCGTCTTTTTCGCCACGCTGCCCGCAATCGCGCTCGCATCCACCGGCACACCATTTGCATTGTACAGCCTGAGCTGCTCGGCTGAAACAGCGCTGCCGCCCGTCGGCGTGTCGGCGGTGATTCGGAACACCAGTTTGCAGAGTACGGTGTCCTTAATCGGTTCTGCCACGCCGGTGAATGTTACGCGGACTGCACCCTCGTCAGCACCATTGACAACGCAGTAGATGGAAGGCGCTGCCTCCGAGTTAGCCGACACAAGCTCCAGCACTTTACTGTCATAGCGAATGGTAAAGTTTCCGCTGTAAACATCGTCGCTTTTCAGTCCGACGGTCACATCGACCACCTCGCCTTTTGCGCCGCTCACGGTCGAGATCTCGACCGTGCCCGCCGCAAACACCTGCTGCGGCGCAGCGGCTGCTCCGAACAGGAGCAGCACTGCGAGCAGGCAGGATAAAACGTTCTTTTTCATCGCGAGCCCTCCGTCACTTTAGGCTGCCGATGAGTTTTGCATCGTAACGAAGGATCTTGATCGCGTCGCCCGCATCGACGAAACCGTCTTTGTTGACGTCAGCCGCGCTTTTCTGCTCCTCCGTCAATTTCTTAAGGCCGACTGCCGAGCGCAGGCAGAGCATGGCGTCCGCCGAGTCGATGTAGCCATCGCCGTTCACGTCGCCAAGCTGCGGCGCCGCCGTCACGGTGACGGTGACCTCAGCGGAGTGGTTGCCGTCCACGCTCGTGGCGTGGATTTTAGTCGTGCCGACGCTCACTGCCGTGACAATGCCCGTGCGGGAAACCGATGCGATCCCCGGATCATCGCTCGTCCAGACAAGCGTTTTAACTGTCGCATCCGCCGGCGCGATAGTTGCTGTCAGCTTGGCCGTGCCCCCCATCGGGATCTCATGCTTGGTCTCGCCGAACGAAACGCCGGTCACGCGCACGCGCGCGGCAAGCACCGAAACGATGCAGCTCACATGGCGTCCTCCTGCCGTAGCCGTAATTACGCTTGTGCCGGGCGTGACCGCCTGCACAAGGCCCTTCTCTGTGACCGTTGCCACATTTGGATTGCTCGACTGCCAGACAACGGACGCCGTGGATCCCTCGGGTAGGATCGTCGCTGCGAGCTGTTCGCCCATCTCTCCCACGTAAAGCGTCAGGGAATACTTGTTCAGCGTGATCGAGGTCACGGTGTCTTTCGGCTCCTCTGCCGCGGTCACGGTGATCGTTACCGCATCCGAAGTACCGCCGACCGTGGCAGTCACCGTTGCGCTGCCGCTGCCGACCGCTGTGACCTTGCCGCCCGGCGCGACATAGAGCACCTTGGGGTCAGAGCTTGTCCAGGTGACGGCCTTCTCCGGGTTCGTCAGCACCACGCCGCTCTTCAGCGTATACGCCGCCGTCAGGTCGACGCTCGTGCCGAGCGAGAGTGTCTCAGGCGCACGCTCAATGGACAGTTTCTCTACTTTCAGGCTGTCCTTCGCCAGCACGGTGACGGGGATCTCCTTCTTAACGGAGGAATCACCGTTCAGACTGACCGTCAGCGTGTCCGTCCCAGCGCTGCGCGCCGTCAGATAGCCGCTATCGCTGTTCCAGTTTGCACAGGTATAATTGTCCCAGTTATAGTCATATGTTATCCCTGAGTCGCTCACCGCATCATAAGGCGCACAACGCAGGTCGAGGAACATGGTTTCGCCCTCGATCAGCGTCAGAGAATCCACACTTTCGATGGCAATTACTTGCTTTTCTCCGCTGCCCACGTCATAGCACAGACGGTTAAGTCGCCACTTGCCATTGTCGTCCTGTGCCTTCTGTGTCTCGACACGCAGATAATAGATTCCCGTCTCAGAGATATGGAATGTACAGTTTGCGCTGCCACTTCTCGAGACCTCTTCTCCCTCTGCATTCAGCAAAGCACAGCCGCGATAGAGACCGCCCGCAGCATCGCGGCTGACGCGCACGACCTCGCCCACCTTGCGCTCGCCGATGCAAAAGTAGCGGTAATCAGCAGGGCCATTAAAGTAATACTCCCCATGATACTCCGCCCATTCACTGGGCGCGAGCGGTTTTGCCGTTTCAAAACTGTTATTGGTGGCAGTCAGCCGGACGTTGTATATGACGGAGCAATTCTCTCTGCGTTCGTATGCATTTGCTTTTAGATAGTAAATTCCCTCGTCCAGGCTCAAATACAAGTCATCGGTGGAGCTCCTCCAGCTTTGTACTTCACCGGCATTGTCACCCGCCGTAAGGAAGTCCTGCTCGCGATAAAGGAAATAGCTGATATTATTTCCTTTTGTACGAATATTCACTCTCGAGCTGTCCTCCGGAACAACGATTTTGAACCAATCTACATCATTGTCGGCGCTGAGCGTAAAGCTCTGCGGCACGCCCTCGTAGAGCGGCGTCGCCTTCTTCCACGTGTCGTTGTTCTCCTCGTCCGTCGCGGGGAGCAGTTCGATGCCGGTCGTGCGGATGTCGGGGCTGACATAGCGGCTGTCCGCCCTCAGCCTGATGTAGTAAACGCCCGCGTCCGTGAGCTTATAATAAAGATTGGTGTCGCTATTAAACAAATCTTCTGCGCGGTCCCCCTGCTCCATCAGGTCCCCGGCGCGGTAGAGCGCCGCGCGCGTCGTCTTGGTGCAGGTCAGGTGCAGCGTCATGTCGTTCTCGGGCACGGTGAAGCAGAACCAGTCCGCATCCGCGGTACTGGCAAGCACGTGCTGGATATTGCCGACGGGGACATTCGCCGCGGTCAGCCAGGTGTCGTTGCTCTCATAGGGGTCGTCGCCGCCCTCGCTCACACAGATACGCAGCAGGGAGCGGGGATAATTTCCCATGTATCCCTTACCATTTATCCCTGCGTAGACGCGCACATAATACTGCCCCTGCTGGTCGCAGCTAAAGCCGTACACATGCTGAATGTTCACTTTCGCCTGTTTGACGACCGCCGCGCCGTTCGGCGCGTAGAGATCATAGTAGAACGAATCGGAATAATCCGTGTTCAGACCGGTAAAGCGCAGGGTGTAGAGCTTTTTCTCGCCCTCGCCCGGAACTGCTTCAAACGCAAACCAGTCCTCATCGCCAAAGCCGCCGACCATGAACTCTTCGTCCGTGCCGATGTTCAGGCTTGTCGCCTTCTCCTTCGTATCGTTCGGCTCGTTCTTATCACCGTCTAAGATCTCCACGGACAGCATGCGCGTCAAGGGCGTTGCATCGCTCCGCTTCAAGGCGATATAATGCTCGCCCGCCGCCGCGGCGTGGAGATAGAGCGTCCGGTTCGCGTCGATCTCTGCATACGCCGCGCAGGAGGTATTGCTGTACTGCAAGTCCCCCGCCGGGTCAAAGCACAGTGAAAAACGCTCTCCCCGATTGGTATAGTCGTAGCCCGAGACCGTCAGGGCAATGTCCTGCCCCGGCGCGGTCGTGGTGACCTTGAAGTAGTCAACGTCACGCCCCGCAAGGGTGAATTCCGCGCTCTCGCCACCGCGCAGGGGCGTCGCCGTCTCCTTCGTATCGTTCGGCTCGTTCGTGTCGTTGTCGAGCAGTGAAACTGAAACATAAACAGGTTCAGTATATAAAACCAAACCAGATGCGGTAGCTAATGTATAATCCTGAAAGCAAAGATAGTAGTTTCCCACTGCGCCAGTGGCGATGTACTCGCCGCCCTGCCTCCAACCACCAATACTTTTCCCCGACTCATCATAACACGTAGCATAAACTAGATTTTTGCTGCACTGAAGCTGAACAAACTGGTTTGGTTTCGTCGTCGTGAACTTAAACCAATCCTCATCTCCGCCGATTGTGATAATCGCTCTTTCTTCATTCACAGGGAGCTCTGCCGCCTCAGCCATTGTATCATTTGGTTCGTACTCATCATTTTCAAGCAGGCTCAAACTGAAAGAAAGGTTTCCCGTCGTATTGATAATGCCATTTTCTCTTAAAGAAAACCTAATAAAGTACGTCCCGACCTTCTGCGCATATACTACTATTTCGTCAGATTTTTCAACGCACCATGTACGAACGTAATTCCCGTTAGAGTCATAAGCATCTATGTCTATATAGGAATCTCCACTGGCGCTAATAATAATTGACTGCCCCGGTTTTGTAGTCGCAACCTTAAACCACTGTTCTCGGACACTTGCACTAAGCTCAAACCTCACTTCTTCATTGAAGTTGACTTCTGCTGCGGTTTCCTTCGTCGTGTTCGTCACGGCGCTCTGTGTCGCCGGTTCCGTCGTTTCCTCCGCCTGCGCGGACGGAGTGAGCGGGCAAAGTCCCAGCAGCAGACACAGCGTCAGTATCGCTGCAAGGAATCTTCTGTGCTTCTTTTCCACTGATTTCATCCCCCAAACTTAAAATATTTGCGCATTCGTAATTTAAGTATAGAGATATTTTGGGGCAAAACAATATGCTGGTTGGTAAGTATCGGAAGAAAATTTTCAAAAATTTTTCAAAGAACAGGCCGGCGGTAAACCAAAGCGGCGCATAATCAAGACGGATGACCCCTTTGATATTGAATTTTGCACGACTGTAATCCCAGGGACAGATCCGGTGTTTCTTTAAAAACA
>OHAF01001306.1_pt1 | contig 23511 bp, 19 predicted proteins | sample 1577041 | NCBI WGS metagenome assembly OHAF01 (sample SAMEA3541495, study PRJEB24748) | human gut metagenome | biome: human gut; feature: human-associated habitat; material: faeces | place: China | collected 2012
GAGAGTAGGGTTTGAAAACCAGTTCTATTTCAGCAGAGTATTTAAAAGTATCACCGGTTTTTCCCCAACGCAATACATAAAGAATATTTACGTACAAAACCCGGACAACATTATCGACAAAGTATAGGGAAGGGCTTCCTGATGAGAACCGATGTCAGGCTATCAATTATAATAGAACCTCCAAAGACAGAAAGCTTTGGAGGTTTTTTGGCGGCAGGCAAATAGGAGTGTTATTTCACGATAATTCATAAATAATAACTAAGAGAAATAAAGTGGTTTGATTATGGCACAGAAACTTGAAGAATGGGGAAAAATAAGCTATAATCTAGAATTAGGCAGAGTTTAGAAGCTTTTATAATTTTTGCTTTTGATATTTTTAATATTAATATTCGATAAGGGAGTTTAGCTCATGAGGCACGTGTTTTTAATTGGTAGCAACGGCATTCCCGCCTCCTATGGAGGATTCGAAACATTTGTAGAGCAATTAACCGCGCACAGGAAGGATCAGGAGATTTTTTATCATGTTTCTTGTCTTTCAGAGAAAAAGGGAGAATTTGAATATAATCACGCGCGTTGTTTTCAAATTAAGGTTCCAAAGCTGGGACCCGCAAAAGTGATTTATTATGACACGGCTTCTCTGGGGGAATGCTGCCGCTATATAAAACATCACAAGCTGGCTGACGCTGTGGTGTATATGCTGGGATGCGGCGTTGGGCCTGTTTTCGGCCTCTATAAAAGAAAACTGCATCGTCTAGGCGCTAAACTGATGATTAATCCCGACGGCCTGGAATGGAAGCGGGATAAGTGGAGCCCGCTTGTGCGCAGGTATCTTAAATGGTCGGAAAAGCGCATGGTCAAGCACTCGGATTTAGTGATCTGTGATTCCAGAAAAATAGAGGAGTATATTAAAACGGAATATTCGGCATATGAACCGAATACCACATTTATCGCTTATGGCGCGGATTTGTCAAAAAGCACTTTGACAGCGGAAGCATCTGAGGCGCAAAAATGGTTTGCGGAGAAGAAGGTTATGCCGAATGAGTATTATTTGGCGGTGGGCAGGTTTGTACCAGAAAATAATTTTCAGACAATGCTTACGGAATTTATGAGCTCAACAACGAGAAGGGACTTTGTTTTAATTACTGATGTCAAGCAAAATCAGTTTTATGAGATTTTAAAGGAAAAGACAGGCTTTGACCAAGATCCCCGAATTAAGTTTGTAGGTACGGTTTACGATCAAAATCTGCTGAAATTTATTCGAGAGCATGCTTACGGCTATATACACGGTCATGAAGTCGGAGGAACAAATCCTTCTTTATTGGAAGCCTTGGCGAGCACTAAGATGAATTTATTATTGGGAGTAGGGTTTAACCGAGAGGTAGGAGGTCAGGGAGCGCTGTATTGGGAAAAGAAAGCTGGCAGTCTCTCTAAATTAATCGGTGATTGCGACAGTATGTCTGAGGATGACCGGCAGGAATTTGAACGGAAAGCGAAAGAACGCATTACCAGCTACTATAATTGGGATCATATTGCCCGGATTTATGAGAAGTGTTTTAAAGGAGAGCTCCTATGATTCAAGCTGACAATCCAATATTGGTTTCAGTAGTGGTTCCTGTGTATAAAATCAAAGAGGAATACCTTAGAGCGTGCGTCGGAAGCCTTCTGGAGCAGTCGCTCAAAGAAATTGAAATTATTTTAGTAGACGACGGTTCTCCGGACCGGTGCGGGAAAATCTGCGATAAATTGGCGGAAACAGATTGCCGGATTCGGGTGATTCATCAGCGGAACAAGGGTGTTTCTGCGGCGCGCAACCGGGGCATGGAGCAGGCGCGCGGGAAATATCTTTCCTTTGTAGACGCTGATGACTGGATTGATCCCGATACTTTAGCGGAAGCTTATCGGAATGGAATTGAGCGGCAGGCAGATATTGTATTCTGGTGTTATCAAAAGGAGTACGCAAACAGATCGGTGCCGGCTGTTCCATACCCGCAGAATGGCTTAATTTACCATGCCGGCGAGGGAATAGAAGAATTTGACCCTTTTTTTATGGGCTTGCTCGGCTCTAGTTGGGGAAAGCTTTACGCCGCGGATGTTATAAAGGGCTGCAGATATGATGAAAGACTAAAAAATGGGGAAGACGTGGAATTTAATTTCCGGGTTTACCGGGGCTTAAAAAAAGCGGTTTATCTGAACCGCCCTTTTTATCATTATCGGCAGCTGGGTAATTCCGCTGTGAGAAATTATAATCCTAAAATGATGGAGCAGTATGGCTTGACTCTGGCGGCGATAGAAAGCGATTTAAACGAAAATAGAGAAGAAAGATTTATTGCCGCGTTTCATACTTTTACTGGATTATGTTACCTGCTTCTGGCTTCACAGCTGGTTTTTGTCAAAGAAAACCCGGCCCCTTTCCGGGATAAGCGCAGGCAGATGAGGGAAATTACCGACACGGAACCATATCGGTCTGTTATTGCCGGAAATCAAGGAATTCATCTTTCCATAGAAAAACGCGTTGCTTTGTTTTTGGCCAGGCGTCATAGCTTTTTCGGCCTTTATTGTTTAGTTCAGATCAAAAAAATATTGGATAAGTCGGAGAAATAAAAGGAGGATGTTAACTGGTTTGCTAATATCGATTATAACTCCATTTTACTGCGGGAATTCCTATATGGCAGGCTTCTATCAAATGGTTGAAAAAGCAGCGAAGGAATTTCTTGCTCAGGGACAGGAACGGTCCGTTGAGGTAATTATTGTAAATGACAGTCCATGGGAAAGGGTAGAGCTCCCCGAAAATGAATCACACAGTTTTCGTTTGATTGTGATTGATAACAAAAAAAACAGCGGGATTCATCAATCCCGCGTAAATGGGCTGGAAAAGGCCGCCGGAGAATATGTTCTGTTTTTAGACCAGGACGATGAGATCAGCGGGGATTGTCTGTGCACGCAGATCAAAGCCGCGCGAGGCGCGGATTTAGTACTGGGCAACGGGATATTTGAGCTGCCGGATCATCAAAAGGCGGCGATTTATGGAAATCATTTCTCACTAAAATTTGCTTCCAGAGCGAAGCCCAACGTGATGATCCGAGATTTTATTGTATCGCCTGGACAATGCCTGATAAAGAAGAATAGTATTCCTATGGAATGGCGCCGGTGTGTGATGAAAAAAAACGGAGCGGATGACTATCTGCTGTGGCTTCTTATGTTCAATAATAAGATGTCTGTGTCTGTAAACGACGCTTTTGTTTATACGCACAAATACACCGGGGGTAATATTTCTGCGGACCTGGAGGTTATGTTTCAGTCCTCTTTGGAATTGCTGGAGCTATTGAAACGAAATCCTAACTATCAGTATCAAACTTATCGGAAGCTAGAAAGAACTATACACTATAAGCACGATATTCATCTCAGCCGGAAACGTTATTTTACCGAATCCCTTAAAAACTTGGATATCTTTTTGTATAACGTTTATTACCGTCTTGTCTGGCGCGGATGCCTGCTAGGGAAAGGAAGATATACATGACAGAGAAAACCGCAGCTAGGTCTAAGCCTCGCCGCATTACAGATTATTGCGCGGCGCTTGTATTCTATTTTCAGCATATTTTAAGATATGTCTTACCTGAAAAACTGATGGGAAATTTAGATTTCTGGTATTTATTAGGGCCTTTATATTTATGGAAAAATAGAAAAAATCGTTCTAAAATTAAAATCCTTATTTATATATTAAGTGTTTTTTTCTTTTTTGGCGTTATTCAAATTATAATACGTCCAGAGATCAACATTTTTAAGCTAGTAATTATGTTAGCGAAAATTTCTGTGTGTATCTTAGTCATGTTATATGTTATGGATAATACAGATAAAATTAACATTTTATCTATTGCCAAAATAGTCAGTATAATGTTTGCAATTACTTTGCCAATTGCTTTAATTTTTCGTAATAGTGAAGTTTTTTGGATTATCGATGATCCAAACAATGCTTTTTCACCGAATAGATTACAATTTGTTTATTTCGAACCGAGTGAACTAGGGTTTAGACTAGTTATTTTATTAGTAATACTGATTGGCTTCTTTTTAGTAAGCGACTGTAGGAGAGAAAAGGTATTTTTGGGTATCTTAATAATAATTAATTTAATAATTTTTTATTTCGCTAAATCAATGGGGACAATTGGTATAGGCTTTTTAGCGATTTCAGTAATGCTGTTGTATGATTGGATAAAGCATAACACACGGATAAAAACAGTTGTTTACACAAGTGGTTGTGTGCTGTTAGTGATCGTAGCTGTTGTATTAGTAGTAACAGAAAATGATTTATATCTAAGGATAGTTTCGACTTTTCAAGGTTACGATTCGTCCACCAACTATAGAATAGGACGGGCATATCAAATTTTAGGAGAAAGTTTCTTACAATATAATGGGATTGGCTGTGGATTTGGTAATGTAAATACTGAAAGCTTTTTATCCCAGTGGAATTTGAAAGTTGTAATTGTTAATTCGTTTGTTTATTATATGGTGGAAACAGGGATTTTTGGCGTAATTACTTTGACCGCCTTTATCTCTTTGCTTCTTTATCGTTGTGTGAAGGGAAAATCAGCGATCAAATGGGGCTTGTTTGTTTTTGTTATAATCTTTCAATTTATGGGGTCGCATTTTACCAGTGGTCTTAATTGGGTTGCCTATGGAATTATATTAAGTAATTTTAATGAGCGAAATTACTATAAAAGTATAGAATTTAAGAGTTTGCAAACTGAAACTCATGCCGATCAAACAAATTTGTCTCAGAAAAAATCGCGTTATTTGAGTTTACGTGAAAAGATACTTGGCAGTCCGTTCCTTAACGTGTTGTTTCAGCCTGTTATTTTTTTGCGTCGGGCAGCACGATGGCTGCGCGGTGTAGTCCAATATGAAATCTGGTTCCGGATTAAGGCGTTCTTCAGAAAACTGCGTTTGGGTACGTCGTACCAAAAATATGAGCCGATGAAGCTCTACCAAAATAGACATAAGGGACAGAGGTGTTTCATCGTAGCTACAGGCCCCAGCCAATCCATTGAAGATATTAATAAGCTGAAGGGTGAGATTACGTTCTCGGTCAACAGCATATATACTTGCTTTTCTGATACGGATTGGAGGCCGACCTATTATTGTGTTCAGGATAGAGTGGTGTATGAAAAAAATTGCAAAGGCATAGATGAATTGAAAGCGGCTCAGCGGTTTATTTCGGATAGCATTCCGCAGGCATATCGCAAGGGCGATATTTTGTATCCCACAAATGAGAGATTTCATCACTGCTTTAACGGATATAAGTTTAGGATTCGGTTTTCGGATGACAGTAGTAAAGTGGTATTTGCCGCCAACACAATTGTATATTCTGCGATCCAGTTAGCTGTTTATATGGGCTTTTCAGAGATTTATCTCACTGGCTGCGACTGTAATTATACGAGCCCTAAAAAACATTTTAATCATGACACTAATGAAAAAATTGAGAGTAAAATAAAGCTGGATGAAATTGGGAACCTGATGCTGGCGTCTTATCGCGCGGCAAAAAAATACACGGACACGCATCCGGTAAAAATATACAACGCCACCCGTGGCGGCAAATTGGAGATTTTTCCCAGGGTGAATTTAGATGACGTCGTTTCATAAGCTAGGCATAGATGTTTCTAAAAAGTATAAATACAGAGAGCGGCAGTATAGTTTTTTGACAGAAAACACTATGAGATCAAAGTGGAATTTCTTCAATTATTAGAATAGATAATGATGCGCTTGTTGTGTTTTCTAAAAAAGAGGAAAAGTACGTTGTTATTAAAAACTGTTTCCGTAAACTTCTGGCGGCTGGTAACCGTTAATTTTAATAGCAATGCGAATTGGAGCTATCCTGCCGATCGCAAATATATTCTTGAAACTTTTAGGGTAGCTAGTTAGGATTTGAAATATGAACAAGCTTCTAGATAAGTATAAAAAGATACCGGCTCCGGTTAAGGCGGGCTTGTGGTTCTTCATATGCACCGTGCTGCAAAAGGGAATTGTTTTTTTGACGGTTCCTATTTTTACCCGTCTTTTAACTACAGAGCAGTACGGACTTTTGACGGTATATCAGTCTTGGATGGCTATTATTTCTGTGTTTACCACGCTAAATCTATCTGCTGGTGTTTTTAACAACGGCATGATAAAATACCCCGGTCAAAAGAATCAGTTTCTTTCATCGCTTTTAGGGCTGTCCACCACTGTTACGGCGGTTTTCTTCATAGTCTATTTAATGTTCCGCCAACCGATCAACACTCTGATTGAACTGCCCACAGTATTAGTGCTGGCAATGTTTTTGGAATTGTTTATGAGCCCGGCTTTAGCCCTATGGTCCGCGAAACAAAGGTTTTCCTACAAATATAGGGCTATGACGGCGATTACAGTAACTATTTCTTTGGCAAATGTTGGAGTCGGGCTTTTGGCTGTGTCTTTGGCGGAGGAAAAGGGGGTTGCACGGGTCCTGTCCGCTGCGATTGTGAATATTTGCGCCGGACTGGTGCTCTACGTATTTAATATGATAAAAGGGAAAACTTTTTTTCATAAAAAGTACTGGAGGTTTGCCCTCGCGTTTAACCTGCCGTTAATCCCCCACTATTTATCGGTTACGATTCTAAATAATTCTGACCGCGTTATGATCAATAAATTTTGCGGTACAGGAAGCGCCGCGATTTATGGCGTGGCCTATTCTATCGGTTTGATGTTGAATATTGTTATGACAGCCATTAATTCTTCCTATACTCCTTGGTTTTACCAGTCCATGGCCAAAAAGGAGTATCAAAAAATTTCAAAGCTGGTAACTGCCTTAGTGGCTTTATTAGGCGGCGTCAGTCTTTTGCTTGTAACCTTCGCCCCGGAAATTATCCGGATTATGGCGCCGGCTTCCTATTATGAGGCTGTTTGGCTCGTACCGCCCATTACCTTAAGCATGTTCATTTGTTTGCTGTATAATGTATTTGCCGGATTAGAATTTTACTTTGAAAAAAATATTTTTATTATGATAGCTTCGTGCATGGGGGCGCTTTTAAATATTGCCCTAAATTTATTTGTTATTCCATTGTGGGGGTATATTGCTACAGGATATACTACCTTGCTTTGTTTTATTGTATGGGCATTTGCCCATTATATCTTCAGCACTTCTATCTGTAAAAAGGAACTGGGATTAAAAAAGAGTATTTTTAATATAAAAGCGATCTGTTTTATTGTGCTGGGTGTCTTTACGGCGACTGCTTTTATCATGCTCTTTTATAATTTGGCCATTGTTAGATATCTTATTGTGGCGGTCTTGTGCTTTGTGTTTATCATAAAAAGGAAAGCGCTCATTCATCTGATCAAACAGATGAAAAATGTTCAGAACAAAGGGAAAGGCGGCGAATAAAAAACATCTGGAAACACTATTAAGGATATCTCTAATCTTGTAGAATTTAGGTTGGCCCTAGGTTAGTAAGGCAATCAAATAGAATTATTTCCGTGAAGAAAGGATGCTGGCGAAAGCTTTAAAATAGATGCGTTTTTTTGAAAACGGTGTAAAGCATGAGGACATAAAAGCAAGCATAAAACGATTGTAGAAAGGTTGCGATTATATGAAAAAGAAAGACAGGTATACGGGGCATCGCTACGCGAAGCCCAATAGATCATCCGAAAATGATATTTATTCTAATTCTGATAGATACGCCCGGACCACTGGGAACAAAAAATATAAAAAGAGAAAGAAAAAATGGTCTGCAAAGAAAAAAATCATTGTGACCTTATGTATTATCTTGGGGATTATTTTGATGATAGCCGGTATTGTATTCGCCTACATCAAAGCCACCTTATCCCAGCTTGGACGAGTCCCTCTTCCGGAAGCCCCTGAGACGCTTGGTATTTCATCCGAGGTTGCAGAAAAATATAAGGATTTAGATGTTACGAATATTGCTTTGTTTGGCGTCGATTCCAGAGAGGACAACGATATCGGACGTTCTGACGCATTGATGATTCTTTCGATCGACCGCGTTCACAATAAAATAAAATTAACCTCTATTGCAAGGGATACGTACGTTACGGTAGATGGCTATGGTCAGACAAAGATTAATCATGCCTATGCCTATGAGGGCCCTGAACTGGCCATTAAAACAATTAATGAAAACTTTGACATGAATATTCAGGGCTTTGTAACAGTAAACTTTTCCCAGCTGGCGGAGATTATTGATTATTTGGGTGGTATTAATATTGCGGTAACAGAAGAGGAACGCCAAGTATCCAATAGATTAATACAGGAATTGGGCGTTCAGTGCGAACCGATTACGGAAAGCGGAGAATCAGTCCATTTAACCGGTGACCAGGCTGTCATTTTTGCCAGAAACCGCGATACAGGCGGCGACTCAGAGAGAACGGGCCGTCAGCGCAAGGTGCTGTCCGCTATGTTTGATCAAGCAAAGGCGATTGATGTGACGCAGTATCCAGGCTTGATTAATATGGTTTTGTCCCAAAGCGTGACTTCATTATCGGATAATGATATGCTGGGGATCGGTACTTGGGCGGTTACTTCCGGCGCTACCATGGAACAGATGAGTTTGCCTAATGAGAATTGTAATTCTTCCGGTGAAATAATCGACGGTGTTTGGTACTATGTGTATGATTTGGATTTGGCGACAGATTTGCTTCACGACTTTATTTACGAGGAGAATTCTGCGGATTAAAGAAGCAGAATTTGTCAGATGAGGCGGTTAAAATCCAAATCCCAATATTGAGAAGCCTTTCAGCTTTTCAATATTCTGCACAATGCATGCAATGATTCACTTTGGCAAGTGTTTTTAACTTAAGCGACTATAAAAGGGAGAGTTTAAAATGAAGGTAATAGGTGTAATTCCCGCGCGCTATCACTCCAGCAGACTTCCAGGAAAACCGATCGTCGATATATGCGGACGGCCCATGATTTGGTGGGTGTATCAGCAGACAAAAAAGTGCGAAAGCTTTGACGAGGTAGTGATTGCGGTGGATGATCCTCGTATTCAGGCTGTGTGCGACCGGTATGAGATGAAATCACTTATGACCTCTACAGAACATGATACGCCCACCTCCCGTTTATATGAGGTATCGACCAAGTTGGAGGGCGACCTATATGTGCTGGCTATGGGTGACGAGCCTTTAATTGATGCCAGATGCTTTGATTTAATTATACCGGAGCGGCTTGAGACAGAATATTATGTGGCGGGTCTGGTGAACGTTTTGGATAAAGCCACTGAGGTAATAGACTTCAGCAACCAAAAGGTAGTGACAAACGCAAAAGGCGAGGCGATGCTCATTTCACGTAGCCCGATTCCCTATCCGAAGGGTTATTTGGACTTCGAATATAAGAAAATTACGGGTGTCCAGATTTTTTCTCCTAAAGCGTTGGAGTTTTTTAACCGCACAGAAAAATCCATACTCGAAAAAGCAGAGGAAAATGATTTGATGCGCTTTGTCGAACACGGCATCCCTGTGAAAATAATAGAATCCGGCTATAAAACGATTTCTGTGGATACCCAAAAGGACTTAGAGATGGTACGCGATATTATTCGAAAGAAAATAGATGGAGGAGAAGTGATTCTATGAGTATCCGGCTGTTGGACTGTACGCTGCGCGACGGTGGATATATTAATGATTGGAAATTTGGCTATCGTACAGCCAAAAGCATCATTCAAAAGCTGGTGGATTCCAACGCGGACTACGTGGAAGTCGGTTTTTTGCGAAACTGCAGCTATGATAAAAACGCAACGCTGTTCAATAATATTGCGGAACTGAAAAAAATACTTCCCAGAGAGCAGAAAAATACAAAATTCACGGTGATGGCCCTTCATAATAAATATGACATTACAAAGCTGGAGCCAAATGACGGCACAGTGGAAGCGGTGCGTGTAACCTTTCATGATTACGACATTGACGAGGGCTTGGAGTTCGTCAAAAAAGTGATGGAAAAGGGTTATAAATGTTTTTGCAACCCCATCAATATTATGGGGTATTCCGACCAGGAAATTTTAAATCTGATCCAAAAAATTAACCAAATTAAGCCCTATGCGTTTTCCATTGTGGATACTTTTGGGTCCATGATTAAAAGTGATTTGCTTCGTATTTATTCTTTATTGGAGCATAATTTGGACAAGTCGATTGTAATTGGACTCCATTTGCATGAAAATCTTTCCTTGTCCTATTCCTTAGCGCAGGAATTTATCGGGATGCGTAATGTGAACAGAGACTGCGTTATCGACGGCTCGCTGATGGGAATGGGAAGGGTTCCGGGCAATTTGTGCTTAGAATTGATTATGGATTATATGAATAAGTATGATTCGGTTAAGTATAATGTGGATTCTGTTCTCGATGCTATCGACGACCACATTTTGGCTATCCGGAAGGAAAGCCCCTGGGGCTATACTACAGAATATTCTTTGTCGGCTAAATACAATCTGCACCGGAATTACGCGGAATATTTAATTGGAAAAGGTCAGCTTAAGGCAAAGGATATCAATCATATCCTTTCCAATATCAGCAAAGACAAGAAAACTGCTTTTGATGAGGCTTATATCGAAAGGCTTTATTTAGAATATCAGGATAAAATGATCGATGATGAAAAGAGCCTGAACCAAATCGAAAAGACGGTATCAGGCAGAAAAATTCTTCTGCTGGCACCAGGTTCTTCACTGAAAGCATATCCGGATAAAATTAGAAGCTTTATTGAGAAAGAGCAGCCCCTGGTTATCTCTGTGAATTTCGAAAGCAGCGATTTCAAGCCTGACTATGTTTTCTTCAGCAATCGGAAAAGATACGATGATTACCAAAAAGAACCGCATAATGTTCCGGTTTTAGCAACCTCAAACGTAATAACCTCCGGCCAGCGGGAGGAGCTGATTTTTAATTATCACGACCTGGCGTTCAGTGAACATGGAATTTTTGACAATTCTATGATAATGCTGCTCCGGTTAATGAGCCGAATTCATGTGGATCTAGTATCGGTGGCAGGCTTTGACGGCTTTGAACGGAAAAAGAACAATTACGTGGATACCTATTATAAGACTACGGAAAAGGGACTCCTCGCGAATGAGAAGATTGCGTCTGCGGTTTCGGAATTGAAGAAGGAAATCAAAATAGAATTTTTGACGCCTTCTCTTTTTCAATAAGGAGGCGGCTCATGGGCTTTGAGAATATTAGATTACTGGTTCTAGATGTGGACGGAACTATGACTGACGGCGGCGTTTATATTGATAACAACCGAGTGGAATCCAAACGCTTTAGCATTAAGGATGGAGCGGGGATTCTAATGGCCAAAGCCGCTGGAATTGATGTCATGATTTTAACAGGCAGAGAAAGCAATTGTGTAGCCCAAAGGGCGTCTGAGCTGGGCATTCAGCTGATTTTTCAAAATGTAAAGGCTAAGTCGTCTTTTTTGCAAGGTTATCTGGAGGATAACGGCTTAACTAAGGAAAATGTAGCTTATATGGGGGACGATTTAAACGATTTGTTTGCAATGCGGCATGCCGGCTTATGCGCTTGCCCCAGCGATGCAGCGCAGGAAATTAAAAATCAGTGCGGCTATATCGTTGAACAAAAAGGCGGCGACGGCGCCGTCAGGGCTTTTATAGAAATTATATTAAAGGCGAGAGGACAATGGGAACAGTCAATACAAAGAGTATTTTCTGAAAGTTAGCAAAGGAGCTCCTTGCGTTGATTGCCTGTCGGCGGCATAGTAAGCGGGTCGTCCAGAGCAGAAGCTTTTTTCGCAGTTTTGAATTTGAAGGAGAAATTAGCATGGGATTTCACAAACCCCCGAAGAAATATGGAGCGGCCCTTGGAAGAGCAAAATTCAAACTAAACGCCGGATGGCTGGTGCTTTTGGCAGTATGCATTATTATCATCTCCGGCTTGACGATTTGGAACGCTTTGCATCTGCAATCAGCTATTAATAGAAGAACTGAGGCCTATGTATCGGATGTGTCCGATCAGTTGTGTACAGATATCGACTACCGGCTTTCCAAGGTAACCAAGGATTTGGAGATGCTGGGAGACAGCGTGGGACAACCGGGCTTAAGCGACAATGAAGAATTACTAAAATCCTTTTTAAGCAGAAAAGCGGAGATCCTTGGCTTTACATCCCTGATCGTGCTAAATTCACAGGGAGATGTGTATGAAACAAATCCTACTGGGGCTGATCTGCTTTCATTACCGGGCGTGCAGGATTCCCTCGCGGGGAAGAATGGAGTCTCCTTTTTAAATGAACAAAGCATCCTTTATTCGATTCCGCTTTCCACTGAAAACTACGAGGAATACAGCGTGCTGGCCGGCGTCCGGGATAAGGGAAATATGCAGGAGCTGATTCAGGCAAAAAGCTTCGGAGGAAGCGGCTTGAGCTGCTTGATCGATTTAGAAGGGGATATGATTATATCGCCGACAAATTCGGAACCGTTCCTGCGCTTGGATGATATTTTTATGAAAAAATCTGATGATCGGGTCATCAGCCATATATATCAAATGCAGCAGGATATGCAGGCCCATCAAGGCGGAGTATTTACTTTTACCGCTGCAGACGGGACAGAATTAGTTTTGTCCTACAGGCCCTTGATGAGCTTCGATTGGGTATTGTTGACACTGGTGCCCGCGAATCTGATTTCGTATGATACTGATAAATATATTCTTCAAACCTACATGATTATTTCGGGCACGGTTGTATTTTTCGCACTGATATTGGCTTTTTTATTCCGAATCTACCGTAATCATTATAAAGAACTGGAATATTCAGCGTTTATTGATCATTTGACCGGCGGGATGAACAACGCGGCTTTTCAACTGAAGTGTCAGGAGGTGTTTGCCCAGTCTCCGCCGGGCACCTATGCTGTGGCACTGCTCAATATCAAAAATTTTAAGCTAATTAACGAAAGCTTTGGCAGCGACGAAGGAAACCGGACGCTGGAGTTTATTATGAGAGCCCTGGAAAGCTTTTCCGGGCCGGGAGAATTTGCGGCCCGCGCCGAGGCGGATAATTACTTCTTCTGCATGAAGGAGAATGATCCGGATACGATTCGCGGGAGGCTTCGCACCATAGCCGAAACGATCAACGACCGGATTAAAATATTCGACAGCGAGCATGAAACCCCGTTTAAGCTTATCCTTCGCCAAGGCGTCTATGTGGTGGACGATCCCAGCCTGGAGATCACGATCATCCAGGACAGAGCGAGAACTGCCTGCTGGAATCGTGCGGCTCAAGAGGATAATCCGTGCGTTTTCTACAACACGGAGTTTACAGAAAGCATGAAGCGGGAACAAGAGCTCAATGATCTATTCGAGGATTCCTTGCGTAAAGGGGAGTTCCAGGTTTATTTCCAACCCAAGGTGTGGGGGAAAAATGGGGAGATCGGCGGAGCGGAGGCGCTGGTGCGCTGGCTTCATCCACAGCGCGGGATGATTTCTCCAGGGGATTTTATCCCAGTGTTAGAAAAAAGCGGAAGAATCTGCCAATTGGATTTCTATGTATTTGAGCAGACTTGTAAATTTTTGCATGGAAGGCTGGAGTCAGGGAAAAGGGCTTTTCCGGTGTCGGTGAATCTTTCCAGACGCCACTTCAAAGATCCAGATGCGTTAGCTAAGCTGCAAAAAATCGCGGAAGATAATGGCGTCCCGACCGATTTGTTAGAGCTGGAGCTTACAGAATCTATCTTTTTCAATGACCGCGGCATTGAATATGTGAAGAAACAAATTCAGGAAATGCACCGCATTGGGTTCCGGTGCTCGCTGGATGACTTTGGAGCAGGATATTCTTCGCTGGGGCTGTTGATGGAATTCGATGTGGATGTGGTCAAGCTGGACCGCCGTTTTTTCCTGGATGTGGGGAGGAAAAAAGCGCGTGACGTGGTGACTGCAATCACAGAGCTGGCCCAGAAAATCGGCGCAAAAACAGTAGCGGAGGGAATCGAAACCCAGGAGCAGCTGGATTTTGTAAAAGAGGCCCGCTGCGATATGATTCAGGGATATATTTACGCAAGGCCGATGCCGGTCTCGGAATTTGAACGCTGGATTGACCAGCGCCAGAGCCCAGGGAATACTAACTGAAAAACTTTCAGGAAGAAGGCTGTTATGGCTTAAAAGCTCTCAATCTTATGATCGGCCTTTGCCGAACAGCTGCTTTGCAGGTCTAATGTTTTTATTTATTGGGGGCAGCCCTCTTTTTGAAGAGCGGGCTGCCCCTTCGCATGCTTGGATCACTGCCGGTAAGCAGAAGAATCCGTTGCGGGCCTGCATTTTTTGAGCTTAAACTGAAAATTTCTTTAGAAGATGAAATTTGCTAAGGCTGTACGGATCCAGACTCCATCTGAAATTAATGATATTGAGGCTTTATTCAAACGTAGAGACGCCTCTCGGTTTTGAAAACTGCCGCCTTGACTTTTAGATTGGGATAGAGTATCATAATGTCGTCTGAAAAGGCAGATTGGTATGATTTAGAAATAAAAAATCGACGCGCTTGCGGCTCAATAGTTGTAAGCGCGTTTCTTGTATTGTAAGGCTGGAGCGGAAATAATGGATAAAAAGCGTAACATGGGCACCTATCTCCTGGCATCTGTCATGCCGGGTGTACTGCTGCTGTCCGTTTATATTGCTTTAGGAGTATACCCATTTGGCCAAAGGTCTCTGCTGATCACGGATATGAGTCAGCTGTATGTGGATTTTTATTCCTATTTGATCGATGTGTTTCATGGCCAGAAAGCCCTGTTCTTTTCCTGGGAGGGCGGTTTAGGAATGAATATGACGGGAGTGGTATCCTTTTACTTAGCCAGCCCGTTTTCGTTCCTCATTGCTTTTTTTGACAAGCAGTCCGTCACGGAAGGGATTCTCCTCATTACAATACTGAAGACTGCCGCCTGCGGGCTGACATTTTCTATTTACACTCGAAAAGCGCTTCATCTTTGCGCGGCGCCGAACCTGTGCTTTTCCATAGCATACAGCCTAATGTCCTATGTGATTGTTTACGCCCTCAATATTATGTGGCTGGACGGCGTGATTTTTCTTCCTCTCGTACTTTTAGGGCTTCACCGGTTGCAGGATAAAGGCTCAATGCTGTTGCTTACCATTGCTTATACGCTGCTTTTTATCGCTCAATTTTACATCGCTTATATGGTTGGAATTTTTTCTTTGCTGTATTTTGCCGGCCTCTGTGTGGTTGAAAAGAGGTTTTCCCTGAGAACCATAGGAAAATTTTTTGTCAGCGTAGTGTTGGCTGCGGGCCTCAGCGCCTTTTTATGGCTGCCCACCTACGAACAGCTTGCTTATGTATACCTTCCGGAACCCCAGAGCTTTTCTACCGGAGATGTGACTTTTTCAAAAATTTTCAGCAAGACCTTGTTTGGCAGTTATGATTCCCTTACTTACGGCCTGCCGAACCTTTACTGCGGGATGCTGACCATGCTGTTTGTGCCTTTGTATTTTTTTAATCGGAGAATTTCTCTGAGAGAAAAAATTGTCAGCGCGGTGATTTCTTTGCTTCTATGCGTCAGCATGATGGTCTGGAGACTGAATCTGCTGTGGCATGGAGGGGACGAGCCCACCTGGTTTCCCTACCGCTTTAGCTTCTTATTGACCTTTTGCGGCCTGTTTATGGCGATACGGGCCTTTCGCTATCACAAAGAGTATCTTCCTAGGGCCTATGGCCTGTCGGTCTTGTTTTCAGCCCTTCTAATGGGAGGACTTTGGTGCTTCCATTACGAATGGGTGACCTTTGAGAATCTTTTAGCGTCTATCCTGCTTTTGCTGCTTTACGGCTTTTTTATGATGGTTTCCTGCTTCCGGCCCCAATTAAAGAATGTTTTAGCCGTATTCGCTCTTTTGTCAGTCTGCTTTGAGATGGGAATGAACGGGGGCAATTTAGTCGATTCCTTGGACAGCCAGTTCGGCTATGAGGACAGGAGCACCTACACGGAGAATTATAACCGCAAAGAAGCGCTGGTCCAGCAGGCCTGCCGGTTGGACAGCGGATGGTACCGCTTAGAGGATAAAACGAGGCGGAACGCCAATGACGCCTTTTCCCTAGGATACCACGGCTTAGCGCATTACAGCTCGTTCACCAACCGGACACCCTGATTGGCGTTTTTCTTGAACCACTCACCAAACTCTTCACTTGCAAGATAGTCGTATATCTGATTACTGATGCCGGTCTGCATATAGTCGCGTATGGTCAGTTCTTCGTGTGTGAACTCGTCGAACATGTTCGACTTTGCGATAGATCCGAATGTGTAGTAGAGGTTCTTGTCGTCGGGCTCGCAAGTGACAAAGATACCACCGTCATTTGTTTTCTGAGCCTTCAGCTTGATGCGGTTGCTGATAGTCTGCACAGGCTTCGTGCGGAACGGCAGACGCTTAATCTCTGTGGTGGTGTTACCTTTCTCATCAACGCCGTGATACCAGATTACGTACTCGCGGTCGGGCAACAAACCAGCCTGATATTCTGCGGCATCGCCCTTGAAGCCGAACGACTGTACAACATCCTTAACATCCATCTGATAGCCTTTTGCCATCTCCTCGAACCATTTCTTGTCCTCGCTGGCGAGAGTCTCGTCGTCGTTATAACCTTTCTCTTCAAAGATTTCCTTTTCAAGATAAGACACATAATAATATGCGGTCTCGTCGGTTGTTGTCATTGTCTCGTGAACATAGCACTCGTGGATGTCGAGAGTAAGCGTCACGGGGTTGGGAGTTGTTGTCTGCGCTGAAGCTGCGAGCGAGAGTGCTGCAAGCATTGAGAGCGCGAAGTAGCGTAGTTTTTTCATATTGTTTTTCGTTAAAGGGTTTTTACTATGTTTGTTTATCGTAATATGTTTGCTTCTTTTACTTCTTCGGCGCAGAGCAGAAGTCGCGGAAGCGGTCCATCCACTTGCCGCCTACCATGCACGCCACGCCTATCACCACGAACGGTATGCTCAGCAGCTGTCCCATGTCGAGCGGCAGCGAAGCCTCGAACGCCTCCTGCACCTCCTTGGTGTACTCGATGAAGAAGCGTGCGGTGAAGATGTACGTAAGGCAGAGTCCGAAGAAGAAGCCCGTGCCCACGCGCTGTGGCATACGGCGGTAGAAGTACCAGCCGATGAAGAACAGCAGAGCGTAAGTGACGGCCTCGTAGAGCTGTCCCGGGTGGCGCGGCATGGGGTCTACCTGCTGGAAGATGAACGCCCAAGGCACATCGGTTATCTTGCCGATAATCTCCGAGTTCATCAGGTTGCCCAGGCGTATGAAGCACGCCGTGAGCGGTGTAGCGATGGCTATGTTGTCGAGCACCTGCCAGATGTTCATCTTCGTGCGGCGCACGTAAAGCCACAAAGCAAGCATAAGACCTAACGTACCGCCATGCGAGGCGAGTCCGCGATAGCCCGTGAAGCGCCATCCGCCGCCCGGCAGGAAGTCGATAGGCAGGAATATCTCCACGAAGTGCTTCCAGGACGAGAGGAAGAAGTCGGGCTGGTAGAAGAGGCAATGTCCCAAGCGTGCTCCGGCGAGTATGCCGATGAAGCAGTAGATGAAGAGCGGGTCGAACAGCTCGGGCTTCACCTTCTGCTCCTTGTACAGACGCTGCACGCAGAGGTATGCCAGCGCAAGACCGGCAAGCCAACAGAGTGAGTACCAGTGGAACTCAAGAGGACCGAGCTTGAACGCTGTGCTGCTCGGGTCCCAAAGGATGTATAAAAAATGTGCCATTTTTTAGACATTGAAACGGAAGTGCATGATGTCGCCGTCTTGCACTACATACTCCTTGCCCTCGATAGAGAGCTTGCCAGCCTCGCGCACGGCAGCCTCAGAGCCGTACTGCATGTAATCGTCGTACTTGATGACCTCGGCACGGATGAAGCCCTTCTCGAAGTCGGTGTGGATGACACCGGCACACTGCGGAGCCTTCCAGCCCTTGTAGTATGTCCACGCCTTCACCTCCATCTCGCCGGCGGTGATGAATGTCTGAAGGTTGAGCAGGTTGTAAGCCTTCTTGATGAGACGGTTCACGCCGCTCTCCTCAAGACCCAGTTCCTCAAGGAACATCTGCTTGTCCTCGTAAGTTTCGAGCGACGCAATGTCCTCCTCGGTCTTCGCAGCGATGACGAGCATCTCTGCGCCCTCGCTCTTTGCTATCTCCGCAATCTGCTCCGAATACTTGTTGCCACTCTTTGCCGATGCCTCGTCTACGTTGCACACGTAGAGCACGGGCTTGGCGGTGAGCAGGAAGAGGTCGTGAGCGTAGTGCTGCTCCTCCTTCGACTCGAACTCCACGCAGCGTGCGTTCTGTCCTTTCTCCAATACCTCCTTATAGGCTTCGAGTACAGACACTGCTACCTTAGCGTCCTTGTTGTTGCCGATGGCTACTATCTTCGACTGCTTCTGAAGCTGCGACTCAACGGTTTCGAGGTCTTTCAGCTGAAGCTCAGTGTCGATTACTTCCTTGTCCTCAACCGGATTTACCACAGCACCACCCTCGCGCACGATATTGTCGTCGTCGAAGCAGCGCAGCACGTGGATGATGGCGTCGGTCTCGCGGATGTTGCCGAGGAATTTGTTGCCCAAGCCTTCGCCCTTAGACGCACCCTTAACGAGTCCGGCGATGTCTACTATCTCGCAAGTTGCGGGCACGATGCGACCCGGGTGAACTATTTCAGCAAGCTTCGTGAGGCGCTCATCGGGAACGGTGATGACACCCACGTTAGGCTCGATTGTACAGAAAGGGAAATTGGCTGCCTGCGCCTTAGCGTTAGAGAGGCAGTTGAAAAGGGTGGACTTGCCCACGTTAGGGAGTCCTACGATACCACATTTTAATGACATTGTTATTGTTGTTTGTTATTATTTTATATTGATGGTGATGGGGTAAGATGGTGAGGTGTTAGATGGTGAGGGTGGTGAGATGGTGAGGGTAGTGAGATATGTTAGACTACCCCTTACTCCTCCGAATAGAGCACCTGGATAAGCGTCTGACCGACAGCTTTCATCACGTTGGGGTCGATATGATCCATCGTGTCGTCTACGGTGTGCCATGTCGGACCGAACGAGCTTTGCGGGCAGTCGGGGAAGCAAGCAATGATGTCAATGCAGGCGATGCCAGCCTTCTCGTTCACCGGCACATGGTCGTCGGTGACCATCGCACCGTCCTTCATCGGGAAAAACGAGCCGTAGCCTATCTGCGCTGCTGTGCGCCACACCTTGTTTACTATTTCCGAAGCGTACTGCTTCGACACGCCCTCTTGGTAGAACTTGGTGCCTTGTCCGCCCACCATGTCGAGCAGTATGCCGTAGCGTGCCTCGTAGCCTTCGGGCAGGTTCTCTGCCCAATACTGTGCACCGAGTGCCCAGGTGTCGGCATCGTCAGCCTGGTCAGCCCAGCGCGGTGTGCCCCAGTCTTCGGCGTCGAAGCACACGAAGTCGACACCTATCTGCAGCGTTGTGTCGCTCTGTATGGCGCGCGCCACCTCGAGCATAACAGCCACACCACTCGCTCCGTCGTTGGCAGCCATCACCGGACGATGCCAGTTGGTTGAGTCGGGGTCGTTATCTGCCCACGGACGACTGTCCCAATGGGCGCAGAGCAGTATGCGTGTGGTCTGCTCGGGGCGGAAGCGCGCTATGATGTTGCGCGAGCGCAGCATCGTGCCGTCCCATCCCTTCAGCTCGGCATCCTGAGCCTCAACGCTCATACCGAACTCGCGGAACTTCTGCATTATCCATTCGCCACAGCGGTCGTGAGCCGCAGAGTTCATAACGCGTGGACCAAACTCGCACTGCTTTGCAGCAAACACGTAGGCAGAGTCGCCACGGAACGTCGGACCGACGAGTGCCACGGTGTCTGGCTCGGCAGCTGCCTTAGTAGCGTTCTTGCAGGATGCGCACGAACATGCTATCGACACGACGGCAACCAGTGAAAGCACTGAAAATAATATCTGTTTCATAATTCAAAATTCAAAACTCAAAATTACGCATTAGCCTTCGCCTCGTATGCCAATGCATACATACGTATCTGTTTCACCATAGCGAGCAGTCCGTTGGAGCGTGTCGGCGAGAGGTGGTCCTTCAGACCGATGCGCTCGATGAAGTAGAGGTCGGCATCGAGAATCTCGCGCGGCGTATGTCCGCTGATAACCTGAATGAGCAGAGCTATGATGCCCTTCACGATGAGTGCGTCGCTGTCGGCGGTGAAGACGAGACGACCGTCGTCGGTCATGTCGCACTGCACCCACACGCGGCTTTGACAGCCGTCGATGAGGTTCTGTTCGTTTTTATACTTGTCGTCGAGCGGCTCAAGATCGCCGCCGAGGTCTATGAGTAACTGGTATTTGTCCATCCAGTCGGTGAAGTCTTGAAACTGTTCAATGACTTCGTCCTGTGCTTCGTTTATTGTCATGAGATTTTATGGTGTTTGGTGTTAGGTGTTGTTATGGTGAGGTGTTGAGATGGTGAGATATGTACAAATGCCAACACATCAACATTCAATATCTCAACTTCATATGTCAACACATCAACATCTCAACACATCAACATCATTTCTCACAATCTTGAACAGTTTGTCGCTTGGTCTAATCTTCGCCGGCACGCGGAACGACACGTGCTGTCCCTTGTGCGCTGTCTCCACCGGCTTCAAGTCGTAGCGTATCTCATCTACGTCGACATACATCACGCCCGTTGTCGGACCGGTGATGAGCAGTTTGTCGCCAACAGAGAACTCCATCGCCTCGCAAGTGAATTCAGCCACACCGATGTTAGAGAAATACTTCACACCACGACCCACGTACACCTTTTTCTCCGTAGCGTTCGAACCGTAGTTGCTGTTCCACTCGCCCAAAGTCTGACCCTGATAGTAGCCGTCCCAAAAGCCGCGGTTGAAGACTGTAGCGAGTGTTGTATCCCACTCGTCCTTCTTCTCGTCGGTGAACGTGCCGTCGAGCACAGCCGCAATAGCCTGCTTGTAGCAGCGCACCACGTTGTAGACGTACTCTGCGCCACGAGCGCGACCCTCTATCTTAAACACACGCACGCCGGAGCGCATCATGCGGTCGATGAAGCGGATTGTCTTGAGGTCCTTCGGCGACATAATATACTTGTTGTCTATCTCGAGCTGGTTGCCCGTCTCGTTGTCGGTAACGGTGTACGAACGACGGCATATCTGCATGCACTCGCCGCGGTTGGCTGAGCGTCCGGTGTTGGCAAGACTCATGTAGCACTTGCCGCTCACTGCCATGCACAACGCGCCGTGGCAGAACATCTCTATGCGTACCAGCTCGCCCTTCGGGCCGCAGATGTGCTGTTTCTCTATCTGCTCGTAGATGTACGCCACCTGATCCATGTTCAGCTCGCGTGCCAAGACCACAACGTCGGCAAACTGAGCGTAGAACTTCAGAGCTTCGGCGTTGCTGATATTGAGCTGCGTAGAGAGATGTACCTCCACGCCCACCTCACGACAGTAGGTCATTACGGCAACGTCGGAAGCTATCACCGCTGAGATGTTCGCTTCCTTGGCAGCGTCGATAATCTGGTGCATCAGCTCCACATCTTCGTCGTAGATGATGGTGTTGACGGTGAGGTAGCTCTTCATGCCATGCTCGGTGCAGATGGCTGCAATCTCGTGCAAGTCCTCAATAGTGAAATGGTTGGCAGAGTGTGAGCGCATGTTCAGCTGCTCCACACCGAAGTAGATACTATCGGCACCTGCCTGAATGGCTGCCTGCAGACTCTCACGCGAGCCTACCGGTGCCATTATCTCATAATCGTGTATGTTTGTATTTGTCATATTCGTTGTTTTCTGAGGTAGAAAGAGGAGCAGAACGACCAACATCTGAATATCATTTGTCAACATCTCAACACCTCAACGCCTCAACCCTTTATATTAATAAGGTGCAAAGTTACTAAAAATCGGGCTGGTCGTAATAATCCGTGAGCGTGAAGCGGTTCTGCCGCAGACGCTCAGCCATTTCCTCGGCCTTTTTCTGGTCGAGGTTCTGCTCGGCCTTTTCGATGAGCGTGAGCACATCGCCCATGCCGAGGATGCGGCTGGCCATACGGTCGGGGTGGAAGGGCTCGATCTGGTCGAGCTTCTCGCCGATGCCGGCAAACTTGATGGGCTTGCCGGTCAGCGCCTTGATCGACAGCGCGGCGCCGCCGCGGGCGTCGCCGTCGAGCTTCGTGAGCATGACGCCGGTGATATCGAGCGCGTCGTCAAAGGCCTGCGCGGTCGCCACCGCGTCCTGGCCGATCATCGCGTCGATGACGAGCAGGATCTCCGCGGGGTTGACGGCGGCCTTGATGTTCTGCAGCTCGGTCATGAGCGCCTCGTCGATGTGCAGGCGGCCGGCCGTGTCGAGAAAGACGAGGTCGTTGCCGTGCTTTTTCGCGTGCTCGATGCCGGCCTTGGCGATCTCGACCGGGTCGCCCTGCCCCATCTGGAACACGGGAATGTCGAGCTGGCGGCCGACGGTCTCAAGCTGCTGGATGGCCGCGGGACGGTACACGTCGCACGCGACGAGCAGCGGGCGCTTGCCCTGCTTGCGCATGAGGCCGGCGAGCTTGGCGCCGTTGGTCGTCTTGCCCGCGCCCTGCAGGCCGACGAGCATGACGACGCTCGGCGACTGGGAGCTGATGTTCAGCTTCTGGTTCTCGCTGCCCATGAGGGCGGTGAGCTCTTCGTTGACGATCTTGATGACCATCTGCGCGGGCGAGAGGCTCTCGAGCACATCCGCGCCCGTGGCGCGCTCGGTCACTTTGCGCACAAAGTCCTTGACGACCTTGAAGTTCACGTCCGCCTCGAGCAGCGCGAGCTTGACCTCACGCATGGCCTCCTTTACATCGGCCTCCGTGAGCCGGCCCTTGCCGCGCAGGCGTTTGAACGCCTCGGTCAGCTTGTCCGACAGGGATTCAAATGCCATGGTATCTATCCTTTCAGATCCTGAAGCTGCCGCAGCGCCCGCTCGGCCAGCAGCCTAGCGTCGCCGCCGACGGTATCGCGCAGCTTCGTGAGCGTATCCTCCAGCGCGGCCGCGGCTGCACGCTGCGCGGCGAAGCGCCGCACCAGGCCGAGCCGGGCCTCCGTATCGCGCAGCGCGGCGTCCGCGCGGCGGATGTTGTCCCACACGCCCTGACGCGAAATGCCGCTGCTGGCGGCGATCTCCGCCAGAGAGAGGTCCTGATTATAATGGAGGTCGTAATACTCCCGCTGCTTGTCCGTGAGCAGATCGCCGTAAAAATCGAACAGCATCGTGCGCCACACGGTCTCGTCCGGCATAGTGGGGTCCCTCCTCGCTGTAAACCATTTTTCCTTTACAGCACGAGTAGTATACGCGCATTCCGCGCGGGTGTCAAGCATTTTTTCTTGTCACCGCATAGTTCTCGCGCCGGATGGGAAAAATTCCGGTATTGCAAACCGTTTCTGGAGGGATCTTCATGGCCGAAACCAACACTGCCGCCCTGCGCGCACAGGGCGAGCGCGACGCCCGCGCCCTGACCGTGACCGGCCGGCGGCGCGCGGACACCGGGCGCATCCGG
>OHAF01001314.1_pt1 | contig 23317 bp, 37 predicted proteins | sample 1577041 | NCBI WGS metagenome assembly OHAF01 (sample SAMEA3541495, study PRJEB24748) | human gut metagenome | biome: human gut; feature: human-associated habitat; material: faeces | place: China | collected 2012
CTGCTGTTGGGGATACTCCTGTCATAGGACCATAAAAATCTTGCCACTGGTCTGCAAGAGTTCCACCTACTGCACCCTTAACTGCCTGAATAAATCCCATACTAAACCTCCTTTTTAAAAATAATTACTTTTTTTATATCTACTTTAATTATACCATATTTATTACAAAATATTATGCTAAATATTCAAAAAATTAAGATAAGTAGTATTTTATTGTGTATTTTATGCTACCATACATTAACTATACCTAGTTTCATAATTAGGCCTTCAATTAGTAATTGGAATTTATAATCAAAAAAGGATATATAAAACAAAAAACCAGGGAAGTAGTTTAGTAAGCTAAACTACTTCCCTGGTATATTTATCTCTTAGACCTATACTAATTCGATGAATGCCATTTCAGCAGCATCGCCTCTTCTTGGTCCCTTCTTTATTATTCTTGTATATCCACCATTTCTTTCAGCATACTTTGGTGCTATATTTTCGAATAAGTCACTAACTACTGTTTCGTCTATTACATAAGCAAGAACCTGTCTTCTAGCGTGAAGATCTCCTCTCTTTGCAAGAGTTATCATCTTTTCAGCCATTCTTCTAGTTTCTTTTGCTCTAGTAACTGTAGTTTCTATTCTTCCCTCTCTTAGTAAACTAGTCACAAGGTTTCTTAACATTAAGTTTCTGTGAGCAGTTTCACGTCCTAATTTACGGTAAGTTGCCATCTATGTCCCTCCTTTACGTGATTTTTGAACAAATAAATTATTATTCTTCGTTAGGCTTTAACTTTAGGTCTAATTCATTAAGCTTCTGAATTACCTCTTCAAGAGATTTCTTACCTAAGTTTCTAACCTTCATCATATCTTCTTCAGACTTGTTTGATAGTTCTTCAACAGTGTTGATACCTGCCCTCTTCAGACAGTTGTATGACCTAACTGACAAGTCTAACTCTTCTATAGTCATTTCAAGGACTTTTTCTTTCTTGTCCTCTTCTTTTTCTACCATTATTTCAACATTGCCTATATGCTCTGACAAGTCAATAAACAATTTTAAATGTTCTTCTAGTACTTTCGCAGCTAGAGACATTCCTTCCTGAGGATTAATACTTCCATTTGTCAAAACTTCAAGTGTCAGTTTATCGAAATCTGTCTTCTGTCCAACTCTAGTATTTTCAACATGGTAGCTCACCTTTTCAATCGGAGTATAGATTGAGTCTACAGGTAATGTACCAATCGGCATACTATCATTCTTGTTTTCTTCAGCAGATACATATCCCCTACCCTTGTTAACATGAATTTCCATATTCAACTTGGCATTTTCATCCAAAGTAGCTATATGAAGGTCTTTGCTAACAATTTCAACGTCTGGAGGACATATAATATCTGCTCCAGTCACCTCGCAAGGTCCTACTGCCTGAATCTTTAATACTTTAGATTCCTCACCATCGATTGTCGCTGATAGTTCTTTCAAGGAAAGAATCATCTCAGTTACATCTTCTTTTACACCAGGTACTGTTGAGAACTCATGAAGGACTCCATCAATTCTCACAGCATAAACTGCTACCCCTGGAAGAGATGATAAAAGTATTCTTCTAAGTGCATTACCTATAGTAATACCAAATCCTCTTTCCAATGGTTCAACAACAAATTTGCCATATCTATAATCTTCGCTCAACTCGACAATATCAACTTTTGGCTTTTCTATTTCTATCATGGATAAACCCCCTATACAAATATTGGTCCACTGAGGGTGAAATTAACCTCAATACTACACTCTTCTTCTCTTTGGTGGTCTACAACCATTGTGTGGTATTGGAGTAACATCCTTAATCATTGTAACTTCAAGACCAGTTGCCTGTAAAGCTCTAATTGCTGCTTCTCTACCAGAACCAGGACCCTTAACAAATACTTCTACAGTCTTTAGACCATGTTCCATAGCTGCCTTCGCTGCAGTTTCTGCTGCCATCTGAGAAGCATATGGAGTAGCCTTTCTAGATCCCTTAAAACCTAACTGTCCTGAAGATGCCCAAGAAATTGCATTTCCGTGTACATCTGTCAATGTTACTATTGTATTATTAAAAGTAGACTGAATATGTGCATGTCCACGTTCTATATTCTTACGTTCTCTTCTTCTTACACGCTGAACTACTTTCTTGTTACCTTTTGCCATTTATACTTACCTCCTTCTCTACTTTATTTATTTCTTCTTACGAGATACAGTCTTTCTAGGACCCTTTCTAGTTCTAGCATTAGTCTTAGTCTTCTGTCCTCTTAGAGGTAAGCCCTTAGCATGTCTAATACCTCTGTAGCATTTAATATCTCTTAGTCTCTTGATGTTTAGAGCAATCTCTCTTCTCAAATCACCTTCAACTAGATGGTCTTCGTCTATTATTCTTCTAAGCTCGTTTACCTGGTCCTCAGATAGTTCCTTTATTCTTGTATCTGGGTTTATACCAGCTTTAGCTAATATTTCATTTGAAGTAGCTCTACCTATACCATATATATATGTCAAGCCAATTTCTGCTCTTTTTTCTCTAGGTAAGTCTACACCAGCTATTCTTGCCATATTCGCACCTCCTACATATTATTATGTATTTCCAAAACTTTGGTAATTCTTAGCCCTGCTTCTGCTTATGCTTAGGGTTTTCACAAATTACCATTACTTTTCCTTTTCTCTTTATAACCTTACACTTTTCGCATATAGGTTTAACAGATGGTCTAACCTTCATTATTTGTCCCTCCTCAGACTATAAATAGCCTACTTCTTACGCCAAGTAATTCTTCCTCTCGTAAGATCATAAGGGGAAAGCTCTATATTCACCTTATCTCCTTCGAGAATCCTTATGAAGTTCATTCTTAGCTTTCCTGATATGTGACATAAAACCTCATGTCCATTATCTAATTTAACTTTAAACATTGCGTTTGGTAGAGTTTCAGAAACTGTACCTTCTAATTCAATTACATCCTTTTTGGCCATTAACTAACCAAACCTCCATTTCACAAGTTAAGTTTATTTTAACTTATTTAACTCTGCTCTTATATAAGAATCTGTTATTTTATCTCCGTTTTGCAACAACATTTTTATTTCTTTGTTGACGTACTTTTCAACCTTTAAATGCTTGATTTTTTTAAGCTTTGGCTTGTCTAGCTTCCTGCTCTTTCCGTCCGAAATCAAAACGAAGGATTCATCTACTATCTTTACTATAAAGAAGTACCTCCCCTCGTCCCTTCCACAGGAAGCCTTGACTAATTGGCCTAAACTTAAGTTTTCTGATAGCATACAACACCCCTCCTTATCGGTTAGTGAAGTCCTATCTTATGCTCTTTCGGAACATTTGCTATAAAAGCTTGCAATGTTACTTCCATAGCAACCCTATCGTCTTCAAACAGGGCCAACAAACTTGTTTCCCGAATCCTTTTGCGATGGGTTATAAAATCATAATTCTCAAGAGCCAATTGGTTTTACTAAGCTAATGCAGCTTTTATATCTTCAAAAACCTTATCTATATCCTGATTGCCTTCTATATTAGCTATTACATTCTGTTTAGTATAGTAATCTACTAGAGGCTTTGTTTCAGATAAATAAACGTCTATTCTGTGAGAAACTGTCTCTTCATTGTCATCTGGTCTCTGAGTAAGATTAGCATGACAAGAATCACAAACGCCCTCTTCCTTACTTGGATTAAACTTAACATGGTAAGTTGCCCCACAAGTCTTACAGATTCTTCTTCCGCAAGCTCTTTCAACCAAAAGTTTAGGATCAACTTCTATGTTAATTACCTTGTCCAGGCTTATATTATTTTCGCTTAAATACTTGTCTAGGTATTCAGCCTGAAAGATGTTTCTTGGGAAACCGTCCAACATAAATCCATCCTTACAATCAGCTTCTGAAAGTCTTGATGCTACTAGTCCACAAGTTAATTCATCCGGAACTAACTTCCCTTCATTCATGTATTCCTGAGCCTTTTTACCAAGCTCTGTTCCTTCTTTTATATTCTTTCTAAATATATCTCCTGTTGATATATGAGGTATCTTGTAGCTGTCAACTATATTAGCAGCCTGAGTACCCTTACCAGCACCAGGAGGTCCAAGTAATATTATTTTCATATTTATCATCTCCAAAATTATTTTAGGAAACCTTGATAATTCTTCATTACAAGATTTGATTCTAACTGTCTCTTAAGCTCCAATGCAACACCAACGATGATCAATAGTGATGTACCACCAAAATTCATCGGTATCTGCATGTAGTGGGTCATTAATGCTGGTATCATCGCCATTAAGCCTAAGAAAGCTGCACCTACAATAGTTAACTTTGAAAGTATTCCACCTAGATAGTTCTCAGTTGGCTTTCCTGGTCTAATACCCGGAATAAAACCACCACTATTCTTCATATTTTTTGTGATATCTTCCGTATTGAAAGAAATTGTATTATAGAAGTATGAGAATAATACGATTAGTACTATTTCTATAATTCTATATGTCCAGAATCCCTTATCAGTTGACAGATTAAAGAATGCATTAACTGCTGCCTGCATCTTTGATCCACCCAATAACGCTATTGTCTGTGGTAGGGCTAATATTGAGCTAGCGAAGATTATTGGCATTACACCTGACTGGTTAACCTTCATTGGTATATGAGAAGATTCACCACCGTACATCTTTCTTCCTACTACTCTCTTTGCATATTGAACTGGTATCTTTCTTGTCGACTCATTTATGAATGTTACACCTGTTATAGTAATTAGAACAACCACAATAAATATTGTTATTGCTGGCCACTTTAATAAACCGATGTTAACCCTCTGAGCTATAGCACCTATATCTATAGGTAGCCTTGATATGATACCTATGAAGATTAGGACTGAACTACCATTTCCTAAGCCCTTTTCAGTGATCCTATCACCCAACCACATTACCATCATACTGGCTGCTACTAAGGTAATGATAACAGTAAATATAAAGAAAGGATTGTTTACCTTCAAGGCACTCCTAACTATACCAAGTGTGATACCTACGGCCTGGATTATCGCAAGACCTAGTGTAGTCATTCTCGTATATTTGTTTATCTTCTTCTTACCTTCTTCACCAGACTTCTGTAGTTCTTTTAAACTCTCAAAGCCTGCTGTTAAAAGCTGTATAATGATTGATGCTGTAATGTAAGGACCAATTCCCAAAGCAAATATAGTGAAGTTACTGAAAGCACCTCCTGAGAACATGTTGTATAGTCCTAGTAGGGAGTTCTTTTCAACCATATTCTTAATTACAGATGTATTTATACCCGGAACTGGTATTGTTGTTCCCAGCCTAAATACGATTATCATAAAGAATGTAAATAGCAATTTCTTTCTGATATCTTTAATTGTCAAAGCCTGTTTAATTTTACTAATCAAATCTAATCACCCCGCTTACTTTCAAGTGACTAAACTTCTTCAACCTTACCGCCAGCTTTTTCAATTTTTTCTTTTGCTGATGCAGTAAACTTTGCAGCCTGAACTGTAAGGGCCTTGTCTAAAGCACCATTACCAAGTATCTTTAGTCCATCCTTTTCTATCTTAGAAATAGTTCCAGCCTTCTTTAACATTTCTGCGTTTATTACTGTTCCTGCTTCAAACTTATTTAATGTTTCAACATTAACTTCAGAATAAATCTTCTTGAATATGTTAGTGAAACCTCTCTTAGGTAATCTTCTAGCAAGTGGCATCTGTCCACCTTCGAATCCTACTCTAACTCCTCCGCCAGATCTTGACCACTGACCCTTCTGTCCACGACCAGATGTCTTACCCTGACCTGTTGCAGTACCTCTACCTAATCTTCTCTTAGCCTTTACAGCTCCTTTGGCAGGTTTTAACTCATGTAGCTTCATTCTGTTGCACCTCCTTCTCTTTGTGTATATATTATTCTGCTATCTCAGTTACTTCAACAAGGTGGCTTACCTTATTGATCATACCTCTTATCTGAGCGTTATCTTCCTTTACTACCACTGATTCTCTCTTCTTTAGTCCAAGAGCTTCAACGTTCTTTCTCTGATTAGGAGTAGTTCCTATAACGCTTCTAACTAACTTTATCTGTATTTTAGACATTTGAACCTCCTATTATTATCCTAGTAGATCTTCTACCTTCTTGCCTCTCAATCTTGCAATTGATTCAGCTGTCTTTATATCCTTTAATCCGGCCATAGTTGCGTTAACCATGTTTCTTGGATTGTTTGAACCAGTTGACTTAGCTCTAACGTCGCTAATTCCTGCTAATTCTAGTACGGCTCTTACAGGACCACCTGCTAGGACTCCTGTACCTTCCTGAGCTGGCATTATAAGTATCTTACCTGCACCGAAGTGTCCTACAACCTCATGAGGTATAGTAGTTCCTACTCTAGGTACTGTTATAAGATTCTTCTTAGCATCATCAACTGCCTTTCTGATAGCATCTGGAACTTCCATAGCCTTACCAGTTCCGATACCAACATGACCATTGCTATCTCCAACTACTACTAAGGCAGCAAATCTAAAGTTTCTACCACCCTTTACAACCTTAGCAACACGTCTAATTTCTATAACTCTCTCTTCTAAATCGAATTGAGATGCATCAATAGGTTTACTATGTAGCATATTATTCCTCCTTCAATTAATTAGAACTTAAGACCAGCTTCTCTTGCACCTTCAGCTAGTTCTAAAACTCTACCGTGATATATATAACCACCTCTATCGAATACAACTTCTGTTATACCCTTTTCAGCAGCCTTCTTTGCTACTAATTCTCCAACTTTCTTAGCAGCTTCTTTGTTTCCTGTGTATGAAACAGCACTCTTAACAGCTTCATCAAGTGATGATGCAGATACTAGTGTTACTCTGTTTACGTCATCTATAATCTGAGCATAAATATTCTTAGAACTTCTGAATACACTTAGTCTTGGTCTTTCAGCTGTTCCTGTTACTTTTTTTCTAACTCTCTTATGTCTAGCAACTCTGTTTGCATTCTTATCTATCTTCTTGAACAAAGTACTCACTCCTTTCGCTAATTATTATTTCTTACCAGTTTTACCTTCCTTACGGATAATAACTTCATCAACATACTTGATACCCTTACCCTTGTATGGTTCTGGCTTTCTCCAAGCTCTGATAACAGATGCGTAGTTACCTACCTGCTGCTTGTCGATACCCTTTACGATTATTTCAAACTGGTTAGGCACTTCTGTAGTGATACCTTCTGGATCGTCCATCTCAACTGGGTGAGAGAATCCTATGTTCATTACCAACTTCTTGCCCTGCTTTGCAGCTCTGTAACCTACACCCTTTATTTCTAGCTTCTTTTCGAATCCTTCAGAAACACCTACTACCATATTGTTTATAAGTGTTCTAGTAAGACCGTGAAGACTCTTGTGCTTCTTGTTTTCAGTTGGTCTTTCAACTACTATAGTGCTATCTTCCTTCTTTATTATCATTTCATTATTGAACTTATTTGTCAATGTTCCCTTAGGACCTTTAACAGTCACTGTGTTGTCTTCACCTAGAGTGACTTCAACACCTGCTGGGATCATGATTGGCTTAAGACCTATTCTTGACATTATTACACCTCCTTACATTATGAAATCTTACCAAACGTAGCAGATTACTTCTCCACCAACGTTGTTATTTCTTGCCTGCTTATCAGTTAATATACCGTGTGATGTTGATATCATTGCGATACCTAATCCATTTAATACCTTTGGTACATCTTCGGCAGCTGCATATATTCTCATACCTGGCTTAGATATTCTCTTTAGTCCAGAGATTACTCTTTCACCATTCTGTCCGTACTTTAGCTGCATTCTTATTATTCCTTGCTTTCCATCTTCTATTACATCATAGCCTCTGATGAATCCTTCTTCAAGAAGTATTCTAGCTATTTCTTTCTTTATGTTAGAAGCAGGAACATCAACAGTGTCATGCTTAACAGTGTTTGCATTTCTTACTCTTGTAAGCATATCTGCGATTGGATCTGTCATTGTCATAATAAAATCCTCCTTCCGAATTATCTATATCTTACCAACTTGATTTTCTTACACCAGGGATTTCACCCTTGTATGCTAATTCTCTAAAACAGATACGGCAAATACCGAAATCCTTTAGAACTGAATGTGGTCTACCACAAATTGAGCATCTAGTGTATTCTCTTGTTTTATATTTCTGCTTTCTTTGCTGCTTTACTTTCATTGCTTTTCTAGCCACGTGAATTCCTCCTTTTTATCTACTTAGAAAATGGCATTCCTAATAACTTTATTAGTTCACGAGCCTCTTCGTCAGTCTTTGCAGTTGTAACGAAGATTATGTCCATACCTCTTACCTTATCTACCTTATCGTATTCGATTTCAGGGAAAATAAGCTGTTCCTTGATACCTAGTGCATAGTTACCTCTTCCGTCAAATGAATTAGCACTAACACCTCTAAAGTCTCTAACTCTTGGTAGAGATACAGAAACTAACTTATCCATAAAATAGTACATCTTGTCACTTCTAAGAGTAACCTTTGTACCTATTGGCATACCTTCTCTCAGCTTGAAGTTCGCTACTGACTTTCTAGCTCTTGTTATAACTGGCTTCTGTCCAGTTATCATTTCTAATTCTTCTACAGCCTTTTCTAAAGCCTTTGAATTATCCTTTGAATCACCAACACCCATGTTGATAACTATCTTATCAAGTCTTGGTATCTCCATTATATTTTTATATCCAAATTTCTCCATTAATGCTGGAGCAACTTCCTTTTTATACTTTTCTTCTAATCTTGAAGCCATTGTGTTCCCTCCTTTCGGTTATATTTCTTATAATTCTTTACCGCTCTTAGCAGATACTCTAACTTTCTTTCCGTCTTTTACTTCGTATCTTACTCTTACACCCTTTCCAGTTTCTGGATCAAATGGCATTACATTTGATATATGTATTGGAGCTTCCTTAGTTGTTATTCCACCCTGTGGGTTAGTAGCAGATGGCTTGTTGTGCTTAGTTACTATGTTTATACCTTCAACAAGAACCTTGTCATTCTTTGCATCAACATTTAGAACTAGTCCCTTTTTGCCCTTGTCCTTACCTGCTATAACTACAACAGTGTCGCCTTTCTTTACACGCATCATTGATCTATTGCACCTCCTCTAATTATAGTACTTCTGGAGCTAGAGATACTATCTTCATGAAGTCGTTGTCTCTTAACTCTCTCGCAACAGGTCCAAATATACGAGTACCTACTGGTGTCTTATCGTCCTTTATAATAACTGCAGCATTTTCATCAAATGAAATATAGCTACCATCGTTACGTCTCATTCCCTGCTTGCTTCTAACTACAACAGCTCTTACTACTTTACCTTTTTTTACAACTCCGCCTGGTGTTGCACTTTTTACTGTTGCAACTATTACGTCACCTACATTGGCGTACTTTCTCTTACTTCCGCCAAGAACACGTATGCATAAAAGTTCTCTAGCACCTGAGTTATCAGCTACTTTTAAACGTGTTTCCTGCTGTATCATCGCAATTCCTCCTTCTATGTAAACTATTTTACCTTTTCTATTATCTCGACTACTCTGAATCTCTTGTCCTTAGATAAAGGTCTAGTTTCCATTATTCTAACTCTATCTCCTATGTTACACATATTCATTTCATCATGAGCCTTGTATTTCTTAGTTCTCTTAACACGCTTGTTATAAAGTGGATGTTTTACGAAATCTTCGCAAGCAACTACAACAGTCTTTTCCATCTTATCACTAACAACACGGCCAATTCTAACTTTTCTTCTGTTTCTTTCCATGTCTATCAAAAGCCTCCTTCTTCCAATATTAAGCTCTAGCTTCGTTTAACTTTCTTTCTGCAAGAACAGTCTTTACTTTTGCTATGTCTCTCTTTACAGTCTTTATTATAGCTGTATTCTGTAACTGACCAGTAGCTAATTGGAATCTTAAGCTAAATAATTCACTTTTGAATTCATCTAACTTTGCTAATAGTTCTTCAGTTGATAGATTTCTTAATTCTTTAGCTTTCATCCTATTCACCTACCTTCTCTAAATCTTCTTTCTTTACAAACTTGCACTTGATTGGCAATTTGTGAGCTGCAAGTCTCATTGCCTCTCTAGCCTTTTCTTCTGAAACACCAGCTAGTTCAAACATTACTCTACCTGGCTTAACTATTGCTACCCAATATTCTGGAGAACCCTTACCAGCACCCATACGAGTTTCTGCAGGCTTTCTTGTTATTGGCTTGTGTGGGAAGATTTTAATCCAAACCTTACCACCTCTTTTTATATATCTTGTCATAGCTATTCTGGCTGCTTCTATCTGGTTAGATGTTATCCATGATGGTTCTAGTGCAACTAGACCATACTCACCATAAGTAACTTTATTACCCTTGTGTGCCCTACCAGCCAAGCTTCCTCTATGTACTCTACGACGCTTTACTCTCTTTGGCATTAACATGAGTCGTTTCCTCCTTCCGAACTAATTAGTCCTGCTTTGCTTCTTTTTTAGAAGCTCTAGGACCTCTATTGTTGCTTCTTCTATCGTTATTTTTACCTCTTCTATCGTTACCCTTGCCGCCTCTTCTGTTGTCTCTGCCGTTTCTTCTTTCAGCCTTCTTTTCTTCTCTTTCGATTGAAACATTTCTGCCTGGAAGAATTTCTCCATTACAGATCCAAACCTTGATACCAATCTTACCATAAGTAGTATCAGCTTCAGCGAAACCGTAATCTATGTCAGACCTTAATGTCTGTAGTGGCACGTTGCCTTCACTGTATCCTTCAGTTCTAGCCATTTCCGCTCCACCTAGTCTACCAGAAGCACTTACCTTGATTCCCTTTGCCCCTGACTTCATAGTTCTCTGTACAGCCTGCTTCATAGCTCTTCTGAATGCAATTCTTCTTTCGATTGCCTGTGCTATGTTTTCAGCAACTAACTGAGCATCTCTATCTATGTTTCTAACTTCGATTATGTTAAGTATAACTGTCTTACCAGTCATAGTTTCCAATCTCTTCTTTAGAGCTTCGATTCCAGCTCCTCCCTTACCTATTACAACACCTGGCTTTGCAACATGTAAGTCCATCTTTATCTTATTAGCAGATCTTTCTATTTCTATCTTAGCTAAACCAGCTGAGTATAACTCTTTCTTCAAGCTAGTTCTCAACACGTGGTCTTCCTTTAAGAACTCACCGAATTCTTTTCTATCATTAGCGAACCATCTTGAGTCCCAATCTTTAATTACACCAACTCTTAAGCCGTGTGGATTTACCTTCTGACCCATTTGTGTCCCTCCTTCTTATTAATTTTCTCTTTCCTTGACAACTACCTCTATATGAGATGTTCTCTTTCTGATTGCAGTTGCTCTACCCTGTGCTCTAGGCATGAATCTCTTCATTGTAGGTCCCTGGTTAGCAACTATAGATGCTATATATAACTTATCTGTATCCATTTCGTGGTTATTTTCAGCGTTTGCAGCAGCAGACTTTACAACCTTTGCTATTACTTCCGCAGCATATCTTGGTGTAAACTTTAATATTGCTAATGCTTCATTTACGTCTTTTCCTCTAACTAAGTCGCATATCTGACCAGCTTTTCTAGCTGATACACGAACATATTTAGCTGTAGCTTTTGCTTCCATTAATGATCCTCCTTTCACCTTCAATTAGTTATTTTCTCTTTGAAGATTTTTCATCGTCCTTGTGACCTCTAAAAGTTCTTGTAGGAACGAATTCTCCTAATTTATGTCCAACCATATCTTCTGTGATATATACTGGTATGTGTCTTCTTCCGTCATGAACTGCTATAGTGTGTTCAACGAACTGAGGGAATATTGTAGAAGTTCTTGACCAAGTCTTGATTACTTCCTTATTTCCGCTAGCGTTCATAGCTTCAACCTTTTTTAATAATCCTGCATGGACAAAAGGTCCTTTTTTTGTTGATCTTGACATTAATAATCCTCCTTCCTGAGTAAATTAAATCTATTACTTAGTTCTTCTAGATACTATTAGCTTGTTAGAAGCCTTGTTTTTCTTTCTAGTCTTGTATCCTAGAGCTGGTTTACCCCATGGAGTTACTGGTGATGGTCTACCTATTGGAGCTCTACCTTCACCACCACCGTGTGGATGGTCATTAGGGTTCATTACAGAACCTCTAACTGTAGGTCTGATTCCCATGTGTCTCTTTCTACCAGCCTTACCGATTACAACATTACCGTATTCTATGTTACCAACCTGGCCAACAGTAGCTCTACAGTTGTTGTTTACATATCTCATTTCGCCTGATGGAAGTCTTAGAAGCGCCTTAGTACCTTCCTTAGCCATCAACTGAGCAGATGCACCAGCAGTTCTGACTAACTGACCACCCTTACCAGCCTTTAGCTCTATGTTGTGTACTAATGTACCAACTGGCATATCCTTTAATTCAAGGCAGTTACCTGGCTTGATGTCTGCACCCAAACCTGAAAGGATTGTGTCACCTACATGCATACCAACTGGAGCTAGTATGTATCTCTTTTCACCATCTGCATAGTGAAGAAGTGCGATGTTTGCAGTTCTGTTTGGATCGTATTCTATTGTAGCAACCTTAGCAGGTACGCCATCTTTATTTCTCTTGAAATCTATTAATCTATATTTTCTCTTGTTTCCGCCACCCTTATGACGTACAGTTATCTTACCGTGAACATTTCTACCAGCATTCTTCTTAAGGTTTACAAGAAGAGACTTTTCTGGCTGGTTGCATGTTATTTCATCAGACTTTAAAACTGTCATCTGTCTTAAGGCAGGAGACGTTGGTTTAAACTTTTTAATAGCCATTATTTATTCCTCCTTATTCTAATTACATTCCTGTGAAGAATTCTATATCCTTACTGTCAGCAGCAAGCTTTACTACAGCTTTCTTGAAGCTAGCAGTCTTTCCTACTGTTCTTCCCATTCTCTTAGTCTTGCCATCGTAGTTTAGAGTGTTTACTCTTTCAACCTTTACATCAAAGATCTTTTCTACGGCCTTCTTTATTTCAGTCTTGTTGGCGCTCTTTGCAACAACAAAAGTATAAGTCTTATTTCCCATTTCAGTCATTGACTGTTCAGTAACAACTGGCTTTATGATTATATCATGTGGATTTGTCATTACGCGTACACCTCCTCCACTTTCTTAACTGCGTCTGTAGTTATAATAAATGAATCGCAGTTTAGGATGTCGTAAACATTTAGTGTGCTTACGTGACAAACATTAGCACCTTCTATGTTTCTTACTGACTTAACGATGTTTGCATCATTTTCAGCAGTTACAACCAATACCTTCTTAGCTGCGTTCAAATTCTTGAATGTATTTACCATTTCTTTAGTCTTAGGAGCTTCTAAGCTTAGAGCATCTAATACTATTATTTCATTGTCCTGTACCTTTGATGATAAAGCAGACTTCATAGCAAGTCTTCTTACCTTCTTTGGTAGTGAGTAAGAGTAATCTCTTGGCTTTGGTGCGAATGCAACTCCACCGCCTACCCACTGAACTGATCTGATAGAACCCTGTCTAGCTCTACCTGTACCCTTCTGTCTCCATGGCTTTCTACCGCCACCTCTAACTTCTGCTCTTGTCTTAGCAGACTGAGTACCCTGTCTCTTGTTAGCTAACTGGCACTTAACAGCTTCGTAAAGCACGTGTGCGTTAACTTCTATATTAAATATTGAATCGTTTAATTCGATTTCACCAACATTCTGGCCTGATACGTTTAATACATTAATCTTTGGCATTGTTAATCCTCCTTTCCTCTGTGATTAGTTAGAACCCTTAATAGCTGCCTTAACAGTTACTACTGATCCCTTAGCACCAGGAATAGCGCCCTTTATTAATAAAAGATTCTTTTCAGCATCTACTTTTACAACTTCAAGATTCTGTACAGTAACCTTTACACTACCCATGTGTCCAGCAAGCTTCTTGTTCTTGAATACTCTACCTGGGTAAGAACAAGCACCCATTGAACCTGGTCTTCTGTGGTATCTAGAACCGTGAGTTTCAGGACCTCTACTCTGCCCATGTCTCTTTATTGGACCCTGGAATCCCTTACCCTTTGATATACCAGTTACGTCTATCTTTTCACCTTCAGCAAATATGTCAGCCTTTAATTCCTGACCTACTTCATATCCTTCTAGTGAATCTACTCTGAATTCTTTTAACTTTCTCTTTAGTACACCAGCCTTAGCTAGATGTCCCTTCTGCGGCTTGTTTAGTGCCTTTTCCTTGGCATCTACAAAACCAACCTGGATAGCCTGGTAGCCATCATTTTCAACAGTCTTAATCTGTGTGATTGATACAGGACCTGCCTCAACTACTGTTACTGGTACTACTTCACCATTTTCAGTAAAGACCTGAGTCATTCCTATCTTCTTTCCTAAAATACCTTTCATTTTTACCTCCTAGGTTCTTACAGCGGATTACCCAAAAGCGGGCAATCATTCTAAGATATTTCTATCTTAGGTGGCTTATAATTTGATTTCTATATCTACACCAGCTGGCAAGTCAAGCTTCATTAATGAGTCAACTGTCTTTGGTGTTGGATTAGCTATATCGATTAGTCTCTTGTGAGTTCTGATTTCGAACTGCTCTCTAGAGTCTTTGTACTTATGTACAGCTCTTAGTATAGTCACTACCTTCTTCTCTGTTGGAAGTGGTATTGGACCTGCTACTAGAGAACCTGCTTTTTTAGCAGTGTCAACTATCTTTACAGCCGAATAGTCTAACAACTTATGATCATATGATTTTAATCTTATTCTTATCTTTTCATTCTTAGCCATTTTAGTCCCTCCTTCTGATTTTATTTACCTGGCCAGATAAATCAAAACACCGATAAACTGTTCCGGGTGTGTCGTAACCACTTAACCGATTTTTGATTTTATCCACCCAAAACCTGCCCACTTACATGAGCGTACTAGATTATTTTAACAAAAAAAGCCTGCAGATGCAAGCTTTTTTTAAAAGTTTTTTATTTATTTTTATTGAAATTTTAAGGTTTTAGGGATATGCTTTTCATACCCCTCGGCTACCTTTTTATTTCTACCCTCTATCATTTTTTTCAAACAAAAAACTTTATTTTTTTAGATTTTTTTCTTCTGTTGCCTACCACATATATCTATTAGCCTATTCCTAGTCAAAATTTTAGAAAATTTAGTTGCCAACTTCATTTTAGTAGATGGAACTATTATAGTCTTTCCTTTAAATAGATTTTCTAGGGCTTCTCTTGCACATTGGCCTGGTCCTATACTGCCTATATCAAAACTGCAATTGGCCACATCATTAAATTCTGTATCCACCGGACCAGGACACAAGGCAGAAACTACAACTCTTGAACCCCTATCCTTGAGTTCTTTGGCAACTCCGCTTGTCAGGCTGGTCACATAGGCCTTAGTCGCATAATAGGTAGACATATAGGGACCTGCTGGCATAAGACCGGCGCTTGATGCCACATTTAATATATGACCCCTATCTTCTTCAATAAATCTTTTCAAGTAGTGCTTCATTAATATATGAAGACTCTCTATGTTTACATGGATCATATCCAGTTCCTTGTCTAGGTCTGTATCTCCAAAGAAGCCAAGATCACCAAAACCAGCATTATTTACCAGGAGGTCAATCCTTATGGCCTCTTTTTCCCCTAACTCGTCTATTTTTTGGCACAAGTCTTTTGCAGTTGAAGGCTGGCTAAGGTCAGCTTCTATTATATAGCTTTTGTATTTTAGGTCCTCGGCAAGGTCTTCCAACCTAGACCTCCTCCTGGCAACCAATATTGACCCATAACCATAGGATTCCAATAGCTTTACTATCTCCCTACCTATACCAGAACTTGACCCTGTTACCAGGGCCCACTTATCTGGTCTTATATCTTTTTCCATATTTATCATCCTTTTCTTTTTTACTTTCTTTGCTATCAGGCCAAGTGCCACCTCTTAAATAGGCCTTGTAACCTCTCTTAACCAACGCCTTTCTTCCTCTTCTAGGTCTGGCCCTATAAGGTCATATACTTTTTGGTGGTAATCATTCATGTAGGCCTTGTCATCCTCTGTCAACATATCTACCAAGACAGGGTCCAGGTCTATTGGGCAATATGTAAGAGCTTCAAAGTACATAAATTGACCATAGTCATTTTTAGGCCCCTTTCTTACCAGGAGCTCATTTTCTATCCTTATACCATGTGATCCACCTATGTATAGGCCTGGCTCGTCGGTTATTACCATTCCCTCTTCTAGCCTAGTAGCCGGCTTAACCCCAACCTGCCACCTAAAGCTAATAGGGGGTTCGTGGATATTGGCCAAGTAGCCTACCCCATGGCCTGTACCATGGTTGTAGTTTAGGTAGGCATCCCATAGGGGTTGTCTAGCCAAGACATCTAGATTGGCTCCCGAGCACCCATACAAGAACTTGGCCCTAGCCAATCTTATATGGGCCTGCAAGACCCTAGTGTAGTCCTCCTTCATTTTTTGGCTAACCAGACCCAGGGCTGTAGTCCTACTGATATCAGTAGACCCCTGGATATAGTTGCCACCTGTATCATTCAAAAGGAAGCCTCCTTGAGCCAGTTCTTTATTTGATAGACCATCAGCCTCATAGTGAACTATGGCTCCGTGGTCCCCAAAGGCAGAGATTGGGGCAAAGCTAGGACAGATAAAGTCCTCCTGGTCCCTCCTCAAAGATTCCAACTTGTTAGAAACAGATATTTCCGTCTGCCTTCCTATACGCCCACTTGCAACTTCTTTTTTCAACCAATAAAGGTACTTTGTGTGGGCTATACCATCTTTAATATGGGCCTTCCTGATGTTATCAATTTCTATCTCATTTTTAACGGTCTTCATCATGATAGTTGGGTTTTGCCTCTCTATTATAATATCCTTGTCACATATATTGCCATATATGGCATAGTTGACCCAGTCTGGGTCGAGTAAAATTTTTCTCTCTATATGTTTTATATCCTCATAAATGGCATTGTAGGGCATAATTTCCACCCCATCACTTATCAGGACTGCCATTATTTCCCCACTTATTTTTTCTTCATCTATATATAGGATGACCTTATCCATATCCACTATTAGGTAGGATAAGGCTAGGGGGAAGTAGTCTACATCCCTACCCCTTATATTTAGCAACCAGCCAATATCATCTAGACTGGTAATGACATGGCAGTCAGCCCCTGTATCTTCCATGGCAGACCTAAGCCTGACTAGTTTGCTAGCTCTTGACTCTCCCGTATACTTTATATCCAGTTCAAATATTGGCTCTTTTGATATAGGTGGCCTATCCTCCCATACCTGGTCTATCAGGTCCAAGTCATATACCAGGCTGCCCATCTTCTCGCCTACTATGTTCTGAAGGTCCAGGCCTTGACCATATGTGATACACCTGCCATCAAAGGCCAGTTTACCACCTTGAACCAACTTATCTTTAATAAAATCTTCAAGGCTAGGCACACCTTCCTCCCCCATTCTGTATAGGTCTATACCAGACCCCTCCAGTTGGTCTTCTGCCTGCAAAAAGTACCTACCATCTGTCCATAGGCCTGCCCAGTCTTTACCTACTAGAACACTTCCAGCAGAACCTGTAAAACCACTTATATAGGCCCTTTCCATAAAATACTTACCTACATTTTCACTATTGTGGTAGTCAGCAGTAGGCACCAAGTATATATCTATCTGATGTTCCTTCATTAAGTCCCTTAAGGCCTCAAGTCTTTGTTTAACCTTCATAACTTTTATAGCACCCCCTCCTCAGTAAATTGTAAATGCTCTAATTTAAATTATACCATATTTATCCTAAGCATATTTCTATCTTTCGCCTACTAGTCAAAATCAGACCAGACATATTTTTTGCAAAAATTTAGCGTTGGGAGAGAATTTTTTCTCTCACCAACGCTAAATATTATACAACCAATATTATACAACCAAAGAGTTTACCTTTTCTTTAGATGTATTTAATTGTTTGAGAGAATAGACAACTGCAAAGCCTAAAAGATTCTTTATAATTACAATCTATTGTAGAATACAAATACTTTTTCACTTCATCGTCCTCCATTCGCTATATATAGAAATATCTCTATGCAATTTAAATATATTTAAATCGCCCATTCTTCAGACTTTTTTCTACTTTCAAGAAAGTCTTTGTATATACCTTGTTCAGATGCAAGTTCGGTATGTGTCCCCACTTGTTCAATGGCTCCGTTTTTCAAAACAATGATCTGATCCGCATTCTTTATGGTAGAAAGTTTATGTGCAATTATAATTGTCGTCTTGCCTTTTAATAAGCTTTTTAAAGCAATTAATAATTGTTTTTCATTTTCCGGATCTACACTGGAAGTCGCTTCATCAAGAATAACAAATTTACTGCGTTTTAACATAGCTCTTGCAATGGAAATTCTCTGACGCTCTCCACCGGATAAATTAGAGCCCCCCTCTTGCAAAACAGTGTCATAACCCTGTGGCAATTTCATAATAAAATCATGACACTGAGCTTTTTTGGCAATATCTATCATATCTTCATCTGTTGCATTCGGATTTCCAAATTTGATATTGTTTCTCACAGTATCATCAAAAAGATACACATCTTGAAAAACAAAGCTGAAATTTGACAATAGCTCATCGTACTTATATTCCTTAACGTTTGTCTTTCCGACATTTACTTTCCCAGAATTTACATCCCAAAATCTCGCCATCAGATTACACAAAGTGGTCTTCCCACTTCCTGAAAACCCGACCAAAGCGGTAGTTTTCCCTTCAGGAATAATTATACTTAAATTCTTGAAGATCTCCGACTCCCCATAAGAAAATGAAACTTTTTCCATTGAAATTTCAGCTTTATCTATTTCAGTTTCTTCGCCATCTTCAATTACAGGTAAATTCCTTAAATTGATAACGCTGTTAAGATTTTGTACAGCAATACCCTTAATGCTTTGCATACTTCCTGCCAATTCAAAGCCTGAAAAAACAACAAAACTCATAACAATCAGTATGATAGCCTTAGTTACTTCAATATTTCCAGAAAAATATCTTATCAGTGAAGTAAAAATTATCACACAGATACCGATTTTGAATACTAATAAAAACATAAACTGTGTCGGGACCAATATCTTTTCTACTGCTAAAAAACCTTTACGACTTTCTGTAATGCTTTCATTTAATTCCTTAACTATATTTTTCTCTTTCCCAAACGCTTTCGTTACCCCTATTCCCTTTACATACTCCAGCATTTTTGAACTTAAATCTAGTTTAAGTCCCAACAATCTCTCTGTTAATAGGTCTGTCTTTTTTTGGGTAACTATATTAACCATAATTCCAATAATCAAAGTTAATAAAATAATTGTAGCCGTTACAATATCATACGGCAATACAAATGCCACTATAATAAGTGTTTGTATTGTACCTACAAGCAATTGCTCTATAATGAAAACTCCCATCGTTTCAAGCTCACCTATAACTGTTGACAGCCCCCCGGCTATATTTCCTAATGAATTTGTACTGAAATATCCCATATTTACATTTTTTAAACGATCACCTATATATAATCTGTTTTCAGCACCTAAGCTGTATGAAGCTATATATTTGTTTCTGTCAGCCAGGTATCCAAATACGATTTTCCCCATCATACTTATAACTGAAATTACAAAGACAGTATATACATCATTCATTTCAACACTCAGTCCGGTGAATATATTTTCACAAATTTTGGTCAAGCAAAACAAAATCGCACCTAAAGCAATGCCTTCAAATATTCCCTTAAACACATCAAAAATAAACATTCGTGTTATTCTTTTTGAATATGAACCTGAAACCTCATATAGAGTTTTTATTAATTCTATCACTTTATATCACCTCGATTCCCTTAGATTCTGTATATACATCCCACATTTCTTTATATTTTCCGTTCAATTCAAGCAATTTTTTATGAGATCCTTGTTCTATCACCCGTCCGTTATCTACAACAATAATTTTATTCGCATTTACTATTGTAGATAATCTATGGGCAATCATAATTACCGTCTTATCTTTAATGAGATTGTTGATAGACTCTTGAATAATTGCCTCATTGTCGGGATCGGAATATGCTGTCGCTTCATCCAGTAATACAATCGGACTGTTTTTAAGGAAGCTTCTTGCAATAGCAATGCGTTGTTTTTCTCCACCGGAAAGATTTGCACCGCCTTCTCCAACAATAGTTTCATATCCATTCGGAAGACTCATTATAAAATCATGACAGCTTGCTTTTTCACACGCCCTTTGAATTTCACTCATGCTTGCATCTTCTTTGGCTATCTTCAAATTTTCTAAAACGGTTTTATTAAAAAGAAAATTTTCTTGCGATACATAAGTTATAAGCTCCATATTCTGCTTTAACGGCATATCATTCAAATTGTTTTCTCCAATTAAAATTTCTCCGCCATCAACATTCCAAAATCCGGCAATCAGTTTTGCGATAGTAGATTTCCCGCCACCTGAATCTCCAACTATTGCAGTCAGCTCATTCTCCTTTGCTTTAAATGAAATCCCGTTTAACACAGTCTTTGAATCATCATAAGCAAATGTTACATTTATAAACTCTACATCATGACCATCTATGCTTTTTGCTCCTTCTCCTCTTTTTAAATCGGGAATATTCATTACTTTTTCTATTTCTTCCAATACGATTTTTATATTTGCTATTGTTTCCATATGCCCCATAGCCTTTATCAAAGGTTTATATGAGGCATAAGATAACAATATACACATAACAAGACTTCCAATTGCGATACTTCCTTTCATAAAGAAATACAAAGAAGTCGGTAAAACAAAAATCATTGTTGCCGGAATAGTTTCCATAGCTCCTGTCATTGAGAAACAAACACTCAAATACCAATCAAGCATTGCATTTTTATTTTCATTAACCGTTTTCTTAAATTTCCCAAATGATGAAGCTGATTTATTAAATGCCTTGATTACTTTAATGCCGTTGACATACTCAACCATAGTAGTATTCATAGCTTTAGATGCTTCCTGATACCTTTTAGACTTTTCTTCATAGCCTCTCATAACCAGTGCGGAAAATAGTAACCCTAATGGAATCGTAAGCAAATTAGCAATTCCTATTCTCCAATCAAAAACAAAAATTATTATAATCAATACGATTGGAATAATAATATTGGCAATGACCTCCGGAATAACATGAGCAATAGGTTTTTCTATTTTATCAAGTGTTTCCACCATAAATTGAGACCATTGACCGCTACTTTTTTTCTCAACCTCTCCCATAGACATTCTGCTTAATTTATCAGCTAATAATTTTCTTTTATCTTCAATTATTCTATAAGCGATATTGTGTGAAATAACAGTAGATATTTCATGGAATAATATACTTCCCAAAAAGCCGACAAACACAGTTAAAATATAGGGTAAATAATTACTTATATTTATGTTTTTCTCAACAAGATTATTAATAATAGTAGCCACAGAAAAGTAAGGTAACACCCCGAATCCAACTCCTATAATCGCAAACAGGATAGATGCTGACACCTTACCCTTATATCCTTTTAACATCTCCATTTTTTACCTTCTTTCACAAAATTTATTTATCTTTCCGTTAGAAATCTCCAATAATTTATTGCAGATATTATCAATCAGCTCTTTATCATGTGTTACAATGAATACAATCTTATCTTTTGAAAAATTTTTTATAACTTCGCTTATTTTCAACATATTGAAATAGTCAAGCCCGCTCGTCGGTTCATCAAAAATAATGATTTCTCTATTCATTAATACTCCAACTGCCACAGCCAATCTCTGCATTTGTCCCCCGGATAAACACAAGGGGTGCTTATCTTTAAACCTGATTAAATCAAGTTTTGTAAGGATTTCTTCCACTTCTTCTTTTTTATTTTTGAGTCTGATAACTCAAACTCCTCGATTATGCTTTCAGAAAACAGTTGATTTATTACATCTTGCATAACCATATAGCAAAGTTTTCTTCTTGATTCATCATTTAATGAAGCAAGTTCTGAACCCTCAAAAATATATTTAATTTCTCCATCTTGTAAATAAATCGCTCTATTTAGTAAATCCATCAAATAATACAATCTATGCTCAGATATAATAATTGTTTTTCCTTGTGCTTTGAGTTTGATAATAGCTTCTCTGATTTTTTCAATACCGTATTCATCAATATTGGCAGAAGGTTCATCAAATACATAAATTTCAGGACTCGTAGCATATATAGATGCAATAGCCAAGAGCTGTTTTTCTCCTCCTGACATTTTAAAGATATTTCTATTCACTAATCTTTCAATTCCTAAATCAGAAACAGCTTTAGAAACCTTTTTCTTTATTTCACTCGGATCTTCTCCCATGTTTTCTAACCCAAAGGTTAATTCACTATCTGAGTCCAAATTAAAAAATTGTGTTTTGGGATAATGAGTAATTAGGCCATTTACCAACTTAGTTATGGTTGTTTTCCCACTGCCACTTCTTCCACATAACAAGATAATTTCTCCTTTGTCAGTTTCCATAGAAATCCTCTTTATTTGTTCTTCTTCACTTCTATTTTCTTGGTAAAAATTTTTTTAATTTGTTTACTTTCCCTAAAAATGCAGAAAATCGGGATTAACCCGATTTCAATACTCTTTTTATATCAACTATTCTTTTTTATGTTTTCATTTTATAATCCTCCCCCATCCAAAATTCATTGCAGCTTCCATCATGTCTATAAAATTCAAAGCATTTTCATAAGGATATTGGTGTGTAATAATCTCGAACAGAGGAGTATATGCCATAGTATAGAGGATATGAAGTTCATCATCATTTAAATTGTTTACCGCAATCTCTTTTTCTTTAAGGACTGCAATCAGTTTCTTTGCTCCTTGTACTTCAAGATTCACCAAATCATGACGAATTGACTCAAACTCCGTACCTTGAGAGCAGTTAAACAGAAGATTAAATACAGAGGCATTTTTACAAATAAATCCTAATAATTCTTCATTACTATTATCAGATTGCTTTTCAAAACATTCTAAACCATTTAATTATATTTCTGCGATAGCCTGATTTGTTAATTCTATATTCCTTTTATAAAGATGGTCTAATATCGGAAATGCGATAGCTTTAAAATTATCTCTCACTAACATTTACCTCGATTCAAGATAACATCGTTTACCAAAATATTAGCATAAACAAACTATTTATGTCAAGATGGAATTTTAAATAGTATTTTTTTTAATAATTTTTCTATACTCACTTACCGGTATCCCTACTCTTTTCAAAACCTTTAGCTTTTCCTGTTTTTTCTCCTCTCTCCTCGCCTTATATCTTTCCTCATATTCTTTTTGCTTGCCGTTTGCTTTACGTTTCAAGT
>OHAF01001322.1_pt1 | contig 23218 bp, 17 predicted proteins | sample 1577041 | NCBI WGS metagenome assembly OHAF01 (sample SAMEA3541495, study PRJEB24748) | human gut metagenome | biome: human gut; feature: human-associated habitat; material: faeces | place: China | collected 2012
GAAGAAATCAACGAGCTGATCATGACCGAGGACTGCATTGAAATGACCTGCCACCTGCAATATTGCCACAACTGTCAGACCGATCCGGTGAGCTTGCTATCCGTCCTCGGCTGTAACATTTATGACGAACACGGTCACGAGCCTGCGTATGATTTCTCCGACGAGGATCAGACGCAGGCTCTGTCTATGTAAAGGAGTGCGCCTATGATTATAAAAGCGGACTTAAAATACAAACAACCGGATTATAATCTGCCAAAGTATAGCATTGAGAAAGTGGTGCGTTTGTCCCTGAACGAATTTACCGAATTTGTTTCCGATCCTCTCGGCTATTACGATTTTATTCGTAAATTTAATGAAGAAGGACATAGAAATTACTCTGATCACACTCCGTGTCTGCTTTTGCTTGGTGAAGGTTATGAAGACGGTTATATTATCGACACACAGGGTTATGACTATGCACGCTATACGGCACATATTCCGAACGCCGAACAACTGGCGATTGCATTCAAATATCCAAGTCTCAATAATATTATGCGTGAAACAGCTTTGGCGGCGGATATCGAAATGTGCAATATGCTTGAAAACGGTAATAAGGAATATGTAATAAACATTGATGAGGTACGAAATCGTTTTAGGGGTGTGGGATTCAGCGAGGAGCTTTTATATGCTGCAATCAATGACAGACCGGAAACGGAATCTGCCGAATTTGACGGCGCACATATTCTTTGCAAGATAAAGGATGAATATGTTCGGCACGCAGAACCGTATCAAGAATCAACACAGGATGATGTGGAAATCGCAATCGCCAAACATATTTTGTGGCAAAATGATGCAGGCGGCGAACAGGCCGTCTTTTCAAACTGTGTGTTCAGAGAACTTAATTTATCTCACCATAATATGTTAAACGCCGTATTTGAAAATTGTGAATTCATCGGAACAGATTTCAGCGGGTCAGAACTCTGTTTTGCAGTCATGAATAACTGCCATTTTATCGGATGCGATTTTACCGGCGTTACTGCGGAGGAATCGGAGTTTAAAAAAGCAGTTTTTGAGGAATCGGTATTTAATAACGGAATATTTACTCACAGTAATTTTACAGGCGCGATGTTCAGTGATTGTGAAATGTACGGAGGCAGCCTGCAAAATTCCTGCTTTGACGCTGTGAGCAACAAAGATTTCATTAAAGGGCAAGTAAACACATCCGGCATCTCCTATGATGAATCCGATTGGTTGGACATAGAACAGCAGGGTGTAAATATGTTGATGTAAGGAGGATTTTATGGTACGAAATAACGGTTGGATTTATAAGGCAGTGAAAAAAGATGCAACATACTTATAGTTTTTTTACAAACGAGCAAGAATGTATCAGGGCTATACTTGACTTGCATAACGGCGGTAAAGAAATAGAACTTGATCCGATGTACAACAAAGGGATGTTTTATAAAGCTCTTATCAAAAAGCCACCGTTGCGCTATGACCTTAATGCAGAAAGCAAAAACTATGACGCAATACAAGGCGATGCCGCTTCACTGCCATTGCCGGACAATTCCGTAGGTTGTATGATACTTGATCCGCCGTTTATGTTCGGCACTCATGGGCAAACCAAAAACAGCGTTATGAACAAGCGGTATACAATGTTTGATACCTTTGAACAGCTAAAGGAATGTTATATCGGAATACTCACCGAAGCATATCGACTGTTAAAAAAGAACGGTTTGCTTATTTTTAAGTGCCAAGATTATACGGATGGCAAGACAACTATGACGCATTGCCTTGTTTGGATGTGGGCAGTTAAATGCGGCTTTTATGCAAAAGATATTGCTATTCTCAATTTACCGATAGCAAAGGTGTATAACGGAAGCCTACGCCAAAGGCATCTTCGCAAAAGCCATTGCTATTATTGGATATTCACTAAAGGCGGCTGTGACAAATTCACGGTCGCCGAAATTTTGAAAGGAACTGATAATATATGAAAAAAGCAACCATAACTATTTCCTATGATGAAGAAAAGCTAAATGCACTAAAACTATACCTCTCGCAAAAAGGTACAACAGTTGAGGATGAGCTTAATAAGGATATGGATGCGCTGTATACCAAATCTGTGCCTGTCGGTGTTCGCGAATTTATAGAAATGAGGAACGGCACACCTCCGACAAAGCCTGCTGCTCCCAAGCAAAAGAAAACGAAAATTTCTGTTCCCTCTGCCTTGGGCGAAGCTGCACAGGAGAAAAAGCCGAATGAATAAATCTGTAAATGAAGCATTTGAAATAGCGGTAATACATTTACATGATTCTGATGATGACATCCATTTAACAAGCGAACTTCGCAGTAGTCTATTTGAAATTGCCTATGCCTATCACTTTTTCATGAGAGCCAATGTCGGCAAAGTAACCCTTGACAGCCTTGCGATTAACTTCGGGGAATACACTCTGATAGACTTGCCGACCTTTGCAATTCTCAGTGATGCCATCGGTAAGGATGACCGCATCAAAACTATTGCTGACTTTGATTTTGAAGATAATAAGATAAGTATTTGGGAACAGGATAAAAATGTATGGAACACTTATTTGTTAGATGACATATCTGACGCTGTTAAAAAGGCAACAGTTGACCCGAATTTTTCTCTGGAAACTCAAATACAGATATTCAAAAATCATTTAATCGGCAAAGAGCTTGTGCAAAATTTGCTTGAAACAAATATCGACAGCGAAAGTTATGAAACGGCAGATATAGAAAATTGCGACGATGATGAGTCACCCATAATGACAATGTAGCCTTTCAGGGCGACTGTCAGACGATTTGTGCGAGGTTTGATAGCAAGACGGGAAAACACCCGACTTGCCTCATATCTCGCTGTTTCGGGCGGTTTAAGAGCCTTGTTGCACCGAGCGCAGGTGAACAATATACAGGGTCGAATTTTAAGCAGGTGAAAAGGCAGGCGCTACCAATGCGCCTTTGCCCGACTCACATCGGACGGCAGAGCCGACCGTTAAAGGCTTTTCAGGCAAAATTCAATCGTATTTTCTGCGTTGCTACTATATTCGCAGTTGCCCGAAACGGTTGCAAACCAACACCTAAAATCCGCTTAAACAAGGCACTTTCATAGGCGTCGAAATACCCAAAAGGAGATGGAAAATATGTCTGCAAATAAAGAAAAGCAACGAGTTTCAGCGTGGCTCTATCCCGAAACTATTGACAGAATTAAAGACCTATACCGTATGGACGATTGCCGAAACAGATCTGAATTTATAGAAAAAGCTATAAGATTTTATATCGGCTACCTTACGGCAGAAGACAAAACAAACTATTTACCGAATATATTTTTGTCAAATATGAAAAGCCTTGTTGCGGAAAGTGATAACCGCACAAGCAGAATGATGTTCAAAATTGCGGTAGAGCTTGCCATGCTGCAGAATATCATTGCTAATCTAAATGATATTGACAAACAGTCACTCACCCGACTGCGCGGCGGTTGCGTTGATGAAGTTAAAAGGCTTGGCGGCAATATCACATTTGAAAACGCATTGGATTGGCAGAAGGACTGATTAAATGGCAAAGCTCATTACCAAATTCAAATATATTAAGCCGACAGAAAAAGCCGGTGAATATTTGAAATATATTGCCACCCGTGAGGGCGTTGATAAAATAGATGACAGCAAAAAGAATTTGCCTGCGACCGTAAAGCAAAAGCAGCTTATTGATAAATTATTGCTTGACTTCCCCGACTCAAAGGAAATGCACGAATATGAGGACTACCGAAGCCGAATAACTATCGGTACTGCCACCGAATTCATTACAAGAACGCTTGAAGATAATGCAAGCGAGATGATGAACAGTAAAACCTATGCCGACTATATTGCTACCCGACCGAGAGCGCAGCGGTTTGGCGAACATGGTCTGTTCACCGATGACGGCGTTGCAATAAATCTTTCAAAGGTATCTAAAGAGCTAAATGTTCACAAAGGCAATGTATGGACGGCAATAATGTCTTTGCGCCGCGAGGATGCGGCACGACTCGGTTTTGATAACGGTTGCCGTTGGAGAGATATGCTCAGGACGCAAACGCAAACTTTATCGGAGGCTTTAAAAATACCAATGGAAAATTTGCGTTGGTATGCCGCTTTTCATAACGAAAGCCATCATCCGCATATTCACTTAATCGCATATTCGGTTAACGAAAACGAAGGTTATTTATCTCCGAAGGGAGTTAATAAATTGAGGTCGAGCATTGCAAAAGATATATTTCACCAAGACTTACTTTCGGTATATGAAAAACAGACCGAACATCGTAACACCTTAAAGAGTGAATCAAAGGAACTTATTGCCGAGCTTATCACTAAAATTAACAACGGTATATATGATAATCCTGTGCTCGAAGAAAAACTGACACTGCTTGCAAAGAGATTATCTAACACAAGCGGTAAAAAAGTGTATGGATATTTAAAATCGGATGTTAAAGATCTCATAGATTCCATTGTGGATGAGGTAGCAAAAGACGAACGGGTCTCTGCTCTTTATAATTTATGGTACGAGTGCAAAGAAGAAGTATTGCTCACCTATTCTCAAAGTCTGCCTAAAAGAGTTTCGTTATCACAAAACAAAGAATTCAAATCTGTTCGAAATACGGTAATTGAAGAAGCGATGAATATCGTAATGAGAAATGCATTGACGAATGAAACGCTCGGTGATGAATTGCCGGATCCGGATTATTACATAACCGAAACAGATGATGTTCGAATTGATCCGGCAGACGAATCCGATAACTTTACGGAGAAAGCAGAATCAAGCGATAAGTGGCGCCCATATGCTCTCGCAAAACGGTTGCTTGACCGAGAAACTGAATATTACAACCCAAGTGAAGCGGTGCATTGCCTTATACAAGCGGCAATGCAAAATTTATCGGTTGCAAAGTATAGGCTGGGAAAGCTCTTTCTGCAAGGCGAGGATGTCCCACAAAACTCAACCTATGCCCTGTATTGGTTAGAAGAAGCCGTAAAGGATGACAATCCTTACGCAGAGTATCTGCTCGGAAAGGTCTATCTAAAAGGCGAATATGTCGATAAAGACATTGAAAAAGCCACAGAATTGCTTAAATCCTCTGCCGAACAGAATAACAAATATGCGGCTTACACCCTCGGCAAATTATATCTTGACGGAACAACTGCTCCGCAAGATATTGAGCAGGCCTTGAAATACCTTACACGTTCGGCAGACAACGGTTTCGCAACTGCTCAATATTTGTTGGGAAAATTATTATACAGCGGAGAGCTGATGCCTATAAGCATCAATAAGGCTTTGGAATATTTATTGTCGGCTGCTGAGCAGGGCAATTCTTTCGCCGCTTATCTTGCAGGCAAAATAATGCTGAATGAAGATACGGTGAAAAATATTAAAGAAGCAGTCAGGTGTTTTGAAATCGCCGCCGAGCAAGGAAATTCTTATGCTGAATACCAACTCGGAAAAATATATCTGTATGGCGTAGACAACGATAAGGATTATTCGCAAGCACTCGGTTGGCTTACTTCATCTGCCGCACATGGCAATCCTTACGCTGTCCGACTGCTTCACAGTATCCGCAGTAACAGAAATCAGTATGCTTGCATGGCGGCAATCAGATTACTTCATCATATCAGCCGGATGATTAAAAATCGCTTGGATGATGAACGCAAAATCGGCGGCGCCGTTACCGACCGTAAATTGATGCGTAAAATTGAAGAAAAGAAACAGGCACAAGGAATCAAAATGGGCTAAAAATTTTAGTAATAAGGATGTGATATTATGTCACGATACATTCATTTCAGCAACACCGAAAAAGAAACCGCCTGCCAAACGGATATTGCCGAGCTGCTTAAAAGAAACGGCGAAAGGGTATATCGTAACGGTAAAGAATCATATTGGCTTGACGGAACATCAAAGGTATCTATTAAGGGTAACCTTTGGTATCACCAATACGAGGGAGTCGGAGGCAATGCCGTTGACTTTGTCCGTAGGTTTTACAATAAGTCTTATCCCGAAGCAATAACATATCTGCTCGGCGGTTACTGCGGCTCGCCAATACAGTCCGCACCGGTAATTAAAAAAGAGCCAAAACCGTTTGAAATGCCGAAAAGAAACGACAATATGCGCAGAGTATATGCCTATCTCATAAATCGCCGAGGTATAGACAGAGATGTAATATACACATTTGCACATTGCGGTTTGATTTATGAATCAGAAAAATATCACAATGTTGTATTTGTAGGCAAAGACAATCAAGGTATTCCCCGTCATATTCACAAGCGCGGCACCGCTTCGGAAAGCACATACAAAGGCAATGCGGACAGCAGTATTCCCGAATTCAGTTTTCACTGGAACGGCAAAAGTGATAAAATATATTTGTTTGAAGCGCCCATTGATATGCTGTCTTTTATTACGATGCATAAGGAAAATTGGCAACAGCATTCGTATGCAGCCTGTTGCGGTGTATCCGACAGAGTGCTTTTTCAAATGCTTAACGATAACTCGAATTTAAAAACCGTATATCTCTGCCTTGATAACGATGAGGGCGGCAAAAAAGCAACCAAACGCATATCCGATAAACTGTTTATACATGGGATAGATCACGAAATCCTCGTTCCGAATCTCAAAGATTGGAACGAAGATCTTTTGAATCCGACTGAAAGCGAGGAAGATGAATGTCCGGCGTTACAACTCTGATATTTGTAGGCGCGGTTATGTTTGCCGTGCTCGGCGGCGTAACCCTGCTCTCGCATATTTATAACCTAAATATAAAGGCAAAAACCGTCGGCAACGGTCAACACGGAACTGCTCGGTGGGCTACCAAAGCAGAAATAAATAAAACATACAGGCATATACCGTTCACACCGACAAAATGGCGCAATCAGGCAAAAGAAAATATAACACCGACCGCTACTCAATTTGTACGAAAAAAGCACAGCCTTAAAATGTTGCCTGCCGAACAGCCGTTGCCCCAAGGCATTGTTGTCGGTTGCGTCGGCAATACTACGGCGTTGGTTGATACCGGAGATGTCCACGCACTTATGATCGGTGCTGCTGGTGTAGGTAAAACGGCATATTGGCTGTACCCTTGTATTGAATATGCGTGTGCAAGCGGTATGTCGTTTTTATCCACCGATACCAAAGGCGATATTATGCGAAATTACGGAAACATTGTAAAAAACTACGGCTATAACATATCTGTAATCGATTTGCGAAATCCAACAAAATCAAACGGCAATAATCTATTGCATCTCGTAAACAAGTATATGGATTTGTATCAGGCTAACCCCGACAATCTCGTGTATAAGGCAAGGTGCGAAAAATACGCCAAAATTATATCTAAAACTATAATACTGTCGGGTATGGACGCCGCATCCTTCGGACAAAACGCATACTTTTACGATGCGGCTGAAGGCTTGCTGACGGCCACAATATTGTTGGTGGCTGAATTCTGCAAGCCCGAAGAACGCCATATCGTATCGGTATTCAAAATCATTCAAGAGCTGCTCGCACCTTCTCAAAGGAAAGGAAAAAATCAGTTCCAACAGTTAATGGAATTACTCCCAAACGATCATAAGGCTAAATGGTTTGCGGGTGCGGCCCTTAATACTGCTGAACAAAGTATGGCATCGGTAATGTCCACTGCACTTTCCCGGCTAAACTCTTTCCTCGATTCCGAGCTTGAGCAAATCCTCTGCTTTGATACCGAGATAGATGCCGAGAAATTCTGTAATGAGAAATCTGCGCTGTTTATAATCATGCCGGAAGAAAATCCGGCGACATTCTTTATGATTTCTTTAATTGTTCAGCAGTTATACCGAGAGATACTTTCGGTTGCCGATGAAAACGGAGGCAAGCTCAAAAACAGATGCATATTTTTCTGCGATGAGTTTGGTACGCTTCCTAAAATCGAATCCGCCGAGATGATGTTTTCCGCATCGCGCTCAAGGCGTTTGCAGATAGTTCCCATTATTCAGTCGTTCTCGCAGCTTGAAAAGAACTATGGCAAGGAGGGCGCAGAAATCATCATTGACAATACTCAGTTAACCGTATTCGGCGGTTTTGCACCGCAAAGCACTTCAGCCGAAACATTATCAAAGGCGCTTGGCAGCAAAACAGTAATGTCGGGTTCGGTAAGCAGAGGAAAGAACGATCCGACGCAGTCGCTTCAAATGATAGAGCGCCCGTTAATGACTCCCGATGAACTTAAATCCATGCCAAAAGGTCAGTTTGTAGTTATGAAAACGGGTTTCTATCCAATGAAAGTCAAATTAAAACTGTTCTTTGAATGGGGAATTGAATTTGATGATGACAATCCGTATATGATTGAGGATCAAGGCAACCGCAAGGTAAAGTATGCCGATAAAAAGACAATTACGGACGGAATAGTTAAAAAATATCGTCCCGAACTGTTAGAACCAACCCCTCATATGTCTGATTGCGACAATATAGGTAGCCGGTCAATGCCGTTGACTGAAAAGAATGCACCGGTAACCCACACCGGAAACAAGCGAAAAAATAATGGCGGCACCGCATTAAAGCCGCATCCGAAGCACAAAATGACCGGAACGGAGATGAAAAATAATGGGCAAGCTTGATTTTTTATATCGTTCTGAACTTCCTCACCGAGCCGTTGCTGTTTATATCTATCTGTCCAACAGAGCCAACATTCAAAACGAATGTTGGCCTGCCATACCGACAATCGCTAGAGATATAAAATTATCGCCGTCAACGGTACGCAGAGGTATAGCCGATCTGCGGAAAGCAGGACTGCTTGATACTGCACAACGCTACCGTAAAAAAGGCGGTAAAAGCAGTCTTCTTTTCAAGCTTAAGGGCTAAAAATTTTAACCGTTATTCTCCACAGGGCAACTATGTCTGTTAGGTGGTAGGTGCTACCTGTCACCATGGAGGGAGAAAGAGAATTTCCCAACTTAAAAGATATAAGACAGAGAGAAAAACAAAAAAATATATACTTGTAGTTAGAAAAAGATATATACAAATAGGTGTGCTGTTCTTAAAAAGGAGCTGAAGGCGAGACCGCCGAAAATTTTGTGTAAAAGCTGAATAAGAGAAAGCCTTTCAGATAAGAATTAAGATATAAAAATTTCAAAATCTGAAAGGAAGAACAGTAATGGAAAAAGTACCGGCTGAGTTAATGAAGGAGTATGTTAACTCACAGAAATTCACGAGCACAACCGAAATCATGGAGGCAATGAAAGCCATGTTCGGTGATGTTCTCCAGCAGGTAATGGAGGCAGAATTAGACACAAAGCTAGGTTATGAAAAAAGCGAAAGAACCTCGAACAATGACGAAAGCGGTTTGTCGAAAAACTACCGAAACGGGCATTCAAAAAAGACGGTCAAAACACAGCTCGGCGAAGTGACAATAAATGTTCCTCGGGACCGAAACGGAGAATATGAGCCTTCTATCATAAGTAAATACAGCCGCAATGCCGACGGTATGGAAGAAAAAATACTGTCACTGTATTCATGCGGTATGAGTCAGCGGGATATTTCCGAGCAAATAAAAAATCTCTACGATGTTGAAATATCACCCGAGCTTGTCAGTAAAATCAGCGAAAAGATTATGCCGGAGGTTACGGCTTGGCAAAACCGTCCGCTTAACAGTATTTATCCTTTTGTTTTTATGGACGCGATACACTATAAAGTTAAGGAAAACCATCAGTATGTAACCAAAGCCGCCTATGTGGTCTTGGGTATTAACATGGACGGCTGCAAGGATATTCTCGGTATATGGATAGGCGAACATGAAAGCGCGAAATTCTGGCTCAATGTGCTGAATGACCTTAAAAACCGCGGTGTTCAGTCGGTTTACGTCTTTTGCGTAGATGGTCTTATAGGATTTCGTGAGGCAATAAGCTCGGTATATCCCAAAGCCCAAATTCAGCGTTGTATCATTCATCAGATACGGTCATCGACTAAATTTGTAAGCTATAAGGATATTAAAAAACTTATGGCCAACCTGAAAACCGTGTATCAGGCGATTAACGAGGAGGAAGCGTTGAATAACCTCATGAAATTCAAGGAAACATGGGGCAAGACCTATCCCTCCTGCGTTAAAAGCTGGGAAGAAAATTGGGACATTCTAAGCACATTTTTCGCATATCCGGCAGAGGTTCGGAGAATCATATATACGACGAATGTCATTGAAGGTCTAAACCGGCAGTTCCGAAGCATTACCAAAACGAAGCCGTCGTTTACCAATGACGATTCTCTGCGCAGAATGCTGTATTTGGCATCGAAAAAAATTGTCGAACACTGGACATCAAGATGTCGAAATTGGGATCAGGTTTTAAATCAGCTTGATATCATGTTTTCAGAACAAAAGGTCGGTTGATTTGCCTTTTAAATTAGTATGCTCTATGCCGTATGCCGTTATTCACACCTGCGGTGCGCATACCGTCATACAGCATAGAGCGAGCAGTTGATACAGGCAAATGAATCCCTCTGTTTTATGAACGGAAAACCATATTTGTTATCTATTTTCTTATCTGTTTGGATTCCTTTTTACACAAAATTTTCCGAAGTGCCCTGAAGGCTCGCTTTAAGTCTTCAACTCCCTCTCCTGTCTTTATTTATTAAGTCAAAATCTTATTTTAAATATTTAATTTACCAAAAAATACAAGGATCTAATGTGTTTTGCGTAGTCATTTGCTGGCTTTGTGTCACCCCTGCATTATTGACATCAATATATAAGCTTGGTATATTTACATAACCGGTAACTCCAACAGTACCAATATGAGTACCTTTTACAACGGTATCATTCGTTTCAACCGATATACTTTGTAGATTAGTGTATCGCACTATATAATTTTTATTGGTATTTGGGTCTATTGTAGTTGTTTGTAATATAATGTAGTAACCCATATATTCATTATACCCAGTTGCTAATACTGTTGAATTATCAACACCCACAACAGAATCTCCGTAATTACATTGAATCCTAGCACCTAAATGATTTTCACTATAAGGTATAGAAATATTTGTTGATTTAGTAGGAGAAACCCAATCATACGATTCGTATATATTTGAGCTAACATTAAAAACAACACTTGAGGAATTATTGCTTATATTACTTTCTAAAATGGTTTGATTGCCATTTACGCTAACATCTAATCTATAATTACCTGGTTGTGCACTCCAATTGTCTATTGTTACGGTCGCTGTTGAGTTGGCATCGATTGTAGCTATAGTACGCGACCAAGAATTTACCGTTGAATTAGTATCAGTATTTATTAGTGTGAAATCAACAGGTATATTATTTGCCGCTGAATTGGTATTGTTATTAACAATTGCGGAAATAGCAATAGGGTCATTTAAATAATATTGACCGTTATTTATAGGACTTGACACTGAATCAACACTCAAATCATAAACAACTGGTTCAGTATATGTTATTGATAAGGCCGGGGAATAGCTTGCAGTTCCTTGATCCGAACTGTAAAAACTGTTAAGGTCGGCATAGTTTTCATTTGTATATGCAACCCTAAATCCATAGTCATTTGCAGTTCCGTTATACCATTTGGCAACGATAGATGTAACATCAAAGGTATATGTTGTGAGACTAACAGGATTAACAGATGATGTTCCTTCTGCGGACGGTGGATTTGTATCCCATGTAATTTTTTTACCTTCCCAAGTATTTATTACACGATATGCCGTACACGGAGCAGCAGTGGTTTGTCCTGAACGAAGTCTCACGACAAAGCTGGCACTTGTCACGGTAGAACCTGATGGAATTGTGGGCATTGTAAAATATTTAACATATGTGTAACAATGCTTACTTGTGTAATTTGACCCATTATAATTTCCAACACGTAATTTGTTCTCTAAATAGTAATTTGTAGTGGGATATCTTTCCCAAGTATAAGTATCGTCAACATTTTTAGCTGAGTGATCACAATTCACCGTTGGATCAACTACTACAGGATATACCGTTTTTGGATTATCTAAAAATTCTTTAGAAACAACAACAGATAACAAATATTTAGAATCTTCTATTTCTTCAATTTCATAATAGTTGTCTTCTGAGTAGTGTGTTCCGTATGGTTCTCCGTCTTCTGGAATTTCGTAAGAATCATAGACATAAATATCACCAAAGTTATAGAGTGTACCCTCGGTCTCAGAGGATAGTACAGATAAGGATTTTTTATCCTCCGAAAGCACTAATTTATTTCCGTTTGTATTTAAAACAAACCGAAATTTATTAACACCGATATTCCTTTTTAATATAATATCTTCCTTGATTCCCGTATATGTATTACAGTAACGCAACTGAGTATCTTTGCCAAAGGCAGAATCATAGACAACATAATCTTCGCCATCTATAGTTTCCAATCTTGCGTTATTGGCCTCCTTGCTATATCCTAAAACCTGCATTTCAATAGGATAATCTTCGTTTGAAATTGAAACAGGATTATCCAGTTGGTTCGGATACAAGGTTTCAACCATACCCAGAGTGTTGCCGTATGCATGATCACCCGAAAGTTTTGTCATGGATGTATCAATATATTGTGTTTCACCGCGTGAATTTGTAAACTTAACAGGAACAGCATATATATTTTTTGTTAATGTTCCATCATTGTTATTTATTATAATTTCATTAGGCTCTTCACTCCAAATAATATCCTTTTCTGCAGAATTTGTCAGTTGTAGAATATTATTAGGAATTGAAAGCACATCTTCTTGTTTTTGATTCTGTGAAAATGTTTTTGATATTATAAAAACACTAGTCACAACTAAGCATATAACCAAGAAACCAGTGACAAAAAACAGAATGTTTCTTTTTGTTTTAGACATAATATGCCTCCTTTTATAAATATTCGCAAATAAACAATTATAATAATTCTATTTTATAGATAAGGAATCTATAATTGTGCCATCTGCCTGATTTTTTATTTGTGAAATTATTTGTGCAGAAAGTGACCAATACACCTCCAAATCAGATTCTTCATAATTGCTCATATTATCTTTTCCACCTAATTGTAAGTCAATAACATGATCAATGTCAAATCCTTTTTGTATAGAATCACTACCATAATGTTTTTAAATATTGATAAGCTTTTGAGTGCTATTTTAGTCCAAGCCATTACTTGATTAAATGACCATATAATTGCCCTTGTTCTTTCCAAGCTTTTAAAGTATATTCGGCAACTAAACTATTGATACCGTATTCTTTAGAAGAAATATCATAAAGTTCAGTTTCGGCTTCATTAACAAACATTCCTAATCCCAATGCAAAACCAGCAATCCAATGCCGGATAGCCACATTATCACTTTTAAGTAGGATTGGGATGCACTCTCTTGCTAGTTTATTGTCAGAAGCAAAAGCAATATATACTTTTTCTAATTTTTTAGCAATTCTATCTGTTTTTTTATGATTCCCGTTCTCAATAGCATTAAAAAGGTCATCACCATTAGAATTAAATATCTCTATCACTTTTTCTTTATTCATCATTTTAATGCACCAAATTTTTTAAGTATTTTTATTCCGTAGTCATATTGTTCTTCAAAACTTTGCAAAGCTAGCCAATCTCTAACACTCAATCCATTGGTAAATGCGAATTTTTTTGTGTTATAATGTCCGGTTATTTTTCTATGAATAGATTTATCTAGTGAAATCATATTTGAAGAATTATGAATAGACTGAGGTGAAAAACCGGATTTTTTAATTTGAGATTGTTCTACAACATGATGCCATTCTTTACCGTCTCCGGCGGCTCCAAAGGTTTTTTTGAAATCTTTGAAGGTATCGAATCCTTGAGTTGTCTTTACACAAAAAAGTAATGTTTGAATTCCAGTAATTAACAGTTCTGCCCACACATACTGAATAATCTGGTATATTGTTATTTAATATTTCTTGACAAGCAATATATTTCTTATCAGATGCTTCGTTTCCATTATAAATCATCTTAAAGTATTTCATTACTTTCTAAACCTCAAATTTAAATATAAAATTACTGTTTCAAGGTTAAATCAAAACCATCATCGCCGTTTTCATGTTTCTCCAAAAATTTCACCGTCTTTAATGGCAGTGTGCTTTTTATACGAGGAAAAGCTTTTAAAAAGCCGCTAACCCCATCTTTTTCTAACGAAGAAACAATTTGCAATATGGTTGAGTTTTGAAGAAAAGCAGTTACTGAGGAATAATCGTTAGCGGTAATAACATCTGTTTCTTTGTTTTCAACAACAAATATAACTCTACCAATAATATCTCCCATCTTTAACTTGAACAAATTTTCGTTTGTGTGCAAATCATCAATGATAATCCAAAAATTAATATAGCACACATCACTGTATGTTGAGTGTTGTACAAAAAACTTTAAAGTGGTAGCATTTATCGATTTATAGAAGGATTTGTTTTTGCTATAAAATCCCAACTTGCCGAAAAAATCAAATAAAGCCTTTTCAAAAATTGAAATATTCATTATTGATACACCTCTAAAATTGTTTTCCATCCTTCACCATAAATTTCTGATATTTCTTTAAGATATCCAGATAATTGCTTTTGTCCTTGTTTTATAGCGCGAGGATTAAACGGTTTTAACTCATAAATAGTTTTCGAATCGAAATCAATAAAATCAATTCTTTTTTTGCTAGGCAATACAAACTCTTTGAATTTTGTAACAGAATCTGCAACATCTGTTTTATATAAAGAATGCATTTCTCTACCAAACTTCATGTTTGATTTTGTGAATTTTGTGCCTTCGCTTATATTAATTTTTGTTACATCTGTAAATTTAATATCTACTTTTTTATGGCTTTTACTAATCTTTTGTATTAATTCAGAGGCCGCTTCTTGCGTTTTTCTAACAAGTTTTTTTTGAGCTTTTTCCGCAGTTTCTTTGAAGGTTTTTTTGGTACCTGCCTCAAGGATATCATCGACATATTTTATTGCAACGGTTCCAAGATCTTTTACTTTATCGACTGCCGATGAGGTTTTCTTTATTGCTTTTGCTGTATCTGCGACTGCATCAATAGCATCTCCGGTTCGTTTTATCGTCTTATACATATCGGCAACATCGTCTGCTTTGCCTGCTACCTTTGCAGCTCTGCCAACATAAGAACCGGGGATAAGGGGAACAACTACAGAAACAATACTCCAAGTCAAGAAAACGCCGTTTAGAAGACTGGGCTTTTTGTAAAAATCATATGCATCTGCAACTAATCCAACAACATCTAGCGCGGTTTCTACCCAATGCCCTGTGGGATCCGAATAGTATACAGGATTAGCTTGACAATATCCATAAGGATTTAGAGAAGCCGGGGATGTTATTTCACCTGAATAAGTATCTTTTTGAATAAAGCTACCTATGGTTGGATCATAATATCGTGCTCTTAGATAATAATATCCTGTTTCTTCATCATAATATTCTCCGGAATAACCATACGGATTATAAATGCCATCTGTTGCACTTAAAGTATTACCATATGCATCATATTCATAATTTCCAACAGTTGCACCATCTAATGATTGTAATGCTATGACATCTCCATGTGCGTTTTTCCCGTATGCTGATACTGCTCTATTTCCAGAATTATTAGTTGTAGCCAGTGCTTCTATTCTGGTAACGCCAAAGACATACGATTGATATGCATCTTCAGTTAAATCACCAACAATATTATTTCCGTTCCAAAAATGATAAATAGTATCATCATTTGTTGTTTTTGAAATTCGATGATTAAGTGCATCATACTCATAGTTGGTTTGAGTAGAAACACTATCTTCAGTAACCGAAGTTGACAACAATCTTCCAAAAGCATCATATGTATTGGAGGTTACAGCCGACGCAACACCGTCAACTATTTTACATTTGGAAATTAAATCGCCAGCATTATTATAATTATAACTAAACGTTTCACGACCGTCAACACTAATTGTTGTTTCAGAACTTAACTGCGTTCCATAACGGTAGGTATATGTAGTCTGCTTTTCGGATTGATTTGAAATATCGTTAAGCGTTTTACTAATTCTGTTATTAAACGCATCATAATTATATGAAATTTGTTTTGTTGCTACAGTGTTTTCTGAATATGATTCAGAAACAAGACGATTCAAGGAATCGTATGAATATTGTGTTAGGTTTCCAGAATTATCAGTTTTTGTAAGCAGATTTCCGACAGTACTATATGTATAATCCTCATAATGCTGTGTAACATAATCTGCATCGCCAACTTTTGTTTTTTGCTCAATACGATTTTGCAAACCGCCACTGCTGTAACTATACAATGTTTGATAACTATTGTCATTTTGTGTAACAGTAACAGATGTGGGCTGACTTATTGCATTATATTCATATTCAATTGTAGACGCTGAAGCATCATTTACAGACGATTTGAATGTTAACAAACTTAATCTTGATAAAGCATCATAGGTGTAAGATTGATAATCCTTCTCATCGTATAATTCAGTTTCAGAATCATAAAGCTGTAATGAAGTTGTGAGAGGCTGACTTTTTGAATTATAAGTAAATATCAACTTATAGTCACGTTCATCAGACGAATCATTTCTAGTCTCAGTCAACACTCTGCCTAAAAGATCGTATGTATATGTATGTGTACCATTTTTATCGGTAATAGTTGCTATTTGACCAGCATCATTATATGTAACGCTTTCTGTCAGGTTATCTGATGATTTTGTAAGTTGTCTGCCTAGCATATCATACGTGTAATATACAGGTGAAGAATTTGTAACTTGTGATGAAAGCATATTGCCGGAAAAGTCATATGTGTAACTTTCAGTTTTACTGTCACTTATAGCTTTTGAAATATTATGATATTGATCATATTGATATTCAGTAGCAGAATAAGTGACATTGGTTTCGACTGGTAAACCGTTTTCATTTAATGTCAGCAATTCGGTTAATCCCGTGTAAACATATCTTACAGAATTTAAAGAATCGTACACATATTGAGTATATACCGAAGACTCAGCATTTAACGGTTGTTCTATTACCGTAAGATTATTGAGTGAATCATATGTATAAAGCGTGTTATTATATGTAGTTGTAGAATCTAATGAGGCATCCTTTACTTTTGTTGCTACAACATTTCCATGCTCATCATAGTATACCCAATTTTCTGCAAATTCCTCATTGCTATCACTTATCTCTTTCTTTGTATAAATCACTCTGTCCAGAGCATCATACTCATATAATGTTTCAGCGCCGATTGCATCAGTAGTTGATATGACTCTACCAAAGCCGTCATGTTCTTGAGTTGTTGTATTTTCTAAAGCATCTGATACCGAGAAAAGATTACCGGCATTGTCATATGAATAATAACAAGCTTCAACAGTATCTCCATCACACCATGAAAGACGGTTAAGATCACTATAATAATAGTTGTCAGTATAATATTGCCCAGAAGTGTATTCTTTTTTAACTGCACACAAATTTCCTGCGGCATTTAGGTATTCCTTTTTGGTAGAATAAGAACTTGTTCCATTATAAGTACAAACCGTATTTAACTCATATAAAGTACCATAAAGTTCTTCGTAACCATATAAAAACTCTTGTTTGCTTAAAAGATTATTATTATGGTCTGTGACAATAATACTAGTAGGGCGATCTAGAAAATCGTAAGAATATTCAACTTTCTTATATTCAGTTGTTTGAGAATTCATATACTCAACTAGCGTTGATGTTCTATTTCTCGAATCATATGTATAATCTCTGATCAAATCATAAGAATTTGTTGTTGCATTGTATCTGTATTCTTTATCTAACTTATCAAATATGTCATATACATATTTTACTTTTGAACCATCAGGCGCAATTTCTTCGGTAGTTTTATTTATATAATCGTAATTATATCGAGTGTTGCTTCCGTCTGGATTTTCAATTTTAAGAATATTGCCTAGTGCATCATAGTCATACGAAACTATATGACTTGCATCAGTGCCACCGCTTATCACACGACCAAGGCTATCATATTGATAAGATGTTTCTTCATTAGATAAAGAACCATTGCTATTAACTACGGCACCGTTTTCAATATTTTTTGAAATATACAAACCATACTTTGCATCGTATTCAAAAGAAGTATGTTTTACACTTTCAACAGACTGAATATCGTTTTTTGTTAAATCTAATTTGTATGTATCGGTTACATTATAGCCGTCTATAAGATAGTCAATTTTATTAAGATATGTTCGTTCAGATGGGTCATCATAGTTTTGAACATAGTTAATTGACGATAATATCTTTCTATTATCTTTGTCTAAAAAGTTTTCTTGAACAGTTACATAGCATTTTTCGTGACCAACAAGGTTAGAAGTCGTTATTGTTTTTAAAGGTATACTCTTATTATCTCCGTATTCGGTACTAACCGCCTCTAATAAATAAGTGATACCCGGTTCAACATCAATTCCGTCAAAAGACATTTCCGTTCCGGATTCTACTGTATTGGTTAATACATTTCCGTAATTGTCATAACTTTTTCGATTTATAACCCAAAGTTTTGCAGCCGCTGTACCTTTCCTAGTGGACTCAACGATAGGATTCTTATTATTATCATAAGTTATTTCTGTAATACTATATGGCGTTGTAAGTAAATTTTTATCATACACCTCTATTTTATCTATGAGTCTTTCATTAGAATAGTATGTTCTCGTGAGTTTAACGCCTTCAATTAACTCATGCTGAAAATTAATATGTTCATTTTTTGGCCAATAACAACCGGAACCCGCATCCCAACTACCAGAAGTAATCAATTCGGTTTTCTCGTTTGTATTTGTATTTACTTGGTAATATTTGTATTCTTTGCTATTTCTCCGTTCTTCTGTGCCTTCATACTCCGAAGTAACATATTCTACATTTTCAATCTTTTGAACACGTCCATATTCTAGTGTTACAGCCGGGGAAATATATTTTTTACTTGGCTCATATATTATGGTCGTGTAACAAGATGAGGGCTCACCGCTGTTTGTATAATCTGTTTCACAAATCTGATTTAATACATACCAAAACTGATCATAACTATCGGCATTAAAGGTTTCTCCATCCCAAACAAGACCACCAGCATAATTATAACTTAAATCACAATCCACCATATCGTAGCCATAAAAATAAGTTTTAAGTGGTGCTCCGTTTTCATATATGCCTATTCCACCAAGTGTTGAATCATAGTATTGTGTTTCTGATACTGAATCCCACCAACCAGTATCATATTTGGTTAAAAGAAGGAGACGTGTCGGTTCATCGGAATTTATATCATAGAAATTAACATCTACTTCTTCCCAACACCAACTGTGTTCTCCAAAATTAGGATCAGTTATTGTTTCACTGCATAGTCTATTTACAAACTCTATTTTTCTACCTACACTATCAATAATATAGGATAATTTATTTTCAGAATCATAATAGACATGAATTCTTGCCGAATTTTCCAAATCACCACTAGCAGACCCCAAATATAAGCCAGTGGAATCAAAAAAGTCATATCGGCCATTTTTATATTTCAACTTGTAACTTGCAGATTTCGAACCACTCACAAATTCAGAAGCGGCGGCTGTTAAAAAAACGAAATCTTGATAAGGATATCCTTTTAGCGTATAGGTTGAACCTTTTTGTTCTAAAGTATATTTCTGTCCATCCGAAAAGTGCAATATTTTTTTAGTGGCTCGTATTTCTAATGCTGGTAATGTCCATGCCCACCCAGTGCCTAAATCGTAACGACTATCGTTAAATGTGCTTCTCAAAAAAGTTTGTTCTTGATATACGCCTTCATGAGCTGCAAGGATTTTAAAACTCTTAATTTGGTAAATCCAATAACATGTGTCTGTAATTTTACTTTCGATATATGCCTTGTTTGCATACTCCGTAATCTGAGATTCATCTATCAATTCAGAATCCACAGTCCAATTTGTTTCTTTTAAGCTTTCAACGCCATCATCAACTATATACCAGTCTGCTGTATACTCAAATTGGTATTTTAACGGCATATCATCTATGTCTTTTAAAGAAGCAAATTGCATAGAATCATCCTGGTCGTAACGCAATCCTAAATTAAGGTCTAGCCCATCTTTGCCTTTCAGAGTAAGCAAGTCTTTTGAATAAGACACAATACCCTCAATTTGACTAACAGAAATGTCATTTAAAACATCATCATTACTCTGCATTTTATATTTGTTATAAATTGTATTCTCAACATTGTTTTGCTGGGATAATGATAATATTTGTGTTGCATGATAATAGAAGTTTCTTTCCTGTTGCCAAATCTTAATCTTTTCTTTTAAGTGAGCAATCGATTTGTTATTTTTGTTTAACCACTCATTTAAAACATTGATATCCGCTTTGTGGTTTAACGCAATTTCAACTAATTCTGAAGAAAAATTCGAATTATAAGTTATTGATGAAATATCTATATTTTCATTCAAACATTCTGACAGAGGAATACCAGTGACACTAGCAATTGGTAGTGTATAGCCGCAGACCTCTATTGAATTACCATTAGTTATTGCTTTTACTAAATCATCAATTTCCTCTTTTGTCAACTTGGCCTGTTCTATAAATGATAAGACTTTTGATGACAATCCAACATATTCATCTAAAGAGCCTGAACAATCATATAACTCAAGAGATTTCTCTTTTGATATACTTTCATTCTTAATAGAACTTAAAATTACTATGCTTGTAATTAAATCAATATTGCGTTCGTAAAAATACACCAAATCCTCATTTTTGATTGCAAAATGAGTTGAAATTAAATCCAAATCATTTTCAGATAATGCTGAAAAATTATTGTTTTTTAGTAGTGCTACTATTTCATTTGTCAATAACTTACCGCTGGATTTTATAATGTTTGCTAATTGTGGATTGGATTCATTCAAATAATTAAGTGTAACTGCATTTAAAGTTGATTTATGCGCATCAATTATTTTATCGGTTTCATCATATGAATTCTTTGCAACAATTCCAATATCTGATGCATTCATATTTGGAGCAGCAGAAAACATTATTGAGCATATAGATGTAACGAATGGTGCAGCAAATGATGTGCCTGTATAGCTTGAATATCCACCGATGTTATTACAGGAAATAATATTTGATCCTGGTGCATATACATTGCACTCACTTTGGTATAACGGAACATTAGTGCTGTCAACGGCACCAACAGAAATTACATTTGGCAATGAATTATATCCTGCCGGATATACTGTTTCATTATTACCTGAAGCGCACACAAATACAATATTACTTTTTTCCATCACTTCTTTCAAAGGATAATTGTATTCAGTACTTCCAAAGCTACAATTTATGACTTTTACACCTAAGGAGTTAGCATATTCGATAGCTTCTATTGCATCTGAAGTATATCCTTTTCCATTTATCATGAATTTCAATGGAAGAATTTTAACATTGGGTGAAGCACCAATATACTTTGAATCTTGTGAAGCAATTATTCCGGCAACAGCTGTACCGTGTGATTCGTCATCTGTAAAATCGTAATAGGAAGAGTTGTCGTTGGCAAAATCATAACCTCTATTGTCAATAACACCTTTCAATGCCTTATGATGATAATTTATCCCAGTGTCTAATACACCAACTAAAACATCTTCTCCTGTGCCATATTGATATGAGTTGTCAATATGTAATTTTTCTATGGCATCATTTATTTCAGTTGAAGTACCGCCATAGGAAATTAACAACTCATCTTTTACAGCATATTCTACATTCTTATTTTCTGAATTGTAAAATTCAAGATACTTATCTTTGATATCATTTGAGGAAAGTTCAATAACATCAATTAGTTGATTATTATACGATTTTTTTGATTTTGCTTTTGGAAGTTTTTTGTTTTTGCTCTCCATTTCAGATTTTGCTTTTTGAGAATGATATTTAATAATTATTCGATTATTTGCAATTTCGTCCACCGAAACCTTTGCATTGAAATTTGATAATGCTGATGCCGGTATTTGCATTATAAAAATCAGAACTAACACAAGCGCGATAAGTTTTTGATATTTTTTCATATTAATCTCCTTTATTTTTTAGAACTATATATGAGGCTAGAAATTCACCACCTTTACATACCTCATACATCCTCCTATAAATACAACAATTTTCGACTGAATGTAGGTGACAAATTTTTCTTTTTTATTTTTTCAATTGTTTTGTCCCCTGTTTTGCATTTTCCGTTGTTGTATTAATGATGGATTTTTTTATTCATCAAATAAAGATGAAAGGAGATGAAAAAATGAATCAAGGCATAAAAAAAATACTGGTGTCGCTTTTAGCGTTTTGTCTATTGACAACACCGGTGTTTTCAGTTTCTACAGCTGCGGTCACAGCCAAATACAGTATCGCACCATTATACAATAATACGGCTACTGTTCTTACATCTATGGCAATAAACAATAGTGGGAAAATGTCTATAAATTATAATGTTGCAGGCTTTTCGTCATTAACCACAAAGATTTCAATTACAACTTATATAGAAAAGAAAACTTTAGGTTTATTTTGGATGCGAGTAGATAATGGACAAGCCAACGAACAATGGGTAGATACGATATATGATTATAAATACAACGGATCTCGAACATATCAATTGGCATCATCGGGAACATACCGCGTAACAGTTGTATACAAGGTATATGGCTCCGGTGGCTCAGCAGATGAAATAGAATATCAAAAAACGGATTCCTATTAAAAGGAAACACACGAAGCTCTTATGAGCTTCGTGTGCATTTTTATCTATTCTATGGATTCTATCATCTCAATTAAAGTATCTGTTTCAATATTGCCATAAGATATTATTTGGAAACAGTATCCTTGATCAGTCCAAAACATATAAGTGTCGCTTTCAAAATAATAAATATGAATTTCTTTATCTTCGACTTGCTTTATGGCTTGACTGACTTTTTGATTGTCAATATTCAGTTCCGCATTTTGTGTCGCAGATTGGGTGAATACAATTATGTTCCCTTCCGAACTTTCAAAAGTGACATTTCGTCCCGCATCATTCTCCACAACCTGCGTTTGTTTAAATCCTACCGGCAATTTTGTAATAGAATATACCTTTTCTATTTTTTCAGCAGTTTCACCTTCAAAAAAGTATTTTGTAAAACTTTCATAAACCTCAATTATAAAATTAATCACAGGCTCTCTAATTGCCTTTACACTCATAGAAGCTGTAAACAATGTTATGATTGCAACAAACAGAATTGCTACTCGTTTACCAACAGTATTTATAA
>OHAF01001324.1_pt1 | contig 23202 bp, 18 predicted proteins | sample 1577041 | NCBI WGS metagenome assembly OHAF01 (sample SAMEA3541495, study PRJEB24748) | human gut metagenome | biome: human gut; feature: human-associated habitat; material: faeces | place: China | collected 2012
CTACAAGACAAGCCTTGTCTCATTCTTTCATCGCGGATTTGGTTTCCTATATTGCTCATGTTTTCACTCCCTTTGATTGTATTTTCTTTCAATCACTTCTTAATATAATTATAATCTTCCAATAATGTTTTTGCAAATAAAAAAGACTAGAAATTAATCTAGCCTTTTTCACTCCTAACAGGGTTGCAAATCAAATACGATAAATTTAATTTTTAGGTTACCTGGGAAGACCCTCCTGGGAGAAAAATACATCAAATAATGAAAAGTTAAAAATTTATTTTATCTACAATTAAATTATAATTTCCCAATAATATTTTGACAATCGGAACATATTCCTAAAAAAATAAGACATAAAAGTATTTACAAGTCTTTTTTGTCGTTCTGTGTCGATTTATGTCGTTTCATGAATTCAATTAGTGCCTGGCTTATTAAATCAGCCTTGCTAAATGGTAAATCCTTAGTAAATTGGAGCCAATCTCTCCATACATATTCATTTATACGGACACTCTTAGGCTTTGGATTAAGCTTCTTGTCATTTATAAGGTTAATTACAATATCGCTCTTATTATGGCTTGTAGTGGCTTTGTAGTTGTTTAGTAGTTGTTTGATTAAGTCTATATTTTCATCTAAAAATTGAATAGTATCCTTTTCTTTAATAGTTAAAAAATCGGCTCTATTTTCGATTTTAACGGGTTTTGTATTGTTACTTGAATAATTTATCATTTGATTACTTAAAACCTCTCCTACGGGCTCATACTGTCTAATTTTCTGATTATACTTATAATTTAATTCTCTTATTTGCTTTTGGAAGGATTTTTCTCCAATTTGTAAAATAGTCCTGATGTCTTTTACACTTTTTCCTTCCTGGAGCAACTCATTTATATATTTTATATCTAACATAAAAAATCCCCTCTCCAGTAGTTTACTTTGTAGTTATTTTACACTACACAATAAAAAACCTTCTAGAAGGGATTTATATAAAAGCAATTATGTTAAACAAATGTTATTTATATTATATCAAATAAATCTTTTAAATCGCATTTTAATGCTTTTGATATTTTTTCTAATGAATCTAAATATAATCTTGCTTGATTATTTTCTATTCTCGATAATGTACTTTTACTTATGCCTGTTTTGTATTCTAGTTGTCTAATAGTTAGTCCTTTTTCTTCTCTAATTTTAGCTATATTGTTTAATATCATGTTGCCCCCTATTCTCCTAATTCCTTTATATCTAAATAATCTATATTTTCTACTACCTTATTGCAAAATTGTAGACTTAATAGTTCTGTAATTTCCTTTCCAGTAGTCGTCAATTCGTCGATATTTTTTAATTCTAGATTATATTTTTCTACTTGTTCAGCTTCTATTGGTCTATGAAATTTAAAACCGGCAACTTCATAGAATAGATAATATAATTTAATTTCTTTTGTTTCTAATACATCTACAAAATTAACCATTGCCTTTAGGTCAAAGTCTACATACTCCCCCTGTTTTACTATCTTATATTTATTTTTATTTTCGATAATATCGTGGTATTTATCTTCATAATCATAATATCTATTTTTTCTAGTCTGTTCCTTAGTTTCAATATGTATGCAACTTGGTTTTAGATAATCTAATAGTATTTCTTTTTTCTTATACATTTCTTCCTTTTTTTCTCTGTTCTTAATATCATTGTCGTACTTATCGTAATAGTATCTATTTCTTAGATGTTTCATGAAATTTTCATGTCTATATTTTCTTTCCTGATCTCTATAATTTTTTGCTCGTTTGTTGAATGAAAATATAACTTCACCTAATACATTTGTGGTTATTTCTCCGTTTTTCAACATATCATTATATTTTTTAGGTGTTTTCATTTTTATACTCTCCCTTTACTTTATATTTTAACTTCTCCTACTCTTATCACTTTTAACCCCTCTCCCCCTGGTAAAAGAGTAGGTATATACCCCTTTTCAGGAAGTAGAGGAGTCTCCTTTTGTCGAAAGAGTGGTATTAAGTATATCGACTATAAGGATCCTGAATTCTTGAAGAAATTCTTGAATGAGCAAGGTAAAATCCTTCCGCGTCGTATTACCGGTACTTCTTTGAAGTTCCAACGTCGTGTAGCTCAAGCTGTGAAGAGAGCACGTCACTTGGCGTTGCTGCCCTATGTAACTGACATGATGAAATAATAGGAGGAGGAAAGTATGGAAATTATATTGAAAGAAGACATTGTAAACTTGGGTTATAAGAACGACATCGTAACAGTAAAGTCTGGTTACGGTCGTAACTACCTCATCCCGACTGGTAAAGCTGTCATCGCTTCACCGGCTGCAAAGAAAATGTTGGCTGAAGAGCTGAAACAACGTGCTCACAAGCTGGAGAAAATCAAAAAGGATGCTGAAGAACTGGCTGCTAAGCTGGAAGGCGTATCATTGAAGATTGCTACTAAGGTTAGCTCTACTGGTACTATCTTCGGTTCTGTTGGTAACATCCAGATTGCTGAAGAGTTGGCTAAATTGGGTCACAACATCGATCGTAAGATTATCGTTGTTAAGGACGCAGTGAAAGAAGTTGGTAACTACAAGGCTATCGTTAAGCTGCACAAGGAAGTTTCTGTAGAAATTCCTTTCGAAGTAGTTGCTGAAGAAGCATAAGAAAAGACTTCATAATGATAAGGAAGCCCGGTTCTGATAAAGGACCGGGCTTTTCTATGTTCGGAGCGTATGTGTGTGAGCTTATTGAGGGATACGTAAAGCTGCGGTTATAGAGGTTTACGAATCTGAAGTAGAGGTTTACGCGCGCGGTATAGAGGTTTGGCAAGAATACTCTTGTGTCTCTTTACGAGGTTACTAATGCAAAAAAAAGAGCATATCCACTCAGGGGTATGCTCTTTGCCTTATTGTCAGCCAATAATTCTTTTAGTTTCTTGGCAATGCTTCTTTCACTACCATTTGGCGGCCTACATATTCTGCTCCATTCAGTTTGTTGATTGCTTGTTGGGCTTCAGCAGCTTCGGGCATCTCTACGAAGGCAAAACCTTTTGATCTGTTTGTATTACGGTCCATAATCAGTTTTACTGATTCTACTGTTCCATACTCTTCCATTACTTGTCTCAAATCTGATTCCCTAACGTTGTAGCTAAGGTTTCCAATGTACATATTCATAAAATACAAAAATAAAAAATTAATAATTCAATAAAGGAGTCTTAGGAAGTTGTAGTCAGAAATGAAAATTCTCAATGTGGCTAATCGAGGAGAAACATAGTGAAACGTAGATCGTAATAAACCTCTTATTGTTTTGTTGATGCAAAGTAACGGCTTTTATTTGGTATATGCACTATACTTTATCATTTATCTGCCATATAATACCCTTTTTTGTGAAATAAGACCAAGACTTAACAATTGGAAGGGAACAGAAGGAGAGGATAAGACATAAAAAAAGTCTGGTGTGCTTGTATGCACGTCAGACTTTCAATTCTCTCGAGTGTTGTACTGAAATTATTCAGCTACAACAGCTGCGCTATCTACTGCTACAGTGTCAGCTGCTGCGGCTGCTGCTGCGGCTTCAGCTGCTGCTGCTTCTACAGCTGCGATTGAGTCAGCGATACGGATAGAATCTGCAGTTGCTTGTTCAGCGTTAGCTGCTTTGTTGCCACAAGATGCGAAAGATACTGCTACGATAGCTGCAGCCATCAAAACTAATTTTTTCATTTTCTTTACTTTTAAAACGTAATACAATCAATTGCTTTATTAAAACGTTGCAAAGGTATGTACTTTTTGAATATGTTGTTCTCGAAACCCCAACTTTTTTTATATTTTTTTTGGAGCTTCGGCTGTTTTTATCCCTATCTATATGTTTTACAACATATTAATCTTCGGCAATGCTGTTGTATAAGTATCTCTTGATACTTCTTTTGGGCGTTTTCTCAAATTCAGTCGGATAAAGTTGGATTTGGCTTACTTTTTCATAGGCTGCCACACTATTATTCAGATTTTTGAGATTCTCATCCATAATGGTTTTGAGGTTGTCCGGCTGGTTCAACCCTAAAGAATCCAAGGCTTCATAGTCGGCATAAACCAGCGCTACCAGTCTTTTATTCCGTTCGATGACAAGACTTTCCAGGACGAAAGGCATGTTGTTGAGCCGTGCTTCTATCTCTTCGGGGAAGATATTCTGTCCACTGGAACTGAGAATCATGGTCTTGCTGCGTCCGCGTATGTATAGGTTGTTGTCGTCGTCCAGTGTACCCAAGTCGCCGGTGCGAAGCCATCCGTCTTCGGTGAAGACTTCTTTGGTGGCTTCGGGGTTTTTGTAATAACCCGTCATCACGTTCTCGCCACGTACTTGTATTTCGCCGAGTTTGTCGTCCGGGTTTTCCTTGCAGATACGGGCTTCCATGATGTCGAGTACCCGTCCGGAGGAAGTCGGGACGAATTCATTCCAGGGAGCATAGCTGATGAGAGGGGCACATTCAGTCATGCCGTAGCCGATGGTGAAGGGGAACTTGATGCGGTGGAAGAATTCTTCCACTTCCGGGTTCATGGCTGCGCCTCCTATGATGACTTCCTTGAAACGTCCGCCCAGTGCGTCAATCAGTTTCTTGCGGATTTGCCCGTATATCTGTCCGTCGAGCAAGGGAATGCTGAGCGCCCATTTCATGGTCTTTTTGTTGATGATGGGCTGTATGACATTCTTGTATATCTTTTCAATGACAAGGGGGACGGTGATAATCAGGTTGGGTTTCACTTCCTCGAAAGCTTTCATCAGAATCTTTGGGGAAGGCACTTTTCCCAACAGTGTGACGTGTGTGCCGACGGCTGTGGCGGTAAGGAAATCGAATGCGCAGCCGTATGCATGTGCCAAAGGCAGGAAAGAGAGCACTTTGTCCCCTTTCTTCAGCAGCTCGGTACGTATGCCGAAGGTGACGTTGCCGGCCAGGTTGTTTCCCGTCAGCATGACGCCCTTACTGAATCCGGTGGTGCCCGAGGTATAATTCAGCAGCATGACCTTGTCGTTGGAAAGGTCCGTGTAAACGATGTCTTCCTTGCGGAACCCGTTCGGGTAGGTCGCTTCCATTTCATCGCCCAGATGCTTGAGGAAACGCTGGATGGTTTCGCCGTCCCGCTGATACAGACAGCGGAAGTCGCTCAGTGAGAACACACCGCGAAGTCCAGTAAGTCGTTCTTCTTCCAGATGTTCCCAAATGGCATCGCTGGTGAAGAGGAACGTCGATTCGGAGTGGTTTACGATATGATGGACATCATTGGGGTTGAAGTCTTGCAGAATGGGGACTACGATACCACCGTAGGTGATGGTGGCCATATAGGCGATGCACCAGCGGGCATTGTTCTTGCCGATGACGGCTATCTTGTCGCCGCGGCGCAGTTGGCAGTACTTGAAAATAAGATGCAGTCTGGCTATTTCTTGTGCCACTTCACCATAAGTATAGCTCTCGTTTTCTCCATAGTTGGTATAGCAGGGGAGGTCCCAATTCTCGCGGAAACTATGCTCGTATAGTTTGATAAAGTTCTCTTGTATCATTGCACAAATTTTAGTTGAGTGTGCAAAAGTAGGAAAAATAGATTAATAATGTATATATTTGCAGCATAAATGTGTTTATAAGCTCATGATAGATACCAATATATTTCAAGATAAGACGGCGGTTTACTATACGTTGGGGTGCAAACTGAACTTCTCGGAGACCTCTACTATCGGTAAAATTTTGCGGGAAGCGGGCGTACGTACGGCGCGCAAGGGTGAGAAAGCGGATATTTGTGTAGTGAACACCTGCTCGGTGACGGAAGTGGCGGACAAGAAGTGCCGCCAGGCCATCCACAAACTGGTGAAGCAACATCCGGGTGCATTTGTCGTGGTGACCGGTTGCTATGCCCAGCTGAAACCGGAGACGGTGGCAAAGATAGAAGGTGTGGACGTCGTGCTGGGAGCCGAGCAGAAGAAGGACCTGCTCCACTACCTGGGCAATCTGCAGAAGCACGAGACCGGCGAGGCCTACACTTCCGCTTTGAAGGATATACGTTCGTTTGCCCCGTCTTGTTCGCGTGGCGACCGGACACGCTTCTTCCTGAAAGTGCAGGACGGCTGCGATTATTATTGTTCCTATTGCACCATTCCCTTTGCCCGCGGACGTAGCCGTAACGGCAGCATTGCTTCTATGGTGGAGCAGGCCAGCCAGGCGGCTGCCGAAGGTGGAAAGGAAATTGTATTGACCGGCGTCAATATCGGAGACTTCGGCAAGTCTACCGGTGAGACTTTCTTCGACTTGGTGAAGGCGCTGGACGAGGTGGAAGGCATTGAGCGTTACCGCATATCCTCCATCGAGCCGAATCTGCTGACAGATGAAATCATAGAATACGTGTCCCGTTCCCGGCGTTTCATGCCTCATTTCCATATACCGCTGCAGTCGGGCAGTGACGAGGTGCTGAAGCTGATGCGACGCCGTTACGATACCGCCTTGTTTGCCTCGAAGATAAAGAAGATAAAGGAAGTGATGCCCGATTCCTTTATAGGGGTAGACGTGATTGTGGGTACCCGTGGAGAGACGGAGGAGTATTTCGGGCAGGCTTATGAGTTTATCAAGAGCCTGGACGTGACGCAGCTCCATGTCTTCAGCTATTCGGAGCGTCCCGGCACGCAAGCCTTGAAGATAGACCACGTGGTGACACCCGAAGAAAAGCACCGCAGGAGCCAGCAATTGCTGGAGCTTTCGGACGAAAAGATCCGTGCTTTTTATGCGCGCCATATCGGGCAGACGATGCCGGTGTTGCTGGAACGTCCCAAACCCGGACTGCCGATGCACGGCTTCACTCCCAATTATATCCGTGTGGAAGTCCCTCATGATGCTGCCTTGGACAACCAGCTCGTGTCTGTGCGCCTGGGCGATTTCAATGCCGACGGCACCGCACTCTTGGGAGCAATGGAATGAGGAATGCCGCCTTTGCAACAAATAACTCATAACTTATAACTCATAACTGACGAAGTGAAATCAAAAATTGTCTATTGGCTGACTTATGCGGGCATGTGGCTTGTGGCACTTCTGCCTTTCCGGGCGCTTTATGCATTGTCTGACGGGCTGTACTTCCTGATGCGCCACGTCGTGCATTATCGGAAGAAAGTCGTTCGCCGCAACCTTCGCAATTCCTTTCCGGAGAAGTCGGAAACCGAATTGATGGAGATAGAGCGCAAGTTCTACCATTATATCTGCGACTATATGCTGGAAGAGGTGAAGATGCTGCGCATGTCTTTCGAGGAGCTCTGCCGCCGGATGAAGTATGATAATAAGGAAGAATACCTTGCCATGATAGAGAAGCATGGAGGCATTGTACTGTTGATTCCCCATTATGCCAATTTTGAGTGGATTATAGGCATGGGGGCCATCATGCGTCCGGGCGACATCCCGGTGCAGGTGTACAAACCGCTAAGCAATAAGTATCTGGACGAGATGTTTAAGCATATCCGCGCCCGGTTCGGAGGATACAATGTGGCGAAACATTCCACGGCACGCGAAGTGATAAAGCTTCGCCGTGAAGGCAGGCAGATAGCCATCGGCCTGATTACGGACCAGTCGCCCAACCGCAGCGAGGCCCATTATTGGACCACTTTCTTGAATCAGGACACCGTGTTCATGGATGGCGCCGAGCGCATTGCCAAGCTGATGGACTTCCCCGTCTTTTATTGTGAATTGGAACGGACATCCAGGGGATATTGCAAAGTGCTCTTCGATTTGGTTACCGAAACTCCCAAGCAGACGGCAGATGGCGAGATAACCGAGTGCTTCGCCCGTCGTTTGGAGCAGACCATCCGGCGCGAACCGGCTTATTGGTTCTGGTCTCATAAACGCTGGAAAAATAAACGAAAAGAATCTGTGCAACATGGATAAGATTGCTGTTGTCATATTGAATTGGAACGGATGTGATATGCTCCGTTCCTTCCTTCCCTCTGTTGTGCGTTTTTCGGAGGTGGATGGTGCTGTGGTGTATGTGGCGGACAATGGCTCTACGGATGCTTCCGTGGCAATGCTCCGTCGCGAGTTTCCTTCTGTGCACTTGATTCTGCTGGAAGAGAACCACGGTTTTGCCGACGGATACAATCTGGCATTGAAGCAGGTGGAGGCAGAATATGTAGTGCTGCTCAACTCCGATGTAGAGGTCACCGAGCACTGGCTTGTCCCGTTGGCAGAGTATATGGATGCCTATCCGGAGACGGCCGCTTGCCAGCCGAAGATACGCAGTTGGCGTAACAAGGGGCAGTTTGAATATGCCGGAGCTGCGGGAGGTTTCATCGACCGCTATGGCTATCCCTTCTGCCGCGGCCGTATTATGGGCGTGGTAGAAGAGGACAAGGGGCAATACGACACGGTGATACCCATTTTCTGGGCTACGGGGGCGGCTCTGTTCATCCGTCTGGCAGACTACCGGGAAGCGGGTGGGCTGGACGGACGTTTTTTTGCCCACATGGAGGAGATAGATTTATGTTGGCGGCTTCGTGCCCGTGGCAGACAGTTGGCATGTATACCGCAGAGTGTGGTATTTCATGTGGGAGGGGCCACTTTGAAGAAGGAGAATCCGCGCAAGACCTTCCTCAATTTTCGTAATAACCTTGTCATGCTTTATAAGAATCTGCCGCAGGAGGACTTGGCGTCCGTGATGCGTGTACGTGCGGTGCTCGATTATGTGGCTGCGTTCAGTTTCATGCTGAAAGGCCAGTTACCCAATGCTTTGGCCGTATTCCGTGCGCGCCGTGCCTACCACTCCCTCCGCACTTCATTGGCAGCGTCCCGCAAAGAGAATCTGAAAAAAACTACGCTTGCCGTAATACCGGAACGGACAAAAAACAGTATATTGGCGCAGTTTTATCTGCATGGAAAGAAATTCTTTTCCCAATTGTAGGAACTGTTGCCTTTTATAATTGTTCAATCTATTAAAGGTTTTGAATTATGGAAAAACTAGTTAGAAAAATCGGATTAGTGGCACACGACGCCATGAAGAAAGACCTCATCGAGTGGGTACTGTGGAACTCGGAATTGCTGATGGGGCATAAATTCTATTGTACGGGCACCACGGGTACCCTTATCCTCGAAGCCCTCCGGGAGAAACATCCTGATGTGGAGTGGGATTTCACTATCCTTAAATCCGGTCCTTTGGGCGGTGACCAGCAGATGGGCTCGCGCATTGTGGACGGAGAGATTGACTATCTTTTCTTTTTCACCGACCCGATGACCCTTCAGCCGCACGATACGGATGTGAAGGCGTTGACCCGCCTTGCCGGTGTGGAGAACATCGTGTTCTGCTGCAACCGCAGTACGGCAGACCATATCATTTCCAGCCCGTTGTTTGTCGACCCGACGTATGAACGCACTGTTCCCGATTACAGCAACTACACCAAGCGGTTTGCAAATAAGCCGGTGGTGGCCGAAGCGGTGGAATCGGCAAAGAAGCGGAAACGGAAAAAATAAGGATGAAACTCGGTTCTACTGGGCATTTTTAATCTATCGCTACCCTTCGTTCATGGACAGCCCACACTGGTGCGATAGCCCACCCTTGCCGTTTGAAGTCATAGAGTTGCACAATAATGGTGTTGGTGAATCTGCCCATTCTATGTCGTTGAGGTATTGGTAGGGGAAGCGGAACTCTGTGAGGTTTATTTTCAATAGTTCATTCCTTCTGAAGTCTGCATAGTTGTATGGGTTTGTAAAGTCGTAAGGGGTGGGCAGGTAGAGGGCATTTCTCCAATGAAACTCGGAGCTGTATTTGATAGCAAGCGGCCGGTAGCAGGAAGAAAGTGACGATGGGGAGTAATGCCAGTCGTTGTATAGCGTTTCTCATTGACTTTTTGTTGATGATGGGGCAAAGGTACGGAATATTGGTATCAATGGTCGTATTCTACGGCAGAAAAGTTGCTGCATGCTCACTGCAGAACTTCTGTATACATTTTGCAGTGCTACTGCATATCTGTTGCAGCGTCACTGCAAAGCTATTGCAGTACTACTGCAAATATATGTGCAGTGTTACTGCAAACCGTTTGCAGCGCCACTGCAAAAAGCATGCAGTGTCTTTGCAGTGGGAAGTGTCTGTGTATCAATAGTGAATGGGGTGATTCGGCAATCTGTCATTCTCCGCGGCGTTGGCATATTTCCACTCCTGCAGCCTCTATATCCGCGCCCATCGGTGGATTGCGCTTTGCCAGCTTGAGGGTTATTTCTTCTATCTGTGGGAAGTCGTGGAACAATCGGTTTATAATTCGCCCGCATACATGTTCCAATAGTTTGGAAGGAATGTCCATCTCTGCCTTCACAGCTGTATGTACATCGGCATAGCTCACGGTGTCGGCTACGTCGTCCGTTTCTGCCGCACGCCGGATATCAACTTGCAGGCGCAGGCTGACGGTAAACTCATTGCCTACCACGGTTTCTTGTTCGCCCACGCCGTGATGGGCGAAGAAGCGAAGCGTGTCAAGGAAAATATAACTGGTCATTACTTGTAGATTGTTTTCTGCAAACTTACTGATATTTTGTGGTACGGGCAAATCAGTATCCGGTTATTACGATTCAGGTTGCGGATTGTATTCTGTAAAATATAAAAATAGCGCGAAATTGTTTTTTATAGAATACAATTATGTGAGGGTCGGAATAAACTTATCGAACTATTTTAGGCACGGAATTATACGGGTTATCACGGTTGCTTTCAATATTATCCGTGATTGTCCATGTAATCCGTGCCTAAAATAATACTTTGCTAAGAATCCTTTCTTATCTTCCGGTGCTTTCTATCATGCACCTTATTTTCTCGTTCAAGCTTTCTGCCTTCATCAGTTGTTCCAGTGTCAGGTGCATGCGCCAGCGCCAGTAGTGCCGCGGGTTGGCAGGAATATTGATGCGTTCTTCCTGCACGTTCGGGTTGCGCCATTTGCCGTCCATGGACATCCAGTCTTGCAGGGAGAGGATGCAGAGGATGGAGTTGCTATGGAGGTGATTGCGAACCACTTCTTCGCAGAGCTCCGGCGTGGCCGTTGCCGGTGCGGCACCGTAGTGCCCGAGCATGGTGTTGTAGTAACGCTGCGTCTGTTGGAAGTCTTCTTCCCACCAGCCGCGCAGGGTAGACATGTCGTGCGTGGAGATGGTGCAGACCGAACGGTACGGATACCAGTCAGTGTGGCCGAATTCTTGTTTCGGGTCTTTCGGCATACGTTGTATCTCCAGGGAAAGGATACGCAGGTCGTTCATCACCCATGCCACGCAATCGGGAATCATGCCTAAGTCCTCACCGCATACCAGCATGCGCGTGGACTGTGTCAGTTGCGGCAGTTTCTTCATGGCTTGCTGTCCCCAGAAGTCGTTGTGGCGGTGATAGTAGTACTGGTCATACAGCCGGTTGAAGGCAGCCTTTTCCCAATCGTTCAGTGCGCGGTAGATGTAGTCGTGCTGCACGCCGATGCGCGGATGGTATTCGTGCGGATTGTTGCGGTCGGGCACGAACAGCACATCGCTGATAAGGGCGTAAAGCCCGTCACGAATCCAGATGCTGTCATCGTCCGTTTTTCCGGCAAAGTAGGCTTCCACCTTGCGCTGGGTGTCGAACTCGGGACGCATGCGGTAAACCTCCCACGTGTCTGTCGGCTCTATGAAGGTCTGTTTCACATAGTCTGTATGCGGGCCGAAGATTTGTCCGAGGAAGTACTCATGGATATAGGGCTTCAGGAAGAAGTCTTCGCGGAATGCCAGCCCGTAGCTTTCTATCTCCTCGCGCGTCATGGGCAGGGCGGGGACGAATTGTCCCAACAGCCCGTGTACGGCGTGCATCGGTATCTCCCAAATGCGGAAGAAGCCGAGGATGTGGTCTATGCGGTAGGCATCGAAGTATTCTGCCATTTTGTGGAAACGTTTCATCCACCAGGCATAACCGTCTTTTTCCATGACATCCCAGTTGTAGGTGGGGAGGCCCCAGTTCTGTCCGTTCACGGAGAAGTCGTCGGGCGGTGCACCGGCTTGTCCGTTCAGGTTGAAGTAGTGGGACTCTTTCCAGGCTTCCACACTGTTGCGGCTGATGCCGATGGGAATGTCGCCTTTCAGCACTACGCCGTTGGCGCGCGCATGCTCCGTGGCGGCAAGCAGTTGCCGGTGCAGGTTGAACTGGATGTAATAATAGATGGCTATGTGCGGATAGTCGGCGGAGTCCGGCCGGCACAATGTCTCTATCTCTTTGGCATCGTAGGTGGCATACTTGGGCCACTCGTGGAAATTCGGGGTCTTGTAGGCATCACGCAGGTAGCTGAAGACGGCATATGGCTGCAACCATTCCTTGTTGGCTTCGTAGAAATTACGGAAAGCATCCGATGCCAGCACCTTTTCCCCTTCCTGCTTGAAGATGAGGTGGAAGTATTCCCACTTTGTCTTGTTCACAGCTTCGTAGTCTACGGCGGGCAGGGCATTCAGTTCTTTCTGGCGTTTGTTGAATTCGGCCATCACCTTCTTGTCCTTCAAGCTGCCCAACTGCTTCAGGTCGGCGTACATGGGATGGAAGGCATAGATGGAGATGCTACTGTAAGGGTAGGAGTCTGTCCAGGTATGCGTCATGGTAGTGTCGTTGATGGGCAGAATCTGCACTGCCTTCTGATTGGTGGCAACTGCCCAGTCAATCATGCGCTTCAAGTCGCCGAAATCGCCTACACCGAAGCTTTTCTCGGAGCGTAGGGAGAATACGGGTACGGCTACTCCGGAACCTTTCCATGCAGGAAGATTGAAGTATACATAACGGTCGCCGACAGCCAGCATTTCGTTGGCGGCTATCTGCGGGTCGGCCATATAACGGTTGGGATTGTTCTCCCAGGCCACGGCACGGCGCTCTTTCTTGTTGTAAAGGACGAATTTATACTCCAGCGGGAAGCTGATTTTACCGGCATCCACTTCTACCTGCCATTCGGGGAAGTCGATGTCGCTCATAAGGGCAGCTTTGTCCGGGTTCCAGTCACCCAGCGCCTTCTGGTTTCCGCAGAGTGCCAGGCAATGGTCACTGTCTATGCAGGGGGCGTACGCCTTTATCAGCAACCCCTTTTTGTAGCTTTTCGGGGCGGCACTGCGTTCGCGATGCGCCAGCAGGGATTCTGTGAAAGCGGATGTATAAAAATACTGCTGCTCGGGCAGATTCTTCCAACAATCTTCTATGCGGTAAACTTTCTTCGGATTGTCTGCAACGTGCAGGATGCGTGGCAGGCTGTTCCACTCTGTCCGTATGGTTCTGCCATCTCGATAGATGTGGTAACTGTATTCGACGCTTCCATTACCGGGAATCTGGATATCCACTTCCGCGGTCCAGTGAATGCCGTCTACAGTGTGCAGGGGGGTGGCTTTGTTGGGCTGGTTGTTGCCAAGTTCCGGGATGGAACCCAGGACTCTGACTTCTTCACCCCAGCTGGTGCGATACTCGATATTGAATATTAGTGTCATATTATATTAGATTTAGAAATAGCAATAGCTGCAATGATTATGCAAGTATAGAAATTATTCCTCATAATCATGCAGCTACCGTTATCTAAGTCATTTAAATTCCTATGCAAACGTTTGTGCTTGCCGTGGGATTATCCACAGCGAGAAGCTCCGCACGTCTTGCAGATGAGGCAACCTTCTTGGTAAACCAGTGTTTCGTTACCGCAGTTGGGGCATTTCTTGCCTTTGGCTTCCGTGCCGTCCTGGATGTATTTCTTCAGGGCGCGTTCCACACCGTTCTTCCAGGTGTTGATGTTTTCGCTGTCCAGTTGCAGTGAACCTACCAGCTTGATGACCTGCTCGATAGGCATGCGGTAGCGCAATACACCGGAAATCAGCTTGGCATAGTTCCAATACTCTTTGTTGAACTTCTCGGACAGACCCTCGATGGTGACTTTGTATCCGCGCTTGTTCTCGAACTGGAAGTCGTAACGCTTGTTTCCGTGCTCATCCACATTCTTGATGATGTGGCCCGACACCACATTCTTCGGCAGGATGATGCCTTCATCATCATCCAGCACACCGGTGAATATTTCGTAGGGATGATTGTCCAGCAAGCCGACGAATGCCACCCATTTCTCCTTGTTGTTCTGGAAGCGGACAACGTCTGCATCCAATATTCTGGGACGTGTTTCAACGACCGTAGGCGGTTTGCACGGGGGAAGTTCGGACTTCTTGTCACTCTTGGTAGAGATGAGCACGCCGGAACGCGAACCGTCGCGGTAAACTGTACAGCCCTTGCAGCCGGATTTCCATGCTTCTACATACAGACGGTTCACGAGGTCTTCGTCTACGTCGTTCGGCAGGTTGATGGTTACGCTGATAGAGTGGTCCACCCATTTTTGGATACGTCCCTGCATCTTGACTTTCATCAGCCAGTCCACGTCGTTGGAGGTTGCTTTATAATAAGGTGATTTCTCTACCAGGGCATCCACTTCTTCCTGCGTGTAGCGTTTGGCGGGGTTGTATCCTTGTGCTTCCATCCAAGTCACGAACTTGGGGTGGAACACGATATATTCTTCAAAGGCATCTCCGGTTTCGTCGATGAAGTCCACATGGACGTTCGTATCGTTGGGATTCACTTTGCGGCGGCGCTTGTACACGGGCAGGAATACGGGCTCGATACCGGAGGTGGTTTGAGTCATCAGGCTGGTGGTGCCGGTCGGGGCGATGGTCAGACAGGCAATGTTGCGGCGTCCGTACTTCTTCATCTCCTCGTACATTTCCGGGTCAGCTTCACGCAGGCGGTTGATGAACGGGTTGTTCTTTTCGCGTTCTGTATCGTACACCTCGAATGCGCCGCGTTCTTTGGCCATTTCTATGGAGGAGCGATAGGCGTTGAGTGCCACCGTCTTGTGTACTTGCTCCGAGAATTCGGTTGCCTCTTCAGTGCCATAACGCAATCCCAGGGCGGCAAGCATGTCGCCTTCTGCCGTGATGCCTACACCGGTACGGCGGCCTTGGGCGCTTTTCTTGTAAATCTTCTGCCACAAAACGCGTTCTGTATGTTTCACGTCTTCACTTTCGGGGTCGGCATCTATCTTGCTCATGATGCGCTCTATCTTCTCCAGTTCAAGGTCGATGATATCGTCCATGATGCGTTGGGCCAAAGCTACATGCTTCTTGAATAGCTCAAAGTCAAAGTAGGCGTCCGGCTTGAACGGATTGACCACGTATGAGTAAAGGTTGATGGCGAGCAGACGGCAGGAGTCGTACGGGCACAGTGGAATTTCGCCGCATGGATTGGTGGATACGGTACGGTAGCCCAGGTCTGCATAGCAGTCGGGCACGGATTCCTTTAATATGGTATCCCAGAACAATACACCGGGTTCTGCCGATTTCCATGCATTGTGCACAATCTTTTTCCATAATGCGGATGCGTCAATGTCTTTTTGAAATGCCGGCTCTGTGGCGTCAATCGGATATTGCTGTGTATATGGTTTGCCTTCGATGGCGGCCTGCATGAAGTCGTCGGTCAGTTTTACGGAAACGTTGGCTCCGGTCACTTTGCCCTCAGTCATCTTGGCATCGATGAAGGCTTCCGAGTCGGGGTGTTTGATGGATACGCTGAGCATCAGTGCGCCGCGGCGTCCATCTTGAGCTACTTCGCGTGTAGAGTTTGAATAGCGTTCCATGAAGGGAACCAAGCCGGTGGAGGTCAGTGCCGAGTTCTTTACCGGTGAACCTTTCGGACGGATATGGGATAAGTCGTGTCCCACGCCGCCACGGCGTTTCATCAGCTGTACTTGTTCTTCGTCTATCTTGAAGATGGCACCATAAGAATCCGCTTCGCCGTCCACACCGATAACAAAGCAGTTGGACAGAGAGGCTACCTGATAGTTGTTCCCGATTCCGGTCATCGGGCTTCCTTGCGGAACAATGTACTTGAAGTGGTCGAGCAAGCCGAAAAGTTCCTCTGAACTTAATGGATTGGGGTACTTGGCCTCAATGCGGGCTACCTCATTGGCTATCCGCCAATGCATGTCTTCCGGAGACTTTTCGTAAATATTTCCGAAAGAATCTTTGACTGCATATTTGTTTACCCAAACTCTGGCAGCCAACTCGTCGCCTTGGAAGTATTTTAAAGATTCTCCGTAGGCTTCGTCATAAGAATAATTTTTCTTTTCCACAATGTTGTATCTCTTAGGATTAGTTACAAATAAGTAAAGTTGTAGAAGTTGTACTTATCGTTAACAAATGTATTTGCAAAGCTATGAATGTTTTTCAACTTGGCAAAATTAAAATGAATGTTTTTATTAACCGATATATAGTTTTCTATTGATTGCTATTAATTTATTGGTTTATAATGTTTTAATGATTTGAGTAAACGAATAAGTTTTCCAAAATGGAATTTATTAACAACTTGTTGGGCTGAAAGGTTCTCGGTTTAGTCGAACATAAGGTTACTTTTATCTGCTCGTAGAGATAATAATTGTTCATTTCTTGTTGAAAAGATGTATTTTATTCCGGATATATGATGATAAAAAAAGTGTGAACTCTTGAATGAATTGTTCGTGGATTACATTATCTTTGCAAAAAAAGAAAGAATGGAAAGCTTGAAACAAAGGAGAACAATCCGAAAATACCAGCAGAAGGATATTTCTGCTGATTTGTTAAATGATTTGCTTGAAACCTCTTTCCGGGCTTCTACAGTCGGGAACATGCAGGTTTATAGTGTGATTGTGACGCGTGATGCAGAGCGTAAAGCCAAACTGGCGCCTGCACATTTCAATCAGCCGATGGTTCGGACGGCGCCGGTAGTGCTTACTTTCTGCATAGATTTGCGCCGCTTCAGCAAGTGGTGTGAGCAACGTAAGGCTGAGCCGGGATACAACAACTTTGAGTGGTTTGTGACGGGGGCTGTCGATACCTTGCTGGTGGCACAGACTTTTTGTGTGGCTGCCGAGGAGAAGGGGTTGGGCATTTGCTATCTGGGAACTACCACTTACAACCCTCAGATGATTGTCGAAGCGTTGGAGTTACCGGAATTGGTGTTTCCCATCACGACAGTCACAGTGGGATGGCCTGCCGAACAGCCGGAACAAGTGGACCGTTTGCCGCTGGAGGCCATTGTACACGAAGAGGTTTATCATGATTATACTCCTCAGGACATTGACCGGTTGTATGCCTATAAAGAATCGCTTCCTGAGAACAAGCAGTTCATCTTGGAGAACAATAAGGAAACGCTGGCGCAGGTCTTTACAGATGTGCGTTATACGAAGAAAGACAGTGAGGCAATGTCGGAGAATCTTTGGAAGATAATGAAAAAGCAGGGATTTTGAAAATTAAGGATTAGGGATAAGGGATAAGGGATAAGGGGTTAAGCTAATGCATACTTAGCTGCATTTAATCCCTTATCCTTTATTCTTATCCTTTTTTCAGTGCGGCTTGAATCTCGTCGATTTCCGCACGGAATGATTTGTCCACCTCTTTCAGTTCTTTGATGGTTTTACATGCATGCAATACGGTGGCATGGTCTTTATGTCCAATTAGCGCACCGATTTTTGCAGTAGAGAAGTCTGTATGGTTTTTGGCTAAATACATGGCTATTTGTCGTGCTTGCACCACTTCCCGCTTTCTGGATTTTGTGTGGATGGTGGCAGTTTCCAATCCGAAGTGCTTGCATACGGTGTTGATGATTTCATCGACAGTCACTGCCTTGCTTTCGCTGTTCACTACCTTGCGGACGATACGTTGCGTCAGTTCCAGGTCTATTTCTTTATTGTATATGGTGGAATGCGCCATAATGGAAATGACGATGCCCTCCAGGTCACGTACACTGTCGCCCACGTTCTCTGCAATATAGTCAATCACTTCCTGGGGGAACTGCAGGCCGTCACGGTGTATCTTGTTGCGCAGAATGTTCTTGCGGAGTTCTACGGTAGGTTTCTCCAGCTCAGCCACCATTCCCCATTTAAAACGTGTAATCAGACGCTCTTCCATGCCCTGCAGCAATACCGGTGCACGGTCGGAAGTGAGGATGAGCTGCTTGCCGTTCTGATGCAGATGGTTGAAGATATGGAAGAATGTATTCTGCGTTTTGGTCACGCCGGCAAATTCCTGAATATCATCAATGATTAGAATATCAATGGTCTGGTAGAAGTTGATGAAGTCGTTAGTCGTATTGTTACGTACGGAATCGGTGTATTGCACTTGGAATAGGTGTGCAGATACATACAATACCCTTTTCTCCGGGTATAGTTCCTTGATTTTGGTTCCGATAGCATTGGCAAGATGGGTTTTGCCTACACCTGATGCTCCGTATAGGAACAGCGGATTGAAGATTGTTTTAGCCGGATTGAGAGCGACAGCTTCTGCAACGCTGCGCGACAGCTTGTTGCTGTAACCTTCGATGAAGGTTTCAAAGTTGTATTCTGGATTAAGGTGCGGGTCAAGTTCGGGGACGGGAATCTGCGGAATCCTTTTGTCCATCACTTGTTTTTGCGGTATGATGGTACGCTGTGTAGACTCCAGGTCGACGGTTTTCCGCGAGCTCTTGTCCACCATTACGTTATACATCAATTTAGTTCCCTCACCAATGACCTTATAGAGAGTCTTGCGCAACAAATCAACAAATTTGTCCTCCAAAAACTCATAGAAGAACTGGCTGGGCACTTGTACGACCAGCGTTTTGTCTTCATATTTTAAAGGTATGATGGGAAGAAACCATGTTTTGTATGTCTGCTCCGGAACATTGTCTCTGATGATTTCAAGACAGCGGTTCCACAGCCCGACATGATCTATTTCACTCATAACGGCTATAAATACATTTATTAATTAAGCATAACTTCTACGATTGCAAAATTGGCAATCTTATTCGAGAAAAACAAATCCTTTTTTTCTTGCGTTTTTAGGGAAAGTAATAAGCTCTTTACTTTCAGCTACTTATCGGTTACTATGAGTATACTCCTTATATAAGGTGTGTTGCATTTATCTAATACTTTGTCATATAGTGGTTTATGTAGCTTTGCGTCTCTTGTTTTCTTTCTGTGCCCAGAGCAGGAAAAAGCCCTTTTTCGCTCCTTGTATAGAGCAAATGAGGGCTTTCCTTTTAATTCCTTTATAGACTTATTATTTAGACAAAATCTATATAACGTCCATCTTTTACTTATCTTTCTTGCCGAATAGGGAGAAATGGACGTATCGTTTCGGATGCGATTTCAAGTCTTCCAATAAACTTGCTGCGTTGGCAGTGGTGGCGTTCAGATTATTATATAGAGAAGGGTCGTTTAGCAAAAGTCCGACGGTATTGTCTTTCTGGTTCAATTTGTCTGTAATCATTTTTACATTGTTCAAAGTTGCGTCTACCTTTTGCATGGCGGCAGCATAATCTATCTCCTTTAAGTTGTTGGAAATGAGTGCAAAGTTGTCTCCAATGGTATTGAGCTTGCCGGTCAGTTGTGGAATATCATCCTTCATTAGAGTTTGCAACTGGCGGCTTGTGACGGCCATACTTGCTGTTAAATCTTGTACGTTATGCAAGGTTGCAGGGATGGCGGGGTCGGCTAGTATGACATTTAAGGATGCGAGGATGGAATCCAGCTTGGGCAGCATCTTCTCTACTTGCGGCATCATGGTGGCAACTTTTTCCATCATTCCGTTGTTCAGCACGCCGGGGATTGTGTCTCCAATCTGGTATTTCTCCCGTGGGTTATTGGCAAGCAGCAGGTTCATCTTTACGCCGCCAAGCATTTCGGCTGCCAGTTCTGCCGTACTTCCTTTGGGAATGCGCAGCTCTGGGTCAACATCTATTTCGGCAACGACTTTGCCCGGTTGGGTATAGTCGTAGTACAAGTCGCGGACAATACCCACGCGGAAGCCGTCGGCAAAGACCGGGCTGGATTTTGTCAGCCCATTGACATTCTGGAATTTCACGTAGAAATAGCTGGAGGGCTTGAACATATTTATCCCTTTCAGGTAGTTGATGCCGTATACCAATATGCAAAGTGCAGCTATGCCTGCTATTCCTATTCTAACTTCTTTTGTAATATACTTCATGATGTATCTTTTGTTATTTATTTCTGTTCTTTTTAAATTCGCTGATGGCTGTGTTGACGTTTATCTTTTCTCCATTCTTGAACGCAATGATGAATGCGTCCTTGAATTTGTCCGTAATGCTACGTTTGCTGCGCAGCACCTTGTTGTAATCGGGTGATGCGCCGTACGTATATTTGTAGATTCCGCCTTCTTTATAATAATCCACGTCTTTCAGTCCTTTCAGTCTTTTGTCATTCTTGGCCAGAGGACGTGAAGAAGTGAGTATCTGTATCTTAAACACGATGCCGCTCTGTTCTGTTTGGGAAACGGCTGCATTTTCTGACCTTTGCGGGCGTTGGGCAGCTTGGTTACTCTCCGCTTGAGGTGCATTTTTCTTTTCCGGTGTCGCTGTAGCTGCGTTGCCTTCTTCTTGAACGGGCTCGGGTACATCCTCCGGAAGAATGGTATTGCTGCTTCCGTTCAACCGGATTTCCTGCTCGCGCTTATAGGTGAGGAAAGCGCGGAAGATACCGTTGGCAAGTGAGGTGGTTCCTGCTTCAGTGTTCAGGTACCGTTCCTCTTCCGGTGTGGAGATGAATCCGAGTTCCACCAGTATGCTTGGCATGGCACTGGCCTTCAATACCAGAAAACCTGCCTGGTGCACGCCCCGATCTGTACGTTTGCAGGTTTGGCGGAAATGCTTTTGTACGAGGGAGGCGAGGTGCACACTCTGTGACATGTATTTGTCTTGCATGAATTCGAAGATGATGTAGGACTCTGCCGAGTTGGGATTGAAGCCGGCATACCGCGTCTTGTAGTCGCTTTCGTAGAGGATAACGGCATTTTCGCGCTTGGCTACTTCCAGATTGGCATCCGATTTTGCCAGACCCAGTGTCCAGGTGGAGGCTCCTTTGGCCGTCCGGTTTTTGGCCAGGGCATTGGTATGTATGGAGATGAACAAATCAGCTTTGGCGTTATTGGCAATTTCAGCGCGCCGGTCCAGGGGGATGAATATGTCCCGGTCCCGCGTATAGATAACTTTTACATCAGGGCAGTTCTTCTTGATTTGTTTGCCAAGTTTGAGTGCTACATTCAGGTTGATATTCTTCTCTTTGGAAATTTTTCCCACTGCACCCGGGTCGTGTCCACCGTGTCCGGGGTCTATAACGACAACAAAGTCTTTCGCTTCAGCGCTGCCACTGCAAAAGGGGGAGATAAGCAGCCCTAAGCATATACTTATATATAATATGTATCGTCTGTATAGTTTCATATAATTGTAGCAAAGACAATGCTTCCTTTTCGCTTGGCAAATGTAGTGGAAATTTATAGAAAACTAATGGATTATGTTCAGTTTTATTGTTCTTCTTCTCATTTTTAGTGTAATTAATGTCTGTGTTTGAGTAATTAGTGGCTCAATGTATTGATAATATGCGTAACTTTGCGGCAGATAATTAAAATAGCAAATCAAGTATGCTGGTTCGTTTTATAAAGAACTGGACGTTGCCTTTGGCAATGCTTGCCGGTACTTTGGGATATTTCTTTTTTGCAGACATTCCTTTTGTGGCGCCTGCCAAACCTTATGTGAATGGGTTAGTGGCTTTCCTGACTCCGCTTTTGATTTTTTCCCAACTTCTGCTCACTTTCTGCAAGGTGGAGGTGCATGAACTGAAACCCAAATCGTGGCATGGATGGTTACTGCTGTTCCAGACGGTTTCTTGCTTGATTGTTGCGGTATTGTTGGTGTGTTGCCCTATGGAGGAGGTCTACCGGGAAGTGTTTGAAGGTGCAATGGTCTGCCTCATTTGTCCCACTGCAACCGCTGCGGCTGTCATTACCGGTAAACTGGGTGGAAGCGCATCCAGCCTGACGACCTATACGTTGTTGTCCAATCTTCTGGCAGCTGTGGCTGTTCCTTTGGTTTTCCCGTTGGTGGAGCCTCATGCTGACATTACTTTTTTTGTTGCATTCCTGAAAATTCTGAGTAAAGTCTTTCCATTGCTGCTTTGTCCTTTCTTGCTGGCATGGTTTCTGCGTGCGTTTGTGCCGAAGGTGCATCATTTTCTGTTGGGTTTCCATGATGCAGCCTTCTATTTGTGGGCGGTAGCTCTTGCCATTGTCTCAGGGCAGACGGTACGTTCATTGGTCAATAGTGATGCACCGGTATTTGTTGAACTGCTGATAGCCCTGGCGGGACTGATAACCTGCTGTATACAATTCTATTTGGGAAAGAGAATCGGCGGTCATTATGGTGAGCGCATCAGTGGAGGGCAGGCGCTGGGGCAAAAGAATACGGTGCTTGCCATCTGGATGGCATATACTTATCTTAATCCGTTATCTTCCGTCGGTCCGGGATCGTATGTGCTGTGGCAGAATATAATCAATAGTTATCAGCTGTGGAAGAAAAGGAAAAATGAGACGGAATAACTGCTGAGTATTTTACATCTTATTTGCTTTATGGACATAGAGGGCGGTTGCAACAATTATCAGTACAAATGCCATAATGAGGAATATTATCCGGATAAGGCGATGTTTTGAAAATAGGTTGGCCATGCAGGCAGAAGCCACGCTGAAACGGGCTATTATAGAATCAATTGTGGCGTTTTCGAAAAAGACTGATGCAATACTCCATAGTGCAATAATGGTTAATATAGCATTGGCTGATAAACAAAGAATTTTATCAAGTGGCATTCTAAATACTTTTCTTGTTCTCATATATAGGACTCTATGTTTAACTCCTTTCATTCCTGCCTTTCGCTGAATCAGCCAAAGGATAGGGCAAAAATAAAAGAGAACTTCCTGACAGAATCAATATTGTCTTGGAATATTGTTAAATGATTGAATTTCTAAACCTATGTTTATTCTTTGCTGTCAAAACTCTGTTTGTGTCTGATGCGGCTCATGTGAATAGAGGTTATTTTCAAGTAAGACGCAATTTCTTTTAGGGGTACCATTTGTAGGATTTCTGGACATTTTTTAAGAAGTTGGAGATAGCGTTCTTCCGATGTAAATCTGAACAAATCCAAGTAACGTGAATACGACTGAAAAAATAATTGTTCGGCTGCAATGCGGGCTATTCGTTGATTTTCTTTGTTCTCTTCAAATTCTTGTAGAAGTAATTCGGAAGAACAGATGTAGATTCTACATGGGGTTATTGCTTGTATATTCAATTCAGATTTTATGTCGTATCATTAGTGTCCACTAAAAAATCATAGTCGTTCTTTGAAATTGTTGAAATTCAGT
>OHAF01001331.1_pt1 | contig 23157 bp, 29 predicted proteins | sample 1577041 | NCBI WGS metagenome assembly OHAF01 (sample SAMEA3541495, study PRJEB24748) | human gut metagenome | biome: human gut; feature: human-associated habitat; material: faeces | place: China | collected 2012
ACGTTCATTACGTGTTGACCGTCAAAAGGTGTTATTCTAACAAGACTCTTTTCTTTTTGACTTTTGACTTGCCATTCGTTTAATTTGTTAGGGTCGTTACTAGGTTCGTTTGTAGCAAAATCATTGTGAAAATCTCCATTGGATATTAAGTTATACTTAAAAGATTCTCCATCCTGGCCTTTTACCCTTACCCAAGTATAGTCACTGTAATTCTGACTATCTTCTAGGGTGAAATCGGTGTAAGTCCCCATATATTTCTTGTCTGTGCCACCCTGAGTTGTAAATCCAACGGCACCATTTGAGCTATCAGCCCAAGCTACATGAAAATATGGCGTCTTTCCGTCCGCTCCTGACTTTCCTGGGGTTCCATTAGCACCATCTTCACCAACATATTTAGTCCACTTATAGGCGGACTTTAAGGCTGGTGCACCACTAGAATTAGTTATAGCAAATCCTATATATTTGTAAGGCTCTCCTGAGTCATCCACTGCATTTACATGCATAGCCCCTACATCCCCACCACTATCTGAGTACCTGGTATGAACATACTGGGATTGCCCATCCCGACCTTTTAGCTCCTGTTTTAGTCCCTCTGAAAACTGGTCTGATTTAATTCCACCAGTTCCAAATTTCAGATTTTCACCATCAAAAAGCAGGGCATAATGTTCTAAGTCACGCCCTAAGAAAAAAGTCTTATTGTCTAAGTCGATACCAAAGCCGCCATCTTTTGATTGGATTACCCCAGTAGTGATATTACCACCGTGGATAACAGTTGATTTATTTTGTTTTTTTAGGTCCTCGAACTTAACATATCCCTCTAAGTTGATATTCTTAGCAAGAAGTTTTATTTCTTCTTTTGTCTGTTCAACTAGTGTTTGAAATTCTTCTGTCCCCACCTTAGATTGGATTTTGTTATCCATAACTTTTAGTAGGGCGTTTATCTTCTCCACGTGTCTGACAATCTCTTTTCTTCGATTAGCCGGGTCATAGTTAATCTGTTTGCACTCGCATTCCTCAACTAGCCCGCCATTATAGGTAAGCTTACGAACTAAAGGAAGGAAGTTATATTCCTTACCCGCCCTAATTACCTTAACACATCTAGTAGGTCTCAGTCCTGGGTTTCCGTTGTATTTTATGGAAAGGGCTGATAGTTCATTGAATCTAAAAGATTTCTTAGCATTATCAATGTAGTCTGCACCATTACCCTGGATAAACATGTTATCCACGATATGAAATTTCCTAGGGCTATCAGGATTATAGTCTGCGTCATCAGCACCATTTTGAATTATCTTGACACTATCTAGAAGAATTTTACAGTCAGAATTACTTGTATTCTTATACTCTTTAAATGAAATTAAGTTGTCATCATTTATCTTAATTTCATCATCCAATGTATAACTGCCTATATCCAATTTCTGGGAATCAACATCTATATAAGCCCACGCACAAACTAATTCTGCTACCTGGGCTAAAACTTCCCTTGCGGTCATATCATAAAAATTAGGCTTAAATTTAATAATCCTATCAAGTAGAGCAGAGTTTTTGATGTTGTCTGATGGCTCAACACCACAGATGTTACATATATCCAACACTATGCTTTTTAAGGATGTTGGGAAAGTCAATTTGCAATCATACTTAACATTAAACTTATGCATCTTGTCATAACACTTTAACTCCCAACTTTTCATATTATTTCCCACTGAATCCACAATAAACTCACCTATTGATGTATAGTCAAAGTCCTGGGGTGTTTTAACCCCAATCTCTACCTTTGCCAGTTTATTTTTAAAGTTTGATTCTCTAAAATTTTCATATTTATCTACTAGTTTTATAGTAGCTGATGCCATGAAGGCAGTTCCTACTTCAAAATCATTACTCTCTGACAATCCAGTTACGGCTCTTATGCTTTCTAAGTGTTCATCAGTAAATACTTTATCACCAATAGTTACTTTTGCCCTAAGCTCCCTTGCTGGCATTGAAAAAGCTTCTTTGATAATCATACTCCCCATGTCTATCACCTACCTTTCTATAAGATTAAACTTAAGTCCTGTCCAAAGTTCTGTATTACTACTATATAAAGCTGCGGTTCTATCTCCACAATACATCTGCTTAGTAATTTGACCTTCTAGAGGGTCTACGAAGGTAACACTAAAGAATACCCCCGCAATAGCCCCTAAAATCGCCTTTATCGCTTCACTTTGTAAAGGGCCAAACTCAAGTTCAATTTTTCGCTTGACTGCGATTCTATCCCTCATCATTTCACCCTTTACATTTCTGACAGAGGAGTCTGAATCCAGGTCTTGTAGTGATATCTTATATGGCTTTACATACTCAGTTATGTCAATTCCATTTATATTTATCATGTAAAGTTTCCCCCTCTCTAAGTGAATACTGGCTTTCCTGTACGTTTTTGAACATCATCTATATACTCAACTGACTTTTTGCCAATTACTTCTCCATCTAGCTCTAAGACTATATTAATCGTCTTTGGTTGCGGATTATCGTCATTATCCCCACCCATAAGGTCTATTATCTCTTTGACAATGCTATCCTTATCTGGGGGCGGTTGCGGTTTTGTATCTCCCATAAATGATAATTCAGGTTGGTAAAGTTCCGGGATATTCATTAAGTCTTTCATGGCGTCCATAACCTTACCAGATTCAGCTTCAATACCAATAGCCATGCCCTTAGGAATCATCTTACCTATCTGGTCCCTAAATACTCTTGATGGTGAGTGGATGCCAAACCAGTCGCGCACAGTGTCAACTACCCTGTCACAGAATCCACCTAGCTTATCTAAAATCCAGTCAGTGACAGATGATATACCATTCCACAATCCTATGATTAGATTTTTACCTATACTGAAAAGGTTAATACTCTTAATAGCATTGAATATACTTCTCCCAACATTGGCCATGGCTGTGACTGCACTACTCATTGTGTTGCCTATACCTCTGGCAATATGCCTAACTAGATCACATCCGGCCGTTAGGAACTTGGCAAAGAAGTCTACTATGGCTTTTAGTGCCTTAGATATACCTTCACCACATAGTCGAATTATTTCACCCCAAAGGTTGATGTACCAGGTGATGAACTTTGCCATAAACTCAGTCGCACCCTTTAATATGGACATTACTAGGTCACCTAAGCCCTTTAGGACCTTAGAGCCAAACTCGGTAACTCCCTTAACTATGCTATCCCACGTATCGGATATGAACTTGCCTATGCCAGTAAATATATCGACGCAGGCCTTTTTTATACCTTCCCATATCTTTTTAATTTCAGGACCTATCTTATCCCAATTCTTCCATAGTACTACCGCTATGGCTACCGCAGCACCAATAGCCAGTGTAACTGCTCCTATAGGTGAGCAGATAAAAGCGAATGCCTTTGTAACTAGCCCTATTGCTGGGGCTAAATTTGTTGATAAAATCGTTCCTAAGCCTGCTTGTGCAATACTTGTTGCTAGTAGATAACCCTTATATGTTAGTAAGGCAACACCCGCACCCGCTAATGCACCACACAACAAATCAAAAGCCGGATTACCTTCTTGTAGGATCCACTCAATAAGTTCACTAAACTTATCTAACAGTGAAGCTATTATATCTAGCACCTTACCGATTGCAGGTCCTAGAACCTCTAAAAACTTCCCCGCTACCGGTGCTATAAAGTCAGAATATATACGCCCAGCTAACTCAAATAGCCTTGTAGCAAGTCTTCCTATCGACTCAAACAGATGGTTTCCACCATTATCCCAAACTCCTCTAAAGCCTATTGTCATAGACTCAAATAGGCCAGAAGTGGCATTTAGGCACTGCATGACCGTATCAGTGATAGATGGGCCAAACTTAGCCCATAGACCATCTAAAGAACCCGTCACATCATTTATTAGGCCAAGTATGTTATTGAATCCATCTCCTATATGCTGTAGGAGTTCTGTGCCTATCTGGTTCTTTTCCCAAGACTCTTTAAAAGTCTTTGGTATTTGTGAAAACAGATGGGTTACATTACCCAGGATATCAAGGCAGTTGACTGCTATTTCATCACCAACAACTCCCCAAACCTCTCGTATGCTATTAGTTATACTTCCAAATAGCTGGATAGTATTAATTATCCCATCAGCTATGTTTTGGATGATTTGTGTACCTCTGCCCTCGTCATCCCATGCTAGCCTAAACGACTTAGCTATATCACCTATTAGTAGTAATATATTCTGTAATAAGCGCTGTATGGAATCTAACATTTGGGTGCCAGTGCCATTGGTCCACACTTCATATAAAGACCTACCTACTGATTTTGCAAGTTCAGATATTTCACCCATGGCATATTTAAAGGCATTTACTGTATTTTGGCCCTCATTTGCCCAAGACTCCTTAAATGGCTTAAATATACCATCCAGTATCTTCTTGAATTTATCAAATACAGATGTATCACCAATTTCAGTAGTGACAGCATTAACCCAACTAGGAACGTCACCATCTCCTGATTTAACATTTTCAACATCTGATTTCAAATTAATTGTATTGATCTCGTCAAATCCGGCCAAGGATCCTATCATCTCCTTAGCTGATTTTTTCACTTTATTGGCAGTCTTTTGTGACTGCTTACTCATTTCTTTATAGGCTGCTGTCTGAGTATTTAATTGCTTAGCCCCTTGAACACTAGCCTTATAAGTTGTCCCAAACATTGTGGCTATAAAAGCCGCCATATATCCAGTTGCCTTAGCCAGCCAAGTCATCAAATTTACCAAAGCAGGAATCATAATATCCATGATTGGTTGGAAAGCAGCTGCAAGGTTTAATTTTACAGTGTCCAGTGAAGCCCTATATCTTTCATTGGCCATTAAGGCATCACCTATGTAGCCAGTAAGACCTCTTAGCATTTTAGATATTGTGCCGATTATAAATAGTCGCCTGAATACTCTCCAAAATGACTTATCTAATGTTCCTAGACTTTTGCTGCCTCTCTCTCCTGCGTTTTGGGCCGCCCTACCTAGCCTTTTAAAGCCATTGATGGTTGGCTTAAAAGGCAACATCATAGCCGACCTCATGCCCCTAAAAGTCCTGTTAGTGATACTCTTTAGGCGTGAATTTGTTTTAGATACGGCTTTAGTTACTCCTGAAGTAGCACTATTTGCCTTATCTTGTAACATCTTCATATGTCTTTCTGTCTGGTTCAGCTTAGAATTTAAGTTACCTACACTTATTCCTATCTTATCTACTGCCTGATTCTCTTTGGCAATCTCACCAGCTAATTTTTTGGCACTAGCTGTGTTAGGGTCAAATACTTCTTTAATCTGGCCACCAACACTTTTCATTGATGTTGCAGCCTTTTTATATTCGGCCTCTAACTCTTTAATTTTCTTAATGTGCCTATCCGCTGCGGATTCTTGTAGGTTGATTGTTTCTTTAATCAGAGCTATCTGCTCCTGGTAATATTGTATGTCTGCCTTAATATTTGTCTTAATCGGTGGTGCTCTCGGTTGTGGTATGCTTATCTTATCACTGATATTAGGTATGACATCCTGTCCGGGGTTTATCTGTTGAGTATTTAGTGCTTTTAGCTTCTCCATAAGGATATCAACAGCCTTACTAATGCCGCCAATCATCTTCTGTAGCGCCACATCAACCTTAGTCACTGTCTGCCCCATGCCAGTATCAACTTTTTCCATGATTTTATCCATCTTAGCTGTGGATTGCTCCATGCTCTTGGCAAAAGCTTCACCTATCTTAGTTGCACCTTCAGGAGTTTCAAACATAGACTTAATTTTCCCGGCTATTGAGTCGGTCACTTTGCTAAGTGATTTAGAGATATCTGCGTCTAACTCGACCCCAAGCTTTACTGTACCTACACTATCTGACATACCAATCACCTCACTTTCTATTGCTGCCTATATCTACCCAAATGCTTTTTCAAACATAAGTTCTAGTTTCTTCATCATTAATTCGTTTTCTTCTTCTGTCCTTAATCTGGCTTGCTTACTTCTCCAGTCCTGTCTTATTTTTCTTTGATGGTCATTAAAAGTCTTTAATGTTTCCTTGTCCTCTTCTGACCTTATGGATACGACTTGACCCAGTGGGGTCTTTGGCATAATTCCACTAAGTAGTGTACAAAACTCATCCCACTGCATATCTGTCTCTCTAAGCCTAATACCGTACTGTGTCACAAATGAAGCCTCTATCAGGTCCCAATCTTCTACCAGATCGTACCATCTAACTTTTTTTCCTGAGGCTCCCCCTCTTCATCATCAAGACCCATCATTGCGTTAGATATTGTTTCCACTATGGTCTGCCAATCTGGAATAGTGAAATCCTGCGACTCTACATATTCGAGCCCCTCAACCCCTATTCCTATAGACACAATCTGCCTTAGGGTGTTTAAATCTTCTTTTCCACTCTCGGCTATTCCCTGGATAGCAATAGCGCCCTTAAGAGAACTGTTTATCTTAAATTCCTTGCCCTCTTCAAACTTAATTACAGGCATCTGCCTAGATAATTTATTTGATATATCATAAAACTGCTTAGCCATATTCTAAATCTCCTATCTTAAAATAAAGAGGGCCACATACCATGACCCTCACATACAATAATTTATAAAACTATAACCACTAAGACCTATTTAATTAAGCCTGTGGTGCTGGTGTAAACTGCGGCTTTCCATCACTCATTAGGTCAAATTCAAGCGGTGCAACATTTGTTGAATCTGCACCCTCTACATTCTTAACGTCAATTATCGCATCGAAAGCTAACTTAGATCCGTTAGGGAATTCAATTTCTGCCTTTGTAGAGCAGTCAAGTCCATCCTTCCACGCTACATCAGCCACATAGTCGTTACCATCATCACCTACATGCCTTTTACCGTTTAGGGATATAGTAAAGCCCTTACCTGTCATAAGGCGCCTTACCCATCCGTCCGTATCCATTGGCGTCCACTCTTCTACGTTACCATCAATAGATAGCGAAAATGTTTCAAGGTCCTTTATTATCTTCATGTCGGCAGCCTGTGACTTTGTTCCTTTAATGCCGACTTTAAATTTTATCTTGTATACTGGATAAACTCCAGCTAGTCCATTATTCTTAGGCATATTTTACCTACCTTTCATATAATATATCGAAGTTGATTACGTATTCATAAATCCCGTTGTCATCAACTCCTAACCCTATTGGGCTTGCGTCTCTTAAATTGATTTTAATAACTCGGTGCCCGTTTATAACTGGGTTCTGCCCCCATAAAGCATTGTAAATTTCCATTGATTTTAGTTCTGTCTCAATGGTATTTTTCGTCCAATGTATCAAGACTGAATAGCCTTGTATAAAGGTGCTTGTATTTTCTAATCCGCCTACGCATACCTTATTGGTGCCCATAGATGGTTTAGAATACACACAAATACTTTTTACATCATTGCTTCTTAGGGAACCGCTGTACCAACGGTCCACACCGTCTATCTTACTTTTTAGATAATCTTTTACATTAGAAGCTGTTATCACTTAATTACACCCCCTGAATTCATTTTCAAGAAGATTCCCACTGCATTAGCCAACCATTTTCTACCATCTCCATATTGCCAGTAGTCACACCATAAGCCTCTGGCATTGATGTGCTTATCCTTACTAAAATTATATTCAGGGTGGTAATATAATCGTCTAGCATAAGGGGTATCCCATGATATGTAACCCTCATTGTCTACTACTCCATGATGTTCAGAGTCTTTTAATATACCATCTCTAAATGGCACTACCTGTTTACTCTCTATTTCAGTAGCCAAGGCATCCATGGCCATTTCCAGTGTGGGTGTTGCTGCTGATTTAATCTTATCTATAACCTCTTGATTTAGGGTTATACTTACTTCTACCTTAGTCATTAAATCAACTCCATTTCAGTTGAATAAACAGAGCCGTCAGGATTTCTTGGTCTAGATGTTCTGTAAATAGTCCTGGTCTTTCCATCAATTCTGATGAAAGCCTTGTTAAAGACTAAGTTGGTGTATACAATGGCAAGCCCTGATAGTTCTATAACCTGTCTATTTTCGTCTAGAACGCGTCTTATAGCTTCTTCATAGTAACACTTACCCTTATACACTAGATCCTCTGTGACGCCATCCTCACCATCTATTTCTTGTATTATCTCAATATCGGTATTCATTATAATACTAGGTGGTTTTGGGAATTTTCCTATCATCTTAGCACCCTACAGGTCAAGCCTGTTCCCCTCAGGTATTCCACGACCTCTTTTGAAGTCCTAATACCACTAATGCTGACCCCAATATCACCAAAATTCATTGATGTTTTTGATATCGAAAAACTATTAAGCGGGATGGATAAGTAGTCCTTATAGTCATATAAGAATTTTGCGTGTGCACAAACAGCTTCTTTAATTAGTGCCCTTTGGTGGTCTGTAAGATTGCTAAATCCATAGCCATTTATACGACCAAAACATATTATGTTGACCTGTCTAGATGCCCTTTCCAGGTAAACTTCTGTTTTATCATCTAATTCCTCATACCCTAATCTAACGTAATCATCTATTGATGCATACATCTTTATCACCTACCTTAAAATAAAGGGGCAATAAAAATTACTGCCCCTCTGATTCCTGATTATCTTCTGACTGACCCTGTGTGCCTTTTAGCTTATTCTTTAGCTTGGTATTTTCAGCCTTAAGCTTCTTATTTTCAGCCTTAAGCTTTTCTACCTCTGATACACTGTCTCCTGGAGCTTCCACAAGCTCTAATTCATCAGAATAAATCGAATACCCATTAGATATATAGGTATCCTTTTCGACTTCATCAATCTTATATTCTCTATTTCCCTTTACTGCGTACATGATTTACCCCCTATTCTGCTTCAGATACTATGTAGATACCTTCCTTCTTCTGCTTGATAAGGAATGTATCCTGGAATGACCTATTCTGATATAACCACCCAAAAGCAGCACGAGGTGTAGACCCCTTAGGCCACAAATACACATCCTGAACCTTAATCGGTGCAATTATTGCTGATGTGTGATAGATGATCATATGCATCTGCTTAGCTGAACTTCCAGGCTTGAATCCATCAGCAAAATCATAGACAGTCTTAAATCTATCTGATGGCACCTTTGTTATTTCCACCTCATCTAAGCTTCTAACATTTCTGTTAATATTTGCACCACCAGTTACCTCTAGTGTTCTCTGAATCTTTTCAGCATTCTTAATCATCCTGTATACTGCTGGTGTTACCTTCATCTTTCTACCTTCAGATGGTACGCCCGCTTCGTCCATATACTCCATGGCCTTGTCAAACACTTCTAAGATGTTATTCACTGTTAGTGCAGTATTGTCTATCTTAGCACCATGTGACTTAGCGTCTGCATATAGCTTAGAATACCTGTATGCATCCGTTTCAGGAATAGCCTGGTCTTCCATGAAAGCTGATGTTATGTTTCCGGCACTTAGCACCTGGTTAGTTTCGTCTACATCCATCTCATCAACATAGAATTCTATGTCTCTATCATGAGTCAGCTTATAAGGTGTCCAATCATTAGTGATTGTACCCTTATTCACGTCACCATTTCTCTTATGGTCCTTATATCCTGATAGGGCTATTGTTGGAATCTTAATTGTCTGTGCGTCGATAAACTTATACTTTTTATTCGCCGCCATGTCAGCACTTGTTAATCCGTGCTTGTATTTATTCTCAATCTGTCTTTCAAATCTTTCTGCATAATTGTAACTCATTGTTTAATTCTCCTCTCTACTTCTCAGACGGTAGGCCAAAAGCCTCATTTAAGGCCTGTTCAGTCAGCTTAGGTTCGTTCTTACCTGCCCCAAACTTGAAGTCTATACCATCAGCATTAGAGCCGTCTGGGTCTTCAACCTCTTTAAATAAAAAGCCCTTGTCCTTTTGTAGGCCCTTTAACTGCTCATCCAAGCCTATGATATTACCATCTTCACCTACGATTAAAGCCTCTTTGTTAAACAGCCCGGTAACTAAGTTTTCATCATGAACCTTACCTGCTATGGCAAGTTTTATAGCAGTATCCAAAGTCATAGCCTTTAAATCTGCCTGGTACTGCTCTGCATTAGTCTTATTCTCTTTCTGTAAGGTTTCAATCGTAGCCTTTAGGGTCTCCGTATCTTCCTTAGAGTTCTTAAGAGTTTCTAGTTGTTCGTCTCTCTCAATTACTTGTTTTTCCAGAGTCTTAACCGCCTCATTTTTTGTATTGAAATCTGCCTTGGATACAAAGTTTTCACCAATACCCTTTTTGATATCTTTTATGATGTCATCCTTACCCTCAACATCTTTCAATATTTCTTCTAACCACTTCATATTATCTACTCTCCTTTTTATTCTGGTCGGTGCCAGTATGTAGTTGACCCTTTTATTCTCTTAGCCCTGAGTACTTTATTGCATAAAAAATAGACCTTTTAACGACTTGTCCAGGTCGATTATATTTATTTATAGTGCATGGCCCTTTTAAGACCATACACCCACACATAGAGCCTCTTTTAAATAAAAGTCAGCTATCTACATGCTAAATTTATTATCTATAGGAAACCCTAGTATAAGGATTGCTTTCCACACAATCAATTACCTGTTAAGGTGCTAGGGTATAGATATTTTAGTTTTGCGAAGGAAATATATTTCCGTCGCACATTTTTTACCGCAATTCGTGGTAGATAGTGAGACGAAAAAAGCTAGTATTTTCAATGCTTATGCAATTTGCGTTTCTTTCGTCCCGGTAGAAAATGGAACGCAAATAACGAAATTAACCGCAACAACCAGTTGAAACTATACAATTTTTAGGTGTTATTTTTGTTTCTCTTACCCTTGTTGTTATTCTGTTTCCATCTAGGTCTAGTGGGATATTTTCAACTTTCTTATATACATCCATGTATATTTCTCCCTTATCACCATTCATGGTAAACTCATAGTAATAGGCTCCCTTGTTCTTGGCACTAACTAAGCATTTGCTATTCTGTAGTGTCTTACAAGACCATACAACAAACACATCATCAATGTTTAAGAAGCTATTTTGGTCTTCCCTTGCATTTTCATATAGCATTACCTTCTGGATGCACAAACTTATAAATCTTTCGTTACTTATCATATTAATTATCCTTTCTCAACTCTTTAGCCAGTTCAATTCTCCTACTTAAGATATCGGCATAGCTATTCATAAAATATAGCTGGGCATACATTAATCCTAATTCATCAGCACTTAGCCCCTCTAATTCCCTAATTCCCTAATTGCCTTATCTAATTTCGCTCCTTTTTCTGTCAATTCTTTTAGTTCCTGTTCCATTCTTTCAATGTAATCCATTATTTTTCTCCTCTCATATTTTATACGACGAATTTTAGCCTTTTTCCGTCATATAAATATTTATACGTCGAATTTTGGCTAAAATCCGTTATATAGATTCTTTTTTTACTATTTCCAGGTTGTTGTCTACTAACACTGTGTAAAGTGCATCCGCTAACCTTTTTATCGTATGTTCTTCCTTTAATTCATTTATACTGTACATATGTTCTATGCCATGTAAAACCTCATGTATTAGCGTGCATTTAGATTGCTCATCAGAGTTATCAGCGTTTAAGCGTATAACCCTATCATCATGGCTTATTTCACCATAACAGTCATTAGTTGCAATCAGCAATTTACCCTTATCCTTTGCACATATTTCTATATCATATTTTCGCCAACCTATTTTTATTTCTTTTAACATTTAATACTCCTTACAAAAAATTTATAACACTAAAAAAGCACCCCAACTACTGTTAAAGTGCTTACATATTGTAAATAACTATATCTTGCCATATATTTTTTATAGGCTCGCCGTTTATATAGTGATTATTAACTAAATCTTCTGCATTAGTGTAATAATCTTCTATTTCTCCATCATCCCTAGATATAAGTAAATCCCCTTGTGGTGCTCCTATATAGTATCTAACTCCATACAAATCAAATTCTATATCAAGCCCCATTTCAATGGATTCAATTAATTCTTGTAGGCTTACAAAATCATCATTTGCCATATTACCATCACTCCTTAATTAAATCTTTATTGGCTATTTTCTCAGCTTTTGTTAATTCCCTCCCAACACTTTGCCTAACATACTTTTCTTTGTTTTTTTGCGTTGGTTTCCAGCTATGTGCATGAGGAACAATCGGATGTTTCTTTGGATTACCATGATTTGTAAAATCTATATCTAATTTTACTTTTCCATTTTTACCAAAAAAACGTCTAGTAACAATTTTATTATCTATAATTTTTTCAACTACGCTATTTGGGGTGTTATGTATTGGAATTTTCTTTTCCTTAGTTTTATATGTGTTTTCAAGGCATTTTTTTTGCCAAGATACATCTCGATAGACCCCTTGTAATTCTTTGTATGTGTTAAGTTTATTATACTTTAAATTTTGAAAACTCTCAAGGTTGTTAGGGACATTTTCTTTACCTAATATATTAACATATCTATCGTATTGTTCTTTATCACGCATTATTTTAGAGATTTGATCAGGGTGTTTTTGGGATAAATTAGTATAAAAATCATTTTTTACACTTCCACTTTTAACCTGTGTGTTATCTTTGTGTCCATACTTTTCTTGAAATACTATTTCATCAGCTTTCCACTTCTGATAGCTATTTTCTAACTCTTCATCTTCTCCACCATCTACCCAGTTATTAACTCGATTTATTATATCATCTAAACTAGGTTGCTCTTGTGTAACATAACATAAACAATTAGGATGTGATATTGGGTACTCCTCTATAGGAAACACCCCTCGACCTAGGTTATAGCCGTCTTGATTGGCATATACATCGCATATATCTTCCCCCCAACGCTTAACCTGTCTTTCATAATGGCTACCTGATAAGTTCCACCTCATACCCTTACAAAATACATTTTCTTTAGCATTGTTTCTATCAGTTTCATTGGCTATATGCGTTAAAGATGTTCTTGCTAGCCTTTGAGCCTGATATGATATATTTCTATCCATACCACTAACTATGGTACTTGCCTTTGTCATTTGTGTAGGGTTTACATAGTTATCTAGCTTCTTTGCCAACTCCCTAGAATTGGCCCCTTTTGCTATGTTACTAGAAATTAGTGCCTTTATATCATCGCAGTTCTTTTTTGACTTTTCCCATATCCTATCACTTAAAGACTTTCCATCATCGTATAATCCTCCTGCCAAGAAATTATTTACATACTTATAATTAAGATCTCGTAAATACCCATTGGCTATAGTAGATATATGAGGGGGATATATTAGTTCATTGAACAAAGTCTGTACTCCTGTAGTTACTTCTACAGTAGCGTATATTCCCGACTCAATAGCCTGTGTAAGCCTTTCATTTAATGTGGTAACCATATCATCTAAATCAGCATATATATTTTCATAATAAGCCGTCTGCAGGTTTCTACGTTCATTTTCTTTTATCTTACTAGCTATGCTCTTAGTCGCTACTTTATAAGCCTTTAAAATCTCAATATCGGTTATAAACCTAATACGTGATAGTTTCTTCCTAGATGCCTTTACAAGCTTTAAATATTCATCAGCCATATAAAAACACCTCTATTATTCTTCTTGTTTAGTATTTTGTTCTATTGATAACTGCCTTGATATCGGGTCCATTGTTGACTCATTAATCATCTGATTATCTTCTATAACCTCTTTAAATAACTCTTCGTAATCTTCATCACTTCCATAATCTTTTATATAAGATCTATGAGATCTAACATCGGCTGCAACTTCTTCCATAGCCAACCTCTTTGCATCCTCTTCATCGTCAGGAATAGGGTAGTTCTTTTTCAAAATCATAGAAAACTCAAGATTTAAAAAGCTTTTATCAAAATCATCATAACAATTAAGCTGGTCGCATGATTGAATAATTAGATTTATTAGCTTAAATATTCCACTTTCCCAATCTTGCCACTTCTCCTCACACCTGGCAATTAAGTCATTGTATATAAATTTTAATGCCTTTGCTGATGGTATTTCTTTTAATGCGTCTTTCCTTGGAATGGCTAGTTTATCACCCATCGAATTTCTAAGGCTATCTAAAAACTCTTTTACAGGTTCTGCATTTGTAAAGTTACTTTCAACTATCTTAACTTGTGCCTGCCTTCCGTCATCTTTGGCTTGTGACTCTGTGCCAATGGCAATTATTGAACCAGGGGCAACTGTAATATTATTAACATCTTCGGGGTCACCATCAATGATAGTAGTAGCACCAAACATATTAAATCTTAATGCATCTGCAAAGTCTGATAATCTCCTGTTATACTGGTCTTGTAGGCTCTTTAACTGCTGTATATCACTAACTCCATTAGGGTTAAATAAATCTCTTTCATTAAAGAATAATACCGCTGGTATTCTATCGTATATGGTCCTCTGTGGCATTTGTTCGCCCCCTATAGGGTTTTGAGTATCGTTGCTATAGAAATGTTCCTTTAGTAGCATACAGCACTTGTCAGAGCCATCTATATTACTTTCAAGGTAATAAGTATACCTAGCAAATATGTGTTCTTTCTGTTCTTGGTCATACCCTATATATGTTACTAGTTTTAGGGTATCTAAATCCCCTTGGCTATCAAGTGTATAATTAAAATCGCATACATCATGCGAATGTATTTTTACTGGCTCACCCTCGTTAGCCTCTAACCTGACTAGTATTTTCCTCGTTATGCTGGCTAGTTTGAAATTCTTTAACATATTAGGCCAAAATGAATTACTATCTAGTATACTGTCAATAAATAATCTAAACTGTTCTAGTTTTTCCTTTTCTCCCTTGCTATTACCTCCAATATTATTATCATTTAGTTTGAATAATAAATCAGGGGCTTTACCTAGGAAGAATCTAGCCTGTTTCTTTATCAGTTCCTGCGTTATATTATCTATAACTTGACTAGGTATATAATCTAGATTATCTTCAATAAACCAACTTTGACCTAGCATTCTTTTATTAGTCTTATCTGTATAGGCTTTTACTTGTTCACTAGTAAAGGCTCCATGATAAAACATATAATCCTCTTTTATGCTAGCTAGTTCCTGTTTTTCCTCCGAGGTAAGTCCTAGGAGATTTAACTTAATTTCATCTTTATTTATTTCTTTTTTGATGTTTTTCACATCCGCCAATTAAAACACCCCCTCGGCCTTAGAATATTTCATGGCCATTTTAGACTTAGTTTGTTTTTGGTTAATACTTAGCCCTCGGCCTATCTTCTGTAATTCGGCACTATACGTCGCTAACTTGCCATTAAATATTATAGTATGAACAAAGTATCTTATAGCATCCATACAATGGTCATATTCTTTGGTAGGCTTATCTTCACCTCTAGACATAGCCTTTTCATCCCATATATAAGTTGAAAACTCTTTAAGGGTATTTATACACGTATTACTAAAGGCTATTAACTTATTAGATAGTGCTGTAGCAACATTTCTAATGCCATCCTCAACATTATTTTTAGCTTTTCTGACCTTGTATTTGCCTTTTTCTCTTATCAACTGGATAAAAGAAGCGGCCGACGGGTCAACTATTATCCTTTCAGGGATTACACCATCTAACCACCGCACTAAGTCTTTATAGTATATATTATCGGACTTTTGTTTTTCTTTTTCACGTCCACTATAATAGTACTCCTTAATACAATGGTACATATTCTCTACTTTCCCCCATAGTAAATAGACCATAGCATTTTGAGTACCATAGTCCACACTTACATAGTATTTATCATATCGGGTTAAAAGCTTGTTTAGGATGTGAGTACTTTTGCTAAACATATCATATATAACACCTTCGGCCTGCACCCATAGACCTTTAACATATCTTAATTTAAAGACACCTTGATATAAAGCTTCATACCTTTTCTTCACCTTTTCACTAAGGGATAGATTGTCATCCATAGTAAAGTGTAGCCTGTATATCATCTTTTCCTTAGCCTTGTCTATAAAGTCAGTCTTTAGCCAATGGAAAGCCCCTCCAGGGTTACAGTTTAACCATATCTTAGACCCCTCAATAGAACATCTAGCAATCATCTGTTCTATAAAGTTTCTAGGGAATAGTGCAGCCTCGTCAGCTAATGCCCCTGCGGCCGTTAACCCCTGTAGTTTATCCTGTGACGCTTCATTATTAGCATCATACATATAATATATATTAGTATCTATAACTAGATAATTTTCAGACCTATTGTATTCATACTTCCAACCCCAAGCATTTAGTATTTCTTTCATAGGCTCTATTACATTCTTCTTTAGTGAGCCTATTGTCTTACCGGCTATTATAAAGTTCTCACCCTCAAACATAGTTTGACTATACTGTAAGAACCCACATATCATAGCAATTGTTTTGCCGGATCTAACTGCCCCATCTGCTATTATCATGTCGCATATAGAAGCACTAGCCACCGGCCTCCACCAGTTCATTAATTGATTTTGTTTTTTTGAAAACGGCTTAAATATAAACTTTTTATTTTCTCTTTTTCTCCTAATCTTCGCCATCCTCATCATCCTCATCATCGTAAACTACATCATAATTAAATGTATTTTCATTTATTCCCTGGCTATTTTCAACTTCCTTACCATATTCATTAGGGTTAAAATCATCAAATAAGCTATTATCAAAATTATTGCTAGTAGCTTGTAGGAAACTTTTGATATTTTCATCCTGCCCTACATTATCCTCTATGCCTAGTACCTTTATCCTTTCAAGTTCTAGTTTTTCTTTAGCAATATCTAATAACTCTCTTTCATGCTTTATCTTCGCCATCTCACTTATAACCTTTGCTCGTTGCTTTTGTATTCTAGTTAATTCACTCTCATACTTATTAATCAACTCAAATGCATATACGGTCCTCGTGTTTATTTCCTTAGCCTCTTCCTTAAAGTCCCATGTATCAATTGTGCCTTTATGGAAAGTTTCTGTAGCTCTTCTGTCGGCACCCACAACAATTAAATCCTTATCACTATTTCTAAGAGTATTTATAAGCCTCATATACTTAAATTCTCTAACTGTTAGGATGTCTTTTTCTCTCTCTAGTTCCATTAACTCGTCATATCGGTTAGCATCACTAATTAAATCTATTTCCTCTTCTGTCATGGTTGAGTACATGATTCGCTCGTATGCACCATGTTTTACAGCTAATTTATTATTGTCCAATGCCGGTACTCTCTTAGTCTTTGTTTTCTTGGGTGATGCCTTGTTCTTTGTTGCAACAGCTTTTTTGTTTGTTGCAACATTATTTTTGTTGCCTAATTTTTCATCTTTCCATTTTTCCCTCGAAATCCAAGAGCGTAACGTGCCATGTGAAATGTTAAGCTTTTCGGATATTTCCCTTGGTTTTACTCCTTGGATAAATAGCTTTTTAGCTTTTATTTTTTCATTTGCCACACCACCACCTCTTTTTATTTACAACGTTTTTTATATTGTATAGCACAAAAAAAGGAAGAACGTGTTTATGCTCTCCCTTTAGTTGCTATATTCTTTTCTTCTGATAACCTTATTGATACCTTTTCTCGCCCCATCTATATCGCCTTTTAATACCTGCCCTTTTATGGTCTTTAACGTGTTTCTATTTATACAACCCCTGTTTCTTTTCAATATGTATAATAAAGCCTTTTGCTCTGCATTTAATTCCATAATTACCTCACATAAGCTATAAAAGATATTTTTCTAGGCTTCTGATTATACTTTTTAGCAAGTTCAACTGCTTTCTTGTTTGCATAATCTATAAAAGGCTGTATTTCTTTCTTTGCTTCTTCTCTGCTAATAAGGTTATTTCTATATTCTGCTCTCGCTTTTTCTGCTTTATTTTTTAATTCATTGTTCATTGTTATTTCCCCCTTGTTCTTGTGTTTCTCACATTCTAAATGATAAGTTTATAAATGTCGAGTTATTCGGGGAAATTTTCCGAAAAAATTTCAGGGTCTTCGTATGTTTCAAGTTCAGGGAAATTTAATTTAATTTCTTTAGGGTTGCCTTTGTAGAAAACTAATACATTTTGATGTAGTCTTACTACTTTTCTGTTGCTCATCCCGCGTCTTGCCCTAAATGCACCAGTCCCTATTGAATTTAATAAAATCATATCATTATAGAAATAGCAGCCTTCTTCGGCTAATGCCTGTTTAGTTATACCAGTTAAATCTCTATAAAAATCTTTATTATCTCTCACATCTGAAATTACAACAACTGCAAATCTATTATTTTTTAGTGTTCTTGCAGTTTTCCTTAGTATATCTCTGTATACCTCGTCAAACTCTTCAAAACTCATGTTAGATATATCATTTTCATTATCTGAATAGACTTCTAAATCGAAATATGGCGGACACGTAAACATTAAGTCCATACTATTCTCTTTAACATGATTTAGTATGTTTTGACTGTTATCACACAGCCAATTAATATTGCTAAGTCCTATTTCATTAGCGTTATTATAATTGGCATCTATTTGTTCCTGCCTTAAGTCTATACCTGTGTAATTAAAACCTAATGAACTAGCAACAATACCTCTTACGCTACCCCCTGCAAATGGATCTATTATATTACAACCTTTACCAGGAGCAAACCAAGTATACCCTAATTCACACAATACAGGGTCAAATATACTAGTACCACTTAACGACTCACTTTTAAGCGATTCACCAAAAGTTAAATCCTCATCTCTACCAACTTCGCTTTTTATCCCTAAATCTTTCCACATATTTCTTCTATCTATCCATCTTTTAGTTTTAGTGTCTATATATGAAAATGGTGGGAATAAAAACGTATCAAATAAATTTGAGTCAATAGGGTTATTTTTTATCTTTTCCATTGTGGTTAAAGGCTGTACCCCCCCTATTTCAACATTTTCAAACATTTCTTCAAAGTCAAACAAGCTCATATCTACGTTATCGCCTATCTCTGTTAACTCTCTTGATAGGGCTTCAAAATCCCATCCAGCAAATTCGCTTGTTTTATTATCAACCAACCTATATGCCTTTATTTGTTCCTCTGATAAATCAGTTAAATAAATACAAGGTACTTCATCTAACCCTAATACCTTTGAGGCCTCGTACCTAGTATGTCCTGCAATAATAACATTGTTTTCATCTAGTAATATAGGATTAGTAAATCCAAACTCACTAATAGACTCTACAACTTTATCTATTGCATTTTCGTTAATCCTTGGATTGTTTTCATATGGTGTAATTTCATCCATACTAACAATCTCAATTTGTCTATTCATAAATACCTCCTTATATTCCCTTAACTACATTACTTGTGTGTTGTGTTAAGAGTAAAATTAAAAACAGCCCTCAATAATTAAATTAAAGGCTGTTTTAAATCTTATTCTTATAATAGGGGAATAATGTAACATGATAGAAGAGGGCATTGGCAATAATATATCTGAATTAATCAAAAGGAGATTTTATGAATACTAAGAAAAGTTACAGAATACCCTCTTCGCTCTATCAGCACACTATCATAATAACACAGTTTTTTTTCCCTGGTTTGCCAACTTTTATTTTTTTGAAACTTTTTTATATATAATTTAGTCCTTTTGCGACACTATGTATAAATATAGCTTTATACCTAGCAAATGTTCTTGCCCCTGCATAAGTAGGATATGATTTATTATACTGGATGTTGTTCCATATTCCTGCCCTATATTCTTCCGGTATTAATTCTAAAGCCATATCTATAACTTTTACATCTTTTAGTAGGTCGCACCGCTTTATTACCATACTTGATACTTGATCCGATATTCCATTACCCCTAGGCATACCATCCGTATTTACCCCGCTTATTTCTACTAGACTATTAACCTCTTCTTTCATCCTGTCATAGTCCCTAATGGTCCATAGAGTTCTATTATAGGCACTTCTTGGCAATTTGTATTTATTCTTCTTAACTCTTTGATAATCTCTCACTTAGTCACCATCCTATACAAACATAACACATACATACTTTATCTATCTTCTATATTTGTCCCCGACTTCAAACTGCTTATATTCTTCCTTAGTGACGAATACAGTTGTCTGGCTACCAAATATATCTCTTAATAGGAATGAATACTGTTCAGGGTATGTTTCCGGCTTTTTACTTTGCATTACCTTACCATCTACCACCTCTTCATACTTTTCGTATTTAACTACACTAGGCGAATAATCTTTTTTGATTACTGTACCTATATATGTTTTCGCTATATATTCAACCCTTATATATCCAACTAGACAGCCTAGTCCAAAAGAACATATTAAGGCTAATACATATATCTTTATCTTGTGCTTTAATAACAACTCCATCTTTATCCCCTTTCTTTTTCCAGCTTTCTTAACAGCTTAATATCTTTTATATCTTGTTCATTAAAAGGCAATTCTTCATCATCCCCTGCATATGTATTGCAATATTTTAACGCTAATTCACAAGCTGTTAGGATAGTTTTATGTACAAACTCCTTATCTTCTGTTATTTTTGTTGTATTAACGCTATCCCAATCTGTACTCTCTATGATATCCATTAACCTGGCAATTTCCGGATCTTGGTATGTACATATGCAATAGGTATGTGCGTCTTTTGAGTGATTATGTCCTTTTCTCTTTAAGTAGTTTTCGGCTGCCTTTTGCGTTAAGAAACAAAATTCACGCTTCCAATCAACCTGCATATAGCAAATTCTAACATCTTCACTATATAAATATTCTTGTATAAACTCTAAGGCATCCTCATTTACATAGATTGAATCATTTCCATCATCAGTCATATATATTTCTGCACTTCTATAACCATCATAATCAAATATTAATCTGCTTTCGTCCGCATTATATACAATATTTTCAACTTCCAAATCGTTAATATCGTCAACATATTCCATTAATACATTGTATATATCATCGGTATCTAACGCTCTGCATTCGCATGGATTATATAATACTATATAGTTAAAACTATCCTCATTACCTTGTTTATCATCCCTAGTTTTTATAACCCATGTTCTAACATCAGCAGTACAACAGTTATCTTGAGTATTCCTCTCCTTTTGCAATGCCTTTAAAAAATCTATATCATCCTTGCTTATTGCTCTTTTAACCTTAGTATCTTCATGATACTTTAGGTCTTTATGAAAATATGCCATTGTTACATCTCCTTTTTTTATTCAATATTTATAAATACTTCACCTTCACATTTTTTCAACTCAGGCCATATTTCAGAAATGAATCTTTCTGCAGATTGAGAATCTTCATATTCACGCAATATATAGTGGTCTAGTCCCTTTTTTGCTTTAATCATTACTCCCTCACAATAAATAGCGTCTGGGTTAAATAATATATTTTCTTTATATCTAATAATCACATTCATATATCCTATCTCCTTTAAGATTTTGTACTAATTTATTTACCTATCTACTACAAATAGTAACTTATATTAGTTCTGTGTATGCCTTATAATTAAGGTATAACAAACATACATATATACAACTCAATTATCCACATATTGGCCGTTAAGTTTATTGCTTTATTGTGCTAAATATCAATAATTATTGTTTTTTTAACATTCCCCATTGTTTTATATGGTATGATTTTATATACTATAGTTGAAAAACAATAAAAAATGTATCTATTTAACACTTGACCGGACTACTGCGGAGTAATCCGGTCTATTTTTGTCCTAAACCTCAACAAATGTATATTCAGGATATTTATATTTGAATAGCTTTCTTTTAATAATATAGGTCGGCTCTTTGCGTGTTATAGGTGATTTTACATCCTCTACATATACTTGCCCTGCCTTACTATATACAAAGTCAGCAAGGTACTTTATAGACCGTTCTGTACGCCCTGTATTATCTTTAAATGTTTCTTGTAGTACAAATGGTACTTGTAGTCTTAAATCGCTAATACAACCCGTACTGGCTAGCCTAGACAACTCTATATATCTATTACATTCTTTCTTGCTATCAAACTTTATCCCATTGTAGATTACTTTTGTATTTTTATACTTATTCTCTTTTTTCCTTTTAGCTGGCATCTTGCCAGTTTTTTTAATCATCAGATTTTTATATTCTTCCTCCGACCATCTAATCATTAATTCCCCCTTTAAACTCTGTCTTTTTGACTAAAATTTATAGGTCTAGATACAACATCCCCTGTATTTATATCTTTTATACGAATAAGATTTCTATTTCTCGGAAAGGCTTCAATATAACCAAAGTTAGTCCTAAAATAAACATTAAAGTCATTCGTATATAAATATGATCCGGTTATCCATTTGGCACCTGCCTCATTGCTTTTAACTCGGTATTCATTACCAACAGTTAATTCGCTAAAGTCCCTTAACATAGCATTTCTTTGATTTCTTTTTATTAGCCATTTTCTTCTTTCATTGTTAATGCTAAACTTTTTCTGTAATTCTTCTTTTTTATCCAGTTCTGCCTTTTGCTTCCTTATACCACTTCTTCTTACCATAACTGCTGACTTGCTTCTTGTATCCCCAAACCTATTTAAAAACTTCTCATATAGTTCGTTTTGGTTGTCATCTATGTTGTTTCTGATTAGTTCGTCCTCTTCCTCGGTCCATACAAGGATATTAGTACTTCTATTACCGATTCCCTCCTGTATGTTATATTCTTTTATTAATCTAACTCTTTTTTCTCTTATGGCTTCGTAAGACCTTGTATTCCCTATCTCTTTTTTAAACAGGGCAACAAGAGTATCTATATCGTGATGAAGATTATCTAATACAAAGTCTAGTTCTTCTTTCTTCCAACGCTTACCAGTCAATGATATCATCCCACTTTCTTATATATTTTTATGTTATTTCATATTATTAACCAGCATACCTAATAACATCGTCGCTAACATACCATCTATATTAGGATCTGTTCTTTTGGCATATAATGCGGAGTCCATCGAATCACAAAACCTTTTAAATTCTTCTGTTTCCTTATGGTCTATCATTGACTCTGATATATTCCAACCATTTATAACATACGTATATCCATTCCCACCGCTTCTTTTCTTTGATTTTTCTATTTTATAAGCATTGTTTTTTAACTTATCCATACAAGAATTGAAAGTTATTCCATCATATATTGTCCCAGCGTTTAAATCTTTTCTTATAATGACCACATCTCCAACCTTATATCTAGGTTTAATATCTGTTTCTTTTTCTTCTTTTCCTGTAGGGATATCAGT
>OHAF01001336.1_pt1 | contig 23104 bp, 21 predicted proteins | sample 1577041 | NCBI WGS metagenome assembly OHAF01 (sample SAMEA3541495, study PRJEB24748) | human gut metagenome | biome: human gut; feature: human-associated habitat; material: faeces | place: China | collected 2012
ATTCCGGATGGGTTGCATGGAGTGCTTACTTTGTAGGTGTTGCAGCAATTATCTGTTCCGGTATTATCTTAAAGAAAACAAAGATGTTCGCAGGAGATCCTGCACCATTCGTTATGGAGCTTCCTGCATATCACTGGCCAACCGTTGGAAACGTACTCCGCAGCATGTGGGAGCGTGGATGGTCTTTCATCAAGAAAGCAGGTACAATTATCCTGTTATCAACAATTGTTTTATGGTTCTTAATGAACTTCGGATGGAGCAACGGAACCTTTGGAATGCTTGATTTCGACGGATTAGAGGGTGCTGCTCTTGAGGCTGCCCAGGCAGAATGTGTTCTTGCAAAAGTTGGTTCTGCAATCGCATGGATCTTCGCACCACTTGGCTGGACCAAGGCTGGTAACGGCTGGAAGATGGCAGTTGCTGCTGTATCCGGTCTGATCGCAAAAGAGAACGTTGTAGCTACGTTCGGACAGTTATTCGGTTTTGCAGAAGTTGCAGAAGATGGTTCCGAAATCTGGAAGTCACTGTCTTTGGTTATGACTCCGGTTGCCGCTTATGGTTTCCTGGTATTCAACCTGTTATGTGCACCATGTTTCGCAGCTATGGGTGCGATCAAGCGTGAGATGAACAACGTGAAGTGGTTCTGGTTTGCGATCGGATATCAGTGTATCTTAGCTTACATTGTTTCCCTGTGTATCTACCAGATCGGTACACTGATCACAGTTGGTACATTCGGTGTTGGTACCGTTGTAGCATTCTTACTGATCATCGGATTTATTTATCTGCTGTTCCGTCCTTATAAGGAGAGTAACACATTAAACTTTGACGCAAAGAAAACTGTGTCAGCAAAATAGAAAAAGAAGAGATGCCAAATGATGCAGAGAGAAATGATTATTCAAAAACTGAAGGAATCAGGCTGTAGGATTACCAAGCAGCGGCTGATGCTGCTGGATATTATCCTTGAGGAAGATTGTTCCTGCTGTAAGGAAATCTATTTCAAGGCATCAAAGGTAGATCCGAAAATTGGCGTAGCCACTGTTTACCGCATGGTAAACGCAATGGAAGATATTGGGGCCATTAAGTGTATGCGCGGATTTCAATTGGCGGGTTCTGAATAGTTGAAAAAGGCGGTTTGTCGGAAGATAGGCCGCTTTTTTTCGTTCATAAGAAATAAAAAGTATACAGGCTTGCAGTTTAAAGCTTCCCATAATATAATGTATTGCGATAGGAAAAATAGGATAAAAGGAGCTTGATATATGTTAACACAGTTTTCCAGAACAGAATTACTGTTAGGTAAAGAGGCTATGGAGCGGTTGAAAAATGCCCGTGTGGCAGTGTTTGGAATCGGCGGCGTGGGCGGATACGTCTGTGAGGCACTGGTCCGGACAGGTGTAGGATATTTTGATCTGATCGATGATGACAAGGTATGTCTGACGAATCTGAACCGTCAGATCATCGCAACAAGAAAGACAGTTGGGAAATATAAAACAGAAGTTATGAAAGAGCGCATGCTCGAAATCAATCCGGATGTGAAGGTGGAAATCCATGACTGTTTTTTTCTGCCGGAAAATGCAAAGGACTTCCCTTTTGAAGAATATGATTATATTGTGGACGCGGTAGATACGGTCACTGCAAAAATTGCACTTGTAATGAAAGCAAAAGAGATGGACATTCCCATCATCAGCAGTATGGGGGCTGGAAACAAGTTAGATGCCAGTAAATTTGAAGTGGCAGATATTTACAAGACCAGTGTATGTCCGTTAGCAAAAGTTATGCGCAGAGAGTTAAAGAAACGGGGCGTAAAGAAATTAAAGGTTGTGTATTCTAAGGAAGAACCGATCAAACCGGTAGAGGATATGGCGATTAGCTGCCGCTCAAACTGTATCTGTCCGCCGGGAGCAAAGCACAAGTGTACGGAGCGCCGGGCGATTCCGGGAAGTGTGGCATTTGTGCCGTCGGTGGTAGGACTGATTATTGCGGGAGAAGTGGTTAAAGATCTCGTCAAAGACTGTTAAAATAGGAAGAAAGAACGACTTGTACTTTTCCTTTTCGTATGTGATACTATAATAGTTGCGTAATATATAGATAGAAAGGGAAAGAATTATGAAAACAAATGGAACCAGAAGAATTGTAACTTTTATGCTGGCACTGGTGCTGGTGTTCACAACGGTATGTGTTGGCACAACAGAAGTTGAGGCAGCAGAGAAGTTTACTACAATTATTGCACCTACACAGACAGAACAGGCGACAGCAGGAACAGAAGTAAAGACACCGTTTTCTCTGACCAAAAGTTATGGATTTGTTGCACAGATCGTGACAGAAGCACCTGTCGATATGACAATTACGGTATACGACAGTGTGGGAAATAAAGCACAGTGGGCGGATAATCCTTATCAGGTATCATCATCTTCTACCAGCTGGGAGTATGAAGAAGGTGTGTATTATTTTGTAGATCCTGTTCCAAATGTGGATGCCGGGGATTACTATTATGGAATTACATTTTCACAGAGTACAAAATATCTTTTATACATGTATCAGTACAATGGTGGCGCAAAGATCAGCAATACCAATGCGATTGTTACCAAAGGGTTTACCAAAAAGCTTTCTGTTACCGGTGCAAAGGTAAAAGCATGGAAAACAAAGAATGCAAAAATTGCAAAAGTAGACAAGAATGGTAAGGTAACCGGTGTCAAGGCTGGGAAAACTACCGTATATGCAGTGACCGAAGATGGACAGAATCTGACCTGTAAGGTAACCGTAAAGGAAAATAAATTTTCATCCGTAAAGTTAAGCAGTAGCGATGTGGATTACAATAAATGTGTGATGGAAGTTTATAAAGCTTCTTTTGATAAGTCTGGAAATCTTGTTATGACAGCTAGAATTGTCAATAATACGACAGACTATATTACCGCATTGAAGGATGTCAACATTGTTGTGAAAGATGCCAGTGGAAAAACGATTGGTACGTATAAAACAAGCAGATACAATGTTACCGTTTCTTCTTATTCGACAAAAGATGTTAAGTTCACATTGAAAAAGTCTTCTTTGAAAAAAAAGAAATTTGATTTGCGTAATGCTACGATCACCAGAAAGGGCGGCGCGTATTACTATCGTTAATCATTGAAAAAGAAAAGGCGTCCGGAAAAAACGGACGCCTTTCTCATAGAAAAAGCAGATGACGGGAATCGAACCCGCCTCCCCAGCTTGGGAAGCTGGTATTCTACCGATGAACTACATCTGCGTTTCGTATTTTATTATAGCACATTTTTGAAAAAAGTCATCAGGGGAAAAAGAAAAAAATCAAAAATAGGTAAAATTGGTTTGCTTTTGTAATTAAATAGTGTTAAACTGAAAGCATAAAAGCCAAAGACGGCGTACCTCAGTGAGGTGCGTCGTTTTTTATTTCATAGGAAATGTCGTTTGGTGTTAAATTACTATGAAATAAAAAATTATAGGAGAAACACAAATGAAAACATTAGAAACCAACGATTGGATTATTTTAAACACAATCATTTATAAAGTCTATACGATGGAAGATTTTGATGAAATGCGAAAAGAACTGTTAGAACAGTTAAAACTGCTGGTGGATTTTGACAGTGCTGATTTTTATCTGGCATCCGTGGAGGATGAAAAGAAACTGGACCGGCCGGTGATGTATAATTGCGATAGTAATCTATCGGAAGAATATGAGGAACTGGATTACAGCAGAGGGATTATGCTCAGCGGGAAATCGCTGATTTATCGGGAGACGGATATTATCAGTGATGAGTCGCGTGTGGAAATGGAATATTATAAGAAGGTATATAAGCCCAATAACTGGCATTATTCGCTGCAGGTTGTGATCGCAAAAGATCATCATTTCCTCGGTACAATTACGTTTTATCGCACCATTGGAAAGGAAAATTTTAAATACGATGACATTTTTGTTCTCGATATGCTCAAAGACCATCTGGCCTATCGGATGGAAAAGCATCAAAGACGGGCAGGGGAGGAAGGAGAAAAGCTTACGGTAACGCAGGCCGTGGAACAATATGGACTGACGCGGCGGGAGGATACGATCCTTCGAAATCTGATGCAGGGAAAGGAAAATCCGGTGATCTGCGAGGAACTGACCATCAGCACCAATACGCTCAAAAAACATATTTTAAACATATACCGGAAACTGGGAATACGCAATCGTGTACAACTGTTTAAAATGATCCGGGAGCATGATGAAGCCGGATAGAAGTTATAGGAATTGAGACTTGTTCAGGGCAGAGTACAATGCTATAATGAGGAATGGATTTTACGCAACAATTCAAGAATTGGAGAAATGGCATGTACCGAAAAACTGTAGAGGAATTGCAAAAGGACCAGAGAGAAAAGCTGGTCATCGATATAAGAAGTGAGCAGGATTATATAAAGGAAACTTATCCCGGCGCAAAACATATTTTCTGGGAAGAATTTATGGAGCACATTGGGGAGATCCCGAAGGAGCTGCCAGTGTATCTGTTTTGCTATACCGGGCAAAGAAGCGATGAAATTGCGGAAGATTTGTCAGAACAAGGGTATGAGATTTACAGCATTGAGGGAGGATATCGTTCCTATCTGCGCAAGAAACTGGCCGATTTTATGAAGGAAGATGACGGGACTGCAGAACGATTAGCAGACAAGGCTGCTGATGCGGAACGAAGCATTATTAAAAAATTTAAAAAGACCGTATGGAGACCTTTTACAAAAGCGATCAATGCGTATGAAATGATACAGGATGGAGATAAGATTGCAGTGTGCATATCCGGCGGAAAGGATTCCATGCTCATGGCAAAGTTATTTCAGGAGCTGGAACGGCACGGAAAGAAAAATTTTGAAGTTGTTTTTCTGGTTATGAATCCGGGATATAATGAGGTGAATTACCAGACAATATTAAATAATGCGAAAATGCTCAATATTCCGATTACGGTGTTCCGGACAGAAATTTTTGATACGGTTGTGGATATTACGGATTCCCCATGTTATCTTTGTGCACGGATGCGTAGAGGGTATCTGTACAGCAAAGCACGGGAACTGGGATGTAATAAGATCGCACTGGGGCATCACTTTGATGATGTCATCGAGACCATTGTGATGGGAATGTTGTACGGTGCGCAGATTCAGACGATGATGCCGAAGCTGCACAGTACAAATTTTGAGGGAATGGAACTGATCCGCCCGCTGTATCTTGTGAGGGAAGCGGATATCATTCACTGGGCACAGTACAATGACCTGCATTTCATTCAGTGTGCCTGCCGTTTTACCGAAGGGTGTGCATCCTGTGGAGGAACAGAAAAAGGGTCAAAGAGAGCAGATGTGAAGCGTCTGATCCATAGTCTTGAACAGGAGAATCCTTATGTAGCTAAAAATATTTTCCGCAGTGTGGAGAATGTAAATTTAAATACCGTGATTGGATATAAAAAAGATGGGGTAAGACATCATTTTCTGGATACCTATGACGATGCTGCAAACCCGAACAAAGAATAAAAAACCGGATACCGTAATTTGCGATAAACAAAAAGCGGTATCCGGTTCTATTTATGTATTCGTATATTCCGGCAGGAAAGATTATTCTGCGTCTTTTGGCAGATGAAGATGTTTCTTGATAGCCGCAAAACTTTCGGCACTGATCACATGCTCAATACGGCATGCATCTTCTGTAGCTACTTTCGGATCGACACCCAGCGCGACCAGTCCTTTGGAAAGCAGCTCATGCCGCTCGTAGATCATTTCTGCGATGGCACGTCCTTCGTCTGTCAGATATATAAATCCGGCGTCTGTGACCGTGATCTGACTTTTTTCACGGAGATTTTTCATGGCGATACTGACACTTGATTTTTTAAAGCCAAGTTCATTGGCAATGTCAACGGAACGCACCACCGGAAGTTTTTTACTTAATATTAAAATAGTCTCTAAATAATTCTCGGATGATTCCGTACTATGCATGATTGATTCCTCCCAATGTTACCTTTTGTTTCATTAAGTAGGATTATAACATAATCTGCGTAAATGGTCTAGCAAAAAAATTAACAAAAGTTGTTGACAACTAATGGGAGTTAGGATATACTAACATTGAATCAGAAAAACGTATGGATAGTCCTCTTTGTTTGATGGAAGGAGTGGTAGTAATGGGTACCGCAATTGTATTAATCATCTTGTTAGTAGTGGTTTCTCTTGTGATTAGAAGCATCATCAAAGACAAAAAAAATGGAAAATCCATAACCTGTGGTGGTGACTGCAAGAACTGTCATGGGTGCCATTAATTAAATGTTCAACATACTTTATTGCAAAGAGACTGGCTTGTGCCGGTCTTTTTGTCGTTGCCTGGTTCCGGGAGAGGACGTGCAAAGCTGTTGAATCCCCTGGGTGTGAGTGTTATAATGATTCAGGCAAATAAATATAAAGGAAAAGGGATTATGAGAAAATTACTGATTTATCTGAACGAATACCGCAAAGAATGTATTCTGGCGCCGCTGTTTAAGCTGTTAGAAGCATCTTTTGAGCTGATTGTTCCGCTTGTTGTGGCAGCGATTATCGATCATGGAATTGCGGCATCAAACAAGTCTTATATTTTTAAGATGGGAGGCGTTATGGTGCTGCTTGCACTGATTGGACTGGCATGTTCGATTACGGCACAGTACTTTGCGGCGAAAGCGGCGGTAGGGTTTTCTACCAAAGTCCGCTATGCACTGTTTTCCCATATTCAGAAACTGTCTTTTTCGGAAATGGATACCATTGGGACTTCTACGCTGATCACACGTATGACTAGCGATATCAACCAGACGCAGTCGGGCGTCAATATGGTACTCCGGCTGTTTTTAAGGTCTCCGTTTATTGTATTTGGTGCCATGATCATGGCATTTACCGTGGATGTAAAGGCAGCGCTGATTTTCGTCGTTACAATTCCACTTTTGTCGGTTGTTGTTTTTTCCGTGATGCTTGTCAGTATTCCGCTGTTTAAGAAAGTACAGCGCGGGCTTGATGAAGTTCTCGGACACACGCGGGAAAATTTAGACGGTGCCCGTGTCATCCGTGCCTTTAACAAGCAGGAAGAGGAAACGAAGGATTTTAATGAGAGCAACGCTTATCTGACAAAGATTCAGATGCTGGTAGGAAGAATTTCCACATTGATGAACCCTCTGACTTATGTGATTATTAATTTCGCAATTATTGCGGTGATCTGGGTCGGAGGCCGGCAGGTTGACATCGGACGGATCAGTCAGGGTGAGGTGATTGCACTGGTAAACTATATGTCACAGATACTGGTGGAGCTGGTAAAACTTGCAAATCTGATCATTACCATCAATAAGGCGATTGCCTGTGGAAACCGTATTCAGGAGGTGCTTGAGGTAGTACCGACGATTACGGATTCTGTCACAGAGACAAAGAAAAGCGCATCCGGTGAACTGGAGGTGGAATTTTCCCATGTTTCCATGAAATATGCGGGAAATGCGCAGGATTCTCTTACAGATATTAATCTGAAAGTGAAAAAAGGACAGACAATCGGAATTATCGGTGGAACCGGTTCCGGTAAAAGTTCGGTGGTCAACCTGATCCCGCGTTTTTACGATGTATCCCAGGGAAGTATAAAAGTTGCGGGAACCGATGTGCGTGAGTATCCGCTTGCGGATCTGCGGCAGCGCATTGGTGTTGTCATGCAGAAAGCCGTATTGTTTCAAGGAACGATTGCACAGAATCTGCGCTGGGGAAATCCGGATGCGACAGAGGAACAGTTGTGGCATGCGATTGAAGTGGCTCAGGCAGCGGATGTGGTAAAGGGAAAAGAAGGCGGTCTGGATTATGTGATTGAACAGGGCGGACGAAATCTCTCCGGCGGACAAAAGCAGCGTCTGACGATTGCCCGTGCCGTTGTAAAAGATCCGGAGATTCTGATTCTCGATGATAGTGCATCGGCACTGGATTTTGCCACCGATGCGCGCCTGAGGGCCGCACTGCGTAATCTGCAGGGAAATAAAACCATATTTATTGTTTCCCAGAGAACTTCCTCCATCCAGTTTGCAGACCAGATACTGGTGATGGATGACGGACAGGCAGTGGGACTGGGAACGCATGAGGAGCTGCTTGAAAACTGTGAAATTTATCGTGAGATTTATGAATCTCAGTTTAAGAAAGAAGATCTGAGAAAGAACGGAGGTGCAGGAAATGTCTAAGCAGAAGAACATGACCGGACAGATTGCAACACTAAAAAAAGTGATGCATTATCTGAAACACTATATTCCCATACTGATTCTGTCTGTTGTGCTGGCAACGGTGACAGTGGCACTGACTCTGTATTTCCCGATTCTGACCGGACGGGCGATTGACCTGATTCTGGACAAAGGAAATGTGGATTTTCCGGGGATTCTTGCAATTGCAAAAGAAGGCGTAATTGTAATTGGCATCACGGCTGCGGCACAGTGGATTATGAATATGTGCAATAACCGTATGACATACAATATTGTCCGTGATATCCGAAGGGATGCGTTTGAGAGGATCGAGCATCTGCCGTTGTCTTATATTGACAGTCATTCCCATGGGGACATGGTCAGCCGTATCATTGCGGATGTGGACACGTTTGCGGATGGTCTGCTGATGGGATTCACACAGCTGTTTACCGGTCTGGCAACGATCATCGGTACTTTGTTGTTTATGCTCTTTGTCAATGTTAAGATTACTGTAGTGGTTGTGCTTCTGACACCGATTTCTTTGTTTGTGGCTGGCTTTATTGCAAAAAAGACGTATTCCATGTTTCAGCTGCAGACGCAGACGAGAGGAGAACAGACAGCGCTGATTGAAGAGATGGTCGGAAATCAGAAGGTCGTACAGGCATTTTGCCATGAAAAGGAAGCACTCGGACAGTTTGCGGATGTAAATGACCGTCTGCAGAAATATTCGCTGCGGGCAACCTTTTTTTCGAGTCTGGTGAACCCGAGTACACGTTTTGTTAACAGTCTGGTATATGCAGCTGTGGGAATTACGGGAGCACTTGCCGTTATTCTGACAGGTGGAGCATTTTCTGTCGGAAATCTTTCCTGTTTTTTGTCTTATGCAAATCAGTATACCAAGCCGTTTAATGAGATTTCGGGGGTTGTGACAGAACTGCAGAATGCTCTGGCATGTGCGGCGCGTTTCTTTGAACTGATTGAGGCAAAAGAAGAAGAGCCGGATGCAGCAGATGCGTATCAGTTAGAACAGGCAGACGGAACGGTAGACATTGACCATGTGTATTTTTCCTATGTGCCGGAGCAGAAGCTGATCGAGGATTTTAATCTGCATGTACAGCCGGGACAGAGGATTGCCATTGTCGGCCCAACCGGATGTGGGAAAACGACACTGATTAATCTTTTGATGCGTTTTTATGATGCTGATTCCGGGCATATCCAGGTGAGCGGACATGATGTGATGCACATGACCAGACACAGCCTGCGGAAAAATTATGGAATGGTATTACAGGAAACGTGGCTGAAAAAGGGAACCATCCGGGAGAATATCTGTATGGGAAAACCGGATGCAACCGAGGAAGAAATGATTGCAGCGGCAAAAGCAAGCCATGCACACAGCTTTATCCGCAGACTGTCGAAAGGGTATGATACTGAGATTACAGAAGATGGGGGCAATCTGTCACAGGGACAAAAGCAGCTTCTTTGTATTACCCGTGTCATGTTATGCCTTCCGCCGATGCTGATTCTTGACGAGGCTACTTCCTCTATTGATACAAGAACGGAAATCCGTATACAGAAGGCATTTCTGACGATGATGAAGGGACGTACAAGTTTCATTGTGGCGCATCGTCTTTCCACGATCCGGGAGGCAGACAGTATTCTGGTCATGAAAGACGGAAAGATTATCGAACAGGGAAATCATGATACCCTGCTGGCACAGAACGGCTTTTATGCAACGCTGTATAACAGTCAGTTTGATCAGGGTTAAAGCCCGGTATCGGCTTTATAAGAGTATGCATTGGAGATGCGTGTGTTTTCTGCCGTCAGCGTAACTGGTTCCCGGTAATAGGCAATTACCGGAGTGCCGACCTGTAGAGTCTGAAACAGTTTTTTTGCCTTTTTCGGAGGCACATTGATACAGCCGTGAGAACCGGAAGTTTTGTAGATCTCTTTGCCAAATGTGCTGCGCCAGCTTGCATCGTGGATGCCGACATTGTAGGCAAACGGCATGAAATATCTGACATTGGACGCATAATTTTCGCCGACAAGTGTGGCATCTTTCTGTTTGTATGCAATCTTAAAGATGCCATCCGGTGAGCCGTTTCCGCGGCTGATGTTTCCCGAAACAATGCCGGTGTCTGTGACAAGTGATCCGTCCTTGTAATACCAGAGATGCTGGCTGGTATAGTCAATTTCCACATAAGTATTGCCGATATCATCCAGTCCGCTCTGCATGGCGCGCTGTTCATAGACAGGTTCCCGTTTTACAGGTTTTCCACCTTTTAAGTCTTTTAAGAGCTCTTTTTTTTCTTTGGATTTGTCAATTCCCCAGCCGTAATCGCCACCGCCGATTTTTACGGTGTCCCCTTTGCTTGTCTTGAATTTCCGTACATCCCCATAGGTGTTGTAAGTACTTGCCAGATGCTGGACATAGGAAGTCAGCCGGGTATCATTGATGGAAACCGAGCCGTCTTTTTTGAGGTCAAGTAAAGACAGGATACCGGCTTTATCCAGCCCTTCATCAGCTCCTTTGATTTCGTAGGTGACGGTTGCGGCCATATACCGGTCAAGCTGTGAAACCGTATCTGCAATCTGCTGGTCATCTGCTGTTACGGACGGTTTTTCGTAGCAGGCATCGGAAAGCGTGAGTGTAGTTTCCTGATCGTCTATGGCTTTTTGGATTTCTTTTATGATCTCATCGCGGATGGGGGTATTTCCTGGTGTCTCATTTACGATGGTATAATCATCATCCGTAATACGCAGATGTGCATTCTCCGGTGCTTCGATATAGGAAGGATCAAAGATAGCCAGCGCATCGGTCAGCTGGTTTAATGCAGTTTCATCGTAGTGAAAAGAACGGTTCAGATCTATTTGGTGTTTTTGAAACAGGGCAACCGGCCACAACAGGATTTTCTGCTGTTTTACAAGCGATTGTTCTTCACCGGAACGTTTGTAAGTATAGGAAAAGTCACTTCCGGAAAGTGTGTATTTGTTCCCTTTGCGATCCGTTATGTGCAGCTGGTAATTTTGCGCGGAAGCAATGTTTTTTGCTTCCAGATCATCCGCAGTCTGGTTGCCACAGGAAATTCCACCGATGGTTGTATGGGGGAAATAATGCCCGTGGTAATAAACACAAAAACCTGCATAGACGCCGATGACAGCTGCACCTGTACCGCAGAGAATGCCGCGGAGTACCCTCAAAGAGGTTGTTCGTTTTGCCATAAAACTCTCCTTTTTATGAGATGTGATCTGGTTTTAAATGAGGAACCGGCATATACACCGGTACACCGTTTTGATAGGTGAGAGAAACCTCTCCCTGGATTAACGGGTAAAGATAGTTGTAAAGCTCCTGACGGATATCGTTTCCATGTGCATTGATCCATTCACGCGGGATGGATTTTGCCTCATTGGCAATGCCGCGGATCGGGGCATGGTCATAGGCTACCGCATATGGGGTATTCGAGGTGCGCGTCAGGGTTACCATGGAGGCGGTTACACCTTCCTCAGCGAGCAAAACAGCATGTTCTCCGAGTGCAAATGCCTCTGACTGATCGGTAGCAGATGCCAGATGGGAGGCACAGCGCTGCAATACATTGATTTCTATGGAACGGACTTTGACGCCGATGTTTTCCTTGACCAGAAATTCAAGTGCTTTTCCGGCTCCGGAGAGCTGCTGGTGTCCGAACTGGTCAGCCACTGCTTTGGAAGCTGTGATGTAGTCTCCGTTTTTGTCACGGATTCCCTCGGATACGGCAACAATTACATTGTTTAATGTTTTTAATTTGTTCCGGATATCGGTCAGAAACTGCTCTTTGTCAAATGCAACTTCCGGGAGATAAATAAAATGCGGGGCAGTGTTGTAGTCATTTCGCGCCAGGGCGCTGGCAGCAGTGAGCCATCCGGCATCGCGCCCCATAATTTCTACGATAGTGACGCTTTTTACCGCGTAAATAAACGTATCGTGTGCAATTTCCAGCATTGTGGATGCAATGTATTTGGCGGCAGAACCGAATCCGGGTGTGTGGTCGATCATGCATAGATCGTTGTCAATGGTCTTTGGAACTCCGATAATCCGGATGTCGCTCTTGATTTTGGCGGCATAATCGGATAATTTAAGTACAGTATCCATGGAGTCATTGCCACCGATATAGAAAAAGGCTTTGATGTTTAATTTTGCAAACTGGTTGAAGATGAATACATAAGCAGAGTCGTCATCTTTGTAGTCCGGAAGTTTGTGCCGGCAGGAACCTAAATACATGGCCGGTGTAACTTTTAACCGGTTAAGGGTTTTTTCATCCGGGATCATCTGGGAAAGATTCAGATAACGCTCATTTAAAATACCGAGGATTCCATTGATTGCCCCGTAGCAGGTGTCGTACTTGCCGGACTTTTTTATTCCGGAGATGACTCCGGCGAGACTGGCGTTGATTGCTGCGGTTGGGCCGCCTGACTGTGCGACCATACAGTTTGACTGATTCATATGTAGCTCCTTAAAATGATATAATGTATGTGTACTTCATTGTAGAGGTTTTGGAAAGGAATCGCAAGTGAAACAAATGAAAAATCATAATTTCTATGACAATTGCATGCTGTGTCCGCGCACATGCGGGGCGCAGCGCAGTAAGGGAAAAACTGGAATCTGTGGGGTGACAGAGACATTAAAGGTAGCACGGGCGGCTCTGCATTTCTGGGAAGAACCGTGTATCAGCGGAACAAAAGGTTCGGGAGCCGTCTTTTTTTCCGGCTGTGCCCTGCACTGTGTGTTTTGTCAGAATGAGCCGATTGCACAGGGGACTGCGGGAAAAGAAATCACACCGGAACGGCTGGTGGAGATTTTTCTGGAACTGCAGGAAAAGGGCGCGAACAACATCAACCTCGTGACGCCGACGCATTTTGTACCGCTGATTGTTCCGGCGCTGCGGGCGGCAAAGCGGGAAGGACTGCGGATTCCGATTGTATACAATACCTCCTCTTATGAAAAAGTCAGCACGCTGCAGCTGCTGGACGGGCTTGTGGATATTTATCTGCCCGATCTGAAATATGAATCTGCAGCGCTTTCCGGGCTGCTTTCGAATGCGCCGGATTATTTTGAAACAGCAGCAGCGGCGATTGCAGAGATGGTCAGACAGGTCGGCGAGCCGGTTTTTGCAGCGCCAGATGGGACACAGCTTTTCGCGCCGCAGATGAATGACGCATGTGAAGAAGCCGACGAGGACACAGAATTTTTAATGAAAAAAGGCGTTATCGTGCGGCATCTTGCCCTGCCGGGACAGGAGGCAGATTCGAAGAGAGTGCTTTCCTATCTGTTAAAAACCTATGGGGAGCGGATTTATATCAGTCTGATGAATCAGTACACGCCGATTCCGTCTGTGCTGGAGAAGACGCTGCCAAAGCTTACGCAAAGCGCCTGCCTTACGGGATTGCAGCGCCGTCTGACGGAGGACGAATACGAAGCTCTGATTGATTTCGCGATAGAAAACGGAATCGAAAACGGCTTTATTCAGGATCAGGAAACGGCGCAGGAAAGCTTTATTCCTGCATTTGATGGCGAGGGCATCTGACGGAAAAAGAGGATTGTGCAATTTTACAGGGATTTATGGTGTTTTCTTGATTGTTCGGAGGCCTGTGTGAGTGTATTCTGAAAAAGTACAGATGCCTGAAAATATTCCTTTTTCAGGTACAACAACAGAGCAGGGATTTATAAAAGGAGGAACTATCATTATGAACACAATGCCCAGACCGGAGCATCCGCTTCCTCAGTGGGAAAGAAGCACATGGAAAAACTTAAACGGAGAATGGGATTTTTCTTTCGACTTTGGTAAAAGCGGCGTAGACCGTTGTTTTTATGAAAAGAAGGATTGGGAGAAAAAGATTATCGTTCCGTTTTGCCCGGAAAGCGATCTGAGCGGAATCGGCTATAAGGATTACATGGATGCCGTATGGTATCATAAGACCGTAGAACTGACTGAAGTGGAGGTAAAAGGACGCGTTCTGCTGCATTTTGGCGCGGTGGATTATGATGCGCGCGTATGGATCAACGGAACAGAGGTTGGACGGCATAAAGGCGGTTATACCTCTTTTACATTCGATATCACGACTTATGTACAGGCCGGTGCAAACGATATCGCCGTATACGCAGAGGACGATTTGAGAAGCGGCAAACAGCCCCATGGCAAACAGAGTGGGCTCTACTATTCCCATGGCTGTGAATACACCAGAACCACCGGTATCTGGCAGACGGTTTGGCTTGAGTTCGTGCCGGAAAATTATGTGAAAAAAGCACGTTTCTTTCCGAACGTGGAAGCAGGCACGCTTACGATCGAGGCGGTGACCGTCGGCGACGGATCGTTCTGCGCAGAAGCGTTTTATGAAGGAAAACGCTGTGGCCAGGCGGAAACCACAACTGCTGGCGGAAATGTTGTTGTGACGCTGCCTCTTTCTGAAGTGCATCTGTGGGAGGCTGGAGCAGGCAGACTGTATGATTTGACAATTACTTTTGGGGAAGATACTGTTCACAGCTATTTCGGACTGCGCAATGTCACAATTTCCGGGGAAAAGGTGCTGATTAACGGAAAATCCGTGTTCCAGAGACTCGTTCTGGATCAGGGATTTTACCCGGACGGCATTTATACCGCATCTACCGATGAAGCACTGGAAAACGATGTGAAGCTGTCGATGGCAGCAGGCTTCAACGGCGCGCGTTTGCATGAAAAAGTGTTCGAGCCCCGTTTCCTGTATCATTGCGATCGTCTGGGTTATCTTGTATGGGGCGAGCAGGGCAACTGGGGGATGGATCCGAGCGCACCGGATGGATTGAAAAACTTCCTGCCTGAATGGATGGAAGTGGTTGAAAGGGATTTCAATCATCCGGCGATCATCGGCTGGTGCCCGTTTAACGAGACATGGGATTATGAAGGGCGCAAGCAGGATGACGACCTTCTGGCAATTGTCTATCGGATGACGAAGCTCTACGATACGACCAGACCATGCATCGATACCAGCGGCAATTTCCATGTCATTACTGATATTTACGATCTGCACGACTACGAGCAGAACCCGGAAGAGTTCGCAAGTCATTATGAGAGCTATGCAAAGGACGGCATCCTGGCTTGGGATAACCATGCGCCGAGACAGAAACAGATTGTCGGTATTCCGGTATTCATCAGCGAGTACGGCGGCATCAAGTGGGATGTTGAGGGCGTGAATAAGGACAGCTGGGGCTACGGCGACGGACCCAGAACCGAAGAAGAGTTCCTTGCACGTTATAAGGGTCTGACGGATGTGCTTTTGGACAATCCGAAGATGTTCGGCTTCTGCTACACCCAGCTGTACGATGTAGAGCAGGAAATGAACGGTCTTTATACCTATAGCAGAAAGCCTAAATTCGATATGGAAATTATCCGTAGGATCAACAGCCGCAAAGCTGCGATCGAGGAGGGAAAGGCATAACGCCTTCCTGTTTTGCATAGGCTGAAAGAAAAGCGGGTAACGCGATGCTGAATGCAATCTGGGCTGGAATGATTGTTCTTGGAATCTTATACGGAGCTTTTACCGGCAATCTGGAGGCGGTGTCCAATGCCGCCCTGGAAAGTGCCGGGGAAGCTGTGGATTTATGTATTACGATGTGTGGGATCATGGGACTTTGGACAGGTCTGATGAAAATCGCACAGCAGGCGGGGCTGATTGCTGCATTGACGCGCGGCATCAGCCCTTTTGTGTCGTTTTTATTTCCCCGGATTCCGAAAAATCATCCGGCGCGGGAGTCAATTTCCACCAATATTGTTGCAAACGTCCTCGGACTTGGCTGGGCGGCAACTCCGGCGGGCTTAAAGGCGATGGAGGATCTTGCACAGCTGGAAGAAAAACGGAGACAGACGGGGTATCTGAAAAACGTTCCAAAAGATACGGCAAGCAATGAAATGTGTACGTTCCTGATTTTAAATATTTCGTCCCTGCAGCTGATTCCGGTCAACATGATCGCCTATCGCAGCCAGTACGGAAGCGCCAGCCCCGCCGCAGTGGTCGGTCCTGCGGTGCTGGCGACACTTGTCAGTACGTTTGCGGCAGTGATTTTTTGCAGGGTGATGGATCGGAGATAGATTGTTGATATAGCATTTGGATGCTGAACAGAAGAATATTTTGCAGGCGGGCAGTCATACATCGTTCGATGCGCAGCTGTCCGCTGTTTTTGTGGAAATTTACATCAGGTATGCCAGCAGCACGCTCATAACGACACCGACGGCGGTAGAAAACAGCGCGCCTGCCAGCGTATATCTGGATTTGGAAACGCGCGCCGTCATAAAATAAACAGACATCGTGTAAAAACAGGTTTCTGTGCAGCTCATCAGAATCGACGTGATGCGACCTGCCAGAGAATCGGTCCCGTAGGTTTTGAAAATATCGAGCACCAGCCCGGTCGCCGCGGAAGAAGAAAACAGGCGGATGAAAATGAGCGGGAAAAACTCCGGGAACATACCGCTTATGGAACTGCCAGCGGCGTATTTTTGCAGCAGCTTTCCCGGAAGATCCAGCAGCCCGGAGCCCCGCAGAATCCCGACTGCCATCATCAGCCCGATGAGCGTTGGGACGATGCCGACGACCGTTTTCAGACCGTCCGCTGCGCCGTTTATAAAGTCGTCGTAGAGATTGCATTTATGAATCCACCCATAGCCGATGACGAAGAAGATCACGGCAGGAATGAGGATGGAGGAAAGATGTGCGAGAACATTTGCCATGGGAAGCTCCATTCTGCAGAGATTAAATCACCGGACATTTTCAGACCGGGAAAAGATACGATCCTGCGGGAATATCTGTTACCGGAATATATGATTTTGCCAACCCATACAGAACTGGAATCATAAAATGCAGAGTAGGGGCATAAGTTACTATCAGGTTTTCTGAAAAACGAATGGGATGGAAAAAGGAGGACAGGCATGGCGGAATATCGAAAACAAATCGCATATCTGGATTATCTGGAAGACGGCGTAAAAATCAAAAATGCCGGATTTGTCAGAATAGAGGAACAAAACGGACACAACCGGATGGAAGTAAAAGTTAAAAACCTTCCGGGCAAGGACTGCGGGGAGTTTCGGTTACAGGAAGAACATGAGAGAACGGTCGGAAGGATTAGTTTGCAGGGCGGCAACGGAAACTGCTGCATGGTGTGGCGGATGCCGGAGCCGGGCGAATTGGATAACAGCCGGGAGGAAAGCTGGCAGCAGACTGCGCAGCTTCGGATTTTACTGTCCGGAAAAAGAATGCTGATTGCAAACTGGCACGAACCGGTCGAAATTCCGGCACAGAAAGAGACGCTGCAGCTGCAGCAGCAATCGCAGGTACAAGGGGATCAGTTCCAACAGATGGAGGCGCGGTCATCGCAGACAAATTCACCCCGGCAGCCCGGAGCTGGAGAAATTATTCCGTATCCGGAGCGGCGCGGCAGCGAGATGGAAAAGCAGTCCACACCGAAGGAGCCTGCCGAAATAGAGCAGTCCGCCATGTCGGAGGAGCCTGCCGAAACAGAGCCGTCCGCCATGTCAAAGGAGCCCGCGGCAACGAAACGGCAGCCCACTCCGGAAGCGCCATCTGTGTCAGCGTCCGAGCCGACGATTCCTTTTCCTTCCGCTGCGCCGAAATCGCCGTCCTCTCCATCGCGTGAGCCGGTCTGCAGCGCGGATAAATGGGAGCAGCTGTGCACGATGTATCCGGAAATTCATCCGTTCCGCGACAGTCGGGAATATCTTTCCATTGCGCCGAAGGACTTTGTGGTTCTGTGTAAGGAATATCAGAGGTTGGTACATAATAGTTTTCTGCTGCACGGCTACTATAATTACCGTCATCTGATTCTGGGCAGAATCCGGCAAAAGGATGCATGGCAGTATTATATCGGTGTGCCCGGCAATTTCTATGACCGGGAAAAAATGGTGGCGGAAATGTTCGGATTCGAAGCCTTTGAGGGTGAAAAAGAATCCGCATCGCCGGGCGATTACGGGTATTATATGAAGCGGGTGGAGATTTAAGCAAGGGTGGTCGAACCGGCGAAAGCAATGAGCGGAAAAATGACAGACAGCAAAAACCCACTTGCGGGAATGAAAAGGGGCTGGTATGCTTTTTTTGGAAACATTCAGCAGATTTCTGGGCGTTCTCGGTACAGATCATGAAAAGCTGACATTTTATATTCGAAACACAGGGAGCAATTATGGCAAGAATCCGTACAGAAGAGGAAAAAGAAGCGGCGCGGCAGGCTGCAAAGCAGGCGAAAAAAGATCAGTGGCTTCGGGAGCAGGAAGAAAAGCGCCCAACGCATGAGAAATATATGAAGGATGCGATCCGACAGGCAAAAAAAGCGGCAGCGCTCGGCGAAGTGCCGATCGGCTGCGTGATCGTGCATGACGGACAGGTGATCGGCAGAGGCTATAATCGACGAAATACGGACAAAAGTACACTGGCGCATGCGGAGATCACAGCGATTAAGCGGGCGAGTAAAAAGCTGGGTGACTGGCGGCTGGAGGACTGCACATTGTATGTGACGCTGGAGCCCTGCCAGATGTGTGCCGGAGCCATCGTGCAGGCGCGGATTCCGGAGGTTATGATCGGCTGCATGAATCCAAAGGCAGGCTGCGCAGGATCAATCTATAACCTGCTGCAGGAACCGGCATTTAATCATCAGGTCAGCCTGTTTAAGGGCGTGTTGGAAGAAGAATGCAGCCAGATGCTGAAAGATTTTTTCCGCAGTCTGCGGACACGGTTGAAAACCTGAGACAGAACGCAGCCTGCGGACATGTCGGAACGCAGCGCAGAACTTACGGACTGTGTACGGGCATGTCCCGGACCGCACCACAAAGGAGAAAGGAAATATATGGACTTTTGGGAAAGACTCTTTGCCAGAGCTGGAAGAAGAAAACCAGAGCCGTCTGCAGAAGCGAAATGCGCAGAGGAGTGGGATACAGAGTTGGCAAGCGAACTCTCGGAGACAGAGCGGGAGCAGTTGAAGAAAGCCGGCTGCATCCGAAAGCATATTTATTTTTCAGGACGCGTGCAGGCGGTGGGCTTTCGCTACAGCGCACTGTGTCTGGCAAAAGAGCTGCAGCTGACCGGCTGGGTGAAAAATTTAACGGATGGACGTGTGGAAGCAGAGCTGCAGGGACAGGCCGAATTGGTAGACTCGTTTGTGGAGCGTATCAGTCAGCGTGGCAGGATTGTCGTAGAGTTTGTGGAAGAGGAGGACCGCGAACTTTGCTATGAGGAAGGCTTTGAGGTCAGGTGAAAAGCTGCAGAGCCACCGATCGGGGCAGAAGACGCTGCAGCGCGCGAAACCGCATTGGACGGAACGGCGTTGGTGAGGCGCTGCGCTGTACCTGAAGAGGTCGCCCTGCAGACCGTGCCGCAGCGCATGGCTGTGCGTTCCGCCGGTCAGAACACCAGCCGCGAATATTCGCTTCCGGCGTCCTGCTTTTGCGGCTGCCTGCGGTAATCTGACGGTGAGACGCCCATACGTCGGTGAAATGCCCGGGAGAAGTAAAAAGCATCCGAGAAGCCGCAGGAGACAGCAGCTGTTTTGACGGAATTGCCGAGCTCGAGCAGGCGACATGCCTGATGAATGCGGAAATTCAATAAAAATTCGCCGGGAGAAATGTTCAGTTCAGATTGAAAGGCGCGGTAGAGCGTGCTTCTGCTGACCCCGAGCATCTGACAAAGCTGTTCGGTATGGAAGTACTCATGATGAAAATTGGAGCGGATCAGAAAAACTGCATTTGCCAGAAGGGACGAAGCAGGAGAGTCGGGCAGACCGGGTGCCGGGGCATAATCGGCATAAAGACCGAGCAGCGTGCGGAGTATGCCATTTGCTTCGTTACGGTTCTGGTGATAAAGGTCGAGGGGCTGCAGATCGGCAAAAAGCTGTCGGAGCCGGGCAGGGCAGATCGCGGGACAGACGGGCGCGGCAGGGGAAAAGACGGTCTGATCGAGCAGAGAGGCAGCTTCTTTTCCGGTAAATTCCACCCAGGTATATTCCCATGGATTCCCCGGGTCAGGATAATAGCGAATCGTATCATAAGGATAAATCAGAAAGCTTTCGCCGGTGTGAACGGGGAAAGTTTTTTTATGATATTCGATAAAGCCCTGACCGCGCAGAATATAATGGATGATATAGACCGGGCGGACGCCGGGTCCCCAGGAATGCAGATCGCTGCAGTCCTGTCTGCCTGTGGCAAGCAGGGTGAGACCGGGCTGGGAATCGGACCCAAAAACAGATGAATTCATAAAGAGACCTCCTGATTTTGATGTGAACAAATAATCCATGTATTTGCAACAAAAACCCATGGAAGAGAACAAAAGTGTCATGCTACAATCACGATAACGGATAACGAAAGAGAGGTCAAGGGGTATGGTAAAATTAACGCCGCCGATGGGCTGGAACAGCTGGAACACATTTGGTGAGAATATCAATGAAAAACTGATCATGGAAACTGCGGACAAAATGGTGGAGCAGGGGCTTTTGGACTGCGGATATGAGTATCTGGTCATTGACGACTGCTGGTCTTTAAGAAAGAGAGACGAGGAAGGCCGTCTGATTGCAGATCCGGAGAAGTTTCCCCACGGCATGAAAGCGGTTGCGGATTACGTGCATTCCAAAGGCTTGAAATTTGGGATGTATTCTTGTGCGGGCAACCTGACCTGTGCCGGATATCCAGGCAGCTTCGAGCATGAATTTATCGATGCGGACACATTTGCATCCTGGGGTGTGGATTTTTTGAAATACGATTACTGCTATCACAGCAACATCATTCCGGGAAAATATTTATACCGCAGAATGGGCATCGCGTTGGAAAATTGCGGCAGGGATATCCTGTTTTCCGCATGCTCCTGGGGCGCAGATCAGACGCATGAATGGATTAAGGAAACCGGCGCGAGCATGTGGCGTTCCACCGGCGATATTTTCGACAGCTGGGAATCGATCAAGGATCTGACCAAACAGCAGGCAAAGCTTCATCCGTATCATAGCGTCGGCTGCTTTAATGATATGGATATGCTGGTTGTCGGCATGTACGGCAAAGGAAACGTTGGGTTAAGCGGCTGCAACGACGTTCAGTACAGAACGCATTATTCAATCTGGGCGCTGTTTGGCTCTCCGCTGATGATTGGCTGCGATATCCGTAATATGAACGAAGAGACGAAGAAGATTCTGGAAAATAAAGAGCTGATTGCGATCAATCAGGATCCTCTGTGCCGTCAACCGATCCGTCTGGACGGAATCTGGAGCGGAGACGATGTCCTCATTTATTCCAGACAGCTTTCCAATGGCGATCTGGCAATCGGTTTCTTCAACTTAAAGGACGAAAGCGTAGTAGCAAATCTGAATCTGGACGAAGTCGGTCTTCCGATGAGCACCGGCAAAACCCTGCAGATGAAGGAGGTCTGGACCGGGGAAGATCTGCCTTCACTCAATGGAACGGTCCGTAAGGCCTTGGAGCCTTACGGTTGTGCAGTCTACCGCTGCAAGGTCGTTGATCTGTAATGGACACCTGCATGAAATGCGGAAAGGAGCTGACCCAGCTGGATCGGGGAGCTTATCGGAAATTTGTCAACCGGGGCAGTACATCGTTTCTGTGTAAAAGCTGTCTTGCAGAAAAGTTCGGAATAAAAGAGTGTGTGCTGGATGAAAAAATCGAGCATTTCCGGAAACAGGGATGCACGCTGTTTATTTAGCGACAAGACATTGGAATAAAAAGAAATCATAGCCGATTTGCCCTTTTTATGATACGCTTAGTGTAGACGCAAAAAGCGCCCATATTGACTGAATCTGCAGACAGCGTATACAAAATCAGGGGGTAAGGAGGAACTCATGGGGAACAATTGGAAAATTACGGACACGCTGACAAAGGTGTTCGCAGAGGAAGTGCCGGATGGACAGGGGAGCATTCGCCTTTCAACGCTGCATCGGGAAACCGTATCCTGTGTGATTGCATATTTTGGGGCGGCAGACTGGGGACGTTACTGGAAGGTTTCCGTAAAAGCGCCGGAAAAAATTGAGACGAGATTGCGCCGGGTTGAGCTGGTTCCTTCGGCTTATCCGTGCCATAAGGAGCAGGACGATAACTATCTGCGCATCGTACCCGGGATGTATCCGGATCTTTTGCGCGATCTGGATACAGAGGACGATGGTGCGGACAAAAAATATCTGACAAAAGAAGTGCCCGGACAGTGGCGCAGCCTGTGGTTGGATGTGACGGTCGATGCGGAGCTTGCAGGTGGGGACTATGCTATTGTGATCGAAACGGAAACTGAGGACGGAGAAAAAGAGACGTTAAAAGCAGACCTGCATGTGGTCGATGCGTCGCTTCCGCCGCAGAAGCTTTTGCATACGGAATGGTTCCATTCTGACTGTCTGGCAGACTATTATCATGTAAAACCGTTCAGCGAAGAACACTGGAAGATTCTGGAAAACTTTATCCGCCTGTATGCGGCGCGTGGCATCAATACGATTCTGACACCCGTATTTACACCGCCTCTGGACACTGCGGTCGGCGGCGAGCGCACGACGGTTCAGCTGCTGGACATCCGCAAGGACGGTGATACCTACAGCTTCGATTTTTCGAAACTGGAGCGTTGGATCGGAATTTGCCGCTTTGCCGGAATTACACATTTTGAAATGGCGCATCTGTTTACCCAGTGGGGCGCTAAGTGCGCACCGAAGATTATGGTCTGGGAGGACGGCACGCTTCACCATAAGTTTGGCTGGCACACGGACGCACAGAGCCCGGAATATGCGGATTTTCTGGCACAATATCTGACTGCCCTGACAGATTTTCTGAAAGAACAGGGACTGCAGGATAAAGTCTTTTTCCATATTTCAGATGAACCCGGCGAGGAGATTTTAGTGTCCGCAATCAATGCACTTGATTTTACCGGCAAGCCATGTGTTCTTTGCTTTT
>OHAF01001350.1_pt1 | contig 22926 bp, 8 predicted proteins | sample 1577041 | NCBI WGS metagenome assembly OHAF01 (sample SAMEA3541495, study PRJEB24748) | human gut metagenome | biome: human gut; feature: human-associated habitat; material: faeces | place: China | collected 2012
CAAGGTCTTTCACGCGGCCTGCGGCGTCGCGGCGCAGCGCCTCGTCCCACTGCACGAAGCGGTGGCGGATGTTGTGGAAGCCCTTGATCGTCTCGGCCAGCGGCTCGGTGAAGTCCGCCAGCTGGGCCTGGAACTTGCCGATGCCCTCGCCGCCCTTGCGGGCCAGTTCCGGGGAGTCGGCCTTGTTGTAGGCGATCGTGTCGCTGATGAAAACCGAAACGGCCCAATATTCGCCCTGTGCGTCCACGTGATAGAGCTTTCCGTCGCGGGTCACAACCACGGTCATCGCCTCGCGTCTGGGGTCGCCCCCGGCGGCTGCGACGCGGCGGCGGATATGATCCGTCACTTTGCGGATGTTCTCCATCATGGCCGGAACGTCGGGAAAGATGCTCTTGTTTTTGCGCTGGAGGATGTAATCCGGCGCATCGCCCGCCGTGCGGACGATGAACGTGTCGTTGATGAATCCCTCGCCCAGCGAGTCGATTGCCGTGATAGCGCCTTCCAGCGCGAACTGCGACGCTATTTCCTGTAATTCAGCCTTCATACGATGAGGTTGTTTCGGTTTTGGTTGTTAAAGGTTAAGTTTCACCTCCAAAGTTACTGGAAAAAACGCAGAAATGCAACCGGATATTGTGAAAAAGCCCGCCTTTCTTGCTGAAGGGCGGGCTTGCGAAAACTTTCGGACGGGTTATTCGATCGGGTCGATCACCGTGAACGTCACCTCGTAGGGAGCGGGTGCCGACTGTCCCTGGTAGTTGCCGCCGGCGACGATGAAGGTCACCGTGTAGGTCCCCGGCTCGGTGTAGGTGTACGAGTAGCTCGGCAGGTCGTCGGTCACGCCCTTGATGTTCAGGCCCGTGTCGGGCGAGATCGTGTTGAGCGCGACGGGCTGCATGAAGGCCCACTGGTCGATCTCGGGGAAAGCTCCGGCGCTGAAGCCCTGGAAGACGATATTGGCGGTGTTGTTCGCTCCCGGCTGGCCCTGGAATTTCAGGTTGCCGTTGCCCGATACATTATGGATATAGGGGTTGTCGGCGTGCTGCGAAGCCAGCGAGAAGGGGACGAATTCCATGTCCGGATAGTTGTAGACCTGCGTGTCGTGGCCCTTGAACTTGACCGTGATCTTCGGATTGATCCGATAGGTGCGCATCGTGGTCTTGGGGTCCGGATAGAAAAGGTGCATGCCCCACGAAAAACGGTCGGCGAACCGGGTGATGTCGTGTAGGTTTCGAACTTGTTCGCGTTGTTCGGCGTGAACTCCAGTTTGGTCCAGTCGGCGCAGTCGTTCGCCGCGATGGCTTCGACCACGGGGCGGTCGGTGGCGGCGTCGCTGCCGTTCAGCCCCGCGAATTTGTTGCCCGCAAACAGGACGAGGTTGTTCAGCGTGCCGTACTGCTGGCTGATCTCGATCTCCAGTTCGCACGACTCGATGTCGGCGATGTCGACCTTCGTGCGGTTGCGGTGCTTGTATTCGTGTCCCGTGTCGCCCGTCCAGACGGTGATGAAGTCGGCGTTGCCGCTGAAGTTGAAGACCACCGGGTCGCCCGTGCGGTAGGTGTTCGTCGGCGCCAGCTGCACCGAGAACTCCAGCGGCTCGTAGATCTCTTCGTGTTCGCACGAGGCTGCCGCGGTTGCGAGGGCCAGCGTCGCCGTGAGGTATGTGATTCGTTTCGTATTCATCGTATGCTCTGCAATTAAGCGTTTTACCATAAGGGGTTCTGTCGGAGCGCGTGGTTCACCGCCAGCTCCTTGGTCGGAATCGGGAGGTAGATGTGGCGTGCCGTCACGTTGGCGTAGTTCGCCGACGCATAGTTCGTATAGCTGACGTTGCGGTACTTGTTCTCCGTCGGCTGGTTGGTCCCGGCGTTGTGCATCTTTTCGACGAACGTGCCCCAGCGGATCAGGTCCCACTTGCGAAGCCCCTCGAAAGCCAGTTCGCGTCCGCGCTCGTTGCGCACCAGGTCGCGGAACGAACGGTAGTCGCCCAGCAGACTCTCGTCGGTCTTGACGCCCGCGCGTTTGCGGATTTCCCGGATGGCCTCCTTGGCCTGGTCGTCCGGCGCCCCGGCGTATTCGTTGATCGCCTCGGCGTACATCAGCAGCACGTCGGCGTAGCGAAGGATCGGAAAGTTGATCGTAGTGTAGAGGCTCTTGGCCGACATCTGTTTCTCGTAGACCGTCTCGCGGCGCCATTTGCCGGCGTTGCGGACGGCGCACATCACCGTCGGGTCGTAAACCAGATCGGCGGGGTCAAACGCGTCCTCGATCGTCTGGTCCAGCCCCTCGATGTCGGGCATGGCGAAATTGTTGTTGTAGACCCACGGCGTCTTGAACATGCTCTGCGTCTGTTGCAAGTAGCGCGTCACGGTCTCGCCCGCCTTGTTCTTGTACGAGATTTTCTGGTTGTTCATTCCGCGGTAGTTGTAGCCCGGCAGGTTCCAAGTCAGCCGCTTGTCGATGACCGTGGCGCTGGCCGTTTCGTCTGCCGTGCGGTCGTTCTCCCAGTAGAGCTGCCAGAGGGTGTAGGAGCCGTTGTAGTAGCCGTAGGAGTAGTTGCAGGCCCACTCCGAGTAGTTGGTCGTTCTCGACTGCGAACGCAGGCCGATCAGGTCGCCGATGCGGCCGTTCGTCCAGTCGGTCGCACTGGTGCGGTCGCCGAGGAATTCGGCCTCCCACATTGATTCGTGGAACTGCGTGTCGTACTGGTCGCGGATCATGTTGATGAAGATCTCCTCGTAGCTCTCGTTCAGGTCGTGCTTGTGCGAGGCGATCACCTCGTTGGCCCAGTAGGCGGCGCGGCGGTACATCTCCTTTTTATCCAGTCCGTCGATCTGCTTGACGCTCTCGCCGGCCATGAAGAGATAGACGCGGGCCAGAATGCCCTGGGCGACGGTCTGGCTGACGCGCGAGGGGGTGTTGTCGATGGGCTCGTAGAGGTCGGGAATCGTGGCTTCGATCTCGTCGGCGCACCATTTGAGCACCTGCTCCTGCGGCGTTGCGGCCATCTGCACGTCGTTGGGGTTGGGCGAGGTGGTCGCCTTGACGCGCAGGGGCACATCGCCCCACGCCTGCGCCAGCAGGAAGTGGTAGTAGGCGCGCAGGAACCGCGCTTCGGCGATGTAAAGCCCGATGTCCACCGAAAGTTTCCCGGGGTCGATCTCCGTCTTTTCGACGGCCTCGATGTAGCGGTTGGCGTTCTTGATGCCTTCGTAGAGCTTCGACCAGGTGTCGTAGATCGTCGCCGTGCCGGCGCTGTGGTTGTAGCGGTCGGGACGCGATTCGCTGTTGTTGTAGTTGTTGAAGTAGCAGAGGTCGTCGGCGTTGGCGATTTGCAGCGAGTAGTAGTTGCCGTAGAGCGCTTCGCTGTTCAGCACGCCGTAGACGCCCGCCAGACCGTAGATCAGCTTTTGTTCGCTGTTGTAGTAGCCGTCGTCGGGGATGATCTGCGGATCGGTGTCGAGGAAGCTGCACGCCGGAAGGGCGGCGGTGAGCAGCGCCAGCGTTCCCAGTTTCAATATGCTTTTGATTTTCATGGCGTAATGTTGCGTTTAAACCGTTAGAATGTGAGGTTTACGCCGGCCGTGAAGCCGAATGCGCGGGGATATGCCGACCAGTCGAATCCGGGCGTCAGCACCGAGTTGCGGGTCGATACCTCGGGGTCGGGACCGCTGTAACCCGTCAGGGTCCAGATGTTGTCGGCCGAGACGTAGACGCGCATCTGGCTGATGCCCGCCTTGCGCAGCGAACGGCTCGGCAGCGTGTAGCCCAGCGAGACGTTCTTCAGCCGCAGGAACGAACCGTCCTCGATCACGCGCGACGAGTACTCCTCGCGGCCGACGGCGTTCACGCGCGGAATGTTCGACGCGGGATTCTCCGGCGACCAGCGGTCGGCGTAGGAGGCCAGCTGGTTGGTCTGGCTCCTCCATCCCGATTCGAAGACCAGCCGGTTGGCGTTCAGCACGTCGTTGCCGTAGCTCCACGCGAAGAAGATGTTCAGGTCGAAATTCTTCCAGTTGAAGTTGTTGCCGAAGCCGCCCGTGTTGAGGGGCTGTCCGCAGCCGATGATCGTGCGGTCGTAGTCGTCGATGACGCCGTCGCCGTTCATGTCGCGGTATTTCATGTCGCCCGGCTGCATCGCGTTGCCCTTGAACGAGGGAATGCCGCTGACGAGGTTGCCCTTGTCGTCGAAGTCCTCGGCCTTGTAGGTCCCGTCGTAGATGAAGCCGTACATCATGCCCGTGGGCTTACCCACCTGCGAGATGTAGGGGAACTGCGAGTTGAAGCGCGTCTCCCACGATACGGAACTCTGGAGCGTGTTCTGTCCGTCGACCAGCCCGAGAATCCGGTTGCGGTTGAAGGCGATGTTGAACGACGTGGACCACTGGAACTGACGGGTCTTGACGTTCACCGTTTCGAGCGTCAGCTCGAAGCCGCGGTTGCGGATCTTGCCGATGTTGAGCATCCCCTGCTCGAAGCCCGACGAGGCGGGCAGCAGGGCGTAGAGCAGCAGGTCGCGCGTCACCTTGTCGTACCAGTCGGCCGTCACCTTGATGCGGTCCTCGAAGAACCCGAGGTCGAGACCCGCGTTCCACTGCTCGGTGGTCTCCCACTTGAGCCGCTCGTTGGCCATGTTCGAGACGTAGTAGCCCGGCACGCGCTCGCCGCCGAACACATAGTCGAGCGAGTTGCCCGAACCCGGGTTGACGGTGATCTGCGAATAGAAGTCGTAGGGGGTCTGCGTGCGGTTGTTGCCCGTCAGGCCCCACGAGAGGCGCAACTTGCCGTTGCTCATCCACTCGCTCTTCTTCAGCAGATTCTCGCGGTTGAAGTTCCACGAAAGGCCGGCCGAGGGGAAGTAGCCCCAGCGGTTGTCGGAGGGGAATTTCGACGAGCCGTCGGCGCGGAATGAGAAGGTCAGGTAGTATTTGTAGCGGAAATTGTAGTTGGCGCGCAGGAAGGCCGACATCATCCGCCAGTCGTAGTAGTTGCTCTGGACCTTCTGGTAGTTGCCTGTGTGGATGCCCGCGATGCCCAGCTCCTCGGAGGTGATCTGCGTCGACGCAACGCCGTCGTAGGTGTTCTTCTGCCCCTGGAGCGAGAGTCCCGCCATCAGGTCGAGGTTGTGGCTGCGCCCCAGGCGCTTCTTGTAGTTGAGCGTGTTTTCGTTCGACCAGCTCGTCTGGTCGGTCCAGTAGATGGCGCCGTTGACGCCCTTGCCGCTGGGCGAGCCGGCGTAGCCCGTGTAGGTTTCGCTGCCGTTGAACTCCTCGCGGCGGCGTTTGTTCAGGACGTAGCCGCCCGTGGTCTTGAACGTCAGGTCGGGGGTGATCTTCCACGTCAGCGCCAGGTTGGCGTTGAGGTAGTCCACCAGCGTCTTGCGGTATTCGTTCTTGGCGGTCTTCACCGGGTTGAAGCGGTAGTCGTTCGATCCGTCTACGGCTTCGTCGAGCATCGAATCGAGTATGTCCTGCCCGGGAGGCGTTACGGGGCGGTAGCCCCAGACCGAGTACATCAGCCAGCCCGACGACGACGAGGTGGTCTGCGCCGTGGTGGGGGTCACGCCGTTGGTCGCCGTGCGCGAATAGTTGGCGTTGGCGTTCAGCGTGAGTTTTTTCGAGATGGGCAGCGTGAAGTTGGCCTTGCCCTGGTAGCGCTGGAAGTTCGAACGGATGATGATGCCGTCCTGGTCGAGCGCCGAGAAGCCCACGTTGTAGCGCAGCCCCTCCTTGTTGCCGCCCGAGAGCGAGACGTTGTAGTTCTGCTGGAAAGCCGTGCGGTAGAGCTGGTCCTGCCAGTCGATGCCCGGGATGTGGCGGTAGTCGTCGAGCGTCAGTCCCTCGCTGAAATAGCTCTTGTTCATCGTCTCCTCGCTGATCAGTTCGCTCTGAAGCCGGACGAATTCGTAGGAGTCCATCAGGTCGGCCTTGTTGGCGATCTTGTTCAGGGAGAACGAGGCGCTGAAGTTCACCGTGGGCTTGCCCTCGTTGCCGCGTTTGGTGTTGATCACGATGACGCCGTTGGCTCCGCGCGCTCCGTAGATGGCGGTCGCCGAAGCGTCTTTCAGCACGTCGATCGACTCGATGTCGGCGGGGTTGATCGACGCGGCGAACGACCCTTCGGACGGGAATCCGTCGATGATGTAGAGCGGGGCGTTGCTCTGCGTGAGCGAGTTGTTTCCGCGGATGGTGATATTGGCTTCGGCGCCCAGCGAGCCGTCGCCCGTGGTGACGACCACGCCGGCGATGCGTCCGCCCAGCGCCTGGTCGAAGTTGGTGACGTTGGCCTTCATCATCGTTCCCAGGTCGGCCTTGGCCACCGAGCCGGTGAGGTCGCGCCGCGTGGTGGTTCCGTAGCCGATGTTGACGATCTCGACGGCGCCGATCTGCGACGCCTCTTCGGTCATCTTGACGTTGATCGCCGTGCGTTTGCCGACATACTCCTCGACGGTCGTGTAGCCCAGATAGGAGAAGACCAGCGTCTGGTCCTCCCGGGCCTTGATCGAGTAGCTGCCGTTGGCGCCCGTGGCCGTTCCCGACTGCGTCCCCTTGATCAGGACGGTTACGCCCACCAGCGGTGCACCGTTGGCGTCAACCACGCGTCCGTCCACGGCGTTCTGCGCAAAGGCGTCCCCCCCCCGGAGTACCGATAGGGTCACCAGCGCTGCCGCGGCCATGCGTTTAAGTGCTTTTTTCATAAATAAATCAGGTTGTGGGTGAAAATGGTTATTTCTTCTTGAGCCGGAACTCCACGGGCTGTCCGTGGCGGCAGGTTATCTTCAGCAGCGTTCCGGTGTCGTGGGAAACGGCCTCCACGCCGGGATATTGTGCGGCAAGCTCCCATGCGCCGTCCAAAAGCACCTCTTTTTCGATGGGGCGGCTCTCCTGACGCGTGGTGTAGGTCTTCTCCGTGAGGCCGAGGTCGGGCGTGCAGACGCTCATCACGACCTGTCCGTCCGTGTCGGTGCGCTCCATGACGATCGACTCTCCGGTCACTTTGCGCACAAGCCCCTGGCCCGTGTATTCCCCGAAGCAGACGTAGCCCGTGATGCCCGTGGCGAGGTCCTTCACGACGTGGGCCGTGTTGTCCCGGCGCAGCACTTCGTAGCCGTCTTTCTTGATCAGGCGCGTGATCTCCTTGTTCGTGGGCTGGATGTAGACCGCATATTCGTAGGCGGCCTGCTTGGGGGCGCGGCCGTGGTCGATCCAGGCCGTGGCGAAGTTGCCCGTCTGGGGTGCGCGGGTCTTGTCGTTGGGCGAGGTCTGCTCCTTTTTGGTGATGTTCACCGCTGCGGCGTTCTTCACCACGTAGAAATTGCCCTTCGTGTCGGAGAGCGCCAGCCGCTCGCCTCCCTTGGAAAGGTTGAGCGGGAAAGCGTCGTAAAGCTCGCCGTCGACTTCTATCTGTTCGGCCGGGCTGTCCATCCGCAGCTGGAAAAGCGTCGTTTCGGTGGGGTATGCCTGGTTGTCGTTGTCGATGCCGCTGCCGAGGAAGACCATCCGGTTGTCGAAGCAGAAGACGGATTTGTACGCCGTGGCCCCGGGGGTGAAGTTCTTGCGGTCCTTTTCGACGAAGTGCAGGGCCAGTATGCCGTTGCGGCCTTCGAGCGACGAGGCGCCCGAGAAGCGCTCGGGGTTGCGCTCCATGAGCGTCCCCGGCAGCGGGCTTTCCAGTTCGGGGTAGGGCAGATGGATGGTCGTGGCGCCCGGCACGCGGTTCCAGTCCCAGCCCTCCTGCACGAATCCGCTCGCCGCGGCCGAGACGGGATTGCCCGAACCGATGATCGGCGCGGAACCGTAGCTCTGGTAGCGTCCGTAGCGGTTGTCCTTGGTATAAATCTCCGATCCCCAGACATCGGTGTTGAATGCTTTGAGCGTCACCATCCAGTCGCCGCGGCGGTGGATGCCCGCGGCCCCGTAGTTATAGACGAAGAATCCCGAGGGCGTGGGACCTGCCGAAATCCCCTCTTTCCTGAAGAGGCTGTTCAGCTCCTTGTCCGTGCCTTTCAGGCGCAGGTAGGCGCCCGCCAGTTCGGGGTCCGCGCCCTTGCCGCTGCCCGTCAGGTCGCCCAGCGCGGCCAGATAACCGAATGCGTTGACGTCGGCGTCGGGGATGCGGCCGTTCTTGCCGAAGGGATGGCGGCCGGCCAGGCCGAGTCCCCAGTCGCGCAGATCGGTGTAGTTGGCCATGGTCATCAGCGCCAGCTTGAAGTTGCGGCACGCCTGCTCCGAGAGGGTGAAATCCGTTCCCCGGGTTGCTTTGCAGAAGTAGCCGATCATGGCGAACGCGCCGGTCGAGTAGGCGGGGTAGAAGCCGCCGTGGTGGAAGGTCGTGCCGTCGGGCTTGATGCCGCCGATGGTGCCCGGCGTGAAGCCGAGGCTCCCCGAGAGCCATACGCCGAGGCTCTTCATGGCGCGGTACTGTTCGGCCTCGTCGGGCAGCATCAGCGCGCTGACGATCTTGGGGATGAGCAGCGTGTGCCACGAGTCGAGCAGCTCGTCGCGGCCGTAGACGTAGGGTTTGCGGGTCTCCGCCAGGCCGCTCCAGTAGGCCAGCACCTTGACGTATTCGTCGGTCTTGCCGCGTGCGGCGATTTTGTCGCGCATGAGCCACATGGCGTCGTAGATCTTGCGTATGTTGTAGCCGTAGTGGTGGTTGGTTCCGTTGCCGTGGCCGAAGGCGAAGCCCTGGTCGATGGCGTGGTCCATCACCAGAAAGAAATCGTCGTCGTATTTCGGATCGTTGTTGATATGGCTGTTCAGCGCGAAGGCGTTGAGCATGTTCTCGATGTCGTCCAGGCGCAGTTCGCCTTTCGGGCGGTTGCACTCGTCGTTCGAGAGCAGCGGGGCGCCGATGATCCCGCCGTCGTCGGTGCGGCGGATCGCGGCCTTTTCGAAGGTCGCCCGGGCGCGCGGGATGATCGTGCCGTTGATGTAGTTGGCGCTCGACATGTTGGCCGCGACGATGCTTTCGATGCGCGATTTCACGGCGTCGAGCTGGGCCTTTTCCGCGGGCGTGACGTCGCGCAGCGGCTCTTCGTATTCGTACTGCTCCCACTCCCAGAGGCGCGCCCAGTGCCACAATTCGCGAGAGAGATTGCAGTTGTTGCCGGGAATCTGCTTGTCGGGGGTGATCTGGTCGTGGAGCTTGACCTCGGAGAAGGTCAGGCGGTCGAGGAACAGCTCGCCGCTTTCGACCCCGGCGGGCGTCGAGATCGTCAGCCGGGATACCTGCTGCGAGGCGTGGTCGCCCGGCATGTCGTTGTACTTGATCCAGCAGGCGCGCCAGCCCGTGAAATCCATGTGGAAATCGAACCGGTAGGGGACTTCGCCGGTGGGCGTCTCGAACGAGAATCGCATGTCGGCGTCGACGGCCCTGGGGTTGTAGATCCAGAGCATGACGCCCGCGCCCTTGACCCGCAGCGAGCGCATCAGCTGTCCGAAGTCGTTGAAGCGGAGCGTCGACGGCGCGCTCCACGACCAGCGCAGCGAACGGCTCCCGTCCTTGTAGTGGAGGCCGCTCAATTCGGCCGTGCTGTTTTCGCCGCATACAAAAGCCTTGGGAATTTCCGTTTCGAAACTGATTTTGGCGTCGATTGCCGCAGCGGCATGCTGGCCCCAAAGCGTGCCGAATAGTATCCAAATCGCTGGTACAGCGTGTTTTAATATATTTTTCATAGATTCATATTTGGTCAAAAATAAACAAAGAAATTGGTTCGCCAAAATTTTTCAAAGAGAAAATAATAAAAATTTTACATTCATCAGAAAAGATTATTAAAATATGTTGCAAGTCCGAAAAAAACTTTACCTTTGTCCGAAAAGCTGATTTGGTTTACCAAAATAATCATGTTAATCACCTAATTTATGAAGATCTTATTTAAATATGCGACCGTCGCGCTCCTCCTGGCAGGGGCTGCCGCCTGCTCGCAGCCTTCGAAGCGCGCTTCGATCATTGACGAAAACATCGCCGTCGCCGAAAAGCAGATCGGCATGCTGGCCGATTCGAGCGAGACGGGCGGTGTGATCCGCATCCCCTCGACCTGGAAGAACGGGCGGATCGACTACGTGCCCGTCGACGACTGGGTGAGCGGTTTCTTCGCCGGGACGCTGTGGTACATGTACGAACTGACGGGCGACGAGGCATGGGCCGCGCGCGCACGGAAGCATACCGAGATCCTCGATTCGGTGCAGTACCTGCAATGGCATCACGACGTGGGCTTCATGGTCTACGACAGCTACGGCAACGGACTGCGGCTGAAAAACATACCCGGCTACGAGGATGTGATCGTCCAGACGGCCAAGTCGCTCGCGACGCGTTTCCGGCCGGTGCCGGGCGTCATCCAGTCGTGGGACGCCGACCGCGGCTGGCAGGGCGAGCGCGGCTGGCAGTGCCCGGTGATCATCGACAACATGATGAATCTCGAACTGATGTTCAAGGCCACGGAGTTTTCGGGCGACAGCACCTATTATAATATCGCGGTGAAGCATGCCGACCGAACGATGAAGGAGCACTTCCGCGACGATTACAGCTGTTATCACGTCGTGGACTACGACCTGACGACGGGCGACGTGCGCGGACGCTGCACGGCGCAGGGCTATGCCGACGACTCGGCGTGGGCGCGCGGACAGGCATGGGCCGTCTACGGCTATACGGCCTGCTACCGTTACACGGGCGACAAACGCTACCTCGACCATGCGCGGAAGGTGGCCGGTTTCATGCTGGGCGACAAGAACATGCCCGCCGACCTGGTTCCCTACTGGGACTACGATGCGCCGAACATTCCCAATGAACCGCGCGACGTCTCGACGGCGGCCATCATCGCTTCGGCGTTCTACGAAATGTACACCTATACGGGGGACGGGCTGTATAAGCAGAAGGCCGACCGGATCGTCGAGTCGCTCTCGTCGCCGGCCTACCGCGCTCCGGTGGGCGGCAACGGCGGGTTCCTGCTGATGCACTCCGTGGGCAGCATCCCGCACGGCAGCAATATCGACGTGCCGCTGAACTACGCAGATTACTATTTCCTTGAGGCACTGATCCGCAAGGGCCGTGTGGAGGCGGGCGAACCTTTGTTTTAAACCGGATGCCCATGTATAAACTGTTGTTTCTCGCCGCTGCGTCGGTGTGGTCGTGGGCCGCACCGGCGCAGTCGGTGCGGGAGGTCGCCGATGCGCGGATTCTTTCGTTCGAGGAGTCTGCGGCGCCTTTCACGGCGTCGGAAGGCTCGTCGCTGTCCGTCTCGGGCGACCATTACAAGCACGGCGCCCACGCGCTCCGCTGGCAATGGTCGCGGGCGGGCGCCCGAGTGCGCATCGAATCCCCGGTGGGTTACCTGTCGGAAAATCCCAATCCCAGGGAGACCTCCGTTTCGACCTTCGTGTTCTGGGTCTACGCCCCGAAGGCGCTCGACGGGAAATTGCGTTTCGAGTTCCGCAAGGAGGGGCGCACCTGCGCGTGGTTCGACTACGGACTGGAGTTCACCGGCTGGCGCGGGGCATGGGTGGCTTTCGACCGCGACATGCAGGGCCGGCCCGAGGAGGGGATGGACGAGCTGGTCGTCACGGCGGAGGGCGTCGAACGGGGCGAGTTGTATTTCGACCACCTGATTCTCTCCTCGTTTCAGGACATGCGGCACCATACGGCCGATTTCCAGGCGCCGTTCATCAACGCCGCGACCACGAGCCACTGGCTCACGCTGCTGCAATCGTGGCGCAATCCGATGCCCGCACTCCCCGCCGCGGTCGGTGAGGGGGAGCGGCGCGATATGGCGACCGTCGAACGGCGTCTGCGCGAACTGCTGCTCGAAGGCCGGAAGCCGATGGCGATGAAGACCCTGCGCAAACGCTTCGACGCATACGGCATTGCGGAAAATTCCGACGGGACGCTTCGGGGCAAGCCGATCTGGTTCGTGCGCTATGCCGAGACCTATATCAATCTGGGCCATCCCGATGTCGGCAAACTGTTCAACGACAACGGCCAGACGCTGCGCAAATACAACGACTTCCTGTTCCAGGTCGCCGTGGCCCACGATGCCGCTGCGGACGCCGCCGAGCGGGCGGAGCTGGAGCGGATGTATGTGCTGCTGACGCGGCATCTTCTGGATCAGGGCTTCGCCGCGGGAAGTGCGCAGGGAACCCTGCACCACCTGGGGTACAGCATGCGCAATTTTTACACGGCTCCCGTCATCATGCGCGACGTGCTGCGTCGCGCCGGGCTGGAACACGACGTGCAGCAGGCTATGGAGTGGTTTTCGGGCGTGGGCGAGGTGAAACTTCCGCCGGCGGAGCCGGGGATGGACATCGACGCGTTCAACACCTCGCTCGTCGGCCGTCTGGCGAGCATCGTGATGCTCCCGGACACCCCGGTGAAAGCGGCCTGGCTGGAGGCGTTCTCCCGCTGGGTCGACAACGGATATAAGGTCACCGAGGGGACCGGGCCCTGCTTCAAGAGCGACGGCACGGTCTTCCACCACCGGCGTCACTACCCGGCCTATGCCGTGGACGGGTTCAGCGGCGGGGCCGTGAATGCCGTGTGGCTGTTGTCGAAGACGCAGTTCGCGGTGAGCGCCGAAAGCCATGCCGTTCTGAAACGCGCGCTGCTCGAAATGCGCTTCTACTGCAATCTGCGGTCGTTTCCGCTGGCCCTTTCGGGCCGTCATCCCGACGGCCGCGGCGAACTGGTCCCGTGGCATTATGCCCGGCTGGCCGTCGCGGGTACGCCCGACGGCCGCGGGGAGATCGACCCGGAGCTGGCCGCCGCCTACCTGCGCGTGGCCAAAGGAAAAGACGCTTATACGCGGCTGTTCGCCGAAAAGGGCTTCGCTCCCGAACCTTCGCCTGCGGGGAACCGCGTCTACGGCTACAATGCCTCGGTGTCGCACCGGCGCGCCGACTGGCTGGTGACCGTCGCGGGCCACAGCCGCTATCTCTGGTCGGCGGAGATTTACCAGGGAGCCAACCACTACGGCCGCTACCTGACGCACGGCAGCATGCAGCTGCTTGCAGACGGCGATCCCGTGAGCGCCTTCGGCAGCGGGTTCCGGCAGGAGGGCTGGGACTGGCGGCACATTCCCGGGACGACGGCGCTCGAAATCCCGATGGAGCGGATGAAGGCCGACATCCGGAACGTCGACACCGCGTCGGGCTACGAGGAGATGCTCCTCTCCGACGAGGCCTTCGCCGGAGGCGTCAGCCACAGGGACCGCGACGGGGTGTTCGCGATGGAACTCCACGAGCACGACAAATACAACGGTTCGTTGCGGGCGCGCAAGTCGTGGTTTTTCTTCGACAACCGCATCGTCTGTATGGGTTCCGACATCGAAAACAAGGCCGAGGGCGGTGTGCATACGACGCTGTTCCAGAATTTTCTGGCGGACGCGGCCGATCCGCTCGTCGTGAACGGCGAGGCGGTGACGCAGTTCCCCTACCGGGCCGAACTTGCGGGCGGCGCCGTCCTGCGCGACAACCTGCGCAACGCTTACTTCGTGCCGAAAGGTAGGGTAGTCGTTTCGAAATCACTTCAGCGTTCGCTCGACGAGGAGACCGACGCCCCGACGCAGAACAATTTCGCAACGGCGTGGATAGATCACGGCAGCGGCTTCGTCAGCGGCGGCGGGTACGAATACATGCTGGCCGTGCACGCTTCGGACGAAGAGGCGGCCCGCTACGCGCGGGAACTTCCCTACGAGGTGCTGCGCCGCGACGCCTCGGCGCATATCCTGCGCGACAGGCCGTCGGGCATTACGGGCTATGCCCTTTTTGCGGCCGGTAAGGTGGGCGAGGGGTTGCTGGAAAGCGTTTCGCTGCCTTCGCTGGTGATGATCGGCGGGGATGGCGAAGGGCTGACGGTGAGCGCTGCGGACCCCGACCTGCGGTTCTACGAGGGGCCGAGCGACGAGGTGTTCGATGCCGACGGCAGGCGCGCCGAGCGGAGCGTCTACTCCCGCAAGTGGATCGACAATCCCTCGGGAGAGTCGCAGCTGGAGGTCGTGATCCGCGGCCGCTGGCAGTCCGCAGACGATAGGCCGGAGTGCCGGATCGAACCCGCGGGCGAAAACACCGCTTTGATCTTCACGTGCCGCGAAGGTGCGACGCGCGAAGTGAACCTGATTGAAATGAAATAAGACACGATGTTGAAAATTAGAATTGCAATTCCGTTTGCGGGCCTCGCCCTGACGGCCTGCGGGCAGTCGGAGGCCGGGCGCCCCAACGTGATCTACGTATTTCCGGACCAGTATCGCAACTCCTCGCTGGGGTTCTGGAGCGATCCGGAGTTCGCCGCCGAGGTGGGGTGGAAGGGCGATCCGGTCGCAACGCCCAACCTCGACCGCTTCGCCCGCGAAGCCACGGTGCTGACCGAGGCGGTGAGCAATTTCCCCGTGAGCAGCCCCCACCGGGGCATGTTGCTTTCGGGCATGTATCCCGAGCGGAACGGCGTGGTGCTGAACTGCATGTCGGAGCGTCCCGAAAGTTCGCTGCGCGAGGACGCCGAGTGTATCGGCGACGTCTTCTCGGCGGCGGGCTACGACTGCGCCTACATCGGCAAGCTGCACGCCGACTTCCCGACGAAGAACAACCCCCAGCGTCCGGGAACCTACGTCAGCGACGCCGTTCCCGAGTGGGACGCCTACACGCCGCCCGAACGCCGCCACGGGTTCAACTACTGGTACTCCTACGGCACCTACGACGTGCACAAGCATCCCCATTACTGGGATACCGACGGCAACCGTCACGATGTCGACGAGTGGTCGCCGCGGCACGAAGTTTCGAAAGCCATCGAATATATCGAAAACAAGGGCGGCGTGCGCGATCCCGAAAAACCGTTCCTGATGATGATCGGCATGAATCCGCCGCATTCGCCCTACGCTTCGACCGACGACTGCGACCTGGAAGGGTATGAACGTTACAAGGACAAGTCGCTGACCGAACTGCTCGTGCGCGACAACGCCGACACGACGATGGCCAAGGCCGCCGCCGTGCGTTACTATTTCGCCAACGTGAGCGGTATCGACCGTGAGTTCGGCCGCCTGCTCGCTGCGCTGGACAGGGCGGGGCTTACGGAGAACACGATCGTGGTCTTCGCTTCGGACCACGGCGAGACGATGACCAGCCATTCGACCGACGACCCCAAGAACTCGATCTGGCGCGAATCGCTGAACATTCCCTTTCTGGTGCGCTATCCGGGGCGGGTGCCGCACCGTGTGGACGATCTGCTGCTCTCGACGCCCGACATCATGCCGACGCTGCTGGGGCTGGCGGGCCTCGGGGAGCGGATTCCCGCGGGTGTAGAGGGGCGCGACTACTCGGCCGTGCTGCGGCAGGACGCCGTGCAGCCCGAACGCCCGCGCGCAGCCCTTTACATGCGCAACCTCGACGGCGGGCGCGATGCCGACGGCCTGGTCCGCGGCTTCTTCGCCCAGGCGCGCGGCGTGAAGACCGCAACGCATACGATGGAGCTGCGTATCGACCGCGACGGGACGCTCGAACGCGTGCTGATGTTCGACGATGCGGCCGATCCCTACCAGCTGCACAACCTCGCGCCGGAGGAGCATCCCGCGCTGTTCGCCGCGCTGTGCCGCGAACTGGCCGTGTTGCTGCGCGACAACGACGACGTGTGGTTCCGCGAGGGCGTCTTGTCCGACGTGGTTCCCTATGATACGAATAACTAACAATCAATCGGATATGAATAAATTGTTTTTGTGGATTGCAGCGGCCTCGGCCTTTGTGCTGCAATCGTGTGAGAACACCGACGGCATCCGCGACGAGATCGGGAGCCTGCGCGACCGGGTGATTGCGCTGGAGGCGAAGATCGGCAGCGTGAACACCTCCATCGTGGCGCTCCACAAGTTGATGGACGAGTCGACGATCATCGTCGGGATCGAACCCAACGCAAAGGGGTACGAGATCGAGTTGAGCGACGGAACCCGGCTGCCCGTCATCCTCGGTGAGAAGATCGAGGCGCTGGTTCCCGTCATGGGCATCGACGCCGAGGGCTACTGGACCGTGAGCCTCGACGGCGGAGCCACTTCCGAGCGGCTGAAGGTCGGCGGAGAGTACGTTTCGGCATGGCCCGTTTCGGGCGGCGACCATAAGCCCGGCGCCGAGGGCGTCACCCCGCAGCTGAAAGTTTCGGCTGACGGGGAGTGGCTCGTGAGCCTCGACGGCGGGGCGACCTACGCGCCGCTTTTGCAAAACGGACAGCCGGTCAATGCCTTGGGGGATAAAGTCGTCGTCAGTTACAGTTCGGCTTTCAAGTCGGTGACTTACGACGCGACGACCGGACTTTTGGCGGTCGAACTGCTCGACGGCGAAAAACTCACGCTTCCCGTCTTCGACGATTTCGGACTGACGGTGACGGCTTCCGACAACGAGACTTTCCGCCTCGGGGAGACCCGGGCCTTCGAGGTCGTGCAGAACAACGTCGCCGAGGCGGTGATCGACGCGCCTGCGGGCTGGACGGCCGTGCTTGGCGAGACGACGCTGACGGTCAAGGCTCCCGCGACGTTCGACGCCGCTTCGCAGCAGGCGGCGGTCTCGGTGACGGTCTATTCGGACAGGAAATACCGGAAACTCGTCACGCTGAACGTGACGCTGCTCGACGAGCAGGTGGATGCCAACGCCGCTCTGGCATGGCGGAATTTTAAGGCCGGAACTGCGGATAACGTCCTGCTCGATTATTCGTATGCCGGTTACAAGCACGGCGAGGAGGCTCCGGCCGATGTCTGGGGACTGGGCTACAAGGTTTACAACGTCGTCGACTACGGCGCCGATCCCACGGGCGTCAGGTCCTCGCGCGGGGCGTTGGCAGCGCTGCTCAAGGAGCTGAAACTCTCCGGGCGGAGCGATGCGGGGGCGAACCTCGCGAATGCCAATGCCCGGGCGGTGATCTATTTCCCCGAGGGGCGTTTCGTCCTCCACAACGACGACGACAACGTGGTGGACCCAACATCCGCCAACCAGAAATACACCGACTCGAAGGGGAACAACCGCAGCGAGGAGATTTTCATTCGCGGGGGTTATTTCGTGCTCAAGGGCGCGGGCCGCGGCAAGACGACGCTCGTCATGGACACGCCCAACCTGCCGAACAACTCGGAGCAGATGTGGTCGTCGCCCATGATGATCAATATCAAGCACAATTCGGGACTTTCGGACCTCACGACGGTGACGGGCGACGCCGCACGCGGCACGTTCTCGGTGGAGGTGGCTTCGGCGGCCGGCATCGGGAAGGGCGACTGGGTGTGCCTTTCGCTTTCGAACAACGACCCGACGCTGGTGGCGCAGGAGCTGGCGCCGCACCGGGTCGAGGGAAACATGACCGATATTCAGACCATTACGGTCGAGGACTATCACCAGGTGGCTTCCGTAAGCGGCAACCGCGTGACCTTCGCCGAACCGATCATGTACGCCGTGGAGGCCAAATGGGGCTGGAAAATCCGCAAGTATCCCCATTATGAACATGTCGGCGTCGAGGACCTCACGTTCGAGGGCCGCTCGAAGGAGAACTTCGGCCACCACGCTTCGTGGGAGGACGACGGGGCCTACAAGCCGCTCAACATGATGCGTCTGACCGATTCGTGGATTCGCCGCGTCGATTTCAGGGGCGTCAGCGAGGCGTTGTCGATCGTGTCGAGCGCCAACTGCTCGGCCTACGACATCGAGATCAGCGGCAACCGCGGCCACTCGGGCGTGCGCTCGCAGTCCTCGTCGCGCATCTTCATCGGCAAGGTCTGCGACCGCAGCCGCGGGCAGGCTGTCTCGCCGCCCTATACGAGCACGGGGTATTTCGAAAACGCCGGACAGTACCACGCCTCGGGTGTGTCGAACACCTCGCTGGGGGCCGTGCTGTGGAACAACACGTGGGGTGACGACGCCTTCTTCGAGTCGCACTCCAGGCAGCCGCGCGCCACGCTCGTCGACCGTTGCACGGGCGGATTCGTGCAATGGCGTTTCGGCGGCGACGAAACCAACGTGCCCAACCACCTGGGCGACCTGACGATCTGGAATCTGAACGCCACGCGTGCGGCGCACGATTTCGGGGCCGAACCGTTCAAGTGGTGGCTCTCCTCGGACAAGTGGTGGGTGACAAGATATGTAATTTTATAACATATTGGTTTACTGTAACTTATAATGTATATCAAAGAGCAGTTTTAAATTTAGTATCATTTTGGTATCACTATATCACTTTTGTGATAATTTCCTTAAACTTTATCTCATACATTTTTCTGCTGTACTTTTAACCATCATAAAATCTGATTTCTTTTCATCAGCACATTAAAAACGTTTTTTTAGCGGTACAATGAAAATAATTCGCTAATTTTGCAAAAACATTTGAGTGTTGTAGGCTTGATTCGCCTCAGACACATTCAGTAAAACGCCACTTTAAAATTTAATAATAGTGGAGTTCAATGCTAAATTAAATATGCAAATGTATAATTGAGACTATAATATATGATATATGTACACTCCAACGAAATTGACAGAGTATCTTGATAAGTATGGTGTATCTTGGGCTAAAACACTTCCCGAGAACACTCCTCCTGAAGATATTGTAGTGGCATATAATAAGGAACCATTGTTTCGTCTTATACAAAAGGAGGAAATAATGACAGAAAACGACCTAAAAACTCATTCAGAATTATATCCTAATAGAAATTTTGGGAATAATTTGTGGAAAGCTTCTGGGTTGTCTTCACTTTGCACATTAGAAGATGCCCGTTCTATGGCTAAGCTGCCATATTTAAAACACCTACATGGCATAGCAGAAATAACAATGAGTCCTGAATATGGTGTGATGCTCAAAACTCCGAGTAATAATTGTGCAAATCATTATACTTGGTGGCATACTACATTGTTTGATTTAAACAATGCAGAAATCCAATATAGAGAAATAACCCTTCAACCGAAAGCAATATGATTCGATTAAATTTTATAGAGGTTATTGTTTTCTATGAAGTACCACAAATCTTCATAGCGACAGATATTTTTGACACAAAATATTTGTGTCTGTTATATCCGCATGATGATGAATTATGTTACAAGTATCTTGCTGTTAGGATTAGCGAGAAACGTTTAAACTTATTCAAGGGTCAAATCATTGATTTATTGTCCATATATCAAGATCCTGAGGATGGTTGCTATTTTGATGTAGTGGTAAAAGATGCAAATGATATTATTGCTACGCCTCTACCTGCAAATCAGATTCAACCTTTTATGCTGCCAGATGATGGATTCTATTGTAATTATGATGCAATTGATAATGAAGAACTCATATCACGCTCTTTACAAAGTGGTAAAATAATGTCTTGTATTGCATTCAGTGATATTGAAAACTCTCATAATATAGATGTTAACGTTTTAACAAATGCTTTAGATAGATACCAAGCCATGGTACGTAATTGTCATATTAAAAGGTTTGGCAAACAATATGCTTCAGAAGCAAATATGAGAGCTTGTGCATTACAGGCAGCGTCTTTTGATGTGCATTTTATTTTAAATGAAACATTTGATATGTTTGGAGAAGCATCAAGGATTTCATCTACCCTACAGAAAATAGACGAAATTTTCTCAATAGACTCGTCAGACGAATTGAAAGAAAAGATTGAAGAGTTACAGGGACATACACTAAGTAGTATGCGTTCTTTTCTACAGGTTATGGAAAAAAACAAGTTGTCATTTAAACATAAATGGGTTAAATCAACATTAGAAAAAAGTACATCTGGTTCTACAATATCTTTAAATGCGATTTCAAGAGTCTATGATTATTTAAACACTCATACAGAATTGGAAGAAGTAACAACTGAATTTGTTGGTTACTTCGCTTCTGGCACTGTCTTGAACAAAGGAAAATGGATTTTTATTTGCGATAAAAAAAGAATAACAGGAACAACTGATGAATCTAATATGTTCAATGGTATAACATTAGGAGAACGCCATCAATATAAAATAAAATGTATGGAATATCAAGATACAAATCCTGTTACGGCAAAGCCTAAAACGACATACAAACTTATTGAATGTACAAGATTGAATAGTCTATAATTATGAGGATATAGAAACGGAAATGACTACTCCGAAAATTGGTGGCATATAAGTCAACCAAAATAATTTTAAGTGTCGTATCAAATCTATTTTTAGAATGATACGACACTTTATTTTGTTTTTGATGTTCAAATTTTTAATATGGGTAAAGTATTTATCACATCTACTGTTTGACAAGAGAGTATAATTACCGACAGAAGCAGGTCAAGGATATAACGGGGTTGTTCATGTTCTCGTGACCAGTCGTTTGGATCATTTTTGATTTGGGACGCTTTATCAATGGTGATGGCATAGCGTTCCATTATCCATTCAATTACGGATTTGCCATTAACGACATATTCGTATGCTTTGAGTGGAATGTTCTCAATGGCAATATGGTCATTATAGATAATGCGTGTTTTATCAGCAACGAGCTTTCCATTTTCGTCACGAACTTTGGCAAACTTTATTTTATCAACGGCAAAGTATTGGTAGTTTTCGTTTGTCCAGTTGTTTTGCCAAATGTCCATATCGCCATTTACTCTGACACCACAAGTACGATGGGCAATCATTGGCATTGCAGCGAAAAACAGATAATCTCCATCTTGTCTAACAGCCTGCTCGTTTATGTTTTGTTCGTAATTTAGATGCAGGTCGGCAAGTTCTTTGCCTGCTTTATAAAAAGACATAAAGTCTTGCACATTATCTACAATGGGGATGCGAGGCAAAGATTTCTTCAAGTCATCGACAAATCGTTCACGATATTGCCGGGAATGAAGTAGTCCATACACATAGTAAAAGATGTGTTCTTTAGTAATGGCTTTTGAACCTCCGAAACGACTACGGACTTCTTTCAGAATCCAGTCGGTTATTCCGTCCCGACGAATATATTTATCTGTTTCTGCATCATCAAAAAGTGTAGCTTGGGGATTCTTATTTTCTTCATACCAATAAAGAGGGAAACATTGACCAGCACCAATGGAACTCCTATCTACAATATGAGAAGTAATTGATACAGAAAACTCTTTTTGCCCAGCACTTCCATTTACACATATTGCAATATTATCATGACCTTTTGGAAAGAATGATGGCATCAAATACCTACTCCAGTTAAGTTCTTTATTGAAATAAAGATGTTGCTTAAAATAGGGACGGTATATTGCATCCACTATTGTTTTTGGCTCAAATTGTAGTTCTTTACCTTTTTGCGCATACTTAAATAAAGCTTCATCCCACTTTATTTTAGTTTCGTCTTTATCTACAAAATGTGACGCAACAAGATTATTATTTTGTCCTAACGCATTTATAAGGCGATTTGTTTCAGAATTATAAAATGATATGAGCTTTAGACAATTATCGGTTAATGTATTCAAATTTGAGTTGTACACCCATGACTCTCGATTTGTTATGACACCTGTTGAATAATTTGAAAATACAGAATTAGCATTTATATTCTTTTTCTTTTCAGGAACAAATGGAATCAGAGTGTCATATAGTCCACCTCTTTGATTTATCCAGTCTGCCTTTTCGTTAGGTGTGATAATTTGCCATTCCAATTTCTGCGAAGAAATGGAACGGAAGTCTTTTACCATTTTGAGTTTTTGTTCACGAGTAAGGTAATCACCTATATCGTGATAATGAATAACAGCTTTCTGTCCTTTCTTTACCGGATTCTTAACAAGGAAAGTAATCGTAATGGGAGTACGAGAACCGCTTCCAAAGATTTTTCCTCCTTCTTTACGCGATAGTTCGCCAGATGTACGTTGATTCCCCCGAAGATTTAGTACATATATGGAGGTAAATTCCTCCTCAAAGCAGCGGCGAATACCAGAACCTGCACTGCTATCAAGCCACGCACCATTACTAATAAATGCTACAACACCGCCTTCGTCCTGTGAAATACGGTCAGAGGCCCAACGAAAAGCCTTAATATAACTATCATACAAAGATTTCTTTAATGAAGCCTCGGTAAATTTTACATACGTATCTGCTATTCTTTTATCAAGATTTGGATATTGAAGGTTTTGAGCATCATCATGTGCAGATTTTTGTCCAATGGAATACGGCGGATTCCCTACAATCACCCTCACATGCGTTGCCATCTGTTTTTTCACTCGTTTGGAATTGTCTTGAAAGAACTCCGTGAAAAGTTCGTTGTGTTTCTTCTCTGCCAACTGGAACGTATCGGTCAGGCAGATACCACTGTATGGTAGGTAAGTTTTCCGATGGGTAATGTCATGGAATACCGATTCAATATTCACATCGGCAATATAATAGGCCAGCAACACAATTTCATTGCAATGGATTTCATTCTGATACTTACGCTCCATATCCTCAGAACGGATAAGGCCGGATTGCAACAAACGAGTAATGAAGGTGCCGGTTCCGGTAAACGGGTCGAGGATATGTACATTCTGTTCGGTTAAAGATGTCTTGAACTCTGCTTTAAGAATGTCATCCACTGAACGGATGATGAAGTCCACGCATTCCACCGGTGTATAAACAATGCCCAGTTTCTCTACGGTAAGTGGGAATGCACCTTTGAAAAACTTTTCGTACAGATTCTTTATAATGGTCTGTTTGCTTTCCAAATTGTCAATCCCTCCTACATTGGTCTTTACCGAACGATAGAATCTTTCCAGTACCTCGGTATCCTTTTCAAAAGCCTGTTCTTGCAAGAGGTCTATCATGCGTTGCATGGAACGGCTCACGGTGTTGTTATTGACAAACTGGTAATCTGAAAACAGAGCATCAAATACAGGTCGGGTGATGATGTGTTGAGCCAGCATTTCAATGGCTTGGGCAGCATCTACCGATGGATTAAGGTCTCGCTGTAATCCCTTTAAATACTCATTGAAAGCCTTTTTGTGTACGCCGGACTGAATAAGTTTGGAAATACGCTCAATAAATTTGT
>OHAF01001355.1_pt1 | contig 22835 bp, 19 predicted proteins | sample 1577041 | NCBI WGS metagenome assembly OHAF01 (sample SAMEA3541495, study PRJEB24748) | human gut metagenome | biome: human gut; feature: human-associated habitat; material: faeces | place: China | collected 2012
GGAAGGCAAGGATATAGTATCCAAAACAAACGATGCCTACCGAAAAATCGGAGCACAGCTAACCTTTAATTGTACGCCTTATCTGCAGCAAAACGTACCCGCATATGGGGAAATCATCGGCTTCTCCGAATCAAGCGCCACGCCCTTCGTTAATTCCGTAATAGGGGCCCGTACTACCAGAGAATCGTCACAGAGCGCTCTATGCGCCGCGATAACCGGCTTAGTTCCTGAATATGGGCTGCTGCTTGATAAAAACCGTAAGGCGGAAATACTCGTAGAGGTAAAAGCTGAAATAAAGGATGATTTTGATTACCAGCTGCTCGGCTGGTGCTATCCCCTCATCTATAACGGACCGGAGATCCCTGCATTTATTGGCATCAACGAACGCGCGACTCCTGAGGGGTTCATGAACTTCGGAGCACAGCTGAATACCTCTGGAGCGGTCGGCCTGTATCATATCGTCGGCATCACTCCGGAGGCACCCGACATTAAGACTGCGTTTGGAGGAAAAGAACCCAAAAAGCGGGTGGTCATCAAGCAGAAGGATCTCGAAATGGTACGGGAACGTATCTGCGGCAAACCTGGAAAGATAGACTTCGCCATGTTTGGCTGTCCGCACCTTTCTATCCGTCAGGTTGGAGATATCGCCCGCATATGCAACGGAAAACGCTTCGCTGTCGATGTATGGGTCCTCACAAGTTCTCTTACAAAAGAACTTGCCGCCCGTATGGGATTTATTGACATTATTAATCGAGCCGGCGGACATATCATTGCCGATACCTGCATCGACGTGCCGTCTTGTTGGTGGCCCTATTATGGAAAAAGCGCCGTTACCGATTCTCCAAAATGCGCCTATTACAACGAGATCAGAAAGATAGATTTCAAGATCCGCCCGCTTGAACAGGCGACCGCCGAAACCGGCGATGGTGGTGCCGAGACCGTCGGCGAACAGCGCGGTGCCGATCTGGTCGTCATAGTCGCGGCCGGTCATCTGGGAGACGGACTTGACGTGGCCGACGTTTTCGGCAACGAGTACGAGCACGACCGGGATGAACATCGGCAGGATGGTGAAGTCGACCTGCGGCAGACGGAATTCCGGCAGACCGACCCATGCGGCCTTGCCGATGGCTGAGAAGTCGACCTGGCCACGGAAGCAGGCGTACGCGTAGCCGATGATCACGCCGATGAGGATGTTGAGTCGGCCGAGCAGACCCTTGAACAGCACTGCGACGAGCAGCACCGCGACGAGGGTGACGATGGCGGTGTCGGGAGCGACTTTGAAGTTGTTCCACACGCTCGGAGCCAGGTTGAAGCCGATGATGGCCACGATGGCGCCGTTGACGACCGGCGGCATGATGATGTCGATCCACTTGGCGCCCGCGTAATGGACGAGCACACCGATCAGGGCCAGCAGGATGCCGGTGACCATGATGCCGAAGGATGCGACGGCGAGGCCCTTGTGGGCGCTGGCGACGGCCGCGATCGGGGCGATGAAGCCGAAGGACGAGCCCAGGTAGCTCGGCAGCATGTTCTTGTTGATCAGCAGGAACAGCGCGGTCGACATGGCCGTGAAGAATAGGGTGGTGGATGGGTCGAAACCGGTCAGAATCGGCACCAGGAACGTGGCGCCGAACATGGCGATGACGTGCTGCGCGCCGATTTCCGCGGTGCGCGGCCAGGTCAGCCTCTCGTCAGGTTCGACGACCTCGCCGGGCTTCAGCGTTTTGCCGTCGCCGTGGAGCTTCCACGTGAACAGGCCCGCGATTGGATTGGACATGCGATTGTCTCCTAACTCTCTTTACGACGCGCAACAAGAACGCGCGCCGCGCAATCACACGCCATTGTAGCGGAAGCGCCGATACGTGACGCCCCACAGAGCGATAGGGGGCTAAATCGCAGTCACAAAACGTATACCGGCAGCCGTCACAGGTGACGGTCGACGGCGTGCACCACGTCCACCAAATCGCCGTTCGACAGCACGGGACGCTTGAATTCACGCCAATCATCCACTTTCACCACCCAGCGACCATCCGTCTCGTCGAGTACGGGACGCGCCGTCTGCTCCCAACGGAACCGCTTGTGCGTTCGTCCGGTGGCGGGGTCGCGGCGCGAATAGTGGAAGCACGTGCAGTTGGTGATCTTCCATTCGTCGGAGGCCGCACGGTGCATGAATTCCTCGTCGGACAGGTCTTCCAAGGTGAGCATGAGCGCCAGCATGAGGTCGCCGTGGCTGACCATCACCACGGATTCCGCATCGGATTTGCGGTTCAGGGACGTGAGCAGGTTGTGCACGCGGTTCTCGGCCACGTCGGCGATGGACTCGCCCGCCGGCGGACGCCAGTACAGCGGATCGGTGTTCTTGAACATCCAGTTGCGCGCGTAGTTGGTTTTGAAATCGTCCTTCGTGATGGTGTTGATCTCACCCCAGGAGCGTTCGCGCAGCACGCGAGTCTCCTCCCATTTCGCTTTCGGCAGGGCCATCGTGGCCGCCGTCTCACGCGTACGCACGTACGGCGAAACGAGGTAGCGGTCGAACAGCGGCTGCTGCGCGACGAGCCAACGGCCGATGCAGTCGGCCTGCTTGCGTCCGGTGGCGGTGAGCCTCCACGAACGGTCCGGCACGGTGACATTGTCCTGCGTATACAGCGAGTTGTCACCCTGTTCGCCGGCGCTGATGATGACGTTCGCCTCCGACTCGCCATGTCGGATCACATACAGATCAAGGGGCATTCCCATATTCGTTTATTCCTTCGCTTTCATCCACATCCTGCGCGCACGTTCCTTGTTCCGCCGTTCATTCGGCCGGTGGCGCGCATCATCATTGAATGCTTCCACCGTAGCTGATTCGCGCGTGTTTCGCACGCGCGGACACGTCGATTTCACGATTGGCACACCCGAATTTCGCGGTGCCGTCACCGGCGGTTCACCGCAACCGGCGTGGTAGACGCCGTGATCGCAATCACTCCGGCCAGATGCCGTTCTGCGCGTACTTGGTGCGGTACTCCCCCGGCGTCATGCCGGAATGTTTTTTGAACACCTTCGAGAAGTGGCTTTGCGACCGGTATGCGAGGATCTGGGCGATCTCGTCGAAGCTGTATTCCGAGTATTTGAGCATGTTCTCGGCCGCTTCCATACGCTTGTCGGTGATGTATTGCGATATGGCCGTGCCCGTTTCGCGTTTGAACAGCTCCGACAGATACGTGGGATTCAGATGCACATGCTCGGCGAGGATGGGCACGGTGATTTTCTCATGCAGATGGTAGTGGATGTAGTCCAGGCATTCGTTGACGGCTTTGGAATGTGTTTCCGCCTTCTGCATGTCGGCCATGGCCCATGTGAAGAATGTCATCATGTCGGTGTGCAGGCGGCGCACGTCGTCGGGCGTTTTGCAGTTTTCCAGGTTCTGGATGTACAGGTCGGAGGCGTTGTAGGCGTCCTCCTCGTCCATACCGCCTTCGATGGCGAAACGTGTGGCGAGCGTGATGGTGGTGACGAACCGGTATTTCGCGTTTTTGAGCGGATCGTCCGACAGGTAGCCGTACAGTCCGGAGTCCCACAGACGTGTGCTTTCGGCGATGGCGTTGATGTCGCCGGAACGCATCATGTCGTATTGCTTCATTTCCTCGACGTACCGGTGGTGCCGAACACGATCCTCGCGGGAGAGGAAGTCCAAGTATCTCAGCTTCGCTTCGTCAACAACAGCCATGATTCTCCCCGCTATTTCCGATCGTCCAAATCGAATCCTCCCTCAAGGATAAAGCTCTTCAGCAGCTTCGTGGCGAGAAGATTCGCCGTGAATTGGGAGACCGGACTATCCGGCTTATCGAAAAACGCCTTTGCCAAAGACCTGTTAACCGACGCTTTCAACCGGTCGAATCGTCCGAATTCGTTCAGGGTTGTCTCTGTAAGATCAAGCCGCATCATCTCGTTGAGCAACGCCCCATCCACGCCAAACGCCTTGGTGATTTGCTCCACCTGGCTGTTTTTGGCGCTGTTCGCGTAATATGTGATGTAGTCGCGTAGCGTCTTGCCTTCCTCCAACTCGATTTCGCCACGTTCCACATCATGCATGAACAGTTCGGCATACCGTTGTTCCTCTTGACTGAGCGAAGCGAACGACTTATGCAACTCCTCCTCGGCTGATGTCAACAGGGCTGGATCGCCTCCGCCAATCGCCTTGAGCCATTTGGTGAAGTTGGCGTTCATGTAATCCGTATCAATCAATCCTGTATCTATCTCAGTGATATGGCCGTCAAGTTCATATGGTGCTTCCGGACCGCTGCCGGAACCTTCGCCGCTGCTGAACATTTCCTTATACCGCTGTACAAGAATCAGATATGTCCGTTCATCGAACTTCGGCCGCACAACCTCCACGGATCCATCGTCATGGGTGACGGAGTATTCCTGCTGTTCCCAAGTGAAACCTTGCACTTTGGCGGATTCCAGGAAATCATTGAGTTCCACGAACAGTTTTGCGAACTTGCGGCATGCCTCCACCGATTCCGGCAGTCGCATGAAATCTTCCACGCCTCCGGCACTGAACACGGAGGCGATTTCTTCGAAACGCGCATCCATCAGGCGCACGTTTTCCGGCAGTTTCTGCACGAACAGATCGAGCGGCTTGTCTCCGGAATACAGTTTTACCGCCGCTTCGATATACCCCTTCATGGTGTGTGGCTTGCGGTAGTAGCGAATAGTTCCGAAAGGCTTGTCGGGACCGAACAGTCGGTTCGTGCGACTGAACGCCTGGATGATGTTCTCATAGTCGATGATTTTGTCGAGGTACAGCGTGTTGACCCACTTGGAATCGAAACCTGTCAGCATCTGATCAACCACGATCAGCAGATCCAGCCGCTCCTCACGGTGCTGGTCGACCGTCAGGTATGGACGCTTGTGGGAAAGCCGCGCGGTGATGTCTTTCTTCATCTTCGGCCATGTGGGGATGATGAAATCCTTGTCGAACAGTTCGTTGTAATCGCCGATGATTTCCTTAAGCGCATCCTCCTTGAGGATTGCGCCGTCGGAATTGTCGACGTTGGGGTCGAACAGCGCGGTCACGTGCATCTGCGGAGCACGTTCCTTGAACAGATGGTAATAGCTGATCGCCTCGGGAATGGAACTCGTGGCCAGCATCGCATGGAATTTGTTGCCTCTGCTCAGCAATGGGAATTGGTCGAGAATGTCCTCCACGACCTTGTCCTCATGCGGTGTGTCTTGCGCATACTGCGCTGAGGTCAGATAGTCCTCAATACCCTTGATATGTTCTCCGGCCTGCGTTTCCATGGGACCCATCGGCATTTGCTTCGGGTCCATGTAATGGTAGAACACTTCGGATTTCGCCGGATCCAACTGGGCTTCCTCAACCGTTGCCGCTTTCGCCTTCTGCAACGCGACAGCCTGACGAACATCCTTGTCTCGGTAGGTCAACACCATGTACGGGTCGAATCCGAGCACATTGCCATCGCGGATGCCATCGGCGATGCTGTATCGGTGAAGGCAATCGCCGAACACCATTGATGTGGTCGCGCCCTTCTTACGGTTTTCCTCATGAATCGGAGTGCCCGTGAAACCGAAATACAATGCGTTCGGGAAGGAATGGCGAATATCCTGCAGCATTTCGCCGAACGTGGAACGATGGCATTCATCAATGATGAATACGATGCGTTTGCCGGCGAGCTTCTTCACTTCCTCTTCGGTGATATGCCCCTCGCCCGCTTTGATGTTGCTCATTTTCTGGATGGAGGTGACGATGAGTGTGTCTTTGGGGTCAATGCTTGCCAGTTTCGTTTTGAGCACATCCGTGTTTTCCGTGCCCTGCACGTCATCGGCATCATCCGCAAACGACCGGTATTCCAGCAGCGACTGCGCGCCCAATTCGACACGGTCCATGAGGAAGACCACCTTGTCGGCATCTTTCGAGCCAGCGATGAGCTGCGCAGCCTTGAAGCTGGTCATGGTTTTGCCCGAGCCAGTGGTGTGCCACACATAACCGCCCGGACGGCCCGGCGTGCCGCTTGGCACCGGCTCATCCCATTTGCAGGTGCGTACACGGTCGGAAATGGCGTTCACCGCCTGGTATTGGTAGCTGCGTAGCACTTTGAGGCATCCGTCTGCGGAATCGGCGACCGTATAGAACCCGATGAGCTGGTGTGCCATGGGAATGGATAGCAGATCAGATGTGAAACGCTTCCATTCATCCTGCCCGACATGGTTGTTCGCCGCTATGGGCTCATTGTTGAAGTCAGCCCAGTGGAAGAAGTAGTTGCTGTTGAAATCGCCTTCACCGGGATTGGCGAAGTACACGGCATCATCCGGATTCATGGCCACGAAGACCTGCACGAGTCTGAACAGCCCGGTGAACACGCCTTCATGCGCGTATTTGGCGATTTGATTGGTGGCCTGGCTTATGGGAATGCCGCTTTTCTTCAGTTCGATATGGATGACCGGCATGCCGTTGATGAGCAGGCAGACGTCTCCTCTACGATCGTTCAGCATTTTGTTTTTTGCCGGATACATCGGCTGTCTTGCGATTTGGTACCGGCTTTGCCCAGCGGCGATTTCCTGGCGATCGTAGATCTTCAGGCTGATTTCCTTGCCGAAATGTGCTGTGTCTGCGGGATTGTCACGTTTGATGGACACGGTTTTGCCGTTGATGAAGGAATTCAACGCCAATGGCGTGCGCAATGTTTCGATCTGTTCGAGGATCTGCGCCATCTCACCCTTGGTAAGGCGCTGCCCGTTCAGGCGATCGATGCCTTTGTTGTTGTCGAATAGGATGTTGGCCCAGTTGTCGATGAGATCCTGTTCGGTTGGATATTCCAACACACCATCGGTCCACCCGTGGCGTTTCAGCACCGCGACCAGATCGTCTTCGAAATCCGATTCCTTATCGTAGAACATGTTTCATCTCCCCGAACGCACCATCACTTTTCCGAGCTCAATCTTACGAGCGCAACCCCTAACATCCAAGAAACAACACCACAATACTTACGCTGATGAAGGGTGATGAGCGAATCCAGACGGCCGAAAAACGACGCAATTAATTCTTGTTCCTCTAACACTGGGCACTGGATAGGCATCTCGAAAAAGATTGAATCCGAAATAGAAAAACGATCAGACCTCGCACCGGAATTACCTTCGAGAAACATGAATTGATGCCATCTGCTTGTCTTGAAATAATGCTCCAGATATAGCTTGTCTATCGTGTCATCCACTGAAAAAACAGTATAAAGAGGCGACATAACGCCGTTTCTGTCAAGTTTATTCCGATTAATGGGCCCGCATGGAGCTACGGCCGAGATCCTGGGATTGTATATGAAGTCATCTGGATGCACTACGGAATAATTTCCAATATTCGCATCGTTTGTGATGTCATGGTCAAAATAGTCTAACTGGCTTACAACACCATGCTCAGCGGAATTGGTGAACGTCTCCTTAATCCCGTTCGTATTCTTTTCAATTCGCTTAGATGCTAATTCCCCCAGCTTACGCTGTTCCCAAGGGTCAGTGAAACCAGCGAAACGAATCTCCGGATACATGGAACCCCCTTTAGGGAACATCTTGTCGAGCATGGATTTTTTCAGTACGCAGAGCTTGTCATACTTACGCTGATGAAGGGTGATGAGCGAGTCCAGACGGTCGAGGAACGCACCGATTCGGCGTTGCTCTACAAGTTCTGGAGCGCGGATTTCCATATTCAGAAATGTTTCCTCATGAATACGTTTAGCTTTTCGGCTTCCATTGGCAATATTTCCGTTTTTCAGATAGAAGTCTTCTTGTGTTACCAAATTCAGTAAAAAACTTGAGTCTAAGCCTTCAATGTCAAATGCAGGCGAGTCAAGAGTTGATTCAAAACAATCCAACTTATCAGGCACGACGCCAAAGGCAGCATGAAGAAAATCAAGCTTGCCATACATAAACTGGCCGGCATGACGAATATAGTATTGAGTTTGGGCACTCCCCCCATATAAATCAGTTTTTTCAACGACTCCTTTACCCCAAAGCTTTACCGTAAGTTTTCGAGCATCAACCCCAGTATGTCCAAGTTCTCGACTGAGCTTAAGATGTTGCCCCAGCTTACGCTGTTCCCAAGGGTCAGTGAAACCAGCGAAACGAATCTGCGGAACCAACGCTTTTCCATGCTGTTCGGCCATATCATTCACCCCCGAGCAGTGCTTTGAGCTCTTCCAAGCCCGCCAGATCGCGAGCATTACCGGTCAAATCGCCAAGCATTCCGGCCAATTCCTTCTCCGCTTCATCGATTTGGCCGCATACATCGGCATATGTGGTGGCGTACTTGTTCTTCAACTCGTTCACTTTGCCAATGAGCTCGTCGATCACGTCATTCGGCAGTTTTTCCAACTGCTTCTGCAATGGCGTAATCCACTTGGCTTCCAGCAACCTTCTGGCTTCGTCATCACTCAACGTCTTAATCGCGTCGCATGTCTTATCCTCCAACGCGTTTCGCTTGGTCTTGATGTCGGACTTCAGCTTCTTCTCCTCATCAAACAGCTTCTGGGCCTGCACCAAGCCACGCTCGAAATCGGAAGCCGGATTCTTGCCGATCGCCTTGACCGCTTTCTTCAGCTCGGCGGCAACGAAGGCCTCACCGTCCTGGTTGATCGCATCACTGTTCTGCTTGTCATCCTCATCGAAACCTTCCAATATGGTTTCAATCTCGGAATCAATGTCCTGCACACGGCGTTCGTCCGTCTCGATTGCAGCCAAATCATCGTGCAGCAGCTCGCGCTGAACCAGGTCGAACGGCAGAACGCGGCCAATCCAGCCATCCTGCACTTCCACATCCTTGCCGGCCTTCTTCTTGACGACCATGTTCGGATCCACTGCTCTTACCGCATCGAAACCCTCGGACCCCAACACTTCCAGATCAATGGAGATGCCGTTCCACGCATCATCAAGATTCTGATAGGCATCATACGAGTCAACCAGTGGGGTTCCGGCAATCATCGCATCCAGTTCCTTGCCAATGGCCGTTTCCTGACCGAGCGCATCTACCTGTTCGGGATGCTCCACCAAGCGGGAGCGCAAATCGACAGGCAATCCGGAAATGGCTTGCCCATACGAGGCAATGAACGCCTGTACGTCGGCATTGTTGCGCACCACAGTGGCGATATCATCGTGATCGCAGGCATAGCAGGCACCATTATCACGGAACAGCTCGGCCTTCAGGCTTGGCCAGGCGTTCCAATATTCCTCAAGCTGCTCGACCTCACTCTTCGGAACGCCACCGAACATCGAAGCGTACACATCCCACGTCTCCGCATCCTCGGATGAATCGACATAACGGGGAATGTTGAGGTTGTAATCGTTGGCACGAATCTCATCGATGGACACCAGACGGCTGAACTTGGGTACCGTGCGATTGTTCGACACCACATCGACAATGCGTTTGATATCAGAAGCCTGTAGCTTGTTGTTCTTGCCGTCCTTGATGAAATGTTTGGACGCATCAACGATGAGTACCTTGTCGTCGTCACGTTTTTTGCGCAACACCATCACGATGGTGGGGATACCCGTGCCGAAGAAAATATTCGCCGGCAGACCAATAATCGCCTGAATATGACGGTTCTCAATCAGATTCTTACGAATCTGACCTTCCTCGCCGCCACGGAACAGCACGCCATGCGGCAGAACAATGGTCATAATGCCATCGGCACGCAGATGGTACAAGTCGTGGAGCAGGAACGCATAATCCGCCTTGGATTTCGGGGCTATGCCATAACTGAAGCGCGGATCGATCTCCTTGTCAGTAGGATCCCAATTCTGCGAGTAGGGCGGATTGGAAACCACCGCATCCACGAACAACGGATTGTAGGTCTCCTCCTTGTTCTCCAACGTGTCGAACCATGGCCAATCGTCCTCCAAGGTGTCGCCGTTACGGGCAACGATGTTGTCGGGAAGAATGCCACGCATCACCAGATTCATACGCGTCAGGTTGTAGGTGTTCTCCTTGAGTTCCTGCGCATAATACATGATGGAATTCGGATTGCCATTGCGCCGAGCCACAGACTGGCCAATATGAATCAGCAAAGAGCCGGAACCGGATGTTGGATCGTAGATCTTGATCTGCTCGCGCCCCTGCAAATGCCATGCGACGATTTCGCTCATCAGCTGGGAGACCTCGGACGGTGTGTAGAATTCACCGGCCTTCTTGCCCGCATTGGCGGCAAAATTGCTGATGAGATATTCGTAAATGAAGCCAAGCACGTCATAATCCTGACGGCTATCCATCGGAATGTCCTTAATGAGATAAATCAGGTCTCGCGCGGCCTTGGACTGGCTCCTCGCATCGGTGCCAAGCTTGGAAAGTCCGGTCTGCAGGGTGTCGAAAATACCGTCGAACACTCTCTTACGCGCCGGATTGATGTTGCGGGAGAACGCCGAAAGCGCATCACGCACGTTGGAAATCTCGAAATCGTTGCCCTTTTTGACCCATGTGGAAAACAGGTTGTCATAGGAGATGAAGTAGCCGCACTCATCCTGTACGCCTTCCACAATGTCCGGATTATCCTCCGTAAGCAGCAGCAGGTCATCCTCGGTGAAATCGGTGTCCTTCAAGCGCATCAGCTCGTTTTCTGAAAGGAATTTGTAGAAGATGAAGCCAAGAATGTAATCCTTGTATTCGTTCGCCTCAATCTTGGAACGCATCTTATTGGCGGACTCCCAGATTTTCGAAGCGAGCTGCTGCTTGTTCATCTATCCCTCCTCATTGCGGTGCCGGCAAAATGCGCGGCTCCACGAGCGACTGCACATCTTTCACAAGAATACCGCACCCCCGCTTGGGAACAGCGTAAGCTGGGAGAGCTATACCAGAAAAATGACGAGCGAAATACTGATGGTTTAGGGTCTGAGCGAACTTTATCTGTTGCTTCAATGACGTTTAATTCTGCAGGCAACGGAGCTGATGATTCTTCCTTGCCGAACTACAAACGTCTTCGATTAGGCGATATCGCATTTGAAGGACATACTAATAAAGAATTTGCTTATGGAAGGTTCGTGCTTAATGATGCTGGAAACGGCATCATGTCACCAAGATTCACTTGTTTGCGGCCAATTGTTGAACAGGAGTACTCATTTTGGAAGTACTTTATTCACAGCGAGAAAGTTATGCGGCCAATTCTTGTGAATTCCACAAAAAGCGGCACTATGATGAACGAATTAGTTGTAGAAGATTTTCTTAAGCAGGAAATTCTCGTTCCATCTTTGCCAGAGCAACGCCGAATCGGCGCGTTCTTCGACCGTCTGGATTCGCTCATCACCCTTCATCAGCGTAAGTATGATGGCTGCGCCAATCCCCTATTTTTAGAAAGGCGCATCTCATGCAGGAAACCATCACATCAGAATCGCTGTTCTGCGACTACTACGCCCAGTGGGTGAAAACGTACAAGGAAGGCGCCATCAGAGACGTGACCATGGGCAAATATCGACTTACGCAATCCTGGCTCGGCAAGCTCATCCCTGAACTCAGACTCACCGATATGGATCGAACCGCATACCAGCAGCTCATCAACGGATATGCACAGCATCATGAGCGCCAAACCACCATGGATTTTCACCATCAGATCAAAGGCGCCATTCTCGATGCCGTTGACGAAGGACTCATACCCCGTGATCCAACGCGCAAAGTCATCATCAAAGGCAAGCAGCCACGCATTAAGAAAATGAAGTATCTCAACCAATTCGAGCTGCATGCCATGCTCGCGGACCTTGATCTTGGGGCCGAGGCAAGCTGGGATTGGCTTATCCTCCTTATCGCGAAAACCGGACTCCGATTCTCTGAGGCGCTTGGGCTCACACCCGATGACTTTGATTTCGCACACCAGACGCTTTCCGTCAACAAAACTTGGGATTATAAAAACGGCGGCGGTTTCGTACCCACGAAAAACGAATCGTCCGTGCGTAAAGTGCAACTCGACTGGCAACTCATCATGCAAATGTCTGGATTACTCAAGGATCTTCCGCATGATAAACCTATTTTCGTGCACGGCAAGGTCTACAACTCAACAGCCAACGACGTGCTTGCAAAACATTGCAGAAACGTGGACGTGCCAGTTATTTCCGTCCATGGTCTACGCCATACACACGCATCGCTGCTGCTGTTCGCCGGCGTATCGATCGCCAGCGTGTCACGCCGTCTAGGCCATGCCAGCATGACTACAACTCAGGAAACCTATCTGCACGTCATTCGCGAGCTGGAAAACAAGGATGTAGATATCGTCATGCGGGCACTATCGACACTTATCTAATGGGGGGTTCCTACTCTTTTCAGATATTCGAAATAATCGAGCCACTCGAAGCGGCATATACCGTTTTTCACCATCTTCAGTAAAAGCGCCAAACACCGTTGCCAGACTCAATTCCGTAGGTGGTTTTGTGGTTCCGTAGGTGGTTGGTTCTGGTATTGGTGTCTGAGAATGGCTTAATTTAAGCCGTTTCTCAAACGCCTTTCCTCCGGCAACCACCTACGGAAGCGAAAAACCACCTACGGAACACCCGCTTGGGAACAAACCCGCCGCAAGTCACCAGGCCAAGACGAATCTCGGCACACGAGGAACCGGAAATTGTCGTTCCGGAGCGCAGCCGCACGGTCACACGCCACACTCCGGAACCAAAGGCTTTTAGAAATAGGTGCTACAGCCAAGCTTGACGGCGAGGACGATGCCGGTGAGCACGGCGGCGGCGCGCATGATGTTCTCGGGGATATGGCGTGTGACCGGAGGGGCGATGGAACTGCCGATGATGCAGCCCAGGCACATGGCGATGGCGAACGGCCAGTAGACGGAGCCACGGCAGATGAACATGATCGCGGCGGAGATGTTCGCGCCGAAGCCGACCACGGTCTTCAGCGCGTTGATCTGGTGGAACGGGCCGATCTTGCCGAGGTCGAGGATCGCCAGGGCGAGGGTACCGGCGGCGGCACCGAAATATCCCGAATAGATGCCGACGAAGCTCACGCCAACCCACAGCCACCACGGGTCGTTGCGCAGACTGCCATTGGCCGTCCTACTGGCGATCAGCGCCGCGCGCTCGCCTTGCTGCGATTGGGGCAACGCCTGCGCGACAGCGTCGCGTGCGGCCGCTTTCTTCCGCGGGTTCAGCGCGATGATAAGCGCGCTGAACAGGATGAGCGGCGGCACGGCGAATTCGAAGACCTTCGCGGGCAATTCCAACAGCAGCAAGCCGCCGATGATGCCTCCGACCAAGCCGATGCAAGCGTAGACAGCCACACGGCGTCCCTGGCCCTTGAGCTCCTTGCGGGCGGAGAGCAGGCCGCCGATGCCGGTGCCGCATACGCCCACCGTGTTCGTGGTGTTGGACAGCACGGGCGGAATGCCGAACGCCAGCAACGCAGGATAGGAGATCAGCGAGGACGCGCCGACCGCGTATCCGACGAATCCCGCGCCGATTCCGGCGACAAGCACCAGCAGCAAAGTGGTGATGGACACTCCTGCGATCATGACCGCTTCCCCTTCGTAAAACTCCTACGTAGTCCTCCTATAAGTAACGGGAGCCAAGCTTAACGGCTCGGCTCCCGCATATCACGCGTTTGCCCAGAACGTGGCCGGGCAAACGTCATATCAGTGGTTGCGCTTGGCGATCAGCGACTCGGTCCAGTAGGCGGCGAGCGGAATCAGGGCCCACTGCAGCGCGAGACCGGGCAGGCCGGCGGCCAAGTCGCTCGTCCATGTGGCGGCGATGGCCTTGCTGGAACCGAACGCGAACACGGCGATCGCGGTGGCTGCGGTCAGCACCACACGTCCGGCGAGCTGTGCGATGACCACCTTCGCCAGGCTCGGCAGCTTGATGCCGCGCAGCAGACCGGCCACCAGGCCGTATGCGCACAGTTCGACCATCATGAGCGGCAGCATCGCCAGCATCGGCATGCCGGACAGCAGGAAGCTCACGAGCGGAGCGGCGGCGCCGGCGATCGCGCCGACGGCGGGGCCCGCGATCAGGCCGACGAAGATGATCGGCAGATGCATCGGCAGGAACGCGACGCCCAACATGGTTCCCTGTCCGGAGACAGCGCCGATGACGTGGAACAGTTGCGGCAGCACGACCGCTGCGACGATGGCGAGCAGGGTGGCTGCTGTCTTGGTGCCGAGACTCAGTTTCGGCAGGTCGGTGCGGCGCAGGGCGGCCGCGGGCATGGTTGCGGAATCAGACATTTTGTATTCTCCTTGATTTTTGTTCTTTTCTTCCGGATATGCGGATATGTCACGTATTGGCCGGCTCGACGACCGACCCACCGTCCGGCAGCGCGGTGTCGACCAGCAAATCGGCGACGGCTTGGATATTGGTCGCTTCGAAATAGCGGTTTTCCAACGGAATCCACTCGTCGACGAATCGTTGCAACATGCGTGGATTGCGTCGTTCGAGCCGACGCAACTGTTCGGCAGGATCGACCGCAAGACAGATCATGCAATCGTAATACCCCCGCAAGGCGGGGTGCATGCTGTAGCTGCCTTCCACAATGGTCAGCTGGGCCGGTTCGACGGCGTACGCGACGGCGAAATCGCCTGTATGGCAATCCCATGGCCGGTATTGCGCGGCTTGTCCGGCGGCGAGCGGTGCCAACACTTCCGTTTCGAACCGTTCACGGTCCACGTTGCCGCCGGGTTCGGCGAAACGTTCCGGCGTGCGCTGTTCGGGACGGAGGAAGAAATCGTCCATGTGCAGCACGTTGCCGCCGAAACGCTTGTTGACGGTTGCGGCAAACGTGGTTTTGCCAGACGTGCATGGCCCGTCGATTGCGACGAACACACAATCGCGTTCGGCAAGCAACGTTTCGATACGTGCGATTGCGATGCTGGCTTCCGTAGGCTTCGCGGGTTTCGTGACCATTGCGTTCGCCGTCAGTCGAGTACGGTCAGACGGTACGCGCGCGAACCGATGCCAAGTTCCTCGGCGTATTCGAGGATGTGTTCGCCGTGGAGCGAGGCGATGCGTTCGGTGACGGACGCTCCGTCGGGGGCGGTGTGGATGAGGTCGACGCATGCCTGGTCGAGTGCCACCGGGTCGAGCGAGGACAGCACGCCGATGTCATGCATGTCCGGTTCCGTCGGGGAGGCCAGGCAGTCGCAATCCACCGACAGGCGGTTCATGACGTTCAGATACATCATCTTGCCATGCATGTGGCTGATCACGGCCTCATCGGCTTCGGCCATCGATTCGAGGAATGCATCCTGAGGAGTTTCCACCCACTTGTCCTTGGTGACGCCGGCGGAATGGATCCAGCGTTTGCCGTTCGACGAGGCTATGCCGATGGACACGTTCTTGAGCGCGCCGCCGAAGCCTCCCATCGGATGGCCTTTGAAATGCGACAGCACGAAAATGGAATCGTAGTCGTCGATATGCTTGCCGACGATGTCGTAGGCGATGTGGCGGTGCTTGGCCACCGGGATCTCGATTTCGCCGCCCATGTCCATGATCTGGATTGGCGCAAGATCGGCGTATCCGTGCTTTTTGAACGTGGCAAGGCTTTTTTCGGGGGTTTCACGATTGCCGTCGTATGCGGTAGCGCATTCCACGAGCGTGCCGCCGATCTCCTGCACGAGGTCCTTGACGAGCGAAGGATTGAGATTATTAGATTTTTCCGATTCGCCGGAATGGACTTTGATGGCCGTTTTGCCTTCCGGCTTGCGTCCGAGCGCATGGTAGGCGGCGACGAGGCTTTCCGGTGTGATGATCGGCGTGAAGAACACTTCCGGTGCGGACTGCGCGTCGGTGCGGTGTTCCAGTCCTTCCAGTCGCGAGGCTTCGAATTGCATCTTGACCCTCCTTGATTCTGCCTGTGTTTTTGGCTTGCATCTCCAGCGTACCAACTTAAACCCGACTTGAAGCAAACAGACCTCAAACCCGTTCGAGATATGTTGCAAAATATGGATTCCCGCGCGTGTCTCCCCATCCGGCCGGCTTGTCCGCATGAACCGGAACACTTGACGCTCGTGATTGATTTTTGCAAGAAATGGTGGACTCGCATAGCCACCAAGGAAATGGCGTTCATTGGCATCGTCACGTTGGCGGCCTCTCTGGTGGCTTCGTGGCTCAAGCAGTTTCCGGGATTCAGCCTGTTCGGCGCGTTGATCATCGCTCTGCTCATCGGCATGGTCGCGCAGTTCCCGATCCGCAAATGGTATTCGAGCCGTTCCGCCGAACATAAGGCCGGTGTGAAGGATGCGGCCGGGCTCATTTCGAACAAGCTGCTTCGCCTGGGCATCATCCTGCTTGGTTTCAAGCTCAATCTGACGGTGCTGTTCACACAGGGTATCAAGTGTCTGCCGATCGCGGCAGTGGTGGTGACGCTCACCATCGTGGTGTGCTACAACATCGCACGCAAGCTTGGCGTCGATCCGCAGCTCGCCATTCTCGTGGCGGGCGGTACCGGCATCTGTGGCGCGGCAGCCGTCATGGGATTGTCCGGCTCCATCAAGGTGCCGCCGGAAAAAGAGGATGAGAAGGCCAACAATGAGGTGATGGCCGTGGCCATCATCGCCATCATGGGCACCATCTTCGCATTGCTGGAAATCGCCCTTGGGCCGTTGACGGGCCTGAGCAAGACGCAGCTGGGCATCACCGCCGGAGCCTCCTTGCACGAAATCGCCCATGCCGTGGCGGCCGGCGACGCGTTCGGCGCGGTGGACATCGCCACCATCATGAAGCTTTCCCGCGTGCTGATGCTGGTGTTCGCGGCCATCGTCATCGCCATCTGGTGGGACAGAAACCATTCCGAAATACCGACGGACGGTAAACGCAAAGTGTCGTTCCCATGGTTCATGCTCGGTTTCATCGGCGCTTCCATCATCGGCACGTTCGTGCCGTTCATCGGTGCCATCGCACCGAATCTGGTCGATTTCGCATACATCGTGCTCGGCATGGCCATGGCGGCGCTCGGCATCAACGTGAATTTCAGCGCCATCGCGAAGAAGGGACAGAAAGCGTTCCTGGCGAGCTTCCTCACGTCCGTGCTGCTCATGTGCTTCGCGGCGGGAATCGCGGCGCTGTTCTTCTAATCGCCTTCCGTTGTGCCACGCTGTCGTTTTGCGGAGGGCAGTTGGATTTCGGACAGCAGAATCGCACCGAAAATCAGCGCGAAACCGCATAACGACGGCACGGTCAGCGTTTCGCCGGTGAAAATCACGGATACCAGCATGGCGAAGATGCATTCCGTGCTTAAGATCACGGACGCCTCGGAAGTGGGCAGATTCTGTATGGCGATGGTTTGAAACACTTGGGCGATCACCGTGGAGCCGATCACCAGGTAGGCGATGCACAGCACGATGTCCCACCGCGCCCAAGCCATGGACGGTCCGCCTTCGGTAAGCACCGCGCCAGCACCGAACAGCAGGGCGCACCACACGAATTCGGCAAGCATCAGCGCGATCGCGTCGAAATCCTTGCCAATGAAACCAACCAAAACCAGATTCAACGCGAAGAAAAACGCGCCGATGATAGTCATGGCGTCACCGAAGCTCATATGCATGAGTTCCGCGCCACCGCCGCCGCTCAGCGACACCAGACCAATGCCGAACGCGCAGACGAACGCGGCCACCAGATGCTGCCAGCTGGGGCGTTTGCGCGTGAACGCCCACACCACGAACGGCACCATCACGCAATAGGTGTCGGTGAAGAAGCTGTTGCGTCCGGGAGACGTGGTTTCAAGTCCTTTGAGCTGGAAGATGAATCCCAGCCAGTAAGTCAACGCGAGTATCAGACCGGGAACGATATAGCGGCGCAGGCGAATCCTGCGAAGACGTGGGAAAAACACGATGGCCATAAGCAGTACCGCCGAAGCCATGCGGAAGAACATCATCCACTGTGTCGGCATGTTCTCCTGCACATGCTTGAGCATGGTGTAGCCGGACCCCCATACCGCCGCGTTGACCAGCATCATCACGCGGGCGACCGGCTTCGATACGCTAATGCCTTCCGATGATTCCTGCCCCGCGTCTGCCATCCGTCCCCCCCTTACACGCTTCCACACATCCGACGTCGTATTCACGTCATGCTTTCCGAAGGAAACTTTAGACGTGGCTGCGGAAGCAACACGCGGGAGCATGCTACTGCGCTTTGGCCGCCTGGCTGTTCACCCAGTTGTCAGCCATGTCAATGGCTTCGTCAAGCGTGATCTTGGCCGCCTTGTAATACTTGGAATCCTTGATGTTGCCGCTTTCGACGAGCTTCTGTCCGGAGTCCGCGGCCTTGGACAGCGCGGACAGCAGTTTGCGTCCGGTCAGGGTCAGGGAATCGTCCTTGCTGAGTTTGTCGACCAGTTTGTCTGCCTTGTCGATCGACTGTTGCAGTTCCTTTTTGGATTCATCCGACGATTTCGTGTCGGAGGTGCCGTTCGAAGAAGTGCTGTTCGAAGAGGCTCCGTTCGATTGCCCGGATGGGTTATTGGACGATTGTCCGGCTGCCGCGCCATCCGAATCGGCCTTCGGATCCTGCAACGCGGTTTCGGCGTTTTTCTCTTGGATGCTTTTCAGACTGGCGTTCAGGGAATCGGTGGCGCTGTCCAACGTTTTGGCTACGAGATTGAGTTGCGTGATGGTGGCTTCCGCCTTGCAGCCTTCCGTATCGACTGTGTTCTCGGCGCTGGTGGCCGCGTCCGCGAACGCGTCGATGATGTCGTTCACGCCGAGCGCGCCTCGAATCAGCTTCTGCAGTTCGCTGCCGTTTTCGGAAGTGTCGAGCACGGCTTTGCGGGCCGAGCTGAATTCCGCGAGCGATTGCCGGCATGTGGCCAATGCTTCCTGCTGCTTGTTGCGGTAAACGCACACGCCGGCACCGCATGCCACGATGAGGGCCACGACCACGGCAAGGACGATCGGCCATGCCTTGCGGGGGCTGGAAGGCTGTTCAGTGGTCTGGTACTGATAATCCATACGTGTCACCCCTTGCGAACCGATAGCTGTCATCGTTCTTCGTCTTGTTAACCTTGCCTATTGTACGGGCTTGAAGATGGGAATATCCTGAATGGGCATCCTGCGCACACCAATGACGCAGGATCGGGCTGGCATATCGTCTCTCCGCAGGCGTGCCGCATGTCCATCACGGCCAGCAGCCCCCGTTTGTCCGCTCGTTCGACAGCCATGTCCACGAAATCGACCGGCAGATGCCGTTTGTCGGCGATTTGCCGCACCGTCAATCCTGCGGCGATGTCGCCGGCGATGCGTGCGACGATATCGTTCCGGCCGTCGCCGTATGTATCAGCCGTACGTGGCGTGCGCCGCCATCCGTGCGCGGAAGCGCCGGACCGTTCCATACCGCTCACCATATCAACCGCAATGTTTGGAAGGCGATGATGGCGATGACGTATGCCACGGCCAAGCTCAGCAGGACGGATCGCGCCGCGACTTTCGTGCCAAACTGCCGTCGCATTTCGGCGACCGTTGCAAGACATGGCGTGTAGGCGAGCGTGAACAGCAGGAAGGCGATGGCCGCCGCCTTGCCGTGGCCGTGCGATGACTGGTCGAACGAGGCGCGCAGCTTCTGTCCCAGCGTTCCCTCCCCGGCTTGTTGGGAAGCCGCATCATCCGGTTCGTCCGCATGGTATGACTGCGACATCGAACCGACCACGACCTCTTTGGCCACGAATCCCGTGATCAGCGCGGCCGAGGCATGCCAGTCATCGAAACCGGCCGGCGCGAACACGGGAGCGACCGCGTCGGCGAGCACGCCATACGCGGAATCATGCACGTCGTCGACATGAGCGAAACCGCCTGCGTTGGCGGTTACCGGAATGCCCTGCAGCAGCCACAGCGCCGTGATCATTGAAATGATGATCACGCTGGCTCCACGGATGAAGCCCCATAGACGCAGCAGCACCGAACGTGCCAGCTGCAACGCGCGCGGGCATTGGTATGCGGGAAGCGCCAGCATCAACGGTTCGGGTTCGAGGCCGCGGAACATGGTGTGGCGCAGCAGCACGCCGACCAGCAGGATGACCATGACCGAAGCCACGTACATGAGGAAGACCACGAGACCGGCGTATTTCGGGAAGAACGCGTGGGCGAGCACCAAAAACACCGATAGTCGCGCGGAACATGCCGCGAACGGCACCAGCATGCCGGTAAGCACCCGTTGCCGGGAATCGGATAGGGTTCGTGTGGCGGCCAAAGCCGGCAGATTGCAGCCGAAGCCGACGATGATCGGCAGGAACGCGCGACCGTCCAATCCCAAGGCGCGCATGGCACGGTCCATCACGAACGCGGCGCGGGCCATGTAGCCGGAATCCTCCAAGATTGACAGCAGCAGGAACATGATGCCCATCACCGGAATGAACGTCAGCACGGTGACCACGCCGTCAAGCAGACCGTCCACCAGCAGCGAACGCAGCCAGCCGCCGCTCACGGATGGTCCGAACAGGCCGAGCAGCAGGTCGAGTCCATCTGCGCACCATCCGCGGAAGGTCACGTCAATCCAATCCTGCATGGGGCTGGCGAGCGTGGTGGTGGCCTGGAACACGACGAACAGCACCGCAAGGAAGACGAGGACGCCAATCACGGGGTGCAGCAGCACGCGGTCGATGCGGTCGGACAAGGTGACGTGGTCGACCGCATGCATGTCGAGGCCGCGCAATATGCCGGCGGTCCAGTCGAGTCGTGCGTCGGCCCGCGATTCGGCCCAGACGCTCAGGCCGTCGGCGGTTTTCATGTCGGCGTCGGCTGTCGCGGTTGGCAGTGCGGTCAGCCCGTGCGGAACGGGCGTTCCCTCGAAACTTGCGGCGATCGCGTCGGCCAAAGCCTTGCCGCCGTTTCCGGTACGTCCGTCAATCGCGACGACCGGCATGCCGTCCAGCAAATGGGACAGTCGTTCCGCATCGACGCCGCAGCCGTTGCGGACGGCGAGGTCGTTCATGGTGAGTGCCACGACGGTGGGCAGCCCGAGCTCCACCACCATCGACAGCAGGTACAGCGATCGGGACAGCGCGGTGGCGTCCAGCACCACGACGGCAAGGTCGGGAACGGGCATGCCCGACGCGCCGGTCAACGCGTCGACGGCAACCTGCTCGTCGGGACTCATCGGCGCCAGAGAATATGTGCCGGGGGTGTCCACGAACTGCCAGTTTTGCGCGTTTCCCGCTGTTTTCGGTTTTTCGTAATGGTATTGCCCGCAGGTGATGGACACCGTGGTGCCGGGCGCGTTCATCGTGCGGGTTCTCGCGCCGAGCAGCGCGTTGAACATGGAAGATTTGCCAACGTTCGGATTGCCTACAAACACGACGCGTTTTACATTTTCGACGTTTCCCATATTGCCGGAGTCGCCGCCCATGCCGTCATTCGCGGGTCTGTTGACACGACAAGCGCGATGCCGGCAACAGCCATTCTGCGAACGGCAGCAGTCGCCGCCCCTCAGGTTCCGTAGATTCAACATTCGCGCATATTCCCGTTCTCTTCGCGTTACGCAACGTCGTCTTGCGCATGTTCATCCCGCGCGAACCGTACCCGGACGGCACGCGCGGTGCCGCCGTCCACCGCGACACGTTCGTTTCCGAATGCGACGACCCTTCCGCCGAAAGCGCTCCGCTGCATGACCCGTAAACCCGCGCCCGGAGCCAATCCTATCTCACATAGGCGGAACCGGTGCCGGTCATCCAGGTCGATGCCGTCCACGACAACGCGCATGGCGCGCGGACAGTCGCGCAGCGTCATGATGGCGCCGCGCTCCCCCGCCCGACGCCGCACCGTGTCATCGAAGCGGCGAGCATGCGTATTATCCATGTTTTCACACATAGCAGGAAACGAAGCAAAGCACAAGAGTGTTTTTCACGGAACTGAACCGCACCCCCAATTGTTGGACGTCGGTAAGTGGGATGCAGTCTGAGACCGCGATCTGGCACGCATCATCCAGACTTTGGTCGACGATCCCATTGAGCAACGCATTCGCGAACGGCGCGTCCAAGAGCAGGACGGCGAGGCCGTTGCCGACAATGCCCCGGTCAATACAGGCTGTGGCAACGCTGCCGACAATGCCACTGCCGAAAAACGCAAGCCCAGTGCCGCCACATTGGCGGCAATAACAGTACCGGCACAAGCGGCACCGACGCGGTTGTCGACAATCCGCTGGAGCTGGTGGAATCCGGTTGGTCTGTAAGCCAACAGGGGTACGTTAGCTACGCATTCGCCCTGCGCAACACCAGCACAACCCTGCAGGTACAGTATCCAGAAGTCGCCATCACCGGCGAACCAAAGACGGCTCCATCGTGTTCTCGCAGACGCAAACGCTGAATATGGCGTTCCCGAATCAGACTATATATAACGCCGGGCAAGCGGGTCAAGGTACCGCACCGGCCACCGTGGACTTCGTTGCGCTCAGTCCGAATGAGCACAACGTCACGGAAGCACAAGGCACTGCCACTTTCCCCATCAGCGGAATCTCCAAAGTGCGCAACAACGACGGCGGCACGACCTTCAATGGCGAAGTCCGCGCCGTGACCGATGGTTTCAAGCCTTCAGATGGACAGCAGATCAAGGTTTCCCTAGTGTTGCGGGATAAGCAAGGTGCCATCATCTATGGAGAAATGGCATTTGTGGATTGGCCGGACAATGGCCAATCCATGCCTTTCTCGATACTGGTGTACGATTTGCCGGACTACACGTCCTACGAGTCGTACGCACAAATTTGGTAGTTCGGCTTAATCGCCATCAGGCCGCGTTACGCGCCGCATCGACACTAGTGTTGCGCCGTGCCTGGCCGAATACACGGCCAGCCATCTTCTCATCGGTCTCGGTCTGGATGATGGTGCGCATCGGGCCCATGCAGATGGCCGAAGCCAAACCGTTCACCACATCAATCAGCAAATACGCCAGCAG
>OHAF01001357.1_pt1 | contig 22810 bp, 12 predicted proteins | sample 1577041 | NCBI WGS metagenome assembly OHAF01 (sample SAMEA3541495, study PRJEB24748) | human gut metagenome | biome: human gut; feature: human-associated habitat; material: faeces | place: China | collected 2012
GCCAGTCTCTCCATTGCCATCGCCAACGCGAAAAAGGCGGGGGTGGCGAAATGGATTGAGTTCCGGGAGGCGGACGCCGTGAAGGCACCCCTGCCCGCGGAACGCGGCGTCATCGTCTGCAACCCTCCCTATGGCGAACGGATGCTGGAACAGCGTGCGGCGCAGCAGCTCATGCGCAGCTTCGGGCGGCATTTGAAATACGCCGACGGCTGGAACAAATATATTATTTCCTCGGAGCCGGAGTTTGAACACTGGTTCGGCAGACCGGCCGCCAAAAAGCGCAAGCTCTACAACGGCAGGCTGCAGTGCAACGTCTATATGTATTATTAAAGGTGGTGCAAGCAATGAAACATCTGTTTATCATCAACCCGGCGGCGGGGAAATACGACCACACCGGAGAATTTACGCAGAAGATCCGCAGCGCCTGCGACGCGCAGGGCGTGGATTATGAGATTCTGGTTTCCCGCGCAGCGGGCGACTGCACGAAAATCGTACAGGCAGCCGCCTCCTCGGGCGATGCGCTGCGCGTCTACGCCTGCGGCGGCGACGGCACGCTCAACGAGGTTGTCAACGGCGCTGCGGGACGGGAGAATGTGGCAGTAACACACTTTCCCGGCGGTTCCGGCAACGATTTTATCAAGATTTTCTCCGATCCTGCGGCATTTACGGATCTGGATCGTCTGCTGGAGCCGGAGGAGGCGGTTTTCGATCTGATCCGCTGCCAGAATTCCCACTATTCCCTGAATGTCTGCTCCATGGGCTTTGACGCGCGCATCGGCACGGAGATCGGGAAATACAAGCGCCTGCCGCTGGTTACCGGCTCAGGTGCGTACATTCTCTCCACCGGGGTGAATCTCATCAAGGGAGTTCACGAGCACTATGTCGTGCAGGTCGACGGCGAACGTTTTGACGCCCGCCAGACGCTGATCTGTATTGCGAACGGCCGCTGGTACGGCGGCGGTTTCAATCCCGTCCCCGTCGCGGAGCCGGACGACGGCCTGCTCGACGTGCTGTTGGTCAAGAGGGTTTCACGTCTGACGGTGGCGAATGTCATCGGAAAGTACAAAAACGGGCATTTTGATCAGCTTCCCGACCTGATCCGACATTTCCGCTGCAGGCAGGTCAGGGTGCAGTGCGACCGCGAGAGCGAGATCAATCTGGACGGGGAACTGCTGATGGCGCGTGAGGCAGTTTTTGAGATTGTGCCGCGTGTGATCCGTTTTTTCTATCCGAAGGGCCTGACCTACCATGTGAAGGAACCGGCAAAGGCTCTTTGAGGATGCAGGTCAGCCGCTCCGCCGTTTTGTGCGCAGGGGAGGAGCGGCCGCCTTTCCGGCCGGATCTGTGCCGTCCGGAAAGCAAAAATAATGCTTGACAAACCTGCGTCCATACGATATAATCAATACCGCTATGGACGATTAGCTCAGCTGGCTAGAGCATCCGCTTGACGTGCGGAAGGTCATAGGTTCGAGTCCTATATCGTCCACCATGAAAAGACCCTCTTTTGTCTACCACGACAAGGGAGGCTTTTCTTTGCTTTCTGAGTAAATACTGGGCGAATAATAAAAAAACGGGCTTTGGAGAGGTCGATTGGCTACTCCGAAGCCCGTTTTTTGCGTTCAGCAGCAGAAATAGCCTGAAAACGCCGATGTGCTTTTTGTGTTTCTTTGCTCTGTAAAGAAAGAACAAAAGGATATAAGAAGCAGGACTCGAACCTCATAATCCTCGCAGATAAAAGGTCCTTTTGAAAAAAACACGGCTTTGCGTAGAAACACAGCGGCAGGTTAGAGTCTTCCTTTCTGCTCGCTGCGGTTGAAATAATAAATATTATTTTGAAATATGTCGAAAGCTGTTGAATACAAAGCGGTTTTATGGTATAATAATAAAAATTTTAATGTGCAATTTGCCGCGGCTGCTTTGAAACGGAGGAAAACACGATGGCTTATTCATACAACAGGCTTTGGAAGCTGATGATTGATAAGAAAATCAACAAAACAGCACTACGCCGAGAGGCAGGCATCACATCAAACGCCATGGCAAAAATGGGCAAGGATCAGCCGGTCAGCGTTGAGGTGCTGGCCAAAATCTGCCGTGTGCTTGATTGCACCGTGGGTGATATCATCGAGATTTTGCCGGATGATGCGGAGGAAACAAAATGACAGATCAGCAGATTTCAGCGCTTATTAACGCGTTGCGTTATACGAACCAAATCACACCGCTGCAAAAGGATATTTTGGACACCTGGGATGCTCTACAAAAAAAGCCCTTTGATGCTGACGCGGCGCACAGGCAGATCGTTTTCAACAACATGAATCATCCGGATTTGTTTGCGGCGATCAGCGCCATGCCGGATGTGATTCAAAAGCCGTTTGATGCGGTAACGCAAGAGGATATGATTTTTAACCTGCGGCGTCAATTGGATGGCCTGGCTGCGAAAGAAATGGAGTCACACATCAATGGCTATTTTAGATGAACTGGTAACACAGATAGAAAACCCGGATCTGCGCGCGCGGATCGCTGCCGAGGTGGAGAAGCTCGCAAAACAGAAAAAATTCGGCCTGGTGTTTGAAGAACATCTGCCGGAGTGTACGCCGCTGTGGGATATCCCGGTGAAGGCGGGGCGCAAGGCCGCGCTCAAGACCGGCCATGTCAACGATTTTTATACCGTGCTCAAGATTGAGGACGGCGTTGCCACCTGCCTCAACAAGGACAAAAGCGCCACGGCAGAGTTCCCTGTGGAGGAGCTTGTCTGCGTGGCGGAATTCGGCGAGCCCATTTACCCCTATCTCAAGCCCATCGACACGGTCTGCAACGCGCCGGACAGCGACCTGTGGCACACGCTCATCGAGGCGGACAACTACCACGCACTGCAACTTTTGGAGTACCTCTATGCCGGCAAGGTGGACTGCATCTACATAGACCCGCCTTATAACACGGGCGCTCGCGATTGGAAATACAACAACGACTATGTGGACAACAACGACCAGTACCGCCACAGCAAGTGGCTGTCCATGATGCAAAAACGTCTGAAACTCGCCAAAAAGCTGCTCAATCCAAAAGATTCTGTACTGATCGTAACCATTGATGAGAAGGAGTATCTGCATCTGGGCTGTTTGTTAGAAGAATTGTTCTCTGAGGCAAATATGCAAATGATTAGCAGTGCGATAAATGGAAAAGGTGTGGCAAGAAACAGCGAGTTTGCAAGGGTGAATGAATATGTCTATATTGTTCGATTCGGAGAATGCGGGGTAAATCCACTTCCGTTACCAGATGAGTGGATAGGCAATGTAAAAACTTCAACAACAAAACAGGTGCGATGGGGAAGCTTGATGAGAAGCGGATCAGGCGCGCTGAGAAGCGATTCTCCGGGGTGTTTTTATCCGATATTTATATTGAAAGATAAAAAACGTTTTTTGGGTGCAGGCGAAGTCGTTCCAGCAGGAGTTGACAGAAGTACGGTTGAAGCGCCGGAAGGTACTATAGCACTTTTTCCTATACATGATGATGGTGTTGAAGGACGATGGCAGTATTCAAGAGACAAATTCTTAGAAATACAAAGAAAAGGATATGTGCGAATTAGCACTCAAACTACAAATGGAAAAGAAGCTACTCTTCGATACATTTCTGAAGGATGGCAAAAGAAGGTTGAATCTGGTCAAATAGCGGTGTTGGGCAGAGCGGATGATGGCTCGGTGATAATAGACGATAGTGATTATGAAAAAGAGTTTATCCCTGGAAATCAGTGGTGGATACCAGCACATGACGCAACAGAATTCGGAAGTAAGCTCTTAGCTAGCTTTATCGGAAAAAGATTTTCCTTCCCAAAATCGCTCTATGCTGTTCACGATGTTATCCGATTCTTTGCTGCCAACAAGCCCAATGCTCTCATTGTTGACTTCTTCGCAGGCAGCGGCACGACCATGCATGCCGTGAACCTCCTCAATGCCGAGGATGGCGGGCATCGCCGCTGCATCATGGTGACCAATAACGAGGTGTCTGACGCGGAGGCAAAGGAAATGTCCAAGCGCGGACTTAAGCCCGGTGATGAAGAATGGGAAAAGCTCGGCATCGCCCGCTATGTCACATGGCCGCGCACGGTCTGCTCCATTGAAGGTCACGATGTAAACGGCAATCCGCTCAAGGGCAACTACATTAGCAGTGACATTTCCATGGCGAACGGCTTCAAGGCGAATGCCGCCTTCTTCAAGCTGGGCTTCCTCGACAAGAACGCCGTCGCCCTCGGCAGACAGTTCAAGGAAATGCTGCCGACGCTGTGGATGAAGGCGGGCGCACACGGCGCGTGCCCCAACATCGGCAAGACCGTGCCGGAGATGCTCATTCTGCCGGAAAATAAGATGGCCGTGCTGGTGGACGAGAAGGCGTACATGGCATTCTCAGAAAAGCTGGACGAACATCCAGAGATCGAAACGGTGTTCATCGTGACGGACTCCGACGGTGGTTACCGGGACATGATTTCCGGACTGGATGTCAAGGAAAGCTACCAGCTCTACAGAGATTATCTCGACAATTTCCGCATCGGTGCGGTCAGGAGGTAAGCGGGCATGAAAATTGAATTATTCCCGTTCCAGAAAACGGCGCTTGCCAGACTGCGCCAAAGCGCTGCGACCGCACTGGGCAACTATCAGAGCACGCACACGCCACAGGTGGTGTCCTACACCGCGCCCACGGGAGCCGGTAAGACCATCGTCATGTCGGCGCTAATCGAGGATATTTATTATGGAGACGAGCTGTACCCCGATCAGAACGAAGCAATTTTCATCTGGCTTTCGGATTCCCCGCAGCTCAATGAGCAGTCGCGGCTGAAGATCGACCTGAAGGCCGACAAGATCCGGCTGAATCAGTGCGTTGTTATCAGCGACGATTCTTTCGACATGGAAGTGCTGGAGGATGGCCACATCTACTTCCTGAACACACAGAAGCTTTCCAAATCCAGCAATCTGACGAAGCACTCGGATGGACGGCAGTACACCATCTGGGAGACGATTTCAAACACCGTGCGCGAGAAGGGCGACCGGCTGTACTTCATCATTGACGAAGCCCATCGCGGTGCACAGAGCGCAAGAGATCTCACGAAGAACACCACGATCATGCAGAAGTTCCTGAAGGGCTCCGAAGCTGATCGTCTGCCGCCAATGCCGGTGGTCATCGGCATGACGGCTACACCGCAGCGTTTCAACCGGCTGGCGGAAGGCATCCAGTCCACCACGCATTATGTGAAAACCACAGCGGACGAAGTTCGCGCTTCCGGCCTGTTGAAGGATCGCATCGTCATTACCTATCCGGAACACAGCGGCAACGATATGGCGGTATTGCAGGCGGCTACCGACGAATGGCGGCACAAATGGGATCACTGGTATCAATACTGCTATGAGCAGCACTACGGACAGGTCAATCCGATCCTCGTCATCCAAGTTCAGAACGGCAGCGGGCATCAGATTTCCGCAACCGATCTGGACGAATGCCTGCGCATCATGGAAGAGCGGCTTGGCGACCGCTTCCTCGAGGGGCAGGTCGTCCACGCCTTTGGCGAGGGTACGCCGACGATTCAGATCGGCGGTCTGGATGTGCCCTACTGTGAGCCGAGCCGCATCGCCGATGACAAGCGCATCAAAGTCGTTTTCTTCAAGGAAACGCTGACAACAGGGTGGGACTGCCCCAGAGCAGAGACGATGATGTCCTTCCGCCGTGCAGTGGATCACACCTATATCGCGCAGCTTCTGGGCAGAATGGTGCGCACGCCTACCCAGCAGCACATCAACGTGGACGAGACGCTGAACGACGTGCATCTGTATCTGCCGCAGTTTAATGAGGCAACCGTCTATGATGTCGTGAAGGCGCTGCAGGACGAAGAAGGCGCAACGATCCCTACAGATATCGAAGCCGAAGAAATGGGCTACGATAACTACGATACCTTGAGCCTTCGGCCTACATATCAGTCTCAGCCGCGCCAGCCCGGTAGGACGCGCGTTACGGATCCCAATCAGCTTACACTGTTTGATCTGCCCGGATTTGGAGACAATCCGCCGGAGCAGCCGAGCGGAGAAACAACGTCGGTAACTCCTGTGGTACCGCAGCAGCCCGCATCACAGATGCCTGCGGCACAAACGGCAGGAACAGCGCCCGCAGCACCCACTGCTCCGACACAGACGACCACGGTTACACAGCCGGTCACGCCTCCTCCGATTACTCCTGCCCCGGCAACCCCGCCGCAGGATTACCCGGACATTGACCGTGAAGCTGTGGTGAAGGCCATCAATGACGCAGGCCTTCTGACATACAACGTGCGCAGAGTGCGCATCACCGATTATCTCAAATCCATGTACGCGCTGGCTCGTTTCCTGACGCAGACCCGTATCGACATGGACGCGAAGGAAACGGTCATTTCCGATATCGTCGAAAAGATCCATGAGCACATCGGCTTGCTGAAACGTCAGGGCATATATGACGACCTTGCCGGACAGGTGCTTCAGTTCAAACTGAGCGCACAGATATTTGATGTGTTCGGACGGTCGATCGACGACTACGCGATCCACGATCTTTTCTCTACCACGGATACCGACATCGAGCGGCAGTTTCGCTTGGCGGAAACGCGCCTCGGCAATGAAGGCGTCGGGAACGCCTATGTGAACCGGTATTACGATGAGGATGACGTTCTGAATCTGAAGATTCAGGTCATCATCTTCGCGGCGAACGTGGATTGCATGAACGCGCTGAACGATTACGCGCAGCAGAAGTTCCATGATCTGAACGACGCGAATCGCCGCCGCACGGTCTCCCTGCCGGAGAAATTCAAAAAGAAGTATGATGACATCGTTTCGGACGGCGATATCATCAGTAAGCATAACTTCCGCCTGCCGGAGACCATTCGCGTTCCGCATGAAATGGAAGGCGTCCTCTATAGGAACCATCTGTTCGTAGACGATTCCGGCACCGCGCTCATCAATCTGAACGGCTGGGAGCGCAAGGTCATCGCGGAAGAGGAACAGCATGAAGATTTTGTTTGCTGGCTCCGCAATCCGTCAAGAGGCTCATGGGCGCTGTGTATTCCGTATGAGATCGACGGTGAAAAGAAGCCGACATACCCAGATTTCCTGATCATTCGCCGCGATGGCTCGGACTACGTTGTAGACATTCTGGAGCCGCACGACCCGACGCGGCAGGATAATCTTGGCAAAGCAAAAGGCTTCGCCGAATACGCGCGTCAGAACCCCGGCGTCGGCAGGATCCAGCTTATTCGGATGCAGCGCGACTCTGTCGGCAGAGAGCGAGCGTTCCGTCTGGATATGTCCAAGAGTTCCATTCGTGATAAGGTTTCCCGCTGCGCCAGCAACGATGAGCTGAATCGCATCTTTGAAAGCGACGGATTCTTTCAATAAGAGATAAAGGAAGAAAAGCAGATGAACGAACAAGCAATCGTCAGCAAAATGCACGAATACCTGCACACGGCCACAAAAGAACTCTGTGCATGGCTTGCAAAAATGCTGCCCCGCGTCGGCGAGGAGTGGTGGCAGGTATGCGTGATGGACAACCTATCATTCGCTCAAAAGCAATACGCAACAGAAAGCGGCTACTCGAAGCTGGAGGATCTTGATCTTGCAGCCATGCTTCGTGTTGCCGATAAATCATGGTACGACATGCGTTCATTTGCCTATCTTCCAACCCGCGACCGTCAATGCGTCCGGGACATGATGAAGGTGCGCAACAACTGGGCGCATCTTGCCGGAGCCATCGCCGACAAGGATATCGTGCTGCGTGATCTGGATACCATTCTGGCGTTCTTTGAGAACGTGATGGTAACCAATAAATACACGCAGGGCATCGAAGATTTCCGGCGCGAAGTTGAGAATGCCGATTTCTCCGCCGTCTTTGAAACCGAGACGGTCAAAGTGAAAGCACCGGAACCGGTGCAGGCAAGCGCGGATGGCATTCAGGAAAAGGATCGCGTCTATCTCACCGGAGATCCAAACACCAAAGGCATGGTGTTCTCTGTCACGGACGTCAGCGGTACTAAGCGATACGAAGTGTTCGTCGACGGCGAAATCAAAACCTTCTATGAAGGACAGATTCAGAAGATCGATTCCGCGCCGTCCTACAGCTGGGTGGATTTGAGCACACTGCAAAGCAACCTGACGGCATACGAAATCAACAACCCTTCGGCGGGCAATTTATATTCGCTGAACGCGGCAAGAATCGATTTCGTGCCGTATCAGTTCCGCCCCGCTCTGAAGCTTATCAAATCGGATGAGCCGAAGATCCTGATCGCGGACAGTGTCGGCGTCGGCAAAACGATCGAAGCCGGCCTGATCGTGAAGGAACTGGAAGCCAGAAGCGAGCTGGACAATATCCTGATCATCTGCCCGAAGCCTCTGGTAGCAGAGCGGAAATGGGAGCTTGAAATGAAGCGCTTCGATGAGGATTTCATCCCGCTCGACGGCGCGATCCTCCGGCAGGCCATATCCGACACCCACCGAGACGAAGAATGGCCGGTACGCTATAACAAGGCTATCATTCCGTATTCCATTTTGGACAGCCGCGTATATGAGGGCGAAGATCACCGCAGAGGTAAGCAGTACGGGCTTCTGGATCTCGACCCCGCGCCGCACTTTGATCTCGTGATCATCGACGAAGCGCATCATATCCGCAACGGCAGTCTGGACAAAGACAAGGCATACGCATATAAGTGTGTCCGGTACTTCTGCGAGCACGCGGATGCAGTCATCATGCTGACCGCCACCCCGCTGCAGACCAGCGATGACGACCTTTTCACGCTGATGAATCTGCTACGCCCGGACGTCATCATGGACAAAGACGTGTTCCGCATGATGTCCAGACCCAACGAATTCATTTACAGGTGCTCCCACGCGATACGCGGAGCGGGCGAAGGATGGCAGGAAGTTGCCATTGCCGAGCTGCAGAATATCCGATCCACACAGTGGGGCGAAAATATCATTGCCAAGAATCCACTGTACGCAGACATTCTGGCACGACTGGAAAGGCCGGACATTACACGCGAAGAACGCGTCAAACTCGTTTCCGACGTGGAATCGCTCCATAGCTTCAACACCATGCTGAACCGGACACGCAGAAAGGATATTCAGGATTTCTGCATCCGCCGGTCTTACACGGTCGAAACCAGCTTCACCCCGCAGCAGTACGACCTGCATAACGAACTGCTGAGATTTGAATACGAAGCGCTTTCCAAGCTCCACAATGTGCGCTGCATTCCCTTCATGATGAGCACGATCCGACGTCAGGCGGCAAGCTGCATCTTCGGGCTCGCGCCCCACATCCGGGATCTGATCACACGGCGCTTTGAACAGATGGTTGAAGACCCGGATGTAGACATGGATGAGTACGATCTGGACGGAAAAGCTACGTCCACATTGATGGCATTGGCTCATCATGTGCTGGAGCTCGCAGATCTGCTGCCGGAAGACGACCCGAAGTTCGACAGCATCTGCACGGTGATCGACGAAAAGCAGAAGTTGGAAAACAACAAGATCATCCTCTTCAGCTCGTTCCGGCATACACTTACCTATCTGGAAAAGAAACTGCGCAGCCGCAATTATCGCGTCGCGCAGATCAACGGCAGCGTCAAGGACGATGACCGTCGCGCACTGCGTGAACGGTTTGAGCTGGACAAAGCAGACCCGGATGCACTGGACATCCTGCTCTTCACAGAGGTAGGCTCAGAAGGTTTGGACTACCAGTTCTGCGACACTATGATCAACTATGATCTGCCGTGGAACCCGATGCGCATTGAACAACGTATCGGTCGAATCGACCGTCGCGGCCAGAAGAGCGAAGCGGTCAACATTTATAACATTATCACGGCGGACACCGTGGACGCGGACATCTACTCCCGCTGCTTGATGCGAATTGGCATATTCGAGCGCAGCATCGGCGAATGCGAAGAAGTACTCGGCGCAATCGGTGCGCAGATCGAGCAGATCGCTGTAAATACCGCTTTGACCGATGAAGAGCGACGTCGCAAGCTGGAGCAGATGGCAGATAACGAAATCCGCCGCATGCAGGAACTCAGCAAGCTGGAGGATGAAGAGCGGGCGCTGTTCGGTTTCGATCTCTCAAACTACACAGCAGCAAAGGAAATTAAGGACGCAGAAAGCCCGTGGATTTCGCCACTCAGCATTCAGCGGCTTGTTGAACGTTATTTGAGAGACCGGCTCGGCGAAGGCCAGTACATCATCGGCGCATCTGAACTCAAGCAGATTCGTCTGAGCCGTGAAGCTCGGTTAACGCTTCTTGAAGATTTCCGCAGGCTGTCAAATATCAAATCGGCATTGAAGCGCAGATGGGAGAATTACCTGAAGGGCTCCGAGCCGATGCACCGGCTGACATTTACATCGGAGACCGCGTCGAAAGAACGGCGGGCGTTCTTCATTACCCCCATGCATCCGCTAGTCAAGCAGGCAGCCAAATACTACGCCACCAGTCAGGTGTCGTATATCCATTTGGAATACTATTCCGAGGAACTGCCGGAGGGTACATATCCGTTCTCCATTTACGCGTGGAGCTATGTCGGGCTGAGCCCGATGTTCCGCGTCGTGCCGATTTGTGAGAACGAACTGCTGGCGGCAGAGCTCACGGATATCCTACAGGACGCGGATACTTCCACAACCAGCATTACTGTTGACAAGGGCACGTGGGCTGGCTTGGAAGGTATGCACATTGATCTATGGCAGCGAGAAAAAGAGACGTATCTCGCCGGAATCCAGAGCACTGCAAACTATAAGCTAGAGAGCATCAGCAGTAACTACAGGAACCGGAAGAGAACGCTGGAGCAGAAAATCCGTGACGCATTCGACGAGAAGATTCGCAGGATGTACCAGAGCGAGCTCGGCACCGCTACCGAAAAATATCAGATAAAAGTTGGCGAAATTAACGACCGCGCTTCCCGCGCGGATATCCACACATCTCTGATTGCAAACGGCATCATCGAGATCAAGAGGGGTTAATCATGAGCAACATTGCTGACAGAGTCAGGACAGCACAGGATAAGGACGGAATGCTGCGCCGTGCATTGGAACGCATCATTCAGCTTTATACGGATAAGTCGCACTTTGTATATGAGCTCCTGCAGAACGCAGAGGACGCGGAAGCCACAAGTATTCGATTTATCCAACACTCAGACCGGCTGGAAGTATTGCATGACGGAAAGCCATTCACGTCGGCAAACCTTCAGGGGATCTGCGACATCGGAAAATCTGACAAAGTAGATAATCTGAATCAGATTGGCGAATTCGGTGTTGGATTTAAATCGGTTTTCGGCATCTGTGACACAGTTCGGCTGTATAGTGAACCGGCTCATTACAGAGGGGAAATGGTCGGCGATGCCGTCCCCTTCGCTGTGAAAATTAAGGACTTCACGAGGCCGGGGGATATCCCGACGGAGGAAATGCCGAGGACTTATACCACTCGTTTTGTGTTTCCTTTTGCGGTGGGGCACACCTATTCGGGATTTAAAACGCTGCCCGCGCTCGTGGACACGCTTGTGAGGAAGCTGCAGAATCTCGGCATTACGACGCTTCTCTTCATGAATCACCTTGAATTGATCGAGTATCAGATCGAGACAGAGGATGAGCCCATAACAGGCGAATATTTGCTGGAGAAGCAAATGATTAACGACCACTGCTCGCTGGTCTCAGCCCTTGGTGTTTCGGAAAAAGAAAAAAGCGATCCGGAAAATACGGAGATGATTTCCTATCTAAAGTTTTCCCGCAAGCTGGAAAGGTATCCGCTCAGGACAGTGGATATTGCTTTTCCTATCAAAGAGGAAAACGGCGTATATCAGTGCGTCAAGGCCCCCAACCCCTATGTTTCCGTGTATTTTCCCACAGAAACAGAAAGTAAATTGGACTTTATCGTTCAGGGGCCTTTCCGCACAACGCCGAACCGCAGCAGCATTCCCTCAGATGATGCCGACAATATTTACCTCGCAGGAGAAGCGGCGACGTTGCTTCGGGAAAGCGTTCTAGAACTGAAGGCAAACGGACGGCTGAGCATGAGCTTCGTTAAGGCACTGCCCATAGACGAAGACAGATTTGATACGTTCGGCCTCTTCCTCCCGCTTTACGAAACCGTCCGGGATTTGTTCCGAAGCACCGCCGTTATTCCTACAAAGGCTGGCAAGTATGTTCATCCGAAATATGTAAAGATTGCAAGACAGGAAAGACTGGCGTCGGTCTTTTCGGACGAGCTGCTCACTCAGCTGATAAACGACGGCGGCAAATACTGCTGGCTTCCGACGTTCCTTACGGAAACGAACAGAGAGTACAAGCACGTCCTCGATTATATGACGGGAGAACTCGGCGTACAGGTAATTCGCCCGGAGGATCTCCGAGGTTTCTTTGCCTCGAATCCGAAGTTCCTTCCGTCGCAGTCAATCGACTGGCTGGTCGATCTGTACGGCATTTTTGAAAACATACCCGGCGCGTTCTCAAAATCAAGGTATGAAACGAATATGACCACGGCAAACATCGTGAAGACTGCCACAGGCACATTCGTTGCTCCTTTCCGGCGTGAAGGCAAAACATACATTCCGAACGTTTTCCTTCCGTCCCCCAAAATCCGCAGCGCAGACATCAATTTTGTGGATGCAACGCTGTACGAAAGATGCCGCCATTTCTTCGATGACATCCTCCAGTTGCAGAAACCAAACGAATATGAGTTCCTGATCAAAGACATAAAGAAGCGCTATGAGAGCGGGCACATCTATGATGATGATCAGCATATCGAAGACATCAAGGCGCTTTTCAAATACTTAAAACGTGAAGAATACGAAGATGAAGTTAATCGGATCATTCGAGAGCTCCTTGCCCTCAGATGCACCGACGGGAAAATGCGCAGCTGCTACGCTTTCAGGATTTTTCTCCCGATCAGCACTGAAGGGATCAACGTAGAGAGCTACTATAGGAACCTTGGGCAAAACGTGTTCTTCGCCGATGTAGATTTTTATAACAACCATGGTATTGAGACGCCGATGCTGTTAGCGCTCGGCGTGCGTAATTCCATCACGATCGGAGATAACACCGTATCGGGCACCTACGAAACAGGGTCTCGCGGGAAACAGCCGGAATGGTGGACAACCGGCGATTTCCGTTGGAAATTCTCAACGGATGCGTTAAAGGATGTTCTCAAGTACATATCGGCGCATCCCTCGGCTAAAGATTCGATACTGAAATCGCAGGCGATCATGAAGGTGTTAACCGTCAACGAAAGTAGGCTTTGCGGGCTTGTGCATATTGGCGGCAGCACCGTCCCGAACAAGGAGAATGAGCCGTGCGAGATGATCCACATTCTGCGCGGCGAAAGAATCTGGGGATGGGACGGCAAATGGCTGTATACCGAATCCGGAGAGCTCGTTTCACCCAAGGAGATTTCAAAGCATGATATCAGTACTTCCATCTACGGTAGGATCAAGCCGGACTCCGTGATTTTCAGTCTCATTGGCTTCAAAAAGACTGACGCGGACGAAGTGGACGAACTGAAGAAGACCATCCCGCAGGAAAAACTGGAAGCGTATTTCGAGAGCGAGCTGCGCCAGCGCTACGGTATCTCTACTGCCGATCTAAATGAGCGATACGGATCGTCAGTCAATTATGAGAGTGTCGAAGAAGACGCGTCGCCCCCGTTCCCGACATTGCATGTTCGCAGCTGGGATGCGCTGCGAAAGCACGCAGCAGAGATGCTCATCTATGCTGATCCAGTACGCTATGAAGAGAAAATCCGGAGCATACGTGTTAGTAATCGCCCGCGAGAAGCAAAGGCATACCTGTCGAATATGTACAGGCACGAAGGAAATAACCGATTTAAATTTGCCTGTCAGCTTTGCCATGAAACCTGTTCCTCGTTCGAGGCAACGGAGATATTCCTGAAACCGGAGACGGAATTGGATCCTGTAAATCTTTGCCTTTGCCCTAACTGCGCCGCAGCTTATCGTCGCATGCGATCAAACAAGGATCTCATGGAGTCCGTCCGCAGAGCATTTCTTACGATGAAGGATTCAGAGATTGAAAATGGCGACTATGTTGCGATATCGATCGATGATGACGATGAGCTTTGGTTTACGCAGACTCATTTTGCTGAGATCCGAGAGCTGATGAAGCTCACGGAGGAAGTAAAGAGCTCCAAGAAAGCTGCTCCGTCAACGGTCAGCACGGATGATGGAAGCGAAAAAACCGGCATGTCCGTCTATTCCGGCTACATCGGCAAGACCATCCGTCGAAAGGATGGCTTTGTCGGAAAAGTCACGAACGTAACCACAGACGGCGATAATGCTTACGTTCAGGTGCATGTTACCGGTGGCAAAGATGCAGGTAAAGATACCAAGATTCAGCTCTCGTTTATCCTGAAAAACAAAGGCGTCTATAGCGTTTCGGACGAATAGGCGTCAAAGAATACGACAATTGCCACTGTTTTAGCTAGTGGTAATCTGTTGACCGACATCATAATTGAGGGAAAACGGATGATAGTTTCAGAATTAAAACTATACGATTTCAGAAAATTTCACGGTAATCCGGGCCTGTCTGTGACTTTTCATAAAGGGCTCAATGCGATTATTGGTGAAAATGACTCTGGGAAAACAGCGATTATTGATGCGCTGAAGCTGGCGCTTTTAACGCAAAGCAATGAGTATATCCGCCCGACAGAGTATGATTTTTATCAGAGTCCAGATGGTGAATCAGTTTCCGAGTTTAGGATTGAATGTACGATTTCTGAGTTCTCGCTCAATGAAGCAAAAAACTTTATTGAGTATCTAAGCTTTGAAAAAGAAGGAGATGCAGTAAAATACGATCTTCATTTGCATTACCGGGCGTGGAAAGAGGGAAGCCGTAAGATATTCCATGAACTTAAAATCGGGGATTCTGACGACAGCATTTCCATAGACGGGAAAGCACGAGAATTGCTTAAGGCAGTGTATTTAAAACCTCTGCGTGATGCGGAAAGAGAAATGAGTGCCGGACGCAGCTCGCGAATTTCACAGATATTGTTTAATCATCCTGCTTTTAAAGATAAGACGGATCATGAGCTAATTCGTATTTTCAAAGATGCAAACCGTGATATAGAAAGGTATTTTACCGAGGATGACGAAGGAAAGGTGATTTTACACAGCATAAGAGATAATCTGGCTTCTTTTAATGAAAAAGATCAGCCCAGCAATGCAGAACTCAAAACTTCGGACATTCAATTAAAATCCATTTTAGAGAGCCTTTCGTTAAACGCGCCAGAGATTCAACCAGGGCTTGGAGAGCTTAACCTGCTTTTTATTGCTGCTGAGCTACTTTTGCTGAAGGATGACACCGACGGCGGCTTGAAACTTGCAATGATTGAGGAATTGGAAGCGCATCTCCATCCACAGGCACAGTTGCGGCTTATTAGTTATCTTCAAAATGAATACAGTGAAAACGACGTTCAGATCATTATCTCAACACACAGCCCTATATTAGGATCAAAGATAAACCTTAAGAATTTGATTTTAATAAAAAATGGATGTGGCTATGATTTATCTGAAGGGGAAACAGCGCTGAATAAAGGCGATTATCTGTTTTTGCAGCGATTCCTTGATGCTACAAAGTCCAATCTTTTCTTTGCAAAAGGGATAATAATGGTCGAAGGCGATGCGGAGAATATACTGATACCTACCATTGCGGAAATCCTCGGTTATCAGTTGGAAAAGAATGGCGTTTCAATAGTGAATGTCGGCAGCACTGCGTTCTTAAGATATAGTCGTATTCTGGTGCGTTCTGATAATAGTGCTATCGGCATTCCAGTATCAATAGTAACAGATTGCGATGTTAAGCCTTTTGACGTTGATCCTGAAACAAAAGAAAAAACCTTCAAGGAAAAGGTTGAGGAGTCGGAAGCTGTCATCTGCGAAAAAACCACCAAGTATCAGATCGGATCTGTACATGCGTTTGTATCCCCTCGCTGGACGTTGGAATACTGTATAGCTATGAGTTGCCTGAGCAAGGAGTTCCATAGAGCCGTTCACTTTGGAAAGAAAATACTCCATGCAAGAGACTATATCTCCCTTACAAATGCAAAAATACAGGAAGCTGACAATGATACAGCGGCAGAATTTGAACATTGGAAAGATTTGTCGAGAGCAGAGAGGGCATATAATATCTATTCATTGATGCTCGACAGCGAAGGAAGAAGTGGATTGAAAGCAATTGTGGCACAATGCTTGTCATCGCTTATTCGGTGGAACACATCTGAAATTCCAGATGGGGTGCCACAGGAAAAAATGTTCGATCTCGATCTGTATAGATTCAAAGCGGATGGCAGCAAACGGGACGAAATGAAAAGGGCGATTGAAGGAGATCCATATTTGAAATACATAGTTGATGCTATCAAATATGCCGCAGGTGTAGTGTAGGAGACAGTGCTTATATGACGGAATGGGATGTCACGGAAAACGATATACAAAGGACGGAAAGCGTTTTACTCCCGAGAGGCTGCAATTTTGCTGATGATGCAAAGGCAGTTATTCGGTGTTGGGAGTCAAAAGATGTTTCTGCTTGCCCCGGAAGTGGAAAAACTACCGTTTTACTTGCAAAACTTAAGCTCCTTGCGGATAAAATGCCATTGAACAATGGCGCAGGCGTATGCGTGCTTTCACACACTAATGTGGCTGTCAACGAGATAAAAAGCCGCCTTTCTGATTGCGCGGACAAACTGATGGCCTATCCGAATTATATTGGAACTATTCAGTCATTTATTGATCGATTTGTAACAATGCCATATATCAGGCAAAAATATGGAAGAACAGTCCAGCCTGTTGACGATGAGATATATGCAGAGCATCTTTTGCAAGTTATTAATTCTGGGCAGTCTTCTCAATTGCGATGTTTAGTGGATAATCAGTATTCAGCTAATAATGCAATATATAAAAACAAAGTAGCATTTGTTAAAGCTTTGTCGCTTGATGATGCTGGTAACCTTCGTCTACAAAACCAAAGGAGACCGCTTGCAGGCTCGACAACAAAATCGGCAGAACAATTTGCCGCTGCGCAACAGACGGTATTATTTACAAACGGATTAATTAGATACGGAGATACATATCCTCTCGCGTGTGAAGCCATTTCATCTTTAAGTGACGAATATACAAATCTTTTCAGTGAACGATTCAAATATGTTTTTATTGATGAATATCAAGATTGTAGTGATGATCAGAGAGAGGCACTAAGTCGTTTGTTTGATTCAGCCAAATGCCGTGTTATGCGAATTGGCGACCCAGACCAGGCGATTTATAGCTTTCAAGAAGACAATATGGTTGATTGGATTCCAGATGACGGGTGTTTATCAATTGAATCGTCCTGTAGATATCCGCAGGAAATAGCAGATATTCTTATTCCCCTTAGAAAAGGCGGGACCTCAATTGTATCCACTAACGGTAGCTGTGGATATAAACCGGTTCTAATTGTTTTTAACGATCGATCAATTGATAGTGTATTGAGTCAGTTTGTCGTCCAGCTAGAAGCCAAAGGATTACATGATCCGAATGGAGAATACTACGCGATTGGTTTTGTTGGAAAAGAATCAGTTGCAGGCTTGAGAATTGGGAGCTATTGGAATAAGTACAAAACTGCCCTCAACTCAAAAAATGATTATCGATATTGGATGATTATTGAAGAAGTATGCGAATCACTTCGGAACGGCAAACTGTATCGTGCGGAGAATAGTGTTAGAAAATTGATTTGCAGGATGTTCCATTATTCGGGTGTTACGAACAAGGATACGGGCAAAGAATTCACGCAAACCAGCATCAAGGATCGACTGAAACAAGAGTATTATGATTATTACACAGACCATATAATTGCGCTCTCAGAACTGCACGACATAAGCAAAGATGCTGTAGATGGTATTGTACGCAGCATGATGGATGCGCTGCTTAAAGGGAAAGGACAAACTTTTTTTGATGCTTTACCCGCATGGTTTTTAGATCCATCAGCTTCTAGCAAAACTTCGACGCCAGACAACAATATTCTTGTAGATCCTATACGGGGGCGCAAAATAAGACTATGCACAATTCATGCCGTAAAAGGGCAGACGCACGATGCAACTCTATTTTTGGAAACCGAAAAGAACCGAGGATCTGATCTAGCTAGAATACTATGGTGCTATGGCATAGGAAAGCCGGGGCAATCCTCACTTTTTGAATATAGCCGCAAACTGGCATACGTAGGTTTCAGCCGTCCAAAAAAGTTGCTGTGTGTTGCTATACAAGAAAGTACATACGAAAAATGCAAGAAGCAATTTCATAATAAACTCTGGGAAGTAGTCGATGTCAGGCAATGAATAATGGGTTTAGATACTTGAGCTATAAGCTTTAATAGGAGGAAGAAATATGAACCGTGGTGACGTTATCTGATATATGAATATGACCATAGAAGAAGGATTCTCCATCCAGTGTGGGATGAACTTTAACGTGGCCAACAAAGAATACGGGATCATTTTGACGAGTGTGCGGAAGAACGCCCCGTATGCAGATCGCTTTGAGGACAACGGTACTACCATCATTTATGAAGGGCATGGTGTTCAACAGAGCTATGCACCGGCGGGCAGCAATCCGAAGGAAATCGATAAACCCATGACCATCCCGTCCGGGCTCCTGCTGAAAACGGATAGTTCTATGCAGTAGCGCAGGGATATAAATATGGAAAACCAGCGAAGCTTATAAAAGTGTATGAAAAAATCAAAGATGGGATCTGGGTTTACAACGGCTTTTTCAAGCTGATCGACGCATGGATGGAGCCATCCAATGGCCATAAGGTGTTCAAATTCAAGCTCGAAATGGTCGACGATGAGGTCATCCCCTCCGGCGAAGAAGCGCCGACAAAAATCTGCACTATGATCACATTATTCCGTTCTCAAAAGGCAGATCATCTACGACGGCCGCCAACATACAGCTTCTCTGCGCGACATGCAATTTGCGGAAGCACGACAACATTGAATGACCACAGGTATTATAGATGATCATTGTTTACGGTTGGTAGACATTGCATTTACGATTTGCGAACTATTACGCAACGATCACGGCTCATGTGTTATGTGAAAGGACGTTGCGAGACTATTTATGGGAATTATTATATATTTCTTCTCACGTACGGGTTTATGAGAAAAGCCTCACAGAAACTCACACCTCACCGCTCGGCTGAAGAAAAGGAACATCTGAAGCGATTTCCGGGAATCTCCTATTATTCTTTCTCACATATGCATTTTTCAGATATAGCTTCAGATACTACATACTTCAGTACAACAAAAAGAATACCAATCCTTGTACTATAAGGGATTTCCTCATTCTGTCTCTGTCGGGATGGCATTTATCCTAGACAGGCAGAAACGTCGAAATCGAAAAATATGCGCCAGATAATCCAATGCTGTGGGTAAAAACGGTATGATGTTATGATCTATACAACAGAAACGCTGCGGGAAGCGCTTTCGAAATATAAAAAACCGAATGATAAGATTCATCGTATGATCCGGGAAAAGAAGCTCTTTCCCATTACAAGGGGTCTGTACACAACGGCCCCGGATATCAGATGTATTATTGCACAATCAGCCAGGATAATAAATCCATCAAACACTTGAATATTCTCGTCAAACATGGTATAATTGATGAGAATAAAGCGAGGTGAAGAAAATGCGGAGATTTGATTATGGATTTCTGAAAGAGAAGGCGTGGGATAATGAGATCGTCGGTTACCTTTCTCAGATCCATGAACAGAAGGGAAAGCAGACGCTGTATCTGCGTCAAAAACCAGCCGAGGTCGAAAAGCTGATCGAGATCGCAAAAATCCAGAGCACGGAATCCTCCAATGAGATCGAGGGCATTCGCACGACGGACACGCGCCTGCGGCAGCTCATGAGTGAGAAGACGACGCCGCGCACACGCGACGAGAAGGAAATCGCTGGGTACCGCGACGCGCTGAACACGGTGCACGAGAATTTTGAGTATATACCCCTGACACCGAACTATATCCTTCAGCTTCATAAGATCATGTACAGCCACACGGACAGCGCATTTGGCGGTTCATTCAAAAACGTCCAGAACTATATCAGCGCGACCACGGCGGATGGAAGGACCTATGCTCTGTTTACCCCTCTGGCGCCGTATGAAACGCCGGAGGCTATGCGGGAGCTGTGTGATGCATACAACTTCGCTATCGGTGAAGGCAATGTGGACCCGCTGCTGATCATCCCATGCTTTATCCACGACTTCCTCTGCATTCATCCGTTCATCGACGGAAACGGCAGGATGTCGCGTCTGCTGACGACGTTGCTGCTCTATCGCAGTGGGTATGAGATCGGCAAGTATATCTCGCTGGAAGCCAAAATTGCGAGAACGAAAGGAAGCTATTACGACGCACTGGAAGCCTCACAGAGCGGCTGGCATGAGGGCAAAGACGATCCAACGGCGTTTATTAAATATCTGCTCGGAACGATTATCGCGGCATATCGAGATTTTGAAGATCGGATGGAGCTCGTTTCCGATTCCCCACTCGAAACCGTTCGAAACGCTGTAAAAACCAGAATCGGCAGGTTTACGAAAGTCGAGATTGCAGAGCTTGTCACGTCCATGAGCGCCACGTCGGTGGAACGCCATTTAAGAGCGCTCTGCGCCAGCGGCGAAATCGAAAAGCGCGGCGGAGGACGATCTACCTACTATATTCGAAAAACCATATGAACATCAGAAGAGTACACAGCCACGGGAAACCGTGGCTGTTGCCATATATGAAAGGTGGTGATGCGTATGATTGTGCGAAGCTAACTTGGAAATCAAATAACGGACAAAGGAGGTAAAACAATATGATTTCCAAAGAACAGTTTTTAGAGCTCAAGCACTTAAAATCACTGGGCGTGCCGACGACAACGATCTGCAAGAAGATTGGGATCTCGGTGCCCAGCGCAAACAAATGGCTGCGGATGGACGAGGATGCGTTCGAGACCTACCTGCGAAACAACACGCCGTATCTCGAACAGTATCGGGCCTTTATCCTCAGTATCCTGAAAATCTGCCCGCAGACGCCGGCGACAAACATCATGTATCGAATCAAGGATCAGTTTCCGGATTTCGATTGCAAGAAGAACACCTTTTTCCGGTATGTGAAAACGCTGCGGGAGCAGACCGGATACATCAAGCCGGAGAATCGCCCCACCTCTTTCCGGGAGGAAACACCGCCCGGCTACGAAGCGCAGGTAGATTTCGGTCAGTTCAAAATGAAGGACATGTACGATCGGAACCTGTGGGTGTACTTCTTCTGCATGGTATTATCCTACAGCCGGATGCGATTTGTGTATTTCAGCCGGGAGCCATTTCGGACACAGACGGCCATTGACGCGCACAAATACGCCTTCCGTTATTTTGGAGGTCGGACACAGACGATTCTCTACGATCAGGACAAGGTGTTTGTTGTCAGCGAACACTACGGCAATGTCATCTTGGTGCCGGCATTCGAGGATTTCGTCTGTCAGGCAGGCTTTAGCGTGATCCTATGCCGGAAAAGTGATCCACAGACGAAAGGAAAAGTGGAAAGCTTCGTCCGGTATGTCAAGGAGGGCTTTTTGCAGGGACGGCTTTACACCGGCATCGATTCCCTCAACAGCGCGGCATTGGAATGGCTTGATAAAGAGTGCAATGGCACCATCCATGAACGCACACGAAAAGCCCCGCGGGAGTCGTTTCGTGAGGAATCCAAGCATCTTGAGAAGGTGCAGCTCGAGGATGTCAAAGTGGCAATTCGCGCTGTATCCGACAAGAATGCCGTGATTTACGGCTGGAGCAAATATGAGCTGCCACGATCACGGGTCAAGCAGTACGATCAGGTCCGTATAGAGGAAGTTGACGGCATGCTCATGTTCTATAAGGCGGACACCGGTGAGCTTATCCACAAATGCCGCAAAGCTGCGGAAGAAGGTGGAGATATTCCATATCAGAATGAAGACGCCGGAATGGCGACGGTTGGAGAAAGCGCCTTCCGCCGTATCTTCGGAGAGGTAGAAGATATTGAGAACTTTATTTCCATGCTCCGAGAGCAGAACAAGCGGTATGCCAATGTTCAGATGGCGAAGATCGTTTCACTGGCAAAAGCGTATTCTGTCGGGCAAGTGGAAGCGGCAATCCGGTATTGCCTGCGGGTAAAGATATGCTCGCTCAACGAGATTCAGGCATACCTATTGTATCGGTACGGTGTTGGCATAGGGAAACGAAAGCTAACGGAGAACGCTTTCTACCACTGTAAAAAACGGGCAGAAGAGATTGCGGAGGAACAACATGGCAAACTTGATTGAACTATACGAGAAAGCTCGGCTGTTGAATCTGCAGAACCTTGCCCACGGTAAGATCGATCTAAACCGGGAGTTGTCCATTACACAGCCATCGGAGTATTTGAAAAACGCCGAAACGCAAAGCCTTTTATCCTATTTTGAAATTGCGCTGAACCATGAAAACAAATATACGAACTTTTTTCTGTACATACCGGAGACGGATTATGTTCTGTCACCGACGGGCGCCGTTGACAGCCGCGCCTATTTCGACGCATATTTTGGCGGCAGCGATTCGGAATACATCGCATGGAAGGATATGTTTTTGCTGCAAAAAACAGGCTTTTTCTTTAATGAAATCAAGAGTGATAAGCAAGAGAAAAATTATATCCTATACCGCTCCGTCATGCCTTGGGAAATCAGACAATATGGGCATCAGGCGGTTTTTTGCGCATTGGTGGAAAAGGATCAGTTCTTCCAAAGGATCAAAGAGGTACAATGG
>OHAF01001366.1_pt1 | contig 22634 bp, 16 predicted proteins | sample 1577041 | NCBI WGS metagenome assembly OHAF01 (sample SAMEA3541495, study PRJEB24748) | human gut metagenome | biome: human gut; feature: human-associated habitat; material: faeces | place: China | collected 2012
GGCTCACCCAGTTGTTCAACCGGATCACCGGCTTGCGCAACATCAATCCCAGCAGCAGCGAAGGAATCAGGAACAAGGCGAGATACACCATGTCAAGCAGGTACTCATTGCCGTATGATCCGGCCATCGCGGCGTGCATGGCATCGATGGCGTGCGGGAATGGTAGGAACGGGTAGAGCATTTGGAAGAACTTCGGCAGCGTCTCGATAGGGAACGTACCGCCCGAACCGGCGACCTGCATCACCAGCAGCACCACGGCCACGGCCTTGCCGATATCGCCGAACGACACGGTCAGCGTATACACGATATTCGAGAACACGAGCGCGGCAAGCCACCCCACGGCAAGGAACTGCAGCGCATGATTCGCCTGCACGCCAAGGAAATACGTGTCACCCAGGCAAACCAGTGTGCCCTGCAGCAACGCGAGCAGTGCGAAGATCGCGTACCGTCCGAAATACTCGTGGTCGAGGCGCAGTCCCCAACGTGAGGCGTTCCCCGGGCCGGACGGGCCGGCGATGCGCGGCAGCGTGTCGCCCAAGCCCAGCACATGCGCCTTCTCGCGGTCCGAAATCGTCACTTTCAGCATGGCGCACAGGATGATCGCACCCACCCAGATTGACAGGATCGTATAGAACGGCGCCATGGCCGAACCGTAGTTCGCGATCGGGTACACCGAGACGCGATGCAGTGCGACGGGCGCGGAAATCAGCGTGGACAGTGTGGACGCGTTGGCGGTGGCCAGTGCACGTAGTTCGTCCGATTCGCCCGAATCGGCGTCGTTGTCACCGTCGCCACCATCGCTGTTGCCGTCACCGGCGTTTCCGCCCGTCTCCAGCTTCGTGATCAGCTCCTTCACCGTCGCTGCCGACGAGTCGAGTTTCTTCGCGATCGCGCCGAGCGTGGAACGGATGGACGTCACATTCGTCCCCACATCGCCCGTCACATCGTCCAGACCGTCGGCGGTGCCGCTCAGCTGGGTGATCATGCTGTCGGTTTGGGAGATCAGCGTGCTGACTGTGGAGGCGAGCGCGTCGATTTTCGGCTTGACGTTCGTGGCGTAATCGTCGCGCACATTGCTGATCGACTGCTTCGCGGAGGTGATGCGGTTCAGGATCTCCTTGCGGGAGCGTTCCGCGGCTGCGGTATCCTGCGTGACCTGCGTGGAAGCGTCTTTCAGCTGCTGCGCGAGCTTCTGCGAATCGCCTTTGGCGGCTTCCAGCAGCGTGATCTCCCGGTCGATGGCTTCCAGCAGCGCCTGTTTCGCGGAATCACTGTCCGGTAGTTGTTCCACCGATTCGCGCATGTGGTTGAGGCTTGTGATGTACGTGTCGTACAGCGATTCGCCGCTGGAGATTTGTTCGCTCAACGTTGCCAACTGGCTGGCTGCGGTGTCTGAGCCCTTGCCGATCGCGTCGAACGCCTTGTTCACCTTGGCAGCTACTTGGTCGAACGCGCCTGACACCTGGTCGAGCGCGGTGTTCACCGAGGAGGTGACGTTCGCACCTGCAGAAGTGAGTGACGTGGCACCTGATTTGCCTTGCTTCAACGCGTTCTGGGCCTGTTTGCCCGCCTTGGTCGCCGAGGCGAGCAGTTTGCCCGTGGAATCCACGATGTCGTTCGCCGAGCCGAGCAGCTGCGAATACGACGTCACCTGCTGCGATGCGCCGCTCAGCGTATCCGCCGTGGTGGTGAGATTGCCGTTGAGGTTGCGCATGTATTCGGCCATTTGCGGGCTTTGCGAATAGTGTAGGATGCTTGAGGCCAGGTCGAGTCCGACTTGCGCAATCGTTTTGGCGAAGGTTTTGTCGATCGTGTTGACCACGGTTGTCGCGCCCTGATCGGTGATATGCGGGGCGATCGGGTTGATTTTCTCGTTTAGATAGTACTTGAGCTGCGCGTGTTTGATGTCGGGGGAGAACAGCGTCATCATGTCGGCGCTGAAACCTTTCGGAATTACGATCGCCGCATAGTATTCGCCGGATTTCACCCCGTCGATTGCCTTGTCGCTTTTCACGAACTGCCAGTCCAGCTGGTCGTTGGCGTGCAGTGTGCTGATGATGGTTTCGCCCACGTTGACGCGCACCGGTATGAGATCCGACTTGTAACCCTTGTCGTTATTGGCCACGGCGACCTTCAATGCCTTGGTGTTGCCGTAGGGGTCCCAGCTGGCCGCGATGTTGAACCAGGCGTACAGCGCCGGCACCACCACCAGGCCCATCGAGACGATCACGGCGATCACGTTGCGGGTGGCATGGCACATGTCCCGCTTGAAGATGCCCCAGATCATTTTCACTGTTCGTTCCCCTCCTCACGCAGACTCCTGCCAGCATTTCCGTCCGTGTTTCCAGCCGCATACTCAGCCGCATGTTCAGGCGCATGTCCGGCCGAACCACCATGCGCAGCCTCATACAGCCTCGTACGTACGGCATGCATCGGCTTGTAATGCATGCCCGGCCGGAACAGCAGGTTCTCGTGCAGGATCGCGCTGCGGAACTCTTCCGCACTCATCGCTTCCTCGCCCAGATAATTCGCATACCGTTCGCGCAGATACTCCACCACGATGAGATACGTGTCGATGGCGATGATCGAAATGATCCAACCGAGCAGCATGGCGAGCTTCATGCGCGTGATGAATAGCAATAGCAGGAACACGAACGGCAGTACCGCCAGCGCGAGGAATCCCCAACGCACCAGGCGCGGGTACAGGCGGAAGAAATGAATCGCCCGTCTGCGGGCGAGTTCGGGGAACTCCTCGGCGATCTGCTGCGCGGTCTCGGTGAGCCGCAACGGTTCCACCGTGCCTTCGTTATGTTCGGTGATCATCAGATCAGTGTCCGCCAGACGGTTGTCGAACAGGCGGTTGAGGTTCAACGCCAGCTTGCGGACCACCAAGCCGATGAACAGCGCCACAGGCAGATACCAGAACAGCGAGAGCATGTCGATCCAATAATGGTTGGCATACATGCCGCCGATCGGCCCGCGCATCGCGTTGATGCCGTAGGTGAACGGTAGGAACGGTTTCAGACGGCGGAAGAATTCCGGCATCATCTCGATGGGGTAGAGGCCTGCCGCGCCCGGAATCTGGATGATCACCAGAATCACGGCGACGGCCTTGCCGATATGCCGGAACGCCACGGCGAGCGCGTAAATGATGTTCACGTAGACGAACGAGGCGAAAATGCCGGCGAGGATGAACAGGAACGGATGCTCGCATTGGATGCCCAGCGCGAGATCGCCGATCGTGGCGATGATCGCCTGCAGGAATCCGACCGTGACGAACAGCAGCCAACGGCCCATATAGCCTTGGCGTGGCGTGTACATGCGGATCTTCTCATCGCGGTCCACTTCAAGCTTGTAGATCGCGACGAGCACGAATCCACCGACCCACAGCGCAAGATTCGTGTAGAACGGCGTGACCGCGGAACCATAGTTTTTGACCGGGTAGAGGACCTGTTCGTCCAAATGCACCGGCTCGCCCACGAACGAGCCGACCTCGCTCGCGTCAAGTCCGAGCGCTTGGGAAAGCTGCTGGAACATCGCCGAACTGCTCAACGCGGCCACATCGGTGCGCGTGGTGTTGAGCTGTTTGGCGAGATTGGCGAGCTGTGTCTGCGTGCCAGTAATGGTGGTGTTCGTTTGGGTCACGGTGCGCGACAACTGGTCGAGCAGCCCGTTGCCCTGTTCCAGCGTGCTTTGCAGCGTGGTAAGCGTGCCGGACAGCGACCCATTGGCCAGGCTGAGTGTATCGAGCCCGGTGTTGAGATTCGGCATGACCGTGCCGGTGATGGTCGTGCGTGCGCTCGCCATCGACGCCGTGCCGTTCTTCGCCAGCGTGGTGACATCGTCGTTGAACCCGTTCGCGGTGTTCTTCCCCGCGTTGATCGCAGCCGTGGTGTCCTGATCGAAGGCGTCGATGCGCTGCTGCTGGAACGTCAGCTGTTTGCGGGCTTCGGCGAGCTGCGCGGAAAGATCCTTATACGTTTGGCTGTTCGGATCCAGCTGGCTGGCCTGCAACGCCTTCTCCACGCCGTCGAGCACATTGCCGGTGGTGGCGTTGACGTGATGCATGGTGCTGGACACTTGGTCGAGCGCGTCCTGCGTGGTGTTCAGTCCGCTGAGCACGGTGCCGGTGGCATTGCTCACGTTGACCTGCAGGCCGGACAGTTGCGTGCTGCCGTTGTCGAGCGCTCCGACCAGTGTGTTCGAGAATCGTTCGGTTTGTGTGCGCGTCTCGCTCAGCAAGTCGGACGCCTTGCCGACGGTGTCAAGCGAGTTGGTGATTTCCGAGGCGAGCGCGATGTTGGACTGTTTGGCCGAATCGATGGTGGTGAGGGCCTTGTCGAGCGTGGAGCGGGTGTCGCGCAGCTGCTGTTGGACGGTTTCGAGCTGGTTGATGGTGTCGGTCAGATCGTTGACGACGTCGCTTTGCGCGCTTTTCACGCTGCCGGTGGTTTCTCCCGCTGCCTCCTTCACTTCCTTTGCCACGGCGTCGGCCACGCTGGAAACGAAAGTGGTGTTGATCTGCTCGTCGATCGTGGTCGCGCCCGTATCGGTGATTTTCGGCGCGATCGCGTTCAGCTTTTCGTTGATGTAGTACGTGATCGACGGTCGGTCGCCTTTACCGGTGACGGTGCCGATTAGTCTGGAGCTGAAGTCTTCCGGCAGTACGATCGCCGCATAGTATTTGCCGGATTCCACGCCTTCGATGGCTTGCTGCTTGGGAACGAAACGCCAGCCGAGCTGATGGTTCTTCTTAAGCTGGTTGACGGTCTGCTGGCCAGCGTCGAGATGGCCGACCAGCGTGGAGGTTGTGCCCTTGTCCTCGTTCGCCACAGCGACTTGGATGTTGCCCGTGTTCGCGTACGGGTCCCAGTTGGCGAGGATATTGCACCATGCGTACAGTGATGGGATGATGGCCACACCCAGCGTGACGACGAGCGCCACGGGGTTCTTCAGAATGCGTTTCACGTCTCGAAGGAAGATGGCGAAAACCTGGTGCATCAAGCCTCCTCGCGGGTATTGGTCGCAACATCTACGTGCGGCGGCATGCCCGTGCGGGAACACCCGGTTGGGCTCTTCGTCGCGCGATCCGGTGGACATTCTATGACTTCCGATGGAACGATCGCAATGGTTTCGCCATGTTTATTGGTCGGTCCCGCAAGTGTCGGGATATGAGACGAAAACGCTCGGCATATGGCTCTAGTGGGGCGGGCGACCTGGATATGGAGCGGACGGTCGGGAAAACGGAAAGGAAAGATGGCGAATGTTGTCACATGACAAGTGGGATAGGGTTGGGCGATAATGGAGGCATGACTATTGCAACGCCGGAACGTTATGCGCAAATGCTGGACGCCGCACGCCGCGGCGGTTACGCCTATCCCGCGATCAATGTGACCAGCACGCAGACCCTGAACGCCGCACTCCAGGGTTTCGCCGAGGCGGAATCCGATGGCATCATCCAAGTCTCCGTAGGTGGCGCCGCCTACTTCTCCGGGCAACGCGTCAACGACCGCGTTACCGGCTCGCTTGCCTTCGCAGCCTTCGCGCACGAAGTCGCGGCGAAATACCCCAACATCACCATCGCCCTGCACACCGACCACTGCGCCAAACAGTATTTGGACGAATGGGTGCGCCTCTTGCTCGACCATGAAGTCGAACAGGTGAAGCACGGTCAGGAACCGACCTTCCAGTCACACATGTGGGACGGTTCCACAGTGCCGCTGGATGAAAACCTCGACATCGCAGAAGAACTGCTCGACAAATCCCAAGCCGCGCACACCGTGCTGGAAATCGAAATCGGCGCGGTCGGTGGCGAAGAAGACGGGCACAGCGCCGAAATCAATGACAAACTGTATTCCACGCCCGCGCAAGGCATCACCGTCGCGCAACGACTCGGCCTCGGCGAGCGCGGACGCTACATGGCCGCCTTCACCTTCGGCAACGTGCACGGCGCATACAAACCGGGCGTGGTGAAACTGCGCCCCGAACTGCTCGACGAAATCCAGACCACGGTCGCGCTCGCGATCAGGGCCGGCGAAATGCCCGACCCCGCGCACTCGCTGGATGTCGCTCCCGGTAAGCCGTTCGCCCTGGTGTTCCACGGCGGTTCCGGCTCCGCGCCGGAGGAGATCGCGCAGGCCGTGAGCTACGGCGTGGTGAAGATGAACATCGACACCGATACGCAGTACGCATTCAGCCGTGCGGTGGCCGGTCACATGTTCTCCAACTATGATTCGGTGCTCAAAATCGACGGTGAGGTGGGCAACAAGAAGCTGTACGATCCGCGATCCTGGGGTCGTGAAGCTGAATCCGCGATGGCCGCGCGTGTGGTCGAAGCATGCAAGCAGCTCGGCAGTGCCGGGCGCGCGCTGAACTAGCCAACGGTCTTTCGAACTGTTTTCGGGCGTTTTCTGGTCTGTTTTTCGGACCGGTTGCAATCCGATTACGGTCGGTCCAGAGCCGTGAGCATCCCTCAGACCCGGTAGAGGGTGAAGAGTAACCTTTGTAAGGCTTTAGGCGCAAGGCTTAAGGCAGAATCGCGTACGCACGGAGGTGCAACAACATGCCTGGAATTGTTTTGATCGGTGCCCAGTGGGGAGACGAGGGCAAAGGCAAGGCAACGGATCTGATCGGCACGAAGGTCGACTACGTCGCCCGTTTCAACGGCGGCAATAACGCTGGCCATACTGTGGTGGTCGGCGACGAATCGTATGCGCTGCATCTGCTGCCGTCCGGCATCATCAGCCCCAACACCACCCCTGTCATCGGCAACGGCGTCGTCGTCGATCCGGAAGTGCTGTTCCAGGAGATCGACGGCCTTGAAAGCCGTGGCGTGGACTGCTCCCGACTGCTGGTGAGCGAAAGCGCGCACATCATCGCCCCGTATCACCGCGTGCTCGACAAGGTGACCGAACGCTTCCTCGGCAAGCACAAGATCGGCACCACCGGCCGTGGCATCGGCCCGGCATACGCCGACAAGATCAACCGCGTGGGCATCCGCGTGCACGACCTGTTCAACGCGGAGCACCTGCATGACAAGGTCGAGGCCAGCCTGCATCAGAAGAACCAGATGCTCGTCAAGCTGTACAACCGTCGCCCGATCGACGTGGACGAGACCACCGACGAGCTGCTCAAGCTCGGCGAACGCCTGAAGCCGTACGTGGCCAACACCTCCCTGGTGCTCAACAAGGCGCTCGACGAGGGCAAGACCGTGCTGTTCGAAGGCGGCCAGGCCACCATGCTCGACGTGGACCACGGCACCTACCCGTTCGTGACTTCCTCCAACCCGACCGCCGGCGGCGCCTGCACCGGCACCGGCGTTGGCCCGACCAAGATCACCCGCGTGATCGGCGTCTCCAAGGCGTATGTGACCCGCGTGGGCGAAGGCCCGTTCCCGACCGAACTGTTCGGCGAGGAAGGCGAATGGCTGCGCGCCCAAGGCCACGAGTACGGCGTGACCACCGGTCGCCCGCGTCGCTGCGGTTGGTTCGACGCGGTCGTCAACCGTTACGCGGCCCAGGTCAACGGCCTGACCGACATCGTGCTCACCAAGCTCGACGTGCTCACCGGCCTCAAGGAAATCCCGCTGTGCGTGGCGTACGACGTCAACGGCGAGCGTCGCGACGATATGCCGACCGACCAGGCCGAGTTCGCCGCCGCGAAGCCGATTTACGAGTCCATGCCGGGTTGGGACGAGGACATTTCCCAGGTCCATGACTTCAACGATCTGCCGAAGACCTGCCAGGATTACGTCAAGCGTCTTGAGGAACTGTCCGGCTGCCGCATTTCCGTGATCGGCACCGGCCCGCAGCGCGACCACATCATCCAGATCAACTCGCTGATCGACTGAAGCTGATTCGGCTGATTCGTCGATATGAACGTCGGCAACGAACGTCAATGACAAGTGCCGGTGGGCCTGTGCCTGCCGGCACTTTGCGTATGGTGCGTGCGATGGCGTTCGCGTATGACGCACACCGCATACACACCGACGGGGTGCGCGGCGGAGGAACGGAAAAGGGGAGTGCGATGACTGCAATGCCGCCTAACGACAGGTTCGACAGGTTTGACAGGTTCAGCAAACTGGTCCCGCGATTCGACCACCTGAAATGGAAGATGGCCGCTGCCGGCATTCTCGTCGGCCTGATTTCCGGCTTCCTCGTCGTCCTCTACCGTCTCGGCATCGAATACGGCACCGACACCGCGCGCTGGATCTACGCGCGCATCCGCGAAACCCCGTGGCTGGTCGCACCGTGGGCGGTCGCCGCAATCGCAGCCGCGCTCGCCATCGCATGGATGGTCAAAAAAGAGCCGATGGCCGGCGGCAGCGGCATTCCGCAAACCAACGGCGTGGTGATCTGCGGCCTGAAAATGCGATGGCAGACGATTCTGCCGGTTCGCTTCATCGGAGGCCTGCTCGGATCGCTCTTCGGCCTCTCGCTCGGCCGCGAAGGACCGTCCATCCAAATCGGCGCATCGGGCGCGCAGTTCCTATCGCACCGGCTGCGCGGCAAGAAACGTGAGGACATGCAGGAGCATTATCTGGTCACCGCCGGTGCCGCGGCCGGCCTGTCCGCCGCGTTCAGCGCACCGCTGTCCGGCATGATGTTCGCTTTGGAAGGGGTGCATCGCAGTTTTTCGCCCGCGATTCTGATGGGCGCCACCGCCGCGTCCCTGACCGCCGATTTCGTATCGAAATACTGTTTCGGCCTGCGTCCGGTGCTTGACTTCGGCACCATCGGCCAACTGCCGCTCGGCGAATACGGGTGGCTGATTCCGCTGGGATTGGTGGCCGGTTTGGTTGGTTCGCTGATGAACCGTTCGCTGCTCGGCTTCCAAACGCTGTACGGCAAGCTTCCCGCATGGAGCCGCCCTTTGATCGCGATCGCACTCGCGCTGCCAATCGGCATTTGGCTGCCTGACGTGCTCGGCGGCGGCTCGAACCTGATCGCCATGGCCGAGCATGCGCGCGCCGGCTTGGGCATGCTGTGCGTGCTGTTCGTGGCGAAAGTGCTGTTCACCTCCACCAGCTTCGGTTCAGGCGCTCCCGGCGGCATTTTCATGCCGATTCTCGCGGTTGGCTCACTCGCCGGCGGTATCTGCGGCGAGACGTTGCGCCAGTTCGGCAACCTGCCGTCCGATTCCGTGGCGATTTTCGCGGTATGCGTGATGACGGGCACGCTGGCCGCGTCCGTGAAAACACCGATCACGTCGATTCTGCTGGCCGTGGAAATGTCCGGCACGTTGACGCACATGCTGCCGGTCGCCGCCGTCGCGTTCATCGCGCTGCTCGTCTCCGACCTGCTGCGTACGAAACCGATCTACGGCGAGCTGCTGGAACGGTACATGCGCGCGCAAGGAGGCGCGACGGCAATCGCCAATCGCATCGACAACGGCATCATGGAACTGCCTGTGGAAATGGGCGCGACCGCGGACGGCAAGCTGATGCGTGACGTGCGCTGGCCGTACGGCTGTCTGGTGATCGGCCTGCGTCGCGGCGAACGGCAGATCGTGCCGCATGGCGATACGCGGCTGCGCGCCGGCGACTATCTGGTCGTGCTGTTCAGCGGCGAGGACGAAAGCGACGCACGGCATGCGATGCGGCGGCTGTGCGACGTGTCCGTCTGACGCGGCCGCACCGTCTTCCATAACCATTCGTAGACGTCTAGGGCCACCCGAAGTTACCCACAGTTATCCACCGAATCGGACATGTTCGATGTTTGGTTGCAACGCACGTGTAGACTCGTACAAGGTTAGGAAGACGGCACCTGCGGCCAGCTCGTTGCCGTATGGCTGGGGCGGAACGACGCTGTCCGCGGAAAGCCAAGTACAAGGGGAACGTGATGGAATCGCAAGAACAACGGGCGGCAGACTCGCCAAACGCGGGTGATGAGCCGAATCCCGCCACACAGTCGATCGACGTCGCCGAAGTGGCGCGCGCGGATGTGCGCCCGTCCGGTGCCGCCGCATCCAAGCATCCGCCGCAGATTCCGCTCGCGCCGATGAAACGCATGCAGGCGCGATTCAACCCTCTTGCCGATGGTCTGATGTATCTCGTGGTGTTCGTCGGCGGCTTCGTCGGCGTCGGGTTCCGTCGCGCCACGGACCTGCTGCTGCCGTCGGTGAACGGTTCGCCGTTCGTGGTGGGCACGTTCGTGTCGAATATGCTCGCCTGCTTCCTGTTTGCGATGCTGACCGAATACATGGCGACCGCGTCGTGGCTGCGCCGCAGGGTGCGGCAGGTCGTCAGCCGTGGCGTCGGGCTTGGTTTGCTTGGCGGACTGTCGACGATGTCCGGCGTGATGTTGGAAACCATGGAAGGCATGCGCGAGCAGCGTTTCGGCAGCGCGCTCGGCTATCTTGCGGGAAGTTTCGCCGGCGGTCTGATCGCGGCCGCGGTTGGCGTGGCGCTGATGCAGGCGTTGCTGGCGCGCGGCACACGCAAGCGGGTCCGTAACGCGATCGCCGATGCTTCCACGGCTTCCGTATCCTCAATGTCCGATTCGGGTGAATCGGACGCGTACGACACTGTGCAGAACGTCCAGATGACCGACACTGCAGTATCGGCTACGCAGAGTGTTACGCAGACGGTCCCCATGGCCGATTCGGGCGAATCGGACGTGCCGGACGCGCAAAACGTGCAGAACAACGTGCCGGGCGTGCAGGGCGCGCGCCACGTGAAGGTGGCGGATGCGGCGCATTCGGCCGCGCAGGCCGCGTTGGAGGCCGCGCAGGCGGCACAGCAGGCGGCCCAGGTCGCCCAGCAGGTCGCGCAGACCGGGCAGGTGCCGAAAATCGAATCGCAGCCGCAGCCATCGCAACCCGTCGCACCTCTGCCCAGCTTCGAACCCAAGCCGGTCACCGCGGAAATCCCGCTCGTCGCCGACCCGACCACAGGAGAGGTGCGCTGATGACCTGGATGATCTGCCTGTTCGGCGGCATCGGCGCCATGGCCCGTTATGTGCTTGACGTGTCGATCCAACGCAGCTGGAACCGTGACGGCAACCATAGCTTCCCCCTGGCCACGCTCGTCATCAACGGCGTCGCCTCCCTGTGCGCCGGCATCGCCATGATGTCGTACTATGCGCAGTCGGTTGATATGGGCACGGTAATGACGTTCGTTGTGGGGTTCCTCGGCGGATTCTCAACATTCTCGTCGGCGATCAACGAGGTGCTGTCGCTGATTCGCAAACGCCGTTTCGCCATGGCCCTGGGCTATGGCGTTGCCACGGTCGCGGTGCCGCTCGCCTGCGTGGCGCTCGGATTCGGCATCGCCATGCTGGGCGGCCACGCATAGCTGTCACCGGCTCAGCCTCGCGTAATTTTCACGTTACACGGGCGGTCATCGGGTAACGTTCAGGAAATCTGAGCGCAACCGCGCGAGCTGTTTCCTCTCCTACGTTGTGAAAACAACAAGAGAGGAAAAACCTATGACAGCCGTAACGTATCTCACACGGCATCGTCGACCGGGAATCGTCATACTCTGTTCGATTGTCGCCGTTCTCTCGATGCTTTTCGTACTCCCTCCCGCCATCGCGTCCGCAGCCGATTCCGGCGCGCAGGCCGTCGATGAATGCAATCCGACCGCCAGCAACGGCTGCGTCAACGGCATCCTGCAGGACGCCGACAAGAAGCCGATCGCCGACGTCACCATCACGCTGTCCGGCAAGGCAACGGCGGAAACCAAAACCGCTGCCGACGGCAAGTGGGCCTTCTCCGTTGCCGATGACGGCGATTACACCGTCACCATCGACGCATCCGTTGCGAAAGAGCACGGCCTGAAGGCAAGCAGCGCAACGGTGACGATCAGGAAAGCCAGCTTCGACAAGCAGCGCGGAGTCGTCCGTTTCGACCAAGCTGGCGATTCCGCCGGCAGCGGCACGTCCGGCACATCCGGATCGTCCGGCTCGGCAAACGGCACGAAAGGCGCGACCGGCACATCCGGATCGACGGCGGCCACGCAATCGCCAGTCAAAAAAGACGGCTCCAATGTCGGCAAACGCATCTGGCAGCAACTGTATTCCGGCATTATCTTCGGCCTGATGCTGGGCCTCATGTCCGTCGGCATGAACCTCGTCTACGGCACCACCGGCCTGCAGTCGTTCTCACACGGCGAACAGGTGACGCTCGGCGGCCTCATGGCATACGTCGGCACGCAGATGCTACACATGCCGCTCATCGCCTCCGCCATCTTCGCCATCGTCATCGGCGCGCTGACCGGCTTCATCCAAAACGAAATCGTCTGGGGGCCGCTACGCAGACGCCACGTCGGCACCATGCAGCAGATGATCGTCACCATCGGCCTGTCCATGGCGTTGCAGTACACGTTCCAGTTCTTCTTCGGTGGCGACATCAAAGGCATCGTCAAATCGGTGCCGGACAGTTTCCAGCTCGGACCGATCACCACCGACATGCCGACGCTGGTCTCCGCGCTGATTGCCATCTGCGTGATCGTCGGCGTCACCCTGTTCCTCTACAAGACGCGACTCGGCCGCGCCACACGAGCCGTGTCCGACAACGCGGCGCTCGCCGCGGCATCCGGTATCAACGTGGATCAGGTGGTCCGCGTGGTCTGGATCCTCTCGTGCGCGATGGCAGCCCTGTCCGGCGTGCTGCTCGGCGTCTACCTGAACGGCATCTCCTGGAACACCGGCGCGACCCTGATCCTGCTGATGTTCGCCGCGGTGACGCTCGGCGGCCTCGGCACCGCCAACGGCGCGTTGATCGGCTCGCTGGTCATCGGCATCGTGGCGGACATGAGCTCGCTCGTCATCCCCAACGATATGCGTTACGCCAGCGCGCTGGCAATCCTCATCATCGTTCTGCTGGTGCGCCCGCAGGGCATCTTCGGCAAGCAGCAAAGGGTGGGCTGATCCATGGACATCATGACAATCATCTCCAACGCGGCGGGCGAGCTGATCGCCCCGACCACGGCGGCATACGTACTCGCCGCCATCGGTTTGAACATTCACTTCGGCATGACGGGCCTTATGAACATGGGCCAGGCCGGTTTCATGCTCCTCGGCGCGTACGGATTCGCCATCACGCAGTCGATGGGCTGCAACCTGTTCGCCTCCGTATGCGCGGCGCTCGCGCTCGCGGTCATCTACGCGCTGCTGCTGGGCATTCCGACGCTGAAACTCGGACCCGACTATCTGGCCATGGTCACATTGGCCGCCGCGGAAATCATCCGCATCATCGGCAGATCGACGGCCATGACGAACTTCACCGGCGGTTCCGCAGGCATCTCGCCGCAGGACTTCACCGAGAAATTCGAATCGCTTTCGCCGCTGCCGGACGGTTCGACCACGTTCCTGCTGTGGACGTACAGCAACAACATCGCCAACTCCTGGTGGCTGCGCATCGTGGCATGGGTTTTGGTGGTGATCGCGGCGCTGCTGTGCTGGCGCTGGTTCCACTCGCCGTGGGGCCGCATGCTCAAGGGCATCCGCGAGGACGAGAACGCGATCCGTTCTCTCGGCAAGCCGGTGACGCGATACAAGATGGAATCGCTGATTCTGGGCGGCCTGTTTGGCGCGATCGCCGGCATCATCTTCGTCCTGCCGCGTTCCGTACAGCCCGATTCGCTCGGCCGCACCGTCACCTTCTACGTGTGGACGATTCTGCTGCTGGGCGGCGCGGCCACGATTCTCGGCCCGGTGCTTGGCTCCTGCGTGCTGTGGGTGCTGCTCACCTTCGTCAAGGAGGTCATGCGCAACACCGTTCCCGAAACCCTCATCTCTTCCAACCAGATCGAAGCCCTCGGCTGGGTGATCGTCGGCGTGGCGCTGATGTGCCTGGTGATCTTCAGACCACAAGGCCTGTTGGGCGACCGAAAGGAGTTGGCTTTCCATGCCTGAACCAACGAATTCTCCGACCACTGGCGTGCAGCCGGCCACGCAACCCGCAACCGGCGTGCAACCCGTATCCGGTGTGCAGCCCGGCGTACCATTCCAGGACCTCACCAAGTGGGCCACCAAAGCTCCGGAAGGCGAGACCCTCATCTCCACCGCCTATCGCGACAAAGTCACCGACGATCTGAAATTCGTCGAAAACAAGCCGGGTGTGCACAAGCCCGACCCGATCCTCGTGGCCGACAACGTGACCCGCAAATTCGGCGGCATGACCGCCGTGGACGTGAGCCACTTCGAAATCGAACGGCACGGCATCACCGCGCTGATCGGACCGAACGGCGCCGGCAAAACCACGTTCTTCAACCTGATGACCGGCTTCGATACGCCGAACACCGGCACCTGGCAGTTCGACGGCAAGGACATGGCCCACGTGCAGCCCGAAAAAGTGGCGCGCATGGGCATGGTCCGCACCTTCCAGCTGACCAAGGTGATGAGCCGTCTGACCGTGCTCGACAACATGCTCCTCGGTGCCCCCGTGCAGCCGGGCGAAGGCATGTTCCGCGCGCTGTTCCCCGGCATGTGGAGGAAGCAGGAGCAGGCGAACATCGAAAAAGCCGAGGCGCTGCTGGAACGCTTCCTGCTGATCAAAAAGAAGGACGATTACGCCGGCGCGCTTTCCGGCGGCCAACGCAAGCTGCTGGAAATGGCACGAGCGCTGATGTCCGACCCGAAACTGGTCATGCTGGACGAGCCGATGGCCGGCGTGAACCCCGCGCTGAAACAGTCGCTGCTCGACCACATCATGGCGTTGCGCGAGGAAGGCACCACAGTGCTGTTCGTCGAACACGACATCAACATGGTGAGACACATCGCCGACTGGGTCACCGTGATGGCGGAAGGCAAGATCGTGGCCGAAGGCCAACCGAAGAGCGTGATGAACGATCCGGCCGTGATCGACGCATACCTGGGCGCCCACGCGAACGTGGACCTGGGCGACGATTCCGTGCTGGAAGACCTGAAGGAGGCCTGAAATGAGCGACATCGCAAGCGTGGCCGACGAGCCGCTGACCCGCGCGCAGATCCACATGGGCGAGCCCGAAGGCGAACCGTTGCTCGACGCGGTCGATTTGGTGGCCGGATACATTCCCGGCGTGAACATCCTGAACGGCGCATCCCTGACCCTGCATGAAGGCGAGATCGTCGGCATCATCGGCCCGAACGGCGCAGGCAAATCCACCCTGCTCAAATCATTGTTCGGCCTGGTGCACATCCACTCCGGCAAGCTGCTGCTGAAAGGCGAGGACATCACCAACCTGCGCGCCGACAAACTCGTCTCCCGTGGCGTCAGCTTCGTGCCGCAGACCGAAAACGTCTTCCCCAGCCTGACCATCGCGGAAAACCTGCACATGGGCGCGTTCCAAGCACCGAAACTGTTCAACGAACGCTTCGACTACGTGTGCTCCATCTTCCCCAAACTCGGCCAGCGCAAGAACCAGCTCGCCGGCCAGCTTTCCGGCGGCGAACGTCAGATGGTGGCCATGGCCCGAGCCCTCATGATGAAACCATCCGTCCTCCTGCTCGACGAGCCCTCCGCAGGCCTGTCCCCAATGCTCCAGGACGAGACCTTCATCCGCGTGCGCCAAGTCAACAAAGCCGGCGTATCCGTGGTCATCGTCGAACAGAACGCCCGCCGCTGCCTGCAGATCTGCGACCGCGGCTACGTCCTCGACCAAGGCCGCAACGCCTACTCCGGCAAGGGCCGCGACCTGATGAACGATCCGAAAGTCGTCTCCCTCTACCTGGGCAACCTGGAAGAAGAGGTTCAAGAGGAAGGAAGGTAGGACCCAGGAAATCGCGGAACGGAGCGTATACCGCCTTTCCTTGCCGCTCGACGTACGTTCGTACGCCTTCGGGCTCGGACGGCGGTCTCCGCACGCGTTCCGCGATTTCCCCCTATGATTCAAAATTCTCAATTCCGATTACCGCTGTTGGGACACTGCCCGACAGTGGCTTCGGCATGCCTGAAAACAAGCTCAAAACCTTGTGTTTCCAACAGTTTTCGGGCTTCACCTTCGGTTAACTTCACGCATACACATTCGGTTTCCTCGGCACTTATAGTGCGATTCAAGATGGTCGAGCAACACATCTCGATAATCGTCACCAAGGGTTCGGCAATCAGCGGAGCCAAGAGAGGAAACGGTGATTCAAATGAAGAAGATCAACATGAAGGGCATGAGGAAACTGTCCATCACAGCCACCGCCATGGTGGCCGCCGCAGTCATGGCGCTCGCCGGCTGCGGTTCGTCCGGCACGGCCGATTCGGCTGCGTCCGGCTCGTCCGGCAGCGCGAAATCCGATACGTTCATGGCGGCCGGCCTGTTCCCGCTGACCGGTTCCATGGCGTACCTCGGCCCCGCCAACATCGCCACCATGAAGCTCGCGCAGAAAGACATCAACGCGGCTGGCGGCGTGCTCGGCAAAGACATCGAAATCACGTCCGCCGACACGTCCGACGCGGACCATGCCGACCAGAACACGTCTTCCGCGCAGTCGGTGCTTGCCAAGAACCCGTTCGTCGTGGTCGGTCCGCCGTCCAGCTCCGTGGTCAAGAACACCTACAAGCAGGTCACGTCCGCCAAAGTGCCGATGATTTCTTCGGGCGCCACGTCCACGGCCTTCTCCGGCCTTAGCGACTACTTCTTCCGCACCATTCCGCCGGACACGGTGCAGGGTGCGGTCCTGGGCCAGATCATCGCACAGGATGGCGTGAAGAACCTCGCCATCGCGGTCTTCAACGACGAATACGGCACGTCCCTGCGTGACGTGGTCGTCAAAACCGTCGAAGACGCGGGCGTGAACGTCGTCTACGGCGAAAAGGACACGTTCGATCCGACCGAAACGAACTTCTCATCGATGGTCACGGCCATCAAGGCCACCAACCCCGACGCGACGCTCGTCATCGCCTTCGACCAGACCGTGCCGCTCGTCAAGGAGCTCGCCGCCCAAGGCCTCGACACCCACAAGCTGTACATGACCGACGGCAACACCGTCGACCATTCCGCCGACTTCGACGCGGGCCTGCTCAAGGGCTCCACCGGCACCATTCCAGGTGCCCACCCGACCGAGGAATTCCAGAAGAACGTCAAGTCCTTCAACGCCAAGGTCACCGATTTCACGTACACCGCCGAAACGTATGACGCGATCGTGCTGGCCGCGCTCGCCGCGCAGAAGGGCGGCGCCACGGACGGTACGACCGTGCAGAAGAACCTTATGGCCGTCTCCGGCTCCACCAAGGGCAAGGAATGCGATTCCTACAAGGCTTGCCTCGCCCTGCTGAAGGACGGCAAGGAGATTCAGTACAAGGGCCAGACCTCCATCGGCGCGTTCAACGACGCGCATGATCCGAGCTCGGCTTCCATCGGCGTCTATAAGTACGACGCCGACAACAAGCCGGTCTTCGACCACTCCCAGGAAGGTTCCGTACCGAAGGCATGACGGTCGGTTCGTCCGTGGTGCGGACTGACGTGATGGCCGGACGTGACGGCTGACGGCCAGGCCACGCAACGCAAGGGGCGGTGCGACGCAAGCGAGATGATCGCAAGTGTCGCACCGCCCCTTTTGCGGGCGGAACGCGTGTGGAGTACATGCGGAGCGTGCGTGGAAGATGCGTGGAACGCGTCGTGAAACATACGTCGTTCACGGGTGAAAAAGTGGATTTTTCGGGGGAATTGAAGAGGGGGAGGGCGTCTTTCGTCAATTGATAGTTCATATTGTGCGGACGATTGCAAAGAAACGTTACAGATGCATGTAAAATAACACATAATATCGCGATTTGTAAGGAAACATCCCGACGATGCGGGGGAGAGGTGTTGGGCAATGGTCGGCATGCGTGACGTGGCGAAAGAGGCCGGGGTCTCGCTGAGCACGGTTTCGCTAGTGGTCAACAAGACGGGCTACGTGTCCGACGACATGCGCGCGCGCGTCAAAGCCGCCATGAAAGAGCTCAATTACGTGCCCAACGAGCTGGCACGCAACCTGTACAAGAACCGCACGAACCTGGTCGGCGTGATCGTGCCGACCATCCGCCACCCCTTCTTTGCCACCCTTACCGCGCATCTGCAACGCGAGCTGGCCGCGCAAGGACTGCGCACCATGCTGTGCTCCACCGCCGACGCGGAAAACGGCGAGGTCGAATACGTGGACATGCTGCGCCGTCACATGATGGACGGCATCATCGTCTGCTCGCACACCACCCATCCGAACGATTACTGGACGTCCATCCACCGCCCCATCGTCGCCTTCGACCGTGTGCTGGGCGGCGGCATCGCGTCGATCGGCTCCGACCATGAGCAGGGCGGCCGGCTCATGGCGCACATGCTGGTCAACACCGGCGCGCACCACGTGGTGATGATCGGCGGCCCGCGCGACCAGTTCTTCGATTTGGCGGCGCGCAATGGAGACAGCCCGGACGATTTCGACCTGCACAAGACAACGTTCCCGGCCGTCCGCTACTACCTTACGTTGGAGCAGGAGCTGAAAGCGGCCGGCGTGCGGTACGAGTACGTCGAAGCCGGCAATGTGGAGGATTTCCAAGGGTATAAGAACGCGGTGAATGCTGTGCTCAACAGTATGCCGGTGGACGGCGTCGATGCCGTGGTCAGCTCCGATATCGGTGCCGCGCTTTGCGTGCGCGAAGCGATGCGGAGGCATATTTCGATTCCGCGCGACCTGCAGATCATCGCCTACGACGGCACGTATCTGACCGACCTGGCCGGTATGAAAATGACCGCGGTGGCGCAGAATTTCGACAAAATCGCGCAGGTCGCGGTCGGCAATATCGTTCGTGCGATCGCCAAGGAAGGGGATGCCAAGGCAGATACGACAAGCGCCACGGGACGCAAGCCGTACGAGCCGGACGTGCTGATTCCCGTGACGCGCAAACTGGGCGATACCACGCGCTAAGCGGGTCGTATCGCCCATCATTGGACGGGCCGTTTTACCTGCTAAGCGGGTCGTTTCGCCTTATTCGTAATCGCCGGTCGGACCGATCTTCAACGCGTCCTCGTGCGTGCGGCCCGAATGGATCGCATCGTTGATCGCCTGGATCTCCGCCGCATCCACGGCAAGTGCGCGCCCGTCGATCGCGCTGATCGGAATCGACCATCCGCCGTGCGTCATGTACAGGCTGTCCGCTTCGCGTAGTTCGGCGATCGGCAGCTTGCGGTATTCCGCCTTTTTGCCCTCTTCGAGCGCCCAGGCGAACATTTCGCGCTGTGATGTGCCATTCAGAATACCGATGCGCGGGTCGGGCGTGACGAACGTATCGCCATAGCGTGCCACAATCGACGAATTCGGGCATTCCATCGTGTAGCCGTCCTCCGTGAACAGAATCGCGTCGCCGACGCCACGGCGGGCGCATTCGCGGTGCACGGCGCAGTTGAATGCGTAGCTCAACGTCTTCGCGCCGTTGAGCAGCCACGGGGCGCGTGCGGTGATGTCCGACGGGTAGCCGCGCGTCATCGAAGCCATGGTGATCGGCTCCAGCGAATGCAGCGTGCCCTTCGCGTCAAGGAAGATGTAGACGGTCGGCGTGCGGTCGGCCGCCTTGCCCACGCCGGTGTCCGGATCGAGACCACGGGAGACGATGATGCGCAGCATCGGACCGGGTTCCGGATCGTCATACTGGTCGATGACCAGCTGGACCGCGCGGGTGAGCGCGGGAATGTTCGGCTCGGGCATGTCCACCAGGCGGGCGGAATTGGCGAGACGCTTCAGATGGTTCTCCAACGAAACCGGGAAACCCTTCCATACCGTGGTCGCTTCGAAAATGCCGTCGCCACGCAGCGCGCACAAATCGAACGCGTTGATGATGGGGCTTTCCGGATCGACGAAACGAACCAGATCCGCGTCGGGCGCCACGCCTGCGCCTCCGAATAGCGTCTTGCCGTTACCGACTGCCAGAACGATCGAACTCATGGGAACCTCTCTTCCGCGCTCCGCGTCTTTTGATTGCCGCTTTATTGCTGTTGCGCTGTTGTGTTGCGTCAGCGTTCGCGTGCGTCTTCGGCGTCCAACCTAACCATGGTTTGTTTCCACTTGGCACCGCCAATTTGCAATGCGGAAACATACGCGTCATGAATCGCGCGGCTCCCGTAACGTTCGGCGACCAAGGTGAGGGAAAGCGACTCTGAACGTCCGTTTCTGCGGAATCTGATTTCGGGGTTCGTCGGCAGTTCGTTCGGAAAAGGCCGGACGGCGGCCGACGGGAAAGGTGAGCGCAATGGTGGATGGGATGTCCGATATGGGAACAACCGAACTTGGCGCGGCGAGCACGCCCGAACAGGCGCGCGCCGCGTTCCGTGACGGCCTGGTCCGCCCGACCTGCGGCATCGCGCAAGGCTACGCGCAGGCGAATCTGATGATTCTGCCCAAGGAGCAGGCATTCGATTTTCTGCTGTTCGCGCAGCGCAATCCCAAACCTTGTCCGCTGCTGGAAGTGATGGAGCCGGGCGTCACCGCACCCGTCACCGCGCCGGGCGCCGACATCCGTACCGACGTGCCGTTGTACCGCGTGTGGAAGCGTGGCGAACTGGTGGCCGAAGTGCCCGATATTCGCGAGTATTGGCGATCCGATTTGGTCACGTTCGTGATCGGCTGCAGTTTCACATTCGAGTTTCCGCTGATGGAGGCGGGCGTGCCGGTGCGGCACATCACGGCAGGCCGCAACGTGCCGATGTACGACACGTCGATCGAGTGCCGTCCGGCCGGCGCGTTCCATTCGACGATGGTCGTGTCGATGCGTGGCATTCCATCTACGCAGGTGGCCGACGCATGCCGGATTTCCGGCTATTACCCGTCCGTGCACGGTGCCCCCGTATGTGTGGGCGAGCCGTCTGCGATCGGCGTCGACGACATCATGCATCCCGACTATGGCGATGCCCCCGTGTTGGAGCCGGGCGATGTGCCGGTGTTCTGGGCGTGCGGCGTGACCCCGCAGGCCGCGGTGATGGCGTCCAAGCCGGAATTCGCGATCACGCACGCGCCGGGGCACATGTTCATCACCAGCAAACGCGATTTGGAATACATGGTGTGAGGGGGAGTGCGATGAGTGCTGTCGTGGCCGGCTCTGTTACCGGAATCGATATGAACAGCGATATGGGCGAAAGCTTCGGATGCTGGAAATTGGGCGACGACGAGGCGCTGCTCGACGTGGTTTCCAGCGCGAACGTGGCGTGCGGCTTCCATGCGGGCGACCCGTCCGTCATGCTGAGAACGTTGTCATACGCGGCGTCGCGGGAGGTAATGGTCGGGGCGCATGTGGCGTACCGCGACCTGGCCGGATTCGGGCGCCGCTATGTGGACGAGTCCCCCGACGAGCTCAAGGCGGACGTGATGTACCAGATCGCCGCGTTGGAAGGCATGGCGCGGTCGGTCGGCGCGCAGGTGCGGTACGTGAAACCTCATGGCGCGCTGTACAACCGGATCGTCCGCGACGAATCGCAGGCCGCCGCCGTGGTCGACGCGATCCGCGCCGTGGACGCATCGCTGGCGATACTGACGCAGCCGGGCGCCGTGGTCGGCCGCCTGGCCGCGCAGGCCGGGCTTCGTGTGTTCCACGAGGCGTTCGCCGACCGCGCGTACAACGCGGACGGCACGCTGGTGTCGCGCCGCTTGCCGGATGCAGTGATCGCCGATCCGGCCGAAGTGGCGGCGCGCGTGCTGCGCATGGTGCGCGAGCATGAGGTGGTGGCGATCGATGGCACCGTGGTGCCGCTCAACGCCGATTCCGTCTGTGTGCATGGCGATTCGCCCTCGGCTGTGGCGATGGCGCGTGCCGTCCGCGCCCGCTTGGAGTCGGAAGGCGTTGCGATACGCGCGTTCGCAGGCGACGCAGCCGCATCGGCCGCGCGGGATTAAGGCGGTGGCGACATGCGATTCCTGACCTGTGGCGCGGACAGCATACTCGTGGAGCTCGCCGATTTGGACGAGACCCTGCGGGTGTTCGCCGCGTTGCAGAGCGCCGTGAAACATGCCATGGAACAAACTGCGGAATCGCCCGAGCGGGCCGCACAGCCGAGCGCGACCTCCGCTTTCGCCGGCGTGAAACAACTCATTCCCGCTGCGCGCACCGTCTACGTCGCCTTCGATCCGCTGCTTTCGTCGCGTGTCGAACTGACCGCCGCGATTCGCGCGCTGAACGTTGCCGCCGACATGGAACGGCATTCCACACCTCATATGTCATGTCGACAGAATCCAGCCCTTTTTCCGCTTTTCTCCGTTCTGCTGTTTTTGCCATGTTTTTTTCGTTACGTTGACAAAATATGCCGCTTTCAAAACGGCTGCTGCCGGGTAGAAAACGATGCCTTTGGCAGTTTTCACCAAGTTCGATGAGAATTTTTTGTATAATTATCTCAAACTGATATGTAATGACTTTTATCAAGAGACAGTCAGGAGTCTGTATTTTTTAAGAGTACAATTCCAAGATAATATCAAATGCTGTAAAATACACATTCATTTCTTTCACTTCTTTTTTGTTGTATTTTTTCACAATCGTATTTCCTATCTTAACAGTCACTTCTTTGTTTTGTCTAAAAAGTTTTTTTACTTTTTCATAGCTTTTATTCTTCCCCGGATCAACATCCGAATCATAAATAGGTGCCGGGTTATATGTATAACCTTTTCCTACAAATCCTCTAAATATTTCTTTTGTCTTTTTTCTCAACTTTATTTTCTGCTTTCCGGAAATAAAATTAAAATTAGAAACACTGTTTTTAAAATTTATTC
>OHAF01001394.1_pt1 | contig 22196 bp, 14 predicted proteins | sample 1577041 | NCBI WGS metagenome assembly OHAF01 (sample SAMEA3541495, study PRJEB24748) | human gut metagenome | biome: human gut; feature: human-associated habitat; material: faeces | place: China | collected 2012
GCCCTCCTGCGTCGGGAGGTTTATTGAAAAACGCTTCCGGCCTGTGCCGGAAGGGCCGGATAACGGTGCATCTTTCGACCTCATTCGCGCTTCCGTGAATTTGACGGTGGCTGCCCTGCTGATTTCTCTGGCCACGTCCCTTCGGCTTCCCCTTTCCACCACGTATGTGACGTTCATGGTGGCGATGGGTTCCTCCCTGGCGGACAAGGCCTGGGGGCGGGACAGCGCCGTGTATCGCATCACCGGAGTGATTACGGTGATTTCAGGGTGGTTCTTTACGGCCTTTGCCGCGTTTTCCATGTGCTTCATTGTGGCGGCCTGCATCCTTTATGGCGGTCTCTTCGGCATCATCGCCATGTGTTCGCTGGCGGCTTTTCTGCTTCTGAAAAGTTCCAGGCTCCATCGTAAAAGAACCCAGGCTGCAGCTCAGGCGCAGGCCGCCAATTACCGGGATCCGGCTGCCGCCGCACGCTACAATGAGGAAATTATTGAACTGATGAAGCGCATGGCGGAAATCTATGAAATGAATCTGGAAGCCCTGAACGTGGAGGACAGGAAGCGTCTGAAAAAACTCCGGAAAGAAGCGCGCGGCATCCGCCGTTCCCTGAGCGATAAAATGGCGATGGAAGTCATGCCCGTCGTCCGTGAACTCCCGGACAAAGAGGCCGACCGAGGCAAGCGCTATGTGCAGATGGTGGAATACGCTACCTCCGTCTTTGAATCCCTCTCCAACATTACTACGGCCAGCCATGCCTATATAGACAACAACCATGAAGGGCTGGATTTGGAAAGGATAGAGCTTCTGCGGGGAATGAACAGCCGTGTTTCTTCCCTCTACCCCCGTTTCCGGGAAATGATGGAAAGCAATGACTATACCGGGCTGGACGAATGCCTGGCAGGCATGGACGCCCTGGATGAGGAATTTGCGGAAGCCGTCAAACAGCAGATTATTCTGCGTCCGGAAGACGCCTCCGATATGCGACGGGCGCTTCTCTATCTCAACCTCCTTAATGAAACCCGGGCGATGATCCGCAAAGTGCTTCTTCTTGCTAAAATCCAGAGGAAATTTGTTCTTGGCTGGTAGCCTCTCCCTGTAATTCACGTCCGTGCCGGAAGCATTCGCCGCCGGCACGGACGTATTGCCCGGACTGTTCCCGTATTGGGAGAGGCTGCCAGGTCTTTTTTATTCACACGGAACAAGGCTTCTTTGCGGATAAACCATGTCTGCTGCCTGTGGGACAATGTCTTGAAAGGCCGTTTCCAGGCGTTGCCATGTATGTTGCCGTCTCAAGAAAACAAAAAACGCAAGCTTTGATAAACAATAACTTGCGGAACAAACTGGTACGGGCGATGGGAATCGAACCCACGTCTCAAGCTTGGGAAGCTCGCGTCCTACCATTGAACGACGCCCGCATGAAATGCGGATGCCTATTTAGCGGCAGAAGGCCCGGATGTCAAGACCACAGAAAAAACGTATCCTCTTTTTTGTTATTTTGACGCAGTAATGAAAAAAAACTTGTCTTATTCCGTGATTTGAACATAATGCGTTCGTTGCGCGGGTATAGCTTAATGGTAAAGCTCCAGCCTTCCAAGCTGATTATACGGGTTCGATTCCCGTTACCCGCTCCATTTTTTTATTAAATTCACCTGCTAAATACTTCCTTTATGAAAGCTAGGTTCGTGACAAAGGCGGCGCTTAGTGCGCTGGCACTTGCGTTTGCGGGTACCCTTCCCGGTGTGGCTCAGCAAACTGCTTCTCCGGCTGTTGATTCGGTTAAAGCCTCCGCTGTTGAAAAGGTTTTTATTGTGAAAATGGCGGATATTGTTCAGGCCGGATTGAAGGCCGGTGCTCTGGATGTGAAAGCAGTGTCCGGAGTTTTGAATGAGGCGGTTAAGGCTGACGTTTCTGACCGTGTGATGGGGGCGATGGTGTCCATGGCTGCGGGGGCTTTCCCTTCCAGCGCTCCTGCCGTTGCTTCCGCCGCTGTTCGGAGTTACGGACCCAATATAAGGGAGGGGCATGTGCGCAATGTGATCGCTTCCGCTGTTTCTTCCCAGTCTAACCCGTATGCGTCCGTGGCTCCCATTTCGGAAGCGGTTGAAAAGGTTCTGGGTAATTCTCCGGTAGCCGCTGCTGTTTCTTCCATTGCTGTGGATGTGGCAGCTCAGACCCCTGACAATCCTCTCTCCGGGGAAACTGTTCAAGGTTCTGGTCTGGCAAGTCCTGACGAAGGTATTTCTGAGGGGAGTTTGGTTCTGCCGGGCGGTCTTCCTGTGGGCGGCACGCCCACCAGCCCCGCTCCCGTGTCCAATCCTGCCGGCAATTAACCTGATTCTTATTTAATAAATAGCATGAAGAGTCTTTTTTATCTCTCCCTGGTGGCCGCCGGCATGTTTGCCGTCCATGCCAACGGGCAGTCTCTGTACACGCTGGCGGGTCCGGTGGGTCTGGAAGAGTCCCTTCCTCTCAAGTGGTTCTTCAACCTGGCGGGAGGGTATGACGACAATGTCAACGCCTCCAATTATAACAAGCAGGAATCCGCGTTCATCAGTACGGACATAGGGTGCTCCCTGGCCAACTACGATGCCGTGACCCAGTATTCTTTCTCCGCCAAGCTGGGGGGTATTTTTTACCTGAAAGACCTTGATGGCGGAACGAATGAAGCCCTTTCCAATTCCACGCTGTCCGCCAAACTTTCCCATAGTTTTGACCAGACGTTGCGTTATAACGGCAGCGTCTCCTTCGCATGGCAGCCGGAACCCAACTATTCCAACGGTATTGCCAATGCCCGCCGGGACGGCGACTACATTTACGTGTATGTTTCCAGTTCCGTGAGCAAGGCGTGGACTTCCCGCTATTCCACGACGCTGGGCGCCAATTTCTCCATGATCGACTATCAGGAGGATTCCGCCAAGACGGATAACCGCGATTATGTTGGCATGAATTTCACCAACCGGTACAAATGGACGGAACGCCTGGCTGTTTCCCTGGGCTGGACGGGATCCTACTGTAATCGCGAATACGGCAATAACGAATTTTCCAACTTCGTCATGGCCGGCGCTGAATATGCGGTGAGCGAAAATACTTCTGCTACGCTGCGCGTAGGTCCTCAGTTCAAGTATGTCGAAAGCTACGGAACAAAAACCTATCCTTCCGCGGAATTCGGCTTAAACCACCGCTTGAGCGACCGGTTCATGCTCGGAACGTTCGTCCGTTATTCCAACGAAGCGGTGAATACCTACATTCCTTACAACGGCGCCAGCTATTACTCCAATGAAACATGGCGTTTCGGGGTACACAGCACGCTGAAGCTGACGCACCGCGTCAGTCTGAATTGCGGAGTAAACCTGGTTGCCAGCGATTATACGCGTCCGAGTTCCATCGGCAACAGCGACACGTCCAACCTGACTTTCAATGCTACCGCCGGTATCAAGCTTCTGCTGACGAATGCCCTGGCCCTTACGGCCCAATATTCTTACACGAACGGTTCCTACAGCGGCTATAGCTACCCGATGCCTTCCTACAACCGCAACGTGTTCTCCTTCGGCGTGAATTACAGCTTCTAAGTCTTGACTGACCATTAATGCCTTTACTCCTCTAATTGCGAATTTTCATTCACAATTAGAGGAGTTTTTATCTTACTGCCTTACTATATTTCATGAATGCCCAGGATCAGCAGAACAGTGATCGCATCGTACGCAATATTGACTATTTGCAGGTTTTAAAAAATCGCTGGAAGGAAGTCTTTCTTGTTTTCCTTCTGGTGCTGGTCATTTCCGTGGTAGTGACTTTCCTGATGCCGCCCTCCTACCGGGCGACCAGCCAGTTTCAGATTAAACTGCCCAAGCCTGTGATGGATATCGGCAGGGGAGGGGACGTGGTTGCCACTTCCAACGTGACGGCCAACTACATTCCCATGCAGTATTCCGTGCTGACTTCCGCCGAAGTGCTTAAAGTGGTATCCAGAAAACTGAACCTTGCCGCGGAATGGGGGATGACGGATGAAATGGCGGCGACTAATCTGGCCGACATGATCAAGGTGGCCCCCGTGCGCGCCACGGACCTTGTGGACGTCATTGTTTCCGGTCCGGACCCCAAACTGGTGCAGAATATCGCCAAGGCGGTGCCTGAGGCGTACAAGCAGGACCGTGAAATGCGCGAAAACCGTCTGGTGGAAACCGCCATCAAGAGCCTGAAGGATGTCCTTCGGGAACAGGAGGATGCCGTCAATGAAAAAATGATGGCTCTCAAAAAGCTGATTGCGGAGAGTTCCTACCTGCCCACGTCCTGGAGGAACGGTGAACACCGCAGCACCCTGACGGCCGGTATGGAAGAAGAGGAATTCCGGAATGCCAAGGCGCAGGCCATGGATTTTGAAAGGAGGGAAAAGGAACTGGCTTCCTATGTGCAGGAATTGCAGCGTCTGCCCGACGACAAGTTGCTGGATTACGTGATCAGTTCCGACCTGCTGAATGCGGAGACTGTGGGTGCGGACGCTCTCCGTAAGACCTATGCTGAATTTTCCGATAAGCTCAAGGAAAAGGAAAATCTGAAATCCCAGAACATCGGCGCCAGGCATCCCAAAATGCTGGCATTGCTGGAAACGGAAAGAATTCTGGGGGATAAGCTGAACAAGGAATTGATAGGCCTGCGTTCTTCCCTGAAGAGCAAGCTGGAAATGGTTGCCGCGAGCCGGAAGCACTGGGAGGCTACCGTCGCCCAAAAAGAGGAAGATCTTCAGAAGCACGTCCTGCAGGTTCCCATGTATGAACAGGCCAGCCGTGATTATGACGCTGCGCTGGACCAGCTTAAGGAACTGGACTCCCGATACAAGGATGAGATTGCCCGTTTGCGCGTGCCCCGTGAGGCAATTGAAATGTATCAGCTGCCGACCTACCCTGTTGCGCCCTACAAGCCGAATGTGACTATTAACCTGGCGGTGGGAGCGGGCGCCGGTCTGTTGCTGGGCATCGGGTTGGCCCTGCTTCTGGAATTCATGGATACCTCCGTGAAAACCATGGAAGACGTGGAACGGGCTCTTCAGGTTCCCGTACTGGGCATTATTCCCAAGAATGTGCCGATTCTGCATTCATCCGATGCCATGGGGCCGGATGCGGAAGCCTACCGCATTTTGCGGACGAACATAGAATTCAACAAGAAAGGCCTGGAGGAAATTTCGCTGACCTTTGTTTCCGGCAGCGCCGGGGAAGGGAAGACCACCACTCTGTGCAACCTGGCCTATATTTGCGCCCAGGGGGGGTATGCCACCCTGATGATTGACGCCGACCTGCGCCGTTCCAAGCTTCACCGGTATTATGAGCTGGATAATGAGGTAGGGCTGACTTCCTACCTGCTGGAAGATTATCCTCTGGAGGAAGTCATTTTTCAGACGCCCATTGAAAACCTGTACGTCATGCCTGCGGGGCCCACTCCCTTTGACCCTTCAGGCGCCTTGAATTCCCGCAAGTTTAATGAATTGCTGCAGGAAGTGAAGCAACGTTTTGACATTGTGCTGGTGGATTCCCCGCCCATTCTGGGGGTCAGTGACTCCGCCGTCATTGTAAGCGAGGTGGATATGACTCTTATGGTTGTCCAGCCCCGCAAACTGCCGCTGAAAGCCCTGTTGAGGCAGAAGCAGGTAATTGAGTCCGTGGGCGGTAATCTGGCCGGTGTGGTGATGAATAATGTGGACATTACGTCCGATCACCAGTATCAGTATTACACAACTTACTATTCCTACTATTCTGCGGATGGCTCTTCCTCCGGCGAGAATGCGGATGCCTCCTCCATGAAGAAGGTGGAACGTTCTGGAAAGGCCAAGGAGCTGGCAGCCACCCAGTCCCATGATAGTGAAGATTTGTATTAACCCATGGCTCCATGAAAAAATATATTTGTTCCATCCTTTGTCTTATGCTGGGCCCGGCGGGGCTGGGCTCCGCCCAGTCTCCGGATGCCGTGCCGCCCCAGGGCACCATTGAAATCCAGGTGCGCGGCATTCCCTCCGACGACGCTACCGCTATTTCCGGGCAGTATCTGTTGGACGGGAACGGTACGATACGCATGCCCCAGCTCCCTCCGGGGCAGGATGTACTGCGCGTGGTAGGCAAAACGGCCCGCCAGATTGAAGACATGCTGATGGCCGCCTACAAGAAGGCGGAGCTGTACACGGCCCCTACGTTTCTGGTGAAGGTGCAGAGTTCGGATGCGCGGCTGACGGAACACATCGTTCTGGTAAGCGGCGGTGTAGCTATGAAGAAGAATGTTTTGTGGCGGCGCGGCATGACGCTTCTGGAGGCGATTGTGGGCGCCGGCGACATCACGGACTGGGGATCCCGCTACGTGCAGGTGACGCGCGGTGGAAAAACCGTGACGTATGATTATTTTTCCATTAAAGACAGGGCGATTCCCATCCAGCCCAATGACCGCATTTTCGTTCCTCAGCGCGGGATTTTTGAAGGGCGCCCGCCAAAACTTCTTCCCTGAGGCATTTTTCCCATACCCGGCTTTCCGCAAGGAAGCCGGGTTTTTTATTGGGCCGGTTTTCATGATGGGGGAAATATCGGAAAAAACGCGGATGGGGAAACGGGGGGCGGAGTGAAGGGGCGTGTCGTCAGCGGTTGGTGAAACCGGGGGGCTTCTCATGATCCCTTCTTCAGGCTTCTTGCCGGAAATGAATGTTTTCGGGGAAGCCGTATGGTGGAATCGCGCAGGGAAAGAAGTTGTCTTTTGAAAGTTTGCGGCATCGGAAAGGAACGCCTGGAAAAAGGGGGGAAATTTGTTTCCAGCCCCTCTTGTTTATGGGAATGGAAGGCTTGAGATCCGGAAAAGATTAAGGGGGATAAGTTTCCCGATGGGCGCGTAGGCCCTTTTCACATTATTGGCCGGCATGGTCTCCGGGCATATATTGCGGAGAAATGAGTTTAGTATGAATGTAAAAAACAGAAAAACAAAGAAAAATGTTGAACATTCTTAAACTCAATGCATTTTTGGAATCTCCAAAATATGTTAGAGTTTCGTGCGGAACGGCTGCATGAGGCTTCGTAAATCCAATGTGAAAACCCGTTAATCATGATATACCGTTTTAAGAAAACATTCATCGGCGTGGGAGGGCGTGAATATATCAGCAACCCCAAATTGAGTTTCCCTGAACATGTCAAAATCCGCCGCCGCGGAACGAATCCCAGGTCCGGCCAGCCTTACACGGAGGCGGGTAGCGCATTTGTGGAGACATCCGCCGTCGCGGCACGGCTCTGCTGCAGTGCTTCCGCCGCGCGCCAGTATCTGCACCGCCACGGTGTCCGTTTTCGGGTGGTCCGCAAGGGTACGGGCCCCCTGGCCCTGTACTGGCGGCGGCTGGATGTGGAGCGGGTTCTTGCTGGAAGGGAGCCCGTGCGCCGCCGCGTGCCTCCGTGTTATATGGATATGGCCGGGGCTGTCAGCATGCTGGGAGTAGTGCGCAGCTATGTTTACAGGCTGGTGAAAAAAGGGCTGCTGCGTGAATACAGGTGCAGGATGAAAACAGCCCGTGGACTGCGCGTGCGCTGCTTTTACCACCGGGAGGATCTGGAACATGTCAGGCTGCACGTGCTCCAGAAAAGATGACGGAAGCGGTTCCGGAGGATGCGTTTTTGGCTTGCGCGCGGGCCGGATTGTGTCACGTTAAGGGTATGATAGCTTTTCTGCGCGGCACGGTGGCGGAATCATATCCCCAGCGGTTGATCCTGGATGTTCATGGGGTGGGGTATGAAGTGATTGTGCCCCTGTCCACGTTTGACAGGCTGAATCCCCTTCCCGGCAGAGAGCTGACGCTGAAAACCTACCTGCATGTCCGGGAGAACATGCAGGTGCTGTACGGTTTTGCCACGGATGCGGAAAGGGATATTTTCCTGCTGCTGATTGAACGTGTTTCCGGAATCGGCCCGGCAACGGCGATTGCCATTTTGGGTTCCCTGTCCGTGGAGCAGTTCAAGCAGGCGGTTGTGGGCGGAGATGTTTCCGGCATTGCTCGGGCCAAGGGGGTGGGCAAGAAGACGGCGGAACGCATCGTCCTGGAACTGAAGGATAAAGTGGGCCTGGCCGCCACGTGGGAAGCCCAGGCCCAGGGCGCTACTTCCCAGGCCGCCGGGGACGCGGAATTGGCGCTGATTGCGCTCGGGTTCAAGCAGGTGGAATCCCGCAAGGCGATAGCCGCCCATCTGAAGGACCATCCGGATGCAGACGTGGACGAGCTGATACGCGCCGCTTTGCGTTCCATGAATTGAAGGAGCTTCCGGAGGAAGGAAGGTGTTTTTGCAAGTTTTTGATTTTCATGAGAGAACATGTCCGCCTGGCGGAGTGTTCCCTGTTTGCGGGAGCTGGGGGAACATACTGCCATGATGGGGGAACAATAGTGTTGACGGCTGGTTGAAACGTTTTTAAACTTGCAGCGTCCATGGTACTTGAATAAGTCCGGGACTAGTAATTAATCAAATCTGAAGCCCTCAATCTTATGGCCAAATACGCTATTAACGGTTTTGGACGCATTGGTCGCAACGTACTGCGCGCCATGTCCAAGGAAGAACGCAACAAGGTTGTTGCCATCAATGACCTGACTCCTATCGAAACGATCGCCCACCTGCTCAAGTATGACTCCACGCAGGGCAAGTTTGACGGTGAAATTTCCATCGAGGGTGATTATCTGGTCGTTGACGGTCACAAGATCCTCATCACCGTGGAACGTGATCCCGCCAACCTTCCCTGGAAGGATCTGGGCGTGGACGTCGTTCTGGAATCCACCGGCCTGTTCACCAAGCGCGACGCCGCCAAGAAGCACCTTGACGCCGGCGCCAAGAAGGTTCTTATTTCCGCTCCCTCCCCGGATCCGGACCTGACTTTCGTTCTGGGCATCAACGACAGCGAATACGATCCTGCCAAGCACGATATCGTTTCCAACGCTTCCTGCACCACCAACTGCCTTGCTCCGATGGTGAAGGTGCTGGACGACAAGTTCGGCGTTGAAAAGGGCATGATGAGCACGATTCACTCCTACACGAACGACCAGCGCATTCTGGACCTTCCGCACAAGGATCCCCGCCGTGCCCGCGCCGCCGCGATCAACATCATTCCGACGACCACCGGCGCCGCCAAGGCCATTGGTGAAGTAATGCCGAACCTGAAGGGTTCCCTGAACGGCGCTTCCTTCCGCGTTCCGACTCCGACCGGTTCCCTAACCGACTTTGTGGCCGTGCTCAAGAAGGATGTGACCGTGGAAGAAGTAAACGCCGCCATGAAGGAAGCCGCTGAAGGCCCGCTGAAGGGCATCCTGGCTTACTCCGAAGAAGCGCTCGTTCTTCAGGACATCGTTTCCGACCCCCACTCCTGCATCTTTGACTCCGGCTTCACGTATGTGGTCGGCGGCAACCTGGTGAAGGTCTGCGGCTGGTACGACAACGAATGGGGTTACTCCAACCGCGCCGCCCAGGCCATGAAGAAGCTGGGAGACAGCCTGGGCTGCGGATGCTCCTGCGGCAAGTAAGTTCTTTCGGACAACGCTTGCTCTTCAGTTGCACGACAAGTCTTGCCGTCCGCCTGTTTCAATTTTCCGGCTTTCCTGGCCGGTTTTGCCGGGCGGGCGGGGATTTATCCGGGAGGGCAGAAATGCCCTCCCTTTTTTATTCATTGAACCAAACAATATAAACCGATATGGCTAAACTTACTGTTCGCGACCTTGACGCCAAGGGAAAGGAAGTCCTCATGCGCGTGGATTTCAACGTCCCTCTCAAGGATGGGGAAATTACCAATGACGCCCGCATTGTGGCTGCTCTCCCCACCATCAAGTTCCTGCTGGATCAGGGCGCACGCCTTGTCCTTACCTCTCATTTGGGCCGTCCCAAAAACGAACCCGATCCCGCTTTTTCCCTGAAGCCCGTTGCCGCTCGCCTTTCCGAATTGCTCGGCAAGGACGTGAAATTCGTTTCCGCCGCCATTGGCCCGGAAGCGGAAGCCGCCCGCGCCGCCATGAAGGACGGTGATGTGGTTCTGCTGGAAAATGTCCGTTTTTATCCTGGTGAAAAGAAGAACGATCCGGAGTTCGCCAAGTCCCTGCTGGGCAATGCCACGCTGTTCGTGAACGACGCATTCGGCACGGCCCACCGTGCTCACGCTTCCACGGAAGGCGTGACGCATTTTGCGGAAAAGAGCGCCATGGGCTTCCTGATTGAACGTGAACTGGAATACCTGGAAGGCAAGCTGGAAAACCCGGAAAAACCCTTTGTGGTGATTATGGGCGGCGCCAAGGTGTCCGACAAGATTGAAGTGCTTTCCAAACTGATGGAGAAAGCTGATACGTTCCTGATTGGCGGCGCCATGGCCAATACGTTTCTGGCGGCTGAAGGGTATGACCTGGGCGCTTCCAAGATTGAAGGGGACAAGCTGGATCTGGCCCGGGAAATTCTGGCGGCGGCCAAGGCCAAGGGCGTGAAATTCCTGCTTCCTGCAGATGTGCGCGTAGCCATGAAATTTGAAGACGGTGCCGAAACCTTCTGCACGGCTCCTTTCGCTGAAGGCGGCAAGGTGCCGGAAGGCGGCATGGCCATCGACATCGGCGACAAAGCCATTGAAGAGTTCTCCGCCATCATCAAGGATGCCAAGACCGTTCTGTGGAACGGCCCGATGGGCGTATTTGAAATGGACTGCTTCGCCAAGGGAACCAAGGAAGTCGCGGAAGCCTTGGCGGATTCCTCCGCCATTTCCATTGTAGGCGGCGGTGATTCCGTGACGGCAGCCAAGAAATTCAAGGTGCAGGATAAGCTTTCCTTCTGTTCCACGGGCGGCGGCGCTTCCCTGGAACTGCTGGAAGGCAAGGTTCTTCCCGGTGTAGGGGCCTTGACCGACAAGTGCTGCTGCGGCAAGTAACCGTTCATGGCCGGGCGGATTGTTTTCGCCTGGCGTTTAGAATGGGCTTTTTCATTCCCCGCATCCGTTTTCGGGTGCGGGATTTTTGATTTTCCGGCTTCCGTTGAAAAAGCGCGGGAGTTTTGCGATTCCGGCTTTTTGAATAAGGTGGGAATTCATGCTCATGCCGTCTTTCCATTCCGGAAAGGAAGGCAGTCTTTTTTTTGGGCTTGCTCTTAATATGCTCCCCGGTAGTCTGAGCATGATGAAACTGCTGCATTGTTTTCTGGCTGTCCTTTGGTGGTGTTCTCCTGTACCGGCTGCGGATATTCCCGATGCGGAGAAGGCGGAATATGGCGGGTATCCCGGACGGTACATCCTTCTTGATTCTCCTCAACCCGACCGGCAGAGCCTGTCCACTCCCGTAGCTGCCTATGTCCATGACAATGGGATGGAAGTAGCTCTCATTGGTGCTATTCATGTGGCGGAACCGGAATATTACGACCGGCTGAATAAGCTGTTCCGCAGGTACGATGTACTGCTTTTTGAAATGATTGGCGGAGAGGGCCTCCGGCGGGAAGAGGAATTGCGCCGCAAGATAGACCGCAGCAAGCCGCTGGGGGGGCTGACTCTGGAAGAGGCGCGGGAATGGAACCGGATAGTGGAATGGAGGAAGAAATGCGGGCAGGAGGAAAAGTCTTTTTTAATGGGGCTGCTGGGGGGCGCCTACAAGGAGTTGAGCAATATGCTGGGACTCCAGACCCAGCATCAGGGCATTGATTATTCCGCAGCCCATTTCGTCCATGCGGACATGACGCTGGATGAATTCCGCGAGGCGCAGGCCAGAAAGGGTGAAAGCATTGCCGGCCTGATGCTTAAATCCGTCTTGTCCTCCCTGGTTGAGAAAACCGGGACGAACCGGGCCGGTGAATTTGGATTGATGGCGGATTTCCTGGCCGGCAATAAAACGGGGTTGAAGAATAAGCTGATGGGCATGATGGCCAATGCTCCTAATGGTTTGGAGAATACCGTGATTCTGGAAGGCCGGAACGCCAAGTGCATGGAAGTGTTTGACCGTTGGAGCGGCAAGGGCGTGCGCAGGATAGGCGTCTTTTACGGAGCGGCGCATCTTCCCGGCCTGCACGGCGCTCTTTTGGAACGCGGCTACCGTCTTCGGGAGGTGCGCTGGCTTCCGGCGTGGAGCACCAGGGAGCAGGGTGCGGACGGGTAGCGCGGGGAGGGTTGAGTTTTGTTACTTTTTCCCCGGTTTTTCCAGGACGGGCGGTGTAGCGGCGGATGAACATGGTTTTCCGCCGCTCCGCCTTTGAAGAGGGAAGAAGAGGGGGGGCTTTTTCCCTGCCTGGGGCAGGATGCCGTTCTTTAGGGGGCAGGATGCCGCGTTCCGGAGGGAACCATGCGGACGATACCTCCGCCTTTGATACGCATGGTGAAGGAAAGGGTATTTCCGGAAGTGACTTTCCGGGTTTCCACGCTCCATCCGTCATTTTTTTCCGCCAGATCCCGGAGAATGGAGGCCTGGTATGCCGTGTTTTTGTCCAGGAAATTCAAAGGAATGGAAACGGTGCGTTCCCTGCCGTCTCCGTTCATCAGAGCAATGTACCACTGGTTTCCTGACCGCCGGGCGAAGGCAGCGCATTCCCCAATGGCAGACGGCGGAAGGACGATGGTTTCCTCCCATACGGAAGGGATGTTCCGGACAACTTCCCGTTCAGGGGAATCCTTCGGGAAAGCAGCTTCCATGTCCGCAGGGTTGGAGACCCAGTGAAGCATGGGGGACGTGTAAATGATATTGGCAGCCATTTGGAGGGTCCAGGAAGAGCCGCGCAGCTTGGGTTCGTGGCCAAAGTAGCCTCCCGTGAAATCGGCGTGGCCGGATATCAGGCGGGTGAAAGGCAACGCGCAGTAGTGCTGCCCGCCAATGGCGGCCCAGATGTTCTGTTCTCCGCCGTAAATGCCTTCCCGGCTCATTTCGTGCGGCCAGGAACGTTCCTCCCCCGTGGGGGTATTGGCTCCGTGGAAGTTGACCATAAGCTTGTTTTTCGCCAGGTTTTCCGCTACGGCGTCGTAGAAGGCCAAGCGTTCCTGAGAGGCGGAGTCCATGAAGTCTATCTTGATTCCCCTGATTCCCGTTTTGGAGAGTGAGCCGAAAAAGCTGCGCATATTTTCCCAGTCATTGGCGGGGTTGTTGACGTCTGACCATCGCACCCATACCCAGATGCCTACATTTTTGCCAGCGGCGTAGCTGGCCAGTTTGGCCAGCTTGCCCATGCTTTCTGGTAGGGATGGCCCCCATTTTTTCCACCCTTCGTCGACGAGGTGGTATTCCCAGCCGAATTCGGCAGCCATATCGACAAAAGCGTATTGGTCGTTTTCCAGGACGTTCCCGCGGTCCCACCAGGTCCAGGTAGAGCGGCCCGGCCTGATCCAGGAGGCTTTGGAACCTTCCGGAAAAAGCTTCCTGTCCGGTTCCGGAGCCAGGGAAGGGATGACGTCGTTCCGGATCAGTCCGTTCAGGTCGTCATTCACCAGGATGACGCGCCAGGGCATTTCCGAGGATGAGGGGGCGGAAAAGCCGCCGGGATCCTGAAAATATACCGTATGGCATGCGCCATCCTGAAGGGAGAATTTGATGCCGCTCCATTGCCTGTTGAAGTTGGCGGCTTCCTGTATGAGCGCGACGCCTCCACCCGGCAGTTCCGCCGTAATCGGCATGGTGCGGATACAGCTGCGGGGATTGCCGGGATCTTTTTTGAAATCCGTTATTCTGGAAGGAGACCAGACCCCCTCGCAGGGGCCCAGGGCGTAGTAGGCGTCCTGGGTCCACAGGACGGTTTTTTCCGGAAAGGCGAAGGAGGTTTTTTCTTCACTGATATTCAGTGAGGGTGCATTCTTCACCTCTTCCGTCCATTCATAGCGGAAGGCGACCCCGTTGTTGAAGACGCGGGCCCGGAGCCGGAGGGAGGAGTTATTCCCGGAAACCACGTATTCATTGAAGCAGACGGAAGATGAGGGGTATTTGCCTCGCGTCTCGAAGGTGTCGCAAACGTTATCCTTCACTTTTTCCACATTCCATCCCGTGATGCCTCCGGCGAGGTTTTTTCCATTCACGACGATGCCCAGCCCGGATGGCTCCAGAATCGTTTTGCCGCCTTTTTTCAGGGAATGGGCGGTCTGGCTGCCCGCGTGGAGCCTCCAGGACAACCGCCCGTCCGGAGATTGCAGGGAGGCATGCGTTTCCGCCGCCTGTCCGGCGCCGGTCAGGAGGCATCCTGCCGTACTGCTGAGCATAATGAGTGATTTTACAAGCATATCTTTATCAGAATACGTCCGTCTTTGTTCATTTATTGCAAAACAGCGAAGCGGAAATTGGAACATCCATGTTCCGAAGGAGGGAAAATGCCGTTCCATTGGAGGCATCCGGGCAATTTCCGGAATAAAGAGGGAAAGCCTTTTTTCTTCCCACATGAATTTGTAGAGGTATACCGTTTTTTTCGTGAAGGCCGGGGATTATTTATGAAGAAAAAATAATAGATATCTTATGTTCCTGTGCAGATAGTTGCAGGAAAATACCGGATTGGCAGGGAGCAAAAGAATAATCTTTACAAAACGGAATTATATAGAATAGTCTTGCTGTAAGATTTTCAGAATATTCTGGCTATTGATATTCAGAAAATTGCTCTGATGAAAAATCGGGAAGATCAACGAAACAAGACTAAAGTGGATAATTCCGTTACAAAATAATAGGAAGCAATAAAATAAGACGTATTGCAAATATAAGGATGGAGCGTAGCGGTTTTAATAGTGATCCTGTTTCTTTGGAACAGGATGAGCATTCAGATAATGTTTCTGTACGCAGCTCCTCCAAATTACTTCCTCCCCCTTCCTGGAACGAGTCTTCCGTTTATTCCAAGGAACTCCCGGCGGGAGCAACTTTGGAACATTATAAAATCCTGAAAGTGCTGGGCAGCGGAGGGTTTGGCATTACCTACCTGGTTCGGGAACTCCCACAGAATACTAAGAAGCAAACCAGCAATAAATGACTACGACCACTAATACTAATGATATGAAGACTACTGGTTATCTGTTTCGATGGCTTTGTGCTTGCGGCTTTGTAGGTATCATTTGTGTTATTCCTTATTACCTCTATTTGGCAGACCTAACCAGTCCCCATTGGCCGGGAGATGTTAATGAACTCTTCGGGTGGCCTTACCCGGATACTTCCGGAGAATGCTTTCTCTTTGCCACAGAAGCTCTTTTAATCCTTCTTGGCGTTGCTTTCACGGTAGGAACGATTCTCTTTCTTCTTGTAATTACCTGCGACAAACTCTTCAAAATGTCATGAAAGAAATATTTGAACTTGCCCCTTACATAGGCGTTTATTGTCTCTTCACCTTCTCCGACCTTATCCTCACGGATGTGCCTGTAAGTTCCGCTATTGTCTTTATGGTCTTTCTAATTTTCCTTGTTCTTTTGGTCTGGTCCTTCTTGTATTACCATGCTGAAGAGAAAGGTAGTTCTGAAAGAAAACTTCCCTTCTTCTTATGCTTACCGGGATCCGTTTACAGGGCGCGTGATACCCAACAATGAACACGATGCCGAGTCTTTCCTGTGGACCCTTTCCAACTTTTTAAATGAGGCCCGTGTTCTTGCACAACTGGATTCACCCGGTATCGTGCGGGTTCTTTCCGTGTTTGAGTGCAACGGAACGGCTTATTTTTCCATGGATTACGTTCAGGGTCTTCCCATGGATTATCTGGGAGAGCAGCAGCTTCTTGCGGGGAACTGTTATTCCGAGGCCAAGTTGAAGGGATTGCTGGTGCACATCCTCCAGATTTTGGATTACCTTCATAAAAAAGGCATCTGCCACAGGGATATCAAACCGGGAAATATCCTGCTTACGCAGGAAGGGGCTCCCGTCCTCATTGATTTCGGCGCGTCGCGCCGTATAGAGAGCAACCACACCCAGACCGTTTTGGCGACACGTGGTTTTTCTTCTCCGGAGCAGGCGCTGGGCAGAAAAGATATGGGGCCCTGGAGCGACCTTTATTCCCTGGGTGCTACATTTTATTCCCTGCTGAAGGGCTTTGCGCCGCCCAGAGGGGAGGAACGGCTGCTCAACGACACCATACAGCCGCTGGCCGCATCCTCTTCGTTGTCTTCCAATTATTCGAAAAATTTTCTGAAAACCATCGACAAGGCTCTTTCTCCGCGTGTGGAAGACCGTTATGCTTCCGCAGAAGCGTGGATGAAGGATATGAGGGTTGAGGGAGGCGCCGTTTCAACCATTCAGTTCTCCCCCGAGGAGTTTAAATCAGCCCGTAAGCGTTTTTTCAATTTGTTTGCCTTATCCTCTTCCCGCATTATGTCGGAAGGGCAGGAACATTTGAGGACGAGACGGAAGATAATGTTTGGGATGATTATTGTCCTGGGAATTGTGGGCGCGCTCCTGGGATATTCTATTCACTGGGGAAACAGAACGGAGAATGAAGATGCCTTAGGGCTGCATTTTCCCAGTGTGATGTCCACTCCCATTCCCCAGATTATTTCAGATTCAAGGGATGTGTCATTGTTAAGTTCCATGGATCATTTTGACGTCAGGCTGGATAGCCCGTCTTTATCGCGTCATGCTCTGCCATCCGTGCTGCCCGACCGTTTTTCACTTGCGAGCGTTCATTTAAGGGTGCTTCAGGAAGACAAGATGTGCCCGCCCCTGTATCTGACCATACGTGATGAGCAGGGGAAGCTGGTTTCCCGGTCATTTAACGGTTTTTCCTTCACCTTGATTGAAAGTCCGGTGCTTACAGGATTCCGTTTTGTGGATCTCCCGGCGCTGAAGGTGGATGTTCCTTACAGATTCAGTTTTGAGACCAAGGATAATGTTCCCCATCCTTTGAAGGTGGTTTCTTCCCAGATTACGACGCTGGAGAGCGGGAAAGTTCTGAAGACCCATTTCAAATTCATCTGCGCGGCGTATGATCCCGGTGTGAAAGCTTCTCTGGACAGCCCGGAGAACAGCAAACTCCGGGAAATGCTTATCGCTTCCCGGAAAAGGAACCGTACGGAAATTGATTCCATCGTACTGACGGAGCGGGAGAAGGTTCAGTTGCGGAAATTCGCCAGGGCGGGGTACCCTTCCGCCCAGTATAAAATAGCCCGTCTTATTTTCGAACGGGATGGAAGATACGGGGAAGAAGGTGGCGCCTGGCTTTATAAGGCGGCCATGGGCGGCTTTATTGTCGCTCAGAGGGATTTGGCGTTTCTTCTTGTAGGAGGTAAGGAGTTTTTCACGGATATTCTTCAGTGTCCGGTCAGCCTGTCCCAGAACTATTCCCAGGCGGTTGATTTGCTGTTGATGTCTTTTACGGCGCAGGATCCTTCCGCCCTGAACATGCTGGGTATTTTGTATTCCCAGGGGTGGGGGGTGGATTATTCCGCAGAGATGGTCATAAGGTTGTCCAAACTGTTGGCCGGTTCCGGTTATGATTTGTCGCGGCTCACTTTGTCCGCACCCATTTTAGCCCATTGGGAGCTTCTGGGTCAGCAGGAGGGAACTTATACGCGGATGTGCTGTTCCATTCCGGACAGGAAGATGAACCAATTTTCAGGCGTGCGTCTGGTGCGGACTTCCAAAGAGGGGGGAAGTCTCTTTATTGACAAGGTGATCCTGCTCAGGGATGGGCAGGAAGTTATGTCCCGTTCTTTCCGTTCGGCTCTTACCCAGGAATCTCCTGTTCTGGAGGTGTCCATGAATATGGATGATTACGCAGAGAATGTAGAGAATTTCGAGTGGTCAATAGAAGTGATCATGGCTCCGGCCAACACATGCGGCATCATGGAAATGATGCGGAAAAAGGAGCTTTCCAACGGTAAAGAGAAGCAGATTTGATGGAAAGCTGCCGGAGCGGTCTGGCGGATACGCGGTTTCGTATTCCTGCCGCAACCCCGTTCCCGGCATGGAAAGGGGCAAGAACTGTTTTCCGGGTTTTCATGTTTTCCCATGGGTGAATTCAGCCACGAGATGACCGCAGCGGATTTAAATGTTTTTCAGCATGTCCAGCGTTTCCCGGAGTTTGTCCGCGGGAGCGGCGCTTGCCAGCCGCGGGAATTTGTTGGACAACAGGATAAAATCCCCGTTTCTGGTGAGCATCAGGCGCTGCCCGCTGATTTCCACCATGGAGATGTTGGCATGAGATGCCAGGATTTTGATTTTGTGGGAGTCCAGCAGGTGGCGCACCGTTTCCGGCGCGGGGCCGAAGCGGTCTTCCCAGGCGCGGAGCAGATTGTCCGCTTCCTTAAGGGTCCGGACGGTGGCCAGATCCTTGTAGGCGGAGATGCGCAGGGCCGCGTCACTAATGTATTCCCTGGGAAGGAAGGCTCCCAGATAGTCCTTGCGGGATTTTGCGGCGAACTGCGTTTCGCTGTTAATGATAAAGTCCGTTCTTAGAGCCGCATCCGGACGGGGGGCCGTGCGTTTGCCCTGCATCTGGGCGATGGATTGCTGGAGAAGCTGGCAATACAGGTCAAAGCCTATGGCGGCGATGTGGCCGCTCTGCTGGGTTCCCAGCAGGTTGCCCGCACCGCGTATTTCCAGGTCCCTCATGGCAATTTTGAAGCCGGAACCCAGTTCCGTATACTGTTTGATGGCGGAGACGCGTTTGCGGGCGTCTCCCGTGGTGGTGGCGGATCTGGGGAGCATGAGGTAGGCGTAGGCCCGGTGGCCCGCACGGCCCACGCGGCCGCGGAGCTGGTAAAGGTCCGCCAGTCCGAAGCGGTCCGCGCGGTCAATGATGATGGTGTTGGCGTTCGGAATGTCGATGCCGGATTCGATGATGGTGGTGGCCAGCAGGATGTCCGCTTTCCCCTGCACGAAGGTGCGCATGACCTTTTCCAGTTCTTCTTTAGGCATTTGGCCGTGGCCGATGACGATGCGGGCCTTGGGCACCAGGGCCTGGATGCGGTTCCGGAACAGTTCGATGGTTTTCACGCGGTTGTGCAGCAGGAAAATCTGTCCTCCGCGCTCCAGCTCGCGTTCCATGGCCTTTTTCATGATGCGTTCGTCGTAAGGGCACACGCTTGTCTGGACGGGCTGCCGGTTGACGGGCGGGGTTTCAATGGAGCTCATGTCACGTGCTCCCATCAGGGCAATGTACAGGGTGCGGGGAATGGGCGTGGCGGACAGCGTCAGCACGTCAATTCCCTTGAAGCGTTCCTTGAATTTTTCCTTGTGCCTGACGCCGAAGCGCTGTTCCTCGTCAATGACTACCAGGCCCAGATTTTTCATGGATACGTCATCGGAAATGAGCCGGTGCGTGCCTATGACGATGTCCACAGCTCCCGTTCTGAGCCCTTCCAGCGTGGAGCGGATGTCCGCCGCGCTGCTGAAGCGGCTGAGCATTTCAATACGTACGGGGTATTCGCTCATGCGTTCCTTGAACGTGCGGAAATGCTGTTCCGCCAATACGGTGGTGGGGACCAGCACGGCCGCCTGGCGGCCTCCCGTCACGCATTTGAAGGCGGCGCGGATGGCAACTTCCGTTTTTCCGAAGCCCACGTCTCCGCAGATCAGGCGGTCCATTATGCGGTGGCTCTCCATGTCCCGCTTTGTATCTTCGATTGCATTTAACTGATCTTCTGTTTCCTCATATGGAAATAATTCTTCAAATTCTTTTTGCCAGACGGTATCTTTCCCGTAGGAATACCCTTCTTTTGCCTGCCTTTCTGCATAGAGCTTCACTAAATCCTGGGCAGCAATCTGTACCTGTGAGCGTACTCTGCTCTTTGTTTTTTCCCATTCAGTACCGCCTAACTTATTGAGTTTTGGCTTTCTCGCACTCAGACTGGAGTACTTCTGGATCAGTTCAAGCTGGGAAGCGGGGATAAAAAGGTTGCTGGCATCTTTGTATTCAATATTAATGTAATCCTTCGTAATTCCGTCGGCTTCTATTTTTTCCATTCCGCGGTAAATACCAAGTCCATATCTTTCATGAACAACGTAACCTCCTACGGAAATTTCAGAAAGAGAATTGATTTTCTGCCCGCTGTACTGGCTTTTTTTCTTTTTCTTTTTTACTTTTCTTTCTTTAAAAATGTCTTTCTCTGATAAAACAACAAACTGAATTGCCGGATATTCAAATCCGTTTTCAAGGCGGCCGCTTGCGACCATAATCTCACCCGGCTCGATCATCCGGTTAAAATCCGGTCTATCTCGGTCGATACCGGAATAATCCTCATCCGAATAAATGTGGTAAATATCGTATCCTTTTTCAATCGCGTAATTAATGAGCATGGATTTCTGATTCTGGATACTTTCCGATTCTTTTTCCCTGTCTTTTTTCTCTTGTTCCTCGTCCTCCTTACTCAATCGACAGTAAATTGCAGCCTTCATAATTCACCTCGCCTTTCGCTGCAATCGCTCAACCACAACATACTCTGTTTCACCTCAAAAAGCTACCCCTAAATTCCACTTTCTTGGAATTCTTTTCTTAAAAAGTTGATGTATTCATTCATTATCTTTTTTAAGTTTTCACCACGTTTCTGCTGACAGGTTTCCACAAAAATCTCCTGGATGATATAATGAATTTTCTTTTCCAATATGCATCACTCCCAAGCACTTTATTCGGACTGTAAAGTTAAATGAAAGTTGAGGACCCGTCAGCCCTTCTGGTACAATGGTTTTACCACAAACCCACGTACCTCCCGAAAGGAGACGAGTCCTCATGGCAAAATTGTATCAAATAAGCTGCCCGAAGTGCAACAACAAAACGGATTTTTATCGCTACGGAAAAGATTCGCATGGACATCAAAAGTATCGTTGCAAGAAGTGTTGGTATCAGTGGGCACCGGAAACGCCGGAGCGTGTTTATACTCGAACGAAGAGCTATCCTTCCTGTCCTATTTGCGGCAAGGCAACTTTCCTGCACCATGATATGGAGCACTACAGCGACTACCGCTGCTGTGACAAGAAGTGCAACCACTCCATGTTTGTACCGAAGCCTACCGCTATCTCTGCTCCGTCCATGTCCCAACTCTTTGGAAAGACCGATTTCAAGCGGATGCGCTACCCTGTTCATGTGATTCTAACGGCCTTGAGCATGTTCTACCTGGGCAAGAACTCGTTCCGCAATATCGCATTGATTCTGCGTACCGTGATGAATGTCCTGGTGTCCCACACGACCATTAGTAACTGGTGTACCAACTTCGCCCCGATGTTCCAAAACATGGCCTTACAGCTCATTCCGGCGCTCAATTTCAACTCTGACGAGTGGCACGCCGATGAAACTGTTGTTAAGATACAGGGTGAGAAATACTACCTCTGGCTCATTTTGGACAGCGAAACCCGCTTTGTTCTCGGCTTCCATCTTTCGCCTCACAGGGACAGCCCGCAGGCGTTTTCCATACTGAATGCCGTGAAGCCTATGGGGACTCCGCGGGTCATTGTGAGCGATCGCTACTTTGCCTATCAGATGCCTGTTAAAACGTTGTATGGAGTAAAACACATCCGCGTGGAAAGTTTCCACGATGACATTACCAACAACCTCATAGAGTGCTTTAACAAGCAGTTCAAGGCTTGGTACAAAACCAAACAGGGCTTTTCCTCGTTTGCTTCTGCCAACAATCTCATTTCCATGTTCATCTTCTTCTACAACTTTGTCCGTCCGCATTCAGCCTTGAACGGCCTTACTCCAGCACAATGCGCTGGGCTTATATTATCCAAAAGGCGCAAACGAGAGCTTTTGCTCGTTGCGTAGCCAGATTGGCTGTTTTCGGGCGCTATTTTTTCATCTTTACTTTACAGTGCCTAAAACCTCAAGGGCGTTTATAAACTAATTGTCCCCGTTATCTAATCCATTGGTTTCATCTTCCTTCAAAATTGATGTTCCACCGCCCTTGAAGCCTTCTATAATAGAAGAGATGAAAATATGCTATTTCTTAGACTTTTTCTTTGAAAACATTTAATTTTTTAAAGCACTATTAAGTCAATGCCCCTCGTTGATAAACAAACGAGGTGTGTTTGTCAAACGAAAATGTGAGCAAAAGGGCCCCAAAAAAGTGAGCACCTTCAGCACCAGATTTCATGTCGTGAGCAATGCTTTTCCCAAGTACCAAATGCTCACCTTTTGAGTACCCGGAAAGATGAGGGCCTTTTGCAAGAGTGAGTGCCCTGGGGGCCTAATGCTCACATCAGTCCCCTGGGGGGCCAAACGCTCACATCGGTGTCCAAAGCCCTTTTGCACTAATTTTGAGTACCCTAAGTGTATGCTCTCTGGCGGTTTAGGGACTGGGTAAGCCGGTAGCTCTCCCC
>OHAF01001421.1_pt1 | contig 21879 bp, 17 predicted proteins | sample 1577041 | NCBI WGS metagenome assembly OHAF01 (sample SAMEA3541495, study PRJEB24748) | human gut metagenome | biome: human gut; feature: human-associated habitat; material: faeces | place: China | collected 2012
AGAACGTCTTCAAGCTCGACGAGAGCCAGTACGCCGACTGCTGCGTCATGACGACGAACGTCGGCACGACCATCGATGAGTTCGGCATTTTCAAGGGCAAGGACAGCGCCCAAGCTGCGGAGCTCAAAGCCGCGGTCGAGGAGTATCTCCAGTTCCGGCTCGACTCCTGGATGCCCGAGTATCTGCCCGAGGAGTTCCCGAAGCTCCAGGCCGCACAGCTCTGGAGCCAGGGCGACTACGTCATGTACGCTATCCTCTCCGACGACGCCAAGACCGCTGCGGGCGACGCCTTTACCGCCTGCTTCGCGGCCTGATTTGAGGCGCGCATCTCCCCTTAGCGAGGTTTTTGCCATGAAAAGAAACGCCAAGAATTCCATGTTCTTCGTCTGGACGCTGGCCATCTTCGCCTGGCTGCGGTTGCCGGCGACCAGTCGTCCGCCCGCCCTGCTGCTGGCCGCGGCGGGCTGCGGGCTGGACGCCTGCTGGGCGCTGGCGGGACTGATCGATTTTCGCGGCGACAGCCTGCTGCCCCTCGGTCTGGTTCAGTCCGGCCATGGCCTCGTCCAGCATCAGCATCTTCGGCTGTGTGGCCAGAGCGCGGGCAATTTCCAAGCGCTTGCGGTCAGCGACGGTCAGATCCGAGCCGCGCACGTTGGCCTTGTCGGTCAGTTTGGTGAAGTCCAGCACTTCCATCGCAGCGTCCCGGGCTTTGTTGACGTTGGAATGAATGAAAAACGCGCCGACCATGACGTTTTCCAGCACCGTCATGGTGCTGAAAGTCTTGGTGATCTGGAAGGTACGGGCGATGCCCTCCTTCAGAATCTGCTGCGGCGTCATGCCGTTGATGTTCTTTCCGTTAAAAACCACAGTCCCCTCGTCGGCGGCATTCGTGCCGGTGAGGCAGTTAAACAGTGTGGTCTTGCCCGCGCCGTTTGGCCCGATCAGGCCGACAATCTGTCCTTCCTCACAGGAGAAGGAAACGTCCCTGTTGGCAACGAGGCCGCCAAAACGCTTCGTGATATGTTTGCCTTCCAAAATGGCCATCAGGAACCTCCTTTCGCCTGCGACAACCGTTTAAGCTCTTTTCTCTTGTTGTGCTTCGTCTTGAGGTCACGCACAAGGCCGAGAATGCCGTTGGGCTGGAGGACAGCGAAGATGATGATGATCAGCGCATAGATGATCTGGTCGACTGCAGTACCGGAGCCGCCGAGCTGGAGGCGCACATATTCAGAGACGTAAATCAGCAGGGTGGAACCGAGTACCGGGCCCCACAGCGTACCGATGCCGCCGAGTACGGAAATCAGGCAGATCTGCACGGAGATGGCGGATTTCATCACGCTGTCGGGATCAATGTAGCGAAGATAGCAGGCATAGACCGTGCCTGCCATGGCGCAGAATGCGCCGGAGAACATATAGGCGATGGTCTTGTATTTATTGATATTGACACCGAGGCTGACCGCGGCTTCGGTGTTATCGCGGATCGCACGGAAGTAATAGCCTGCGCGGCTCTTGGACATAAGATAGCTTGCCAGCATCGTGCACAGCAGCAGCGCGAGAATGACGAAGAAGATGATCGTCGCCAGGGCGTACATTTTCGGCGTGACGGTCTTTTTCGTCATGTTGTAGATGCGGATCGGGAGCGTCTGGAAGCCGCTGCCCTGCGTGAAGTAGCTGATGACGAAGTCATCGAGCGAGAGCGTGAAGGCCATGATCATGCCGGTGATGATGCCGGGCAGGATCTCCGGCACTTCCACGCGGAAAAACGCACGCACCGGCGTGCAGCCGAGATCCATCGCGGCCTCGGGCAGCGAGCGGTCCATCTGCTGCAGCTTCGGCAGCACCTGCATGATGACATACGGCAGGCAGAACGTGATGTGCGCCGCGAGCATCGACCAGAAGCCGAGACTCGTGGACGCGCCGAGCAGACGGCCGAAGAACACGAACATGAGCATCAGCGAAATGCCGGTGATGATGTCCGGATTCATCATGGGGATGTCGGTCGCCGTGTCGAGCGCGGCGCGCAGATATTTGTTGCGCATCCGGTTCATGCCCACGGCGGCAGCCGTGCCCATCGCGGTCGACACGAGCGATGCGACCACGGCGAGGATGAGCGTGTTTTTGAGCGCGTTGAGCGTTTCCCCGTCGCGGAACAGCTCCTGATACCATTTTAATGAGAAGCCGGAGAACACCGACAGGCTCTTGGCCTCGTTGAACGAGAATACCAGCAGGATCACGATCGGCGCGAACAGGAACACGAAGATGAGGGCGGTATAGATCTTAGCAGCTCGTTTCATGTCACACACCTCCGTAGACGCGCTTGTTCGTGCCGCGCTTCATCAGGGCCATGGCGGCCAGCAGGATCAGCATGAGGATGAAGGCGATGGCGGCGGCAAAGTGCAGGTTATTGGCCACGTACTGCCCCTCGATCGCGTCGCCGATAAGGAAGAACTTGCCGTTGCCGAGTTTCTGCGAGATATAAAAGGTGCTGATCGACGGGATGAGCACCATCGTGATGCCGGACATGACGCCCGGCAGGCTCAGCGGGAAGATGACCCGCCGCAGCACGCCGAGACTGTTGCAGCCGAGGTCGCGTGCGGCCTCGATCAGGCGCGTGTCCATCTTGGCCATGACCGAGTAGATCGGCAGGATCATATACGGGAAGTAGTCGTACACCATGCCGACGACGACGGCGCCCTCGGTGCCGATGATGTGCGCCTGGCCGAGGTGCAGCGCGGAAAAGAGCATGTTGAGCAGGCCAGAGTCCTGCAGGATGGTCATCCACGCGTAGGTGCGGATGAGGAAGTTCATCCACATCGGGATCATGACGAGCGTGATGATCGTCTTCTGCGTGCGCGGGGCGGCGCGGGCGATGATATACGCGATGGGGTAGCCCATGAGCAGGCAGATCGCTGTGGAGATGACGGCCAGCTTCACCGAGCGCCAGAAGATGAGCAGGTACGTGTGCACCTCGCGCGCAGCGCCGCTGTCGTCGGTGATCGTGCTCACGGCGGTGAAAAACTTCGTCAGGTTTTCGGTCGTGAACCGGAAGCTCTCGTCCGTGAACGCATAGTAGGCCACGAACACGAGCGGCACGGCCACGAAGATGACCGCCCACACGGAATACGGTGCGAGCGCCAGACGATGCGCCAGCGAGGCGCGGCGGTTTTCGGAATGGATGCGCTTGTTCATTCGTCCGGCTCGCTTTCCGCGTCCGAGAGCTCGTCCAGCTCGTTGCTGAACGAGGAGTAGTCGCCGTACATGCCCGAATACTCGGACTTTTTCATGATGTGGATGGCGTCCGGCTCGATATACAGGCCGACCTCCGCGCCCTCGTCAACGTAGTCCGTCGTCTGGATCATCCACTTGAAGCCGTTGATGTCGATGATGATCTCATAGTGCACGCCCATGAACGTGACGGACGTGACCGTGCCGCGCAGCATGCCCTTTTCGATGGGCACGATGTCCACATCTTCGGGGCGGATGACGACGTCCACGTTCTCGTTTTTGGCAAAGCCCTTGTCCACGCATGTGAACGTATGGCCCGAGAACGTCACGCGGAAGTCCTGCCGCATAATGCCGTCGACAATGTTGCTCTCGCCGATGAAATCCGCCACGAAAGCATTCTGCGGCTCATTATAAATATCAAGCGGCGTGCCGATCTGCTGGATCTTGCCCTCGGACATGACGACGATCGTGTCGGACATGCTCAGCGCTTCTTCCTGATCGTGCGTGACGAACACGAACGTGATGCCGGTGGCCTTCTGGATGTTCTTGAGCTCCTGCTGCATGTCCTTGCGCAGCTTCAGGTCGAGCGCGGCGAGCGGCTCGTCGAGCAGCAGCACGCGCGGCCGGCTCACGAGCGCGCGCGCAATGGCGACGCGCTGCTGCTGTCCGCCGGACAGGCGCGTGACGTTGCGGCGCTCGAAGCCCGTGAGCTTGACGAGCGCGAGCATCTCGTTGACCTTCTGCTCGATCTCGTTGCGCGGCAGCTTCTGCTCGCGCAGCGGAAACGCCACGTTTTCGAACACGTTCAGGTGGGGGAAGAGTGCGTAGCGCTGGAAAACGGTGTTGATGTTGCGCTTGTGCGGCGGAATGTCGTTGATGCGCTCACCGAGAAAGAGGATGTCGCCCTGATCCGGCGTTTCAAAGCCGCCGATCATGCGCAGGGTCGTGGTCTTGCCGCAGCCGGACGGGCCGAGCAGCGTCAGAAATTCGTTGTCGTAAATGTCGAGGTTGATGCTGTCGAGAACGGTCTCGCCGTCAAACTGTTTGCTGACGTTGCGGAGTTCAATGACTTTTTTCATGGCTGTGTTTCCCCCTTGTGCACAAAAAACGCCGCTGCAGGTCAGCAGCGGCGCTTGTGAACAAACATATGCCATTGGGCGCGCAGCGGCCGTCCGCGGCCCGTGCGCACCGTTCCCAACAGGATGTTGTGTCTTGAGAGTCTATATAGCAAAGATTACTTTTACTACTCTTATTGACCATTTCACAAGTTTGGATGCTGAAAGCAGCCTGGTTTTAAGTGACCAACTTATAAAACTCGAGCTTTTAACTCAATCAATAAGGCAACAGAAGTTGCCACCGCACGCGGTGCGGTTTGCGGCATTCGACCCGGCTGTCCGTATGGCCTTGGCCGGCGCGCGGGGCGCGGCGGCGGTCGCATCTTGCTTCGGAAAGACTCTAGGCATCATTCCAATTGAGACGCTTCATTGTAGCAAGATTTGCACGTCCTGTCAATCACTTTTCGACAAGAATCGCACTTGCCGTCCGTACCTGCACTGAGGGCGGCAGAGCGACTTTGCAAGATGGTTTACATAATTATATTTTACTGCAGGAAAAGATCGTCAAGCAAAAAACGCAGCCACATTTTCGCTGAAAAATCAGTGTCCGCACAGGTGAAACGTTTGTCTGTTCCTTACGGAAAATGATTTACATAATTCCAAGTTCTTCGACATTTTTGTGCGTACGTTATGAAAAGTTGACAAAAACGGATGTGGATATTTGTCATTAATTTCACTTGAAAGATTCCGGGTGGCGCGCTATCATAACATTAGCGGTATGTTTACACTTTGTTCTTAGTTTGTTCATGAAATTGGTGAAATCATACCATGAAAATTTTGCATCAAACAGGGAGGACGGCGTATGACCCGCGAGGAAGCGCTCGACAAACTGTGCCACAGTTATTCGGGATATTTTGATGTTGTGCGCCACGAGGAACCGAAGGGTTATCTCGTCGCAGAGGCCGGGCTGCACATCCACTCCGAGAAGTATGTGCTGGTCAAGGCCGCCAAGCTCTGGGAAGCGGACAACAACGAATATGTCTACATTTTCTCGGTCCCTGTGCTCACGAAGGAGATCTTCGAGCAGTGCCGCGAGCAGGCGCGTGCCGACGGCATGCAGCGGATCGAGCCGGGCCCGAATCATATGTGCTCTTATATCACGGCGATCTTCTTGTGTGACACCTGTGAGCCGGATGCGCTGCGCGCCCTGCGCCGCACGCGTATTTATAAGAGCTTCAAACTGGCGTTCCACGGCTGGATGGATTACCACACCGGCGTCGTGGAGCTCAGCACCGGCAAAACGGCTGCCAATGGCAGCGGACGCAGTACAGCACAGTTGTTGAAGACAACACTGTTTAAGAATATGAAAGAAGGGAGTTAATTCAATGAATGCTGCTGTAATTCTGATTGTTGGCATTGTCATTCTCGCCCTGGGCTACGTTTTCTACGGCGGATGGCTGTCCAAACAGTGGGGCATCGACCCGTCCCGCTCGACGCCGGCTCACGAGCTGGAAGACGGCATGGACTACTGCCCTGCAAAGGCCCCTGTTTTGATGGGTCACCACTTCTCCTCCATCGCGGGCGCCGGCCCGATCAACGGCCCGATCCAGGCCGCTGTTTTCGGCTGGGTTCCGGTGCTGCTGTGGGTTCTCATCGGCGGCATCTTCTTCGGTGGTGTGCATGACTACGGCGCGCTGTTTGCCTCTGTCCGCAATGACGGCCAGTCCATCGGCACCGTTGTCGAGACCAGCATCAGCAAGAAGGCCAAGCGCCTGTTCCTCATCTTCTCTTACCTGACCCTGATCCTGGTCGTGGCCGCGTTCGCGTCCATCGTTGCCAACACGTTCAAGGCCACCTATGTGGATGGTGTTGTGGATATGGCGGCTTCCGCGGCCAACGCCACGACGGCGATCATCTCGCTGCTGTTCATCGTCCTGGCCATCTTCTTCGGTTTCTTCGTGTACCGCAGAAATGCGCCGATCGGCGTGTCCACGATCATCGGTGTTGTGGCCATTGCCTTGGTGATGTGGCTTGGCATCAAGTGGCATCCGATCTACCTGAGCTACCAGACCTGGATGATCATCTGCGGCATCTACATTCTGGTCGCTTCCGTCACGCCTGTTTGGATCCTGCTCCAGCCGCGTGACTACCTCAGCTCGTTCCTGCTGTACGCGATGATGATCCTCGCGATCGTCGGTGTCATTGGCTGCCACCCGACGCTGGATATGCCTGCGTTCACCGGCTTCAAAGACACCATCGCCCCGACGGGCAGCTCCCTTGGCTATATGTTCCCGGCTCTGTTCGTCACCATTGCCTGCGGTGCCATCTCCGGCTTCCACTCCCTCGTTGGTTCCGGCACGACGGCCAAGCAGCTCAACAATGAGAAGGACGCACAGCCCATCGCCTACGGCGGCATGCTCATTGAGTGTGTGCTCGCGCTCGTCTCCCTGTGCGCGGTTGCGTACATCTGGCAGGATTACAAAGCCGGCACGACTGTCACCCCGACCGTCGTGTTCGCGACTGGCCTGTCTCAGATGCTCGGCAAGATCTTCGGCTCCGGCGCCGTGTCCGTCACCTACACGCTGATGGTCCTGGCCGTGTCCGTGTTCTGCCTGACCTCTCTGGATACCGCGACCCGTCTGGCTCGCTACATGTTCCAGGAATTCTGGCTCAAGCCCGGTGAGAAGGCCGGCGATCCGACCGTGACCGGCGCTCGCAAGGTCCTCTGCAATCCGTACGTCTCCACCGCGATCACCGTCGTGCTTGGCATTGCCCTTGGCATGACCGGTTACGCAAAGATCTGGCCCCTGTTCGGCGCTGCCAACCAGCTCCTGGCCGGCCTCGGCCTGCTGGCCGTCGCCGCATGGCTCGGCAAGATGGGCAGAAACAACAAGATGTTCTACTTCCCGATGATCTTCATGATCCTCGTGACGCTGACGTCTCTGGTCTTCACCATCAAGTCCCAGATCACTGCGATCATCGCCGGCGGCACCGGCCTTGCATGGTGCTACATCCGCGCGATCTTGGCCATCCTGCTGGTCATCCTTGCCATTGACCTCGTCGTCGAGGGCAGCAAGGCACTCGCAGCGCAGGCCAAGGCGAAGAAGGCTGCCTGATTCGGCGCCAACCAGCCAAAACGCAAACCATATAAAGAGCACGCTGCTTTGGCAGCGTGCTCTTTTTGCTGTCTATCGTCAAGATGCGGCAGGGAAACGGATAAAGTGTCGCTAGGGAGCTCGAGGGGACAAGGCCCGCCTCGAATGCGATCCGGTCTTTTTTATGACCGGTGAAACCGGTCAAAATAGGTTTATCGCGGCCGTTCGAAAGATGCGGCAGGGAAACGGATAAAGCGTCGCTAGGGAGCTCGAGGGGACAAGGCCCGCCTCGAATGAGATCGGGTCTTTTTTATGACCGGTGAAATCGGTCAAAAAAAAGACCCCGACTTCCGTCAGGGCCAAGACATCCGCTCCGGCGGGGAGGAATCTCTCTGTCTGCCGTGAGCATACCACGCTGCGCCGCGCCGTGCAAGGCACAAATGTTTCCACCCGGCACATTTGCGGTTGCAAACGGCGTGAAAACATGGCATACTGTAAACAACTTTGCGCAGGGAGGTGCAGACCGTGAAACGCAGTGAGGAACGGGAACAGAACATCCGGCGGGTGATCCACACGGCGCAGACGCTGTTCATCGCAGACGGCATCGCCGCGACGCCCATCAGCCGCATCGCCGAGGCGGCCGGCCTGACGCCGACGTCGCTGTACCGCTATTTCCGCAACAAGGACGCGCTCGTGTTTGCCGCCTGGCGCGACGCATTGGCTACGTTTTTTACTGATTTTATGGAGCAGTACAAGCGAGAGTCCGCAGCGTGTACGACGGGGTATGAAAAGTTCGTCGTCTGCATGCACATTTACTTCCGCATTTATGATGACCAGCCGGAGTGGTACGACTACACGCGCGAGATGTTTTCGGCCTATTCCGAGAAGAACACCGGCAGCGACGTCAACAATGTGTTCTGGAAGTACTACGACAAGGAGATCCCCGTCCCGGCGCTCAAGGCCCTGCGCGAAGGCGTGGCCGACGGCTCGATCCGCCCGGATGTGAATATTTACGCGGTGTATCAGTGTCTGCTCAACGCTTATACCGGCACGACGATCTATGAGAACGTGTCCTTCGGCGTTTCTCCGGTCGATGTCGTCCAGTTTACCGGCGAGCTGCTCGTGAGCTATATCAAGAATGAACCAGACGCCTCCGTACTGGCAGGAAAACGTGAAAAGGCGTTAGATATGTAATAAATGATACGGTACGGACGTGCCAATTTGATAAGATGTGAGATGAAGCAGCAAGTTTCTTTTTTTGCGCATATATGTTAGTGACGCTAACATATCATTCCAAAACGGCGGAGGTGTGCAGCACGGATAAAAACAAACGTTCCTATGACTTTACGGTGTGCCTGCCGTTCTGGGATTCGCTGACGGGCTCTCAGCAGCAGATGCTGCGCCTGAATACGATCGTCCGCTCGTACCGCGCGGGGGACGACGTGATCTTTTCCATGCCGGAAAAAAACGGCCTGTTTCTCGTGCTCTCCGGCGGAGTGCGTGTGTTTATTGCGACGGACACCGGCCGCGAGATCACGCTCATGTCGATCGTCAGCGGCGGCTGCTGCATGCTCAATACGCTCGACAGTGCAGCGCCTGGTGACACGGTCCCCATCCTGCAGGCGACCAGCGACGCCGTGTTTGCCTACATCAACATTGTGGCCCTGCGCCCGCTGTGCGCGGAATCGCCGGTCGTGCAGCAGTTTTTGCAGTGCACGCAGGCGCGCAATGTCCAGACGGTGCTCAATAACATAGAGTATTATTTTTTCCATCCTCTGCGCAGCTGCATCGCCCGCGTCGTGCTCGAAAAGGCCGATGCACACCCCGAGGACGGCTTTGCGCGCATCACCCACGAGGAGATCTCCCACCACCTCGGCACCACGCGCGAGGTCATCAGCAGGGAGCTGGAGGGGATGCGTCAGATGGGCCTTCTGCGCACCGGCCGCGGCAAGATCTATGTGCTCGACCGCCCTGCGCTGGAGGGCATGGCCAACTTGTAGGGCACACTTGACGACCATATATGTCCAAACTGGAAGCTGTCAAAAAGCGAATTTCGCTTTTTGACAGCTTCCTTTTGTACCATTTGACGCATTTTGGCTGAACATTCGGCGAAAAACGGTCAAAATGCACAATCGCAAATCGCCAATTTAGTGACATTCAACGAAACCAAATGGTTATGTTTAATTATCGCCATTTGCGTAACAAATGGTGCAGTAAAGATGGCGAAATTCGCTATATTGATAATTGTCAAACGAAGCTGCTTCTTTTTTTTTGGAGGCAAGTGTTAGTGACCATAACAGAAGAAACTCGTGCAGCGGACTGCACAAAAAATACGGAAAACACATCATGAATGGGAGGTACACAGAATGTATTACAGCAGCGGTAACTACGAGGCGTTTGCAACGCCGAAAAAACCCGAAGGCATCGACAACAAGTCGGCATATGTCGTCGGCACCGGCCTGGCCGGTCTGGCGGCGGCCTGCTTCCTGATCCGCGATGCACAGATGCCCGGCGAGCACATCACGCTCTTTGAGCACCTGCCGGTGGCCGGCGGCTCCTGCGACGGCATCTACGACGCGACCAAGGGCTTCATCATGCGCGGCGGCCGTGAGATGGATAACCACTTCGAGTGCATGTGGGATCTGTTCAAGTCCATCCCGTCGATCGTGAACCCGGGCGAGACGGTCTTCTCCGAGTACTACTACCTCAACAAGGAAGACCCGAACTTCTCCCTGTGCCGTGTCACCGAGAAGCAGGGCCAGGACGCCCACACCGACCGTAAGTACGGCCTGACGCCCGGCGCCGCTACCCAGCTGCTGAAGCTGTTCATGGCGACCAACAAGTCCCTCGAGGACAAGAAGATCGATGACGTGTTCGACGATGAGTTCTACGCCACGAACTTCTGGACCTACTGGCAGACCATGTTCGCGTTCGAGAAGTGGCACAGCGCCCTCGAGATGAAGCTCTACCTGCAGCGCTACATCCACCACATCGACGGCCTGCCGGATCTGAGCGCGCTGCGTTTCACCCGCTACAACCAGTATGAGTCCATGATCCTCCCGATGTGCAAATACATTACCGACCACGGCGGAAAGGTCCTCTTCGACACCACGGTCACGAACATCGTCTGCGACTGCACCGAGGATAAGAAGGTCGCCAAGAAGATCGAGTACACCCAGGGCGGCGTGGAAAAGGTCATCGAGCTGACCGAGAACGATCTCGTCATCTGCACGAATGGCTGCCAGGGCGATGCGTCCGCTTACGGCGATCAGACGCACGCTCCGGTCATCAAGGTCAAGAACGGCGAAGGCCCGTCCATCGAGATGTGGAAGAAGCTCGCCGCGCAGGATCCGGCGTTCGGCCATCCCGAGAAGTTCTTCAAGGACATCAAGGAGACCAGCTGGGAGTCCTGGACCGTCGACACGGCCAACAAGCAGATCCTCGACGCCATCCAGAAGATCTGCAAGCGTGACCCGCTGTCCGGCAAGGTCGTTACCGGCGGCATCGTCACCTGCCGCGATTCGAGCTGGCTCGTCAGCTGGACCATCAACCGTCAGGGCCAGTTCCAGGAGCAGCCGAAGGATCACTGCCTGATCTGGGTCTACGGCCTCAACTGCTGGGACGACAAGGGCGACTTCATCAAGAAGAACATGTGCGACTGCACCGGCATCGAGCTGGCGGCAGAGTGGCTGTACCACATCGGCATCCCCGAGGATCAGATCATGGATCTGGCCACGAACGAATGCAACACCACGCCGTGCATGATGCCTTACGTCACCACGTTCTTTGAGCCCAGAGCCGAAGGCGACCGCCCGAAGGTCGTGCCCGATGGTTCCGTCAACCTCGCGTTCGTCGGCCAGTTCGCCGATACCCCGCGCGACACCGTGTTCACCACCGAGTACTCCATCCGTACCGCGATGGAAGCGGTCTACACGCTCTGCAATGTCGACCGCGGCGTGCCGGAAGTCTGGGGCAGCGTGTATGATATCCGCGACCTGCTCTACGCCACCAGCAAGCTGCTCGACGGCAAGAAGCCGCTGGAGTTCCTGCTCCCGTCGGTTCTGCCGCTGCTCGACCTCGTCAAGGAGCCGCTGGTCAACAACGTCGTGGTGGATCTGCTCAAGAAGTATAACATCGTCTGACGTACCATCCCGTTAGATGTCGCATCCCCCCTTTGCCCCGGCAGCAAAAGCTGCCGGGGCATTTTGCACGGCGGAGGAGCTCGAGGGGGCAAGGCATGGAAGAAAAAATCCGGCGCCGCGAACAGCGGCGCCGCCTTTCGGACGTTTATTCTTCTACGACCGGGAATGTGACCCGAATTTCAAACCCCGCGCCCCAGTCGGACGCGGCGGTGAGCGTGAGGCCCAGATCCTTTGCGACCTCGCGCGCGAGATAGAGCCCCATGCCGGTGGCTTTGTTCTTCTCGTGGCCGGAGTCTCCGGTGAAGCCTTTTTCAAACACGTACGGCAGGTCGCACGCGCGCACGCCCGGCCCGTTGTCGCGGATGGACAGGACGGTCGCCGTGTCATTGCTTTCCAGGGAAAAGGTCAGCACCGGCGCATTGAGCGCATACTTCACGCTGTTGCTCACGACCTGCCCGAGCAGGAAGCACAGCCCGCGCCGGTCGGCAAAGACCGTCTCGTCCGTCGGCCGGATCTCGACCCGGAAGCCTTTTTCCTCCAGCAGCGGGCGGTAATCGTCGAGCACCTCGTCGATGCAGCCGCGCAGCGTCAGCCGCTCAAAGCGATAGTCGCGCCGCGCGCCGCGCAGACGTGCGTAGTAGAGCATCTGGTCGATGAACGCCTGCATCCGGTTGCGCACGTAGTCGAGCTTGAAGCCCACGGCCTCCGGCAGCGTGTCGCGCCGGTTATCGAGCACGAGCGTCAGCAGCGCCAACGGCGTTTTCACCTCATGCGCCCAGAGCTCCACGTAGTTTTCGTAGTCGTCCATCTGCGCCTGTAACTGCGCGATGGCCTGCTGCTGCGCGCGCAGCGTCTCGCCGAGCAGGTGCACGCTCTGCGCCTCGTTTGCCGAGAGCAGGCGGCACAGCGCCTGTTCGTGCGCGGCGTCCGGCGCGGTCAGAAAGGCCGTGAAGGCCCACTCCCGCTTTTTCGAGCGCGCGCAGAGCACCGCGCACACGCCGCCGAACAGAAACACCGTCGCCAGCACGATCACGGCCGACATGGCGGCGATGGCTCTTGCATCTGCCAGCCAGAGCAGCAGCGCGGCGAGCGCGTCCACACCCAGCAGCAGACCCAGCCACGGCAGGTACTGCCGCAGGTAGCTTCCGTTACGCTTCATGCGCCACCTCCAGCCGGTAGCCGACGCCGCGCACGGACACGAGCTGCTGGCACATGCCGAGGGACGCCATCGTCTTTTTCAGCCGCGTGAGGTTGACCTGCAGCGCATTCTCGTCGATGAACTCCGTCGTGCCCCAGAGCGCGCGGCTCAGCTCGTCTTTTGTGGTGGTCTGCCCGCCGTGTGCCAGCAGCGTCTCGAGCAGCTTGCCCTGATTCGGCGGCAGGACGACGGACTGATTGTGGATGTAGAGCGTGTAGGTCTGCCGGTCGAGCAGAAAGTCCGCCCCCTCGAGCAGGTTCGGCCGCCCCTCGTAGCGCTTGAGGACGTTTCCGATGCGCGCGAGCAGCCGCTCCTTCCGATAGGGCTTGGTGAGGTATTCGTCCGCGCCGAGCTCGAGCGCGTGCACCTCGTCGCGCAGCTGGTCACGCGAGGTCAGCACGAGCACGGGCAGGGCGCTGCGCCGCTTGAGATCGCGGCAGATTTGAAATCCGCTCACCTCCGGCAGATTCAGATCCAGCAGCACCAGATCGGGGGCGAGCGCGAGCAGCTGCCCGGTCACGTCCGCAAAGTCCGTGACCTCCGTGACGGCGTAACCCGCCCGGCGCAGCATATCCGCCAGCTCCTCGCGCATGAGCGCCTCATCCTCCACGACGGCGATGTGCTTCATCGCGCCGCCCCCTTTCTGCATGTGTTATTCTTCGCGTTCCGGCGCCATCAGCCCCAGCAGATACCGGCTGCTGGACCGCTTGACGGCCGCCATGTAGATCCATTCTACCACACACAGCAGCAAAATCATAGCTCCGGCGGTGATCATCAGATCTGTCATGCCGCGCTGCGCCTGTGCGGTGAGCATACCGGTGAAGAGCGCGCGCACGCCAAACACACTGCTGACTGCCGCCACGCCGACCGGCAGACCAAAATACCAGTTGATCTGCGCCTTTGCCGCGCGGCAGAGCGTGTCGTGCTCCGCACCGAGACGCACGAGCGTCCGGTAGCGGCGCGCGGCCTTCTGCTGGCCCATGAGAAACTGCACGCCGATGATGGTGTTGGCCACGACGAGGAAGATGATGGCGAGGTAGATGGTCAGGTAGCTTGCCGCGACGATGTAAAACAGCTCGCGGCCGAGATTCTGCAGGTAGCTCTCGTATTTCAGGCCGAGTGGGTCGAGCAGCGCGTTCATGTCCGCGATGGCGTTCATGAGGCTCTTGCCCTCCGTCATGGATGGGGCAAGCACGCCGTCGAGGTAGACGTCATAGTCGCCCTGCGTGTAGTGATCGAACACCGCGTCCGGCACGATGAGCGCGAATGACATCGTGATCGACCGGTCGGTCACGACGCTGACCGACTGCACCTGCCCACAGAGCGTGAACGGTGCGCCGTCGATCGTGATGGACGAGCCCTCTGCGATCAGGCGGTTGATCAGCGCCGTGCGGCTGGCCAGGGAGACCTCGCTGTCGCAGTAGACGGCGGCCTCATTGTCCGCGAGCGTCAGCTCCGGCAGACCGGCGGTCGTCAGCAGGCGGTTGTAGCTGCTGAGCGCGATGAGGTACGGGTAGCCCACGGCCTCCAGCATGTATTGCAGCTGCTGCTGCTCGTCGGAGACGGGCATGGCATCGATGGTGCGCTGCAAGGCGGGGAATTTCACGGTGTTTTGGTAGTCCGTGCTCGTGCGCACGCGGCCGATACGCATCTCAAAGAGGTCGGAAAATGCACCGTCGAGCCCGTGCGCGGCCAGCGTGTCGCGCACGGCGCTGCTGTCCTCGCTGTCAGTGGGGAAGGTGTAGTCGAGCGTGTGCGTCTCGGCGCGGGACGAGCGCGCGGTTGCCACGCCCGCGCCGAAGCAGCACAGCGCCGCCAGAATCAGCAGCGAGCAGATCGCCAGCGCGCCGGAGCGGTGGATGACCGTTTCCTCGACCTGACGGAAGTTGAACACCCGCAGCCTGCCCGCGCGGTCTCCGCGCCGGGCCAGCCGGTCGATGATGACACGCAGCCCGTAAAACAGCAGCAGCGTGCCCGCCACGCCGAGCGCGATCGTGCCCGCCATATAGCGCAGGCCGCTCCACGCATACCCGAGGATGGCAAACGTGTACGCTCCGGCGAGCAGCGCCGTGCCCAGCACGAGCGCTGCGGCGTAGACAGCGGCGGGGCGCTGCTTTTTCGTGCCCTCGGGTGTCTCCGTGAGCAGCGCGCCGATCTCCTCGCGCACGATCTTCCCGCTGAGGATGAGCGAGGCCAGCAGCTTGATCGCAAGAAAGCCCACGGCCGTCCACCCGATGGCGGACAAGGAGAGCGTGAACCGGTGCCCCACGATGCCGAGCCCGACGAGCCGCGCCGTGACGAGGCTGATGACCTCCGAGATCAGCAGCGCCGCCGGCAGGCCGATGGCCAGCGCGATGAGGCTGGAGCGCAGATCCTCCGCCAGCAGCATGCCGAAGAGCTTGCGCCGCTGCATGCCCAGCATGAGGTACACGCCGAATTCGTGCCGCCGCCGTGCGAGCTGAAAGCGGTTGGCGTAGTATACGAGAAAGAACAAAATGAACAGCGTCAGCCCGTACAGCACCGGGACGAGCGACAGCAGCCGGTCTACGGCGCTGCTCTCCATGCGCTGGAGGAACACCATCACGTCCTGATGCGACAGGGAGAGGATGATGTAAAACGCGACGATCGAGATGAGCAAGGATGTGAAAAACAGCCCGTTTTCCCGGCGGCTGCGGCGGCTGTTGCGCGCAACAAGCTCAGAGAACATTCGCACTCCCCCCTCCCAGCTGCGCCATGACGGCCAGGATGCGCCCATAGAACTCCTGCTGCGTCTCGTCCGGCACGTCGCGCCGCAGCTCGTGGAAGAGCACGCCGTCCTGGATGAAGAGAATGCGCTTGCAGTAACTCGCGGCGTTGCAGTCGTGCGTGACCATGAGGATTGTCGTGCCGGCGTCCGCGTTCAGGCCGGAGAGTTTTTCCATGAGCGTGCGCGCGTTTTTCGAGTCGAGCGCGCCGGTCGGCTCGTCGGCCAGCACGATCTCGGGGTCGAGGATGAGCGCGCGCGCCGCCGCGATGCGCTGCTTTTGCCCGCCGGACATCTGCGCCGGGAACTTGTCGAGCACGTCCGTCACTTCCAGATAGTCTGCGAGCTTTGTCAGCCGCTCGCGGCTCTCGCCCTCGGACACGCCGTGCAGCGCCAGCGGCAGGAGAATGTTCTCCCGACCGGTGAGGTTGTCGATGAGCTCAAAGTTCTGAAACAGGTAGCCGATCTCCTTGCCGCGGTAGTCGGCGAGCGCCTTGCCGTGCAGCGTCGTGATGCACTTGTCGTGCAGGGCGACGGCGCCGCCGGTCGGTGCGATGACGGTCGCAATGCAGTTGAGCAGCGTCGATTTGCCCGAGCCGCTGCTGCCCATGATGCCGAGAAACTCGCCCGGCATGACCTGAAACGAGATGCCGTCGAGCGCGCGGGTCAGATTCGGCTCCTTGCCGTAATATTTTTTCAGGGCTGCAATTTCGAGAATGGGTTCCATTGCATGTACCTCCTTTGCTTTCTGCTGCCATGGTACAACACCCGGCGCACAAAATCCACTTACAGTGGCTGAAAGGATCTTGCAAAAGCGCGCGGATGCGCAAATGCCGCAGGCGGCTGCCTGCGGCATTTTTGGTTTATTTGGAATGTTACAGCGTGTTTTCTCCGGTCTCAAGGCCGATGACCTCGTCCACCGGCAGCGAGAGGATGATGCCGTGCGCGTCCGTGCGCAGGCCGCAGGCGTCGCTGATCGCGTTCATGACGGAGGCCTTCTTTTCGCGCGGCGTGACGATGACGACGAACTCCTCTTCCTCCTGCATGGAGATGCCGAGCTTCTGGCTGATGCGTTTGGAGTTCTGCCGCCGGCCTTTGAGGATCGTTCCGCCCATGGCGCCGGCGCTTCTGGCCGCGTCGATCGCGTCGCTGCTGTAGCCGTTGCTGAGCGCGACCCAGATGGCGGCGTAACCGGCGCTGGTTTGCATATCGGACATATCGCTATCCACCCTTTCTTCGATCTTCTGTTCTATCGTCTCGCGCATCTGATCGTTCAGGAGCTGCAGCATCGGCCGCTGCAGCCCCGTGATCGGGATCGTCAGCACGATGCCGCCGCCGCGTTTGTGCAGCGGGATGCGCTGCTGCAGCGCGTCGAGCAGGTCGCGCACGAGAAATTTCGGCAGCAGCCCGATCGTGAGCAGGCGGCCGCTGCCGCTCAGGCCGAAGATGTCGAGCATCTCCGACGGCGCGGTGCCGTGCCCTTGGCACTGATAATAGATCGGGATGCGGAAATTCTGAAACGTCTGTTCGAGCTTGCGGCGGTATTCATGATTCGTAATGATGAGCACCATGCGCGGTGCGAGTCGGTTTTCGGCATGTATCATATCTCTTCGTCCTCCAGGTCGATGACGCCGTCATCGGACAGCAGGTCAGCTTTGTTTTGTGCCACGGCTTTGGATCTATGTACATAAAGAACACCCATGATCTGGATCGCCACCGGCGGGGCGAGCGCGACGAGCGCCACGACGCCGAAGGCGTCCGTGACGACGTTGCCGCCGAGCGCGGTGCACGCGCCCATGGCCAGCGGCAGCAGGAAGGTGGAGGTCATGGGCCCGCTTGCGACGCCGCCGGAGTCGAAGGCGATGCCCACGAACACGGACGGCACGAACCGCGCGAGGATGAGCGCGAGCGCGTAGCCGGGCACGAGGATCCAGTAGATGCTGATACCGGTCAGCACACGCACCATGGACAGCATCACCGCGCAGGCGACGCCGATGGACAGCGCCGTGTTCATCATGCTCTGTGACACGGTGCCGCCGGTGACGTCCTCGACCTGCTTGTTGAGCACCTGCACGGCGGGCTCGGCCTTGACGATGTAGTAGCCGATGAGCGCGCCGATCGGGATGAGCACCCAGTGGTACGCGCTGCCGGCCAGACCCGAACCGAGCAGGTTGCCCACGGGCGTGAAGCCGACGTTCACACCGGTCAGAAACAGGATCAGGCCGATGACCGTGTACAGAAAGCCGACGCCCGTACGCAGCAGCTGCCGCCGCCGGTAGCAGCGCGTCAGCAGCTGAAACAGCACGAACACCGCCACGATCGGCAGGATGCTCAGCAGCACTTCCTCGGCATAGCCCGGGAAGCCGAGCGCGAACTGCCGCGCCACGTCGCGCGTCGTCACGACCGGCGCAATCTCTACGGCGGAGTAGGCCGCGTCCGTCGGGTGGTAGAAGATGCCGAGCAGCAGCACCATCAGAATCGGCCCGACGCTGCACAGCGCGACGAGACCGAAGCTGTCGTCGTCGTGTCCCTGCGTGCTGCGGATGGCTGACACGCCGACGCCCAGCGCCATGATAAACGGCACGGTGATGGGCCCGGTCGTGACGCCGCCGGCGTCGAACGCGACGGCGAGAAATTCCTTCGGGGAAAACAGCGTCAGCACAAACAGCAGCGCATACGCGGCCAGCAGACATTTTGCCAGCGAGACACGAAACAAAATGCGCAGCACGGCCAGCGCCAGAAAGACGCCCACGCCGACGGCGACCGTCCAGATGAGCACATTGTTCGGGATCGACGCGACCTGGTTTGCCAGCACCTGCAGGTCCGGCTCCGCGATGGTGATGATCGTCCCGAGCGCGAACGCCACGAGTACGACCAGCAGCACCTTTTCGCGCTTCGCCAGCGTCTTGCCGACGCCCTCGCCGAGCGGCGTCATGGACATCTCGGCGCCGAGCTGGAAAAACCCCATGCCGACGATCAGCAGCACGGCGCCGGTCAGAAACAGCGCCAGCGTGCCGATCTCCATCGGGACGAGCGTGACGCTCAGCACCAGCACGATCAGGGTGATGGGCAGCACGCTCGAGAGAGATTCCTTGACTTTTTCTTTCAGCTTTTCATTCATACGGTTGCGGTGGTCCTCCTTTCGCGGGGTGATTCAGGATCGCTGCACGACCGCATCGCAGCCCGTCAGGCGCGGTTGAGAATGGCCATGAACTCCTCGCCGGTGATGGTCTCCTTTTCATAGAGGTACTTGGCCAGTTCGTCGAGCTTGGCACGGTTTTCCGTGAGGATGCCGACGGCCTTGGCGTGCTCTTTTTTCACGAGCGCGACGACCTGATGGTCGATCTGCGTCTGCGTTTCGGCCGAGCAGGCGAGGGAGGCGTCGCCGCCGAGGTACTGGTTCGTGACCGTCTCGAGCGCGACCATGTCGAACGCCTCGCTCATGCCGTAGCGCGTGATCATGCCGCGGGCGAGCTTTGTTGCCTGCTCAATGTCGTTGGACGCGCCGGTGGAGATGACGCCGAAGCGCACCTCCTCGGCCGCGCGGCCGCCGGTGAGCGTGGCGATCTTGTTTTCCAGCTCCTCTTTCGTCATGAGGTAGTGGTTGCCCTCTTCGACCTGCATCGTGTAGCCCAGCGCGCCGGACGTGCGGGGGATGATGGTGATCTTCTGCACGGGGGCGGAGTGCGTCTGCAGCGCGGCGACGAGCGCGTGGCCGATCTCGTGGTAGGCGACCGTCCATTTCTCCTGATCCGTGAGAATGGCGTTTTTCTTCTGATAGCCCGCGATGACGACCTCGATGCTCTCCTCGAGATCCGACTGCGTGGCAAAGCGGCGGCCGTCGCGCACGGCGCGCAGTGCGGCCTCGTTGACGATGTTCGCCAGCTCCGCGCCCGATGCGCCGGAGGCCATGCGCGCGATCTTGTTGTAGTCCACGTCCTCGGCGACCTTGATCTTGCGGGCGTGCACCTTGAGGATCTCCTCACGGCCCTTGAGATCGGGCAGCTCCACGGGCACGCGCCGGTCAAAGCGGCCGGGGCGCGTGAGCGCCGGGTCGAGCGACTCTGGCCGGTTCGTGGCGGCGAGGATGATGACGCCGTTGTTGCCCTCGAAGCCGTCCATCTCGGTCAGCAGCTGGTTGAGCGTCTGCTCGCGCTCGTCGTTGCCGCCGACCTGCCCGTCACGCTTTTTGCCGATGGCGTCGATCTCGTCGATGAACACGATGCACGGCGCTTTCTCCTTGGCCTGACGGAACAGGTCGCGCACCTTGCTCGCGCCCATGCCGACGAACATCTCCACGAATTCCGAACCGGACATGGAGAAAAACGGCACGTTTGCCTCGCCGGCGACGGCCTTGGCCAGCATCGTCTTGCCGGTTCCCGGAGGGCCGACGAGCAGAACGCCCTTGGGCATGGATGCGCCGATGTCCTGATATTTCGCCGGGTCGTGCAGGTAGTTGACGATCTCGGTCAGGTTTTCCTTGGCCTCGTCCTCACCGGCGACATCGGAGAATTTGATGCCCTCGGCCGACTTGACGTAGACCTTCGCGTTCGAGCCGCCGAGCCCGAACATCATGGAGTTCGGCCCGCCGGCCTTGTTCGTCATGCGCTTGAGCATGAACTGGCCGAGGGCGACAAAAAACACGATCGGCAGCAGCCACGTCAGCAGAAACGACAGAAACGGCGACATCTGCTCGACGATCTCGCTCGAGAACTCCGCGCCGGAGTCCTTCAGGCGGTAGATGAGGTCGGGATCGTCCATCAGGCCGGTCTTGTAGACCTGCGTGTCATCTTTGTTCGTGAAGAGGATCTGGTTGTTTTGTACCTCCACACGGCCGATTTCCTGATTTTCCGTCATGGTCATAAACGTGCCGTAGTCGACCTCCTTGACCTGCCGCTGGCTCAGCCAGGGCACCGCCAGGAAGTTGAGCGCCAGAATCACGAGAATGACGATGGCGTAATAATACACCAACGGCTTTTTGGGGCTTTTCACTTCATTCATGTGAACGCTTCCTTTATCTTGATAAAATGTGTGCACTTTTGGGACTTGTGTAACGTAACTTTAGTTTACCACAACAGGAAAGAACTGTCCAGTGAATAAACTATGTATACCGTGTACAAAATTTGCCCAAAGCGCCGGAAAAGGGACAAGGAAACCGCCTTCTGTGCAGCAAAGGTTACAGAAGAAAGGTCCTTGCGCCTGTATGATAGTTTTATAACAATTTGACGGAGGACCTCGTGATGGAGATGCTTCTTTACCAGAGCACGCAGTTTCGTGACGTGAAAAAGATCTTGGACCGCGCCCACGGCTTTGCAGGGCTTTTGACGGCCGGCGGCATCGAGGCCTCGCGGCTGGATGTGCCCTTCGTCTGCGATCAGAAGGTGCTCTCGCGGTATGACGATGCGTGCAGCGATGTCCGCCGCGTCCTGACCATGCAGCTGGGGCTTACACTGCCGAAGGGCTTTTCCATTCCGTTGGAGGCTGAGGATCTGGCAGTCTTTTTTTCGCAGCAGTGCGGCCTGCAGCAGATGCAGGACTACCTGACACAAAAGCGCGCGCGCACGCAGGCGGACATCCAGACCTGGCTGCGCGACCGCCCGTGGGACACCCACCCCGTGACGGCGGCGCAGGCGGCGGAGCAGAACCTCGTCTTTGACGCGGCGACCGGCCGCATCGGCACGGACGGCTGCTTCAACGGCGGCACGGTGCTCGAGCTGCCGTCGTCGGTCGACGGGGTGCGCGTGCGCCGTCTGGCGTCCTACGCCATGGTCTCCTATACGTATCTGGACACGCTCATCCTCCCGGACAGCATCGAGACGGTCGAGCCCTATGCATTTTATGATAAGGTGCACCTGCGCAGTACCAATCTGCCGCGCGGTCTCGCCGTCATCCCGGAGGGCATGTTCTCGCGCTGCATCGGCCTGACGGGCATCGTCATTCCGGACAGCGTGCGCGAGATCCAGGATGAGGCGTTTTACCAGTGCAGCAATCTGGACACGGTCGTCATCCCCGACAGCGTGGAGCGCATCGGCCGCTGCGCGTTTTTGAATGCGCGGCGCGTGATCTACCACGGCAGCGCCAAGGGCTTTCCCTGGGGCGCGACGCGGGGCAACTGAGAAAGGCGGAAACCGATATGCATCCTACCCGGCAATTTGAGACCGCCGTCTGCGGCGGCAGCAATCTGAAAGCACCGATGAAGCTCGACTTCCTGCGCTCGCTCTGCGCGCAGGAGCGCCATGCGTGGCCGGAGGTCGTGCTCTGCCGCGCCGAGGGTGAGCCGCTGCCCGTGTGCTGCCTGTCCGAGGCGGCGGCGGGCGACCCGTTTGCGCGCATCGGCATCGTGACAGCGCCCTCGGAGGTGCTCACGGCGCTGCTGCGCACCGCGCCCGTGCGGGCGCGGGTCACGGCCCTGTGCGATTCC
>OHAF01001453.1_pt1 | contig 21482 bp, 20 predicted proteins | sample 1577041 | NCBI WGS metagenome assembly OHAF01 (sample SAMEA3541495, study PRJEB24748) | human gut metagenome | biome: human gut; feature: human-associated habitat; material: faeces | place: China | collected 2012
GTATTATAGCATAGGTTAACATCAGAGCTATATCCAACCCCCATTTTTATTAAAATTATATTTTCTATTTCATAACTTCATTAAGTACAGCAGATAAATATTTCATACTAGTTAAGCATTGTTCTAACGTATTTCCAGTAGCTCCAACTTCCATAATGTTAGCATATTTTCCAGTATGTTGGTTATATCTAGATTTTGTAACCATCATTGGCTTAAATAATCCAGGATACATCTCTTCTGCTTTTTGTTGTACCTTTACTGCAAATTTTAAATTTTGATTCCAATTAGGGTGATATAAACCTCCTTCATTTGTTCCTATTACAAACATTATTTGTGCAGCATAATCGTCCCCTATTTTTACTGTTGGTGCATAATCTGCTCTTGAGCCAATAGCATCTCTATGTAAATCTATTATTATGTCTGATGGTGTTGTTTGTAATATATTTTCTACTGTTTTTAATGAACGTGTATATGAACCTGTATATGATGGGTAATCATGATAAGATGTATCATGTACTACATTTAAATTATATTTCTTTAAATAATTTTCTAATTCACTTCCAACTTGTGTTACTGTATATTTTAAATCTGTTGTTCTAAAATTTCCAGTTTGTGTGTATGGGTATTTTTCGCTTGAGGTGTAACTTTCACAACTGTGGGTATGAAATATTACTATATTTTTATTGTCTATTTTTATGTCTGGTTTTAATATATCTTCTGTTAAATTGTATGTAGTTTGATTTTTTATCTTTACATTTCCATATTGAACATTATAATTTTCCGAAATTGGATTTGGAGTTACTACTTCTGTTTGTGTGTTAGTGCTTTGTGCTAATTGGACATCATTTCTTGTTTCAGCGTTTTGCGTAGTTTCGTTTTGATTTTTATTTTTATCTTCAACTTCTACTTTTTCTTCCGCTTCTTGTATTCCCTTTATACTGCTTATTTCTGTTTGTAAAAATTGTTCTAAATAATTATTTTTTGATGTTTCATTTTGTTCTCTTGTATCATTTTCACTATTTATACTAGCCATTGCTGGTATTTCTTGTTCCATACATTTTGTTAAACTATTTGCTTGTAAAATTTTAAAATTTTTAGTATTTTTATTTTCTTTGTTAGATGAAAAATATCTTGCAGTAAATACCATTAACATTACTATTATTGATATTCCTACAAGATATTTTATTATATCTCCTATTTTTAATACAGTAACATTAAACATATATATTCTCCTTGTCCTAAGTTTACTATATATATTATTATTCATTTTGTATTAAAAATATTACTATTTAATTATTGTTCATCTTGTTCACTATCTGTTTGTTGACTTTCAGTGTCTGAGCTTTTTCTATCATTATTTGAATTGTTATCTATTTTGTTATTTATGCTATTTTCATTATTATTTTCATTTGATGTTGAACTATTTGAATTTGTATTTGAGTTATTATTTGAATTGCTATTATTAGATTTTTTTACATTATAAACATCTAAAACTGTTTCAACATCTTCTGTTCTGTCATTAAAGTTCATATAATAGTGTTTTTGTCCAGAACTAATTGTCATGTATATATCATCAACTAATGCTGCAAATATTGTTTTTCCTGATGAATTGATTAATGTATATTTTTTATTTTTACAAGCTACTATTACGTCATAATCTGGAATTACTAATAAGTTTATAGCATCTTTGTTACTTGATGCAATATAACCAAAGCTATCGTACTCGAAATCTGTTAATTGGTTTCCATTTTTATCAAATAATGCCCAAGTTTTATCTTTTCTTACTGGAATTAGACCATTTGCTATCAAGTATTTATTTTTTATATCATTTTTTTGAAATTTTGTATTATCTATTCCAATTTCATCATATTCTATATAAATTTTTACGTTTCCTCTAGAATCTATTATTCCATATTTATTATCTTTTTTTGCTAGATATAATGCTAAGTCACTATCAATTAATTCTAAGCTATCATAATTTATTGGTATTTTTGTTTCTCTTTTTTCAGATATAGTTCCTACTTTATTATTACTTTTTACTAAAAAATCACCTGTATTTGGTAAGAAGGTTATTCCATCATATTTTGCTTCTATTACTGCATTTCCCTTTAAGTCTATTACACCATATGATTTGTCATCTTCTTTATATACTATTAACATGCTATTTAAAACTGATTTTTGATTTGTAAAGTTTTCATCTATTTTTGAGTAACCATAATCTAGTATTTTTGATGTATATGTTTCTATTAAGTATGGCATTGTATATATATAACCTTTATTTGTCTTATCATTGAATGAGAATGATACATTAAATGCTTTTTCTATTCCATCTGATGTTGCATATAATTTACCATTAATTGCCTTTACTGGTTTGTCTGTATAATAATATTCATAATTTGAATTATTTCGTGTTGTTGTTAGTTTATATATTTTTTTAGAATTTAATGTAAAGTTTGCAACTTCATCATTACATTGCACATAGCATTTGTTTTTATCTTCTGATTTATCAGAGTATTCTCCATTATAGCTTTTATAACCAAGGTATGATGCTATTTCTTTTATTGGAAAATATATTGTACCATCATCTTCTATTACCATCATTTCTTTTATTTTAGAATTTGCTGAACCATTCAAATAAACTTGTAGTTCGCTGCTTTTTATATAAGCCATTGCACCTATTAATCCAATTATAACTACTAATATTACTCCCATCAAAATCAGTATTATTTTAGCTATTTTTTTATTTTTATCTTCTTTTATTTTTTTTTCTTCAAAGTTCTCATCTATTAAGTTCATTAGTATCCCCCTTTAAAATTATTTAGTGTATCCATATTTTTCGTAAAATTCATTTTTAAATGTTAATAAATTATCATTTTCTATTTCTATTCTAACTCTTTCCATTAATTTAGTCAAGAATCTTAAGTTATGAATTGATAATAATCTTACTCCTAATATTTCGTTAGCTTTTACTAAATGTCTTATATATGCTCTTGTATAATTTCTACAAGTATAACAATCACATTCTGGATCTAATGGTCCCCAATCTCTTTCATATGTTGCATTTCTTACTACTACTTTTCCATGTGATGTCATTGCTGTTCCATTTCTCGCTATTCTTGTTGGTAGTACACAGTCACACATATCTATTCCTGCGATAGCTGCTTCTATTAAATAGTCTGGTGTTCCTACTCCCATTAGATATCTTGGTTTGTTTTCTGGCATTTTTGGTGCTGTATATCGTAATATATCCAAAAATTCTTCTTTTGGCTCTCCTACACTTATTCCCCCTATTGCATAACCTGGTAAATCTAATTTCACTAAATCTTCTAAACTTTTATCTCTTAAGTCTTTGAAAAATCCTCCTTGTATTATTCCAAATAAGGCTTGATTTTCTGTTATATGTGCGTCTTTACATCTTTGCGCCCATCTTGTTGTTCTTTCCATTGAATTTTTTGTATATTCATATGTTGATGGATATGGACAACATTCATCAAAGGCCATTATGATATCTGCTCCTAAATCTTCTTCTGTTTTCATTACTGATTCTGGTGAGAAGAAATGTCTGCTTCCGTCTAAATGTGATTTAAATTCAACCCCTTCTTCTGAAATTGTTCGTAAGTCTCCTAAACTGAAAACTTGAAATCCACCACTATCTGTTAAAATTGGTCTGTCCCAATTCATAAATTTGTGAAGTCCGCCCGCTTCTTTTACTATATCTTGTCCTGGTCTTAAATATAAATGATATGTATTTGACAAGATTATTTGGGCTTGTACTTCTTCTTTTAATTCTTCTGGTGTCATTGATTTTACAGTTGCTTGTGTCCCAACTGGCATAAATATTGGTGTTTGTATATCTCCGTGTGGTGTATGTATAACTCCTCTTCTCGCTCCTGTTTGTTTACAGGTGTGTAGTAATTCGTATGTTACTGCTGGTTTCATTTTTTCCTCCTATTATTTTATAAACATTGCATCTCCGAAACTAAAGAAACGATATTTTTCTTTTACAGCTTCGTTATATGCTCCCATTATATATTCTTTTCCTGCTAATGCTGATACGAGCATTAATAATGTTGATTGTGGTAAATGGAAATTTGTTATTAATCCATCTATACATTTAAATTTATAACCTGGATAAATAAATATTTGTGTGTCACCTTCAGTTGGTGCTACCATTCCTGTTTTTTCATCTGCTATTGTTTCTAGAACTCTACATGATGTTGTTCCAACTGATATTACTCTTTTTCCAGTTCTCTTTGTTTCATTTATTTTATCACAGTCTTCTTTTTTTATATAATAATGTTCTGAATGCATTTCGTGTTTTTCTACATCATCTTCTTTTACCGGTCTAAAAGTTCCAATTCCAACGTGTAATGTTACATTTGCTATTTTTACACCTTTTTCTTCTATTTTCTTTAATAGTTCAGGTGTAAAATGTAATCCTGCTGTTGGTGCTGCTGCAGACCCTTCGTATTTTGCATATACTGTTTGGTATCTGTCATTATCTTTTAATTCTTCATGAATATATGGTGGTAATGGCATTAATCCAATTTGGTCTAGAATTTCATTAAATATTCCCTTATAGTGGAATTCAACTTTTCTTGTTCCACCTGGCATTATATCTAATATTTCTGCTTCTAGTAAACCATCTCCAAATATTACTTTTGTTCCAATATGTAATTTATTTCCTGGTCTAACAATACTTTCCCAGATATCTCCTTCGATATTATTTAATAATAAAAATTCAACATGTGCTCCGGTTTCTTTTTTACCATAAATTCTTGCTGGTATAACTTTTGTATTGTTTCTAACTAGACAATCTCCTGGTTCTAGATAATCTATTATATCTTTAAATACTTTGTGTTCGATTGTTTGTTTTTCTCTATCTAGAACCATTAATCTTGATTCATCTCTTTTTTCTAGTGGTACTTGTGCTATTAATTCTTCTGGTAAATTGTAATTAAATTCTGATACTTTCATTATTCTTTCACTCTTTCTATTATGTTTTTTACATTATTTATAACATTTTTAAATAATTGTCTTATTTCTTCTATTATGTTTTGTGGCTCATGAAATTCTTCTATTTTATATGAATATTTAAAATCTGTTATTTTAGCAGGTTTTAAGGTATATACTTCTTGTGGTAATCCAATATAACCACTTGATGTTTTTATATTTTTATTCATATAGTCTTGATACCAATCTTTTAATCCTGTTAAGTTCTGGTTTTTGTATCCATATTTTTCGTAGTCATGTAACGCTGGAATATTGTAATCATATTCTTCTGCTGTTCTTTCTAAGGAATGTAAAAATTCATGTAGAAATACTTCTTCTGGGAAAGTATTTATTCTTGTATTATATTTGTAAATATAGCTTTTTGATGAATTTGGTAATCTAATATTTGAATACCCTATTCCATAGTAATCCATTGCTCCGAAGTCCAATCCAATCATTTATTTTAATATCATTTTGGAATTCTTCATTTCCTAATCTTATTATTACAAATATGTGGTCATAATCATTTTGTTGAACAACATTTTTTATTGATTTTTCTATATCTTCTGGTGCTACATAATAGCCAAATTCTTCATCATATGTTAATTTATTTATTGGTTCTTGTACTTTGTATATATCACAATTCCCTGTCATTTTGCCATCTGACAAATCTGTTACTGTTGATTCAAATCTTTTTATTGTATCTCTTATGTCTAATACATCTGTATCTGTCATTGATAATTTTACTTCTTTGCCATTTGCTATTACATCTGTATTTTCAAATATAAAACATGCAAATTTCCAATTTTTGCTTTCACTTAAAGTTCCTTCTTCTAAAGTAAAATCAGAAAACCATGCTGTTCCTGTGCAGTTACCTAAATAGCCTCCCAATCTAAATCCAATATCTACTTCTTCTCTATTTTTTGAGTTGAATATCATTTCTATTTTTTGCCAGTCTTGAGTTCCTGTTATAGCTATTGATTTTTCAGATGTTCCTGATATTGCAATTTGTGCTCCTACTCCTGATATGTCGTTTTCTGGTACTACATTTTCAGTTTTTACCATACATGTTACTTTGTATGGTGTATTTTTTTCTACTTTTACTTTTTTGGAAAACATTGCATCATTTTCGTTGTTTGATGTTATTTTGTAACTTGCAGTTTTTGAGTATTTTGTTTCTTTGTCTCTTTTGAATTCTGATGTGCGTAAATTTGCTTCACTTCTAACGAATTCGTTGAAGTTGTTTGTTTGGTAGAATTTGAAGGCGAATATTAGTATTGTGATGATTATTACCCATGTTATGATATTGGTTATTTTATTTTTCATTTTTTCTCCTGTGTTTCTTTTTTATCTTTTATATTATAACATTGTTTTAGGGGGTTTGGCAATATTTTATTTATGTTTTAAATCCAAAAAAAGATAACAGCTTTAACCTATTTATATATATGTTAATTTTTGTTATCTTTTTATCTTTATTATTATTCTTTTACTTCTTTTTCCTCTTTATCATCAGATAAAATAGCTGTTAAGTTAACTCTACCTTGATCATCAATTTCAGTTACTTTTACTGTTACTTTATCTCCAACATTAAGAACATCTTCAACTTTTTTGATTCTTTCTTTAGATATTTTAGAAATATGTAATAATCCTTCTTTTCCTGCTACACCTAAATCAACAAATGCTCCAAAGTTCATTATTCTTGTAACTGTTCCGTAATAAATTCCGCCAACTTCTACATCCCTTACGATATCTTCTACCATTTCTAATGCTTGGTTTGCTTTTTCAGAGTCATTTGAGTAAATCATTACTTGTCCATCTTCTTCTATGTCTATTTTAACACCTGTTGCATCAATAATTTTGTTTATTGTTTCTCCACCTTTTCCAATAACATCTTTTATTTTTTCTACTTTAATTTTTGTTGAAACTATTCTTGGTGCATATTTTGATATTTCTGTTCTTGGTTTAGAAATAACTGGTGCCATAACATCTTCTAAAATATGTTTTCTTGCTACTCTTGTTCTAGCAAATGCTTCTTCTATAATTTTATATGATAATCCATCAACTTTGATATCAACTTGGATTGCTGTTATACCTTTTTCTGTTCCACCAACTTTGAAGTCCATATCTCCGAAGAAATCTTCTAATCCTTGAATATCTGTAAGCATTACATAGTCATTTTCGTCATTTGGATTTGTTACAAGTCCTGTTGATATACCTGCCACTGGTCTTTTTATTGGTACACCTGCAGCCATTAAGCTTAATGTACTTCCACATATACTTGCTTGTGATGTTGAACCATTTGATGATAATACTTCTGATACAACTCTTATTGCATATGGGAATTCTTCTTTTGAAGGTAATACTGGAACTAATGCTTTTTCAGCTAATGCTCCGTGTCCTATTTCTCTTCTTCCTGGTCCTCTTGGTGGTCTTGCTTCTCCAACACTATAGCTTGGGAAGTTGTATTGATGCATATATCTTTTTGATTCTTCAGTATCTATTCCATCTAGTGTTTGTTCTTCACTTATCATTCCTAATGTTGTAACTGAAAGAACTTGAGTTTGTCCTCTTGTAAATAATGCACTTCCATGAACACGTGGTAATAAGTCTATTTCACATGATAATGGTCTAATTTCATCTATTGCTCTACCATCAACTCTTTTGTGTTCAAAGAAAATCATTTCTCTTACACATTTTTTCTCTAATTTATAGATTGCTTCTCCAATATCAGATTTGTGTTCTTCTGCTGCTTCTTCTCCAAATTTTTCTGCATAACTTGTTGCTATTTTGTCAGATAATTCTGCAATATTGTTGTCTCTTGTTTCTTTGTCTTTTTCTTGAACTTTTTCTTTCATTTCTTCTTTGAAGTTTTCTTCTATGTATGCATATACATCTGGATTGACTGCAAATGATTTGTATTCGAATTTTGGTTTACCAATTTCCTCTTTCATTTTTTCAATGAATTTACAAATCTTCTTGATTTCTTTATGTCCTTCTTTTATTGCTTCTAACATTACATCATCTGGAACTTCGTTTGCTCCTGCTTCTATCATTGCTATTTTTTCTTCAGTTCCTGCTACTGTTAATGTTAAATCAGATACTTTTCTTTGTGCTTCTGTTGGGTTTATAACTATTTTACCATCAACTAATCCAACATTTACTGCTGCTGTTGGTCCACCAAATGGTATATCTGAAATTGAAAGTGCTGCTGAAGCACCAATCATAGCTGCTACTTCTGGTGAGTTGTCTTGTTCTACTGAAAGAACTGTTGCAACAACTACTACATCATTTCTAAAATCTTTTGGGAATAATGGTCTTAATGGTCTATCTATAGCTCTTGATGTTAAAATTGCTTTATCACTTGGTTTACCTTCTCTTTTTTGGAATGAACCTGGAATTTTTCCAACTGAATATAATTTTTCTTCATAGTCTACTGACAATGGGAAAAAGTCTATTCCATCTCTTGGTTCTTTAGATGCTGTAACATTTACCATTACAACTGTATCTCCATATCTAACTGTTACACTTCCATTTGCAAGACCTGCAAATTTTCCTGTTTCTATTGTTAATTTTCTTCCTGCTAATTCTGTTTCATAAGTTTTGAACATTTTATTTTCTTCCTTTCCATTTTCTTTTTTGCACCATTTTTTAATAAAATCAAACATACTTGTCCTCCTTTTAGGGAATTGGGGACGCCCTTTTTTTCCCTATTATTTTTTTCTCTAATTTAGTATAATCTCATTTAGATTGTAACCTCTATAATATTCTGATTCTTTTTTCAGCACATTATACAAGCTACTTCCCTAAATATAGTTTATACTAAATTTTCCACAAAAAGCCTATGCTAAATTTTCTTTTGCATAGGCTCTATTATGAAATTATTTTCTTAATCCTAATTTTTCAACGATATCTCTGTATCTTTGAATATCTTTTTTAGCTAAGTAGTTTAGTAAGTTTCTTCTTTTACCAACCATTTTTAATAATCCTCTTCTTGAGTGATTATCTTTTACATGAACTTTTAAGTGTTCTGTTAATTCATTAATTCTTTCTGTTAAAAGAGCAATTTGTACTTCTGGTGAACCAGTGTCTTTTTCTTCTCTTTTATATGTGTTAATGATTTCTTGTTTTCTTTCCTTTGTCATGTTTACACCTCCTATATTTTTTTACACCTTTAACTGAGCTTTTAGTTTTGGTGCTTTTCTTGAAAGCTAAGTAAAAGGTTTACTTGAATAGTATACTATAATTTTCCTGTTTTTTCAAGTGTTTTTGGTAATTTTTTCATATTCCATATAATTTTATGTTTAATCTTGCAAAACTTCTATATTATGGATTCTAGCATAGCCTTCTCCACCGCCCCATCCTGAACTTACCATTATCATATAAAAATACATTTTCTTTGTATTTTCTGGAATTTGAATTGTTTCATTTCTAATTCCAGATTGGTTTTTATTTATTATCTTTGTAGATATTATTGAATTATTTTCATCATAACTATATATTCTTATTTCTCCATTAGGAGCAGATGATCCGGATCCTCCTCCAGTTCTTGAAAATGATATATTTAATGTTTTATTAATAGCACTTTCATCAACCATCATATTTCCTCCTATTGACTTAATTTCAGGAGGTGGATATAAACTCATATGGTTTGGTTGGTATGCTCCAACATAAGTAGAATTATTTCCATCATATGCTTTGTAATTTAATGCATCTGGTGCTAATGCAGAACTTGATGTTACATTTGCCATAGATACATTTACCATCTTTGTAATAGTTAATCCTGTTTCTTTAGTTGATTTAGCATATACTATACCTTTTAATGTATTAAATGTATAAACTCCTGTATCACAAGTCTCCCATGTTTTACCTCCATCAGTACTATATTGATTTAGCAGATTAGTTTGATTTTGGTCAAATTTTATTGTAACAGTATTATCTAAGCATATTCCATCTGCTGTTATTATTGGATATTCTGATTTTTGTTCTATACTAATTTCTGGTAAAACTGGGGCATCAACATCAAATTGATTTGTTTTTATACTATTGAAAATTTGATTTCCTGAATCATCTATTTTTCTTGCATAAATTATAATATTTTCATTATCTTTTTCTTGTTCTTGATTTGAAACAATATCATTACAATCAATATCTATTATTTCATTGTATTCTTTCCATTCACTATTTCCAATTTTATATTGTGTTTTCATTTTTAAATTAGAATTATTTCCATAGTCAATTTTCACGTTTCCTTTTAATGCTAGTCCATTACTATCAAGTGTATTTTCATCAATACTAATATCAATTTTAATAGTGTTTTTTCTAAGTTCATCATTAATTACTAGTTCTTTTGATATTTTTTCTCCTAATGTATTTGTTGCTATAAATTCATAGTTTGCATCTCCATCACTTTCTATATCAACAGTAACTTTTTCTTTATTATTGCAGTCTATCTTTTTTATTAATTTTCCGTTTTCATACTCTTCTAATGTACTTAATAGGTTTTCTGTATCTTGTGCTGTTGCTAAAATTTTTATTTTTTCTCCGTCTAAAAAATATGTTTCAAATTCTATGTCTTTTTTTACTTCTTGTTGATTACTATTTGGTTTTAAATTTTTTATTATATTCTTGAAATTAATTCCACTTATAATGCAAAGAATAAATATTATTAAGCTAAATATTTTAATTATATTCTTCTTTTTCATTTGTTGTTCTCCTATTATAAATTTATCTTTTTATCTTCTATTAAAATATAACATATTTATATACTCATAGTCAATAACTAATATTTTAATAGATTAATTCAAAAAATGGAACAGATTACTTCTGTCCCATTTTTACTATTTTTCCATCTTTCACAGTAAATTTTGTTAATTTACCTTTATCTAATTTTCCATCTAGAATTTCTTCTGCCAAACTATCTTCAACTAAATTTTGAATTGTTCTTCTTAATGGTCTTGCTCCAAAGTTTTTGTCAATTCCTTTTTCAGCTATTAATTTCTTTACTTCTGGCCCAAATTCAACATCATATTTTTGTTCTTTTAGTCTATTTTTCACTTCTTTTAACATGATATCTATTATTTTTTTTATTTCTGTATCCCCTAGTTTGTGGAATACAATTATTTCATCAATACGATTTATAAATTCTGGTCTTAATTCTTTTTTCAATTCTGCCATAACTTCTTTTTTAGTTTCTTCGTATTCTTTTTGCATTGTTTTTTCATCACTATTATCTTTGTCTTTATTTTCAGCTAAATCATTACTTGAAAATCCTAAATGCTTTTTATCTGTTATTAATCTTGCTCCCAAGTTTGATGTCATTATTATTACTGTGTTTTTGAAATTTACTGTTCTACCTTGACTGTCTGTTAATCTTCCATCTTCTAGTATTTGTAATAACATATTCATTACATCTGGATGTGCTTTTTCAATTTCATCAAATAATATTACAGAATATGGTTTTCTTCTTATTTTTTCTGTTAATTGACCACCATCATCAAATCCAACATATCCTGGAGGAGCTCCTATTAATTTAGCTACTGAATGTGGTTCCATATATTCTGACATATCAATTCTTATCATCGAGTTTTCATCACCAAATAGCACTTCCGCTAGTGCTTTTGATAACTCTGTTTTTCCAACTCCTGTTGGTCCTAAGAATAAGAATGAACCTATTGGTCTCTTTGGATCTTTTAATCCAACTCTACCTCTTCTTATTGCTTTTGAAACCGCTTCTACAGCTTCATTTTGTCCAATAACTCTTTTATGCAATTCTACTTCTAGATTTTTTAATTTTTCATTTTCATCTTCTGTTATTTTTTTAGCTGGAATTCCTGTCCAACTACTAATTACTTCTGCTATGTTTTCCTCAGTTATTGTTACTATATCTTTTGTTTTCTTATTGTTCCATTTTGTTTGTTCTTTTTCAAATTGCTCTTTTAAGCTTTTTTCTTTATCTCTTAATTCAGCTGCCTTCTCGAATTTTTGATTTATTACTGCATCTTCTTTTTCATTTTTCATTTTTTCTATTTTTTCTTGTAATTCTTTTAGACTTTCTGGCTCTACATAGCTTCTTAATCTTGCTTTTGATGATGCTTCATCTATTAAGTCTATAGCTTTATCTGGTAAAAATCTGTCATTTACATATCTTACAGATAATTTTACAGCAGCTTCGATTGCTTCATCTGTTATTTTAACATTATGATGAGCTTCATATTTATCTCTAATTCCTTTTAAGATTTGAACTGTATCTTTTTCAGATGGTTCATTTACTGTTACAGGACTAAATCTTCTTTCTAAGGCTGCATCTTTTTCAATAAATTTTCTATATTCATTTAATGTTGTTGCACCTACTAATTGGATTTCTCCTCTTGCAAGTAGTGGCTTTAAAATATTTGCAGCATCAATAGCACCTTCTGCAGCACCTGCTCCAACTATTGTATGGATTTCATCTATAAAAAGAATTATATCTCCTGCTTTTTTTACTTCATTTAACGCTTTTTTAATTCTTTCTTCGAAGTCTCCTCTATATTTAGCACCGGCTACCATTCCTGAAATATCAAGTGTTACAACTCTTTTATTTTTTAATATTTCTGGAACATCTCCTGACACAATTTTTTGAGCTAATCCTTCAACTGCTGCTGTTTTACCAACACCTGGTTCACCTATTAAACATGGATTATTTTTTGTTCTTCTTGATAGTATTTCTATAACTCTTTCTATTTCTTGTTTTCTTCCTATAATTGGGTCTAATTTTCCTTCTTCTGCTTTTTTAGTTAAATCTTCTCCAAATTGATTTAATGTTGGTGTTGAGTTGTAACTTCCTCTTATCCTTCTATTTTGTCTTCCATTATTGGAGTTTGAATAATCTTCATTGTCTGAATTGTAATCTTCTCCTTCATTTATTACTTTTACTATTTCATTATATAATTTTGGAATATTAACATTTAAGTCTAATAAGATTTTTGTAGCAACACAATCTCCTTCTCTTAAAATTCCTATTAATAAATGTTCTGTTCCTATATAATTATAGCCTAATTTTCTAGCTTCTATAAATGCTACTTCTACTACTCTTTTTGTTCTTGGTGTGAAATCAACAATATTTTCTATTGGTTCATCTCTTCCAATTAATTCTTCAATTTTATTCAAAATATCTTCAGCTGTGACATTTTGATTTTCTAATACTTTTGATGCAACTCCATTTTCTTCTTTGGCTAATCCATATAAGATATGCTCGGTTCCTATATAGCTATGGCCTAAATCTAAGGCTATATCATTTGCCAATTCTATAGCTTTGTTTGCTCTATTTGTAAATTTGTATGTCATTTTATCACCTTCCTTTTTTTATTTTTCTTTTATTATATTTTTGATTACCTCTGCTCTTTTTATATCTCTTTCAAATGCTTCATACTGCTCTCCTAGATATTTTTGCATATTTGCCGGTTTACTATATAAATACATTTTTTGAATTTTACTATCTGTAAGTTCTGGTAAGATTCCTAAATCTGTTCCAATTTTTACATTTGATAGTAATTTTTCTGTTTCTTCTAATGTGATTTTTCTGCAATTAGTTAACAATCCATAACTTCTATAAATTGTATCTTCTAAACTTATTTTATCTTTGTCTAAGAATTTTCTAGCATTTCTTTCTTGTTCAATTAATTTTTCAGTAACTACTTTGATATTTTGTATAATATCTTCTTCAGTAATTCCTAGAGTTCTTTTATTTGAAATTTCAAATGCATTATTTAATTCTAATATATTTATTCCAAAATTACTTAAGTTATAAAATACTTTATCTATATTTCTTGTTTTTTCAAGTGCTGGTAAACTAACCATTACAGATGCTTTTAAGCCTGTACCACAATTTGTTGGCATACTTGTTAAATATCCATATTTTTTACTTGTTGCATAGCCTAAAACTTCTTCTATTTTTTTATCTAGTTCTATTGCAAAGTTTAGTGTGTTTTCTAATTCAAATCCAGAGCTAAATACTTGGACTTTTAAATGATCTTCATCATTTATAATGATACAGATATTTTCTTCATCATTTATTAAAATTGCTCCTGTTTTATTTTTTAGTGCATAGTCTTTGCTTATTAAGTTCTTTTCTACTAAACTCAATTTTGTAATGTCATCCATATCTTTTAATTCTAGATATTTTAATCCATAACCTATTGCATATGTATTTTCTTTTATTTTATTTTTTAATTCTTCTATATCTTTTGGATTTTTTAGATTAAATTTAAATCCTTGTAAATTTCTTGCAAATCTAATTCTTGTACTTGTAACAACATCTGAATCTTTTCCACTTTGTAAATACCAATTCATATTATTACTTCCTTTCCATATGATTTTTCTCTTAACTTATTTTGATAATTTCTTTATTTCATCTCTAATTTTTGCTGCATCTTCATATCTTTCTTCTTTAATTGCTTTTTTCAAATCTTCTTGCAATTTATCTACATGATTTGTTTTTTCTTCTTTCTCTTCTTTTTTACTTTCTTTATCTTGAAATTTTAGATTATTATTTGAAATTTTTCCTAGTCTTCCTACATGTCTATTTGCACCTTGTAGTTTTTTTAATATTGGATCCATTCTATCTTCAAAAACATCATAACAATTTGGACATCCATATCTTCCTGTATCTATTATATCTTCAAAGGTTGAACCGCAACTATCACATTTTAGTTGTTTTACTTCATTCAATAATGGCATAAAATCTGGTGTATTAAAGTCTTCTAAGAAACTTCCAAAGAAATTAGAAAAATCTAATGCTGGAATTTTAAAATCCATATCTTGTGCAATTCCTAATTTTCTGCTACATTCTTCGCATAAATGCATCTCCTTTTTTACTCCATTAATATTTTCTGAATATCTAACATTTGCTTCTCTTTTTCCACAATTTTCACATAACATATTAATCACTCCTTTAATTTTATTCTATATTTAATAACATATTTTTAAATATTCTTGCTCTTACTTCATCTTTTATTTCTGAATTTAACCTAAGTACATTATCACTTGTTGCAACTTTTAATAGCTTTGCTTCTTGCTGTGTTATTATATTGTAAGTTAAAAAATCACTTAATAAAATGTCTATGCCATTTACTGTTATTGTTTTTCCTATGTTATTTATTATATGCATTATATAATCTGATTTTGTATTATTTATTTTTTTGATTTTGATGTTTCCACCACCGCCTCTTTTGCTTTCTACATAATAGCCTTGTGATGGCTTAAATCTTGTTGATATTACATAGTTTATTTGTGATGGTACACAGTTAAAGTGTTGTGCTAATTCATTTCTTTGTATTTCTACATAATCTGATTCATCCTCCTCAAATAAATCTTTTATAAAATCTTCTATTACATCTGACATTCTCATTTTATCAGTCCCCCTATTAATTATTTGTTTGCTTAAATATTTATAATATGTTTTACTGTCTTTGACTTTCTTTGACCTATAATATTATTATAAACATTTTTAGTAGTTTTTCAAGTTTTATTTTTGACCTTTTCTGACCTTATTTGATAATAATTTTCATATCATCTTATTTTTTCTTTTAATTTCTCTCTTTATCTTTATTTTTTGTTATATTTTCTAATTTTTCAACTTTTTCTTTTTGCTTTGGTAAAGATACCCATGCAAAATATGATGATACGAATTCTCCGTATTTTGTTGTGTCCTCTCCTATCTCCAGTTCCATGTTTTCTAGGTCTTTATTTTTATTTTTTTTATTCATAAATAACACATACCTTTCTATGTTTGTGATGCAAACATAATGTAAGTATGTGCTATTTTTTTGGTTTTATACATATATTTTAATGTGGTGATTATATGTTTTCTAAATCTCATTTTTATATAATAAAAATAAAACGAAATATACTGACTTTAATTTTCTTAGCTTTTGCTGGTAGTCTGCTCTTATTTTCCTCTAGTAATTTACCTGCAATAAAAAAAGGACTCTCTTTATGGGCAAACTCGGTAGTACCTTCTTTATTTCCTTTTTTTGTTGCAACAGATTTATTGATGCATACAAATTTTGTTAATATATTAGGAAGATTTTTAAATAAATTAATGAAACCATTATTTAACATTAGAGGTGAAGGTGCTTTTGGATTTATAATGGGTTTAATAAGTGGTTACCCTGTTGGTGCTAAAATAGCTTGTGATTTTAGAAAAAATAATATTTGTTCTAAAGAGGAATGTGAAAGATTACTTAGTTTTACTAATAATTCAGGACCATTATTTATTGTTGGAACTGTTGGAATTAGTATGTTTGGCAATTCTACAATTGGTTTATTATTACTTGTAACACATATCTTAGCTTGTATTACGGTTGGAATTATTTTTAGATTTTGGAAATTTAATACTTCTACTTTTAATACTGACATAAATAAAAAATCTAGTTTTAATAAAAATAAAAATGTTACATTTTCTAATTTAGGCGAAGTTTTAGGAAAAAGTATTACAAATAGTATTTCTACAGTTTTAATGATTGGTGGTTTTGTAGTTATTTTTTCTAGTATAATTTCAATTTTGAAATCAAGTGGAATTTTAAATAGTTTAGTTTATATTTTTACTCCTTTATTTGATTTTATGCATATTGACACTTCTTTTATTTATGGAATTCTTACTGGTTTGCTTGAAATTACTAATGGTATAAGTATAATCTCTAATATTCATATTAAAGCTATTTCTATTAATATTGTTTTAACTGCATTTTTACTTGGTTTTGGTGGTTTATCTGTATTATTGCAAGTTTTAAGTATAACTTCTAAAACCGACCTTTCTATAAAACCTTATTTTTATGGAAAACTATTACATGGATTTTTGGCAGGATTCTATACTTTTATTTTTATGAATATTTTTCCTTTTTTTAATTTTAATTTGTAAGATCTTTATGAATATTAAAATTTATTTTGAATAAAATCTATTAATATTATATGATTGGAGATGGTTCTTGTGGAAAAAGATTTTAATAATATGCCTCCTTTTATGGATTACGCTATGTTTCAACAACAAATGCGGAATGAACAATTCTGCTGATATGAATGATTTATATAGAGACCCTATGTTTAATCCTATGGCTCAATATGAACAGGCTTATTGTTATTATAGATATTTATGTATGCAAATGGATTATAAAATAAAATGTAAAGAATACGAAAAAATGTGCAATTCTAGTTCTAATAATAATGAAAGAAGTCAAAGAAGAGTTGAATAATAATTCTTCTTTTGACTTCTTTGTTATTTTATATTTTCTTTTATTATATTGGCTTATCATATCTTATATTTCTATTGATTATCTATCATTAGTTGATTTTCAATATTTAAAAGTCTATTATATTTGGCTACTCTATCAGTTCTACATGGAGCTCCTGTTTTTATTTGTCCAGCATTTATTGCTACTGCTAAATCTGCAATAGTTGTATCTTCAGTTTCTCCAGATCTATGTGAAATTATTGTTTTATAACCATTTTCTTTTGCCTTTTGTATCGTTTCTAATGTTTCTGTAAGTGTTCCTATTTGATTTGGTTTAATTAAGATTGCATTTGCTACATGTTCCTTTATTCCTCTTTGTAATCTTTTTATATTTGTTACAAATAAATCATCTCCAACAAGTTGTATTTTATTTCCCAATTTTTGTGTTAATTCTTCCCAGGCTTCCCAATCTTCTTCAGCTAATCCATCTTCTATTGAAATTATTGGATATTTTTGTGTTAATTCTACAATATATTCTATCATCTCTGCTTTTGTTTTGAATATATCTGTTTTCCAAAAATAATAACCATCTTTTCCAATTTTTTGAGCTTCATCATACATTTCTGTACTGGCAACATCCAATGCTAAACATATGTCTTTTCCCGGTTCATATCCCGCTTTTTGTATTGCTTCCATAATTGAATCCAAGGCTTCTTCTTCATTTTTTAAGTCTGGTGCAAATCCCCCTTCATCTCCAACTCCAACTGAATGACCTTTTTCTTTTAAAACTTTTTTTAATGTATGATATACTTCTACTCCTCTTTTTAGTCTTTCAGAAAATGTAATATCTCCAACAGGCATTATCATAAATTCTTGTATATTTATATTATTATCTGAATGTTTTCCTCCATTTAGAATGTTCATCATTGGAACTGGTAATTTATTTGCATTTACTCCCCCTATATAATTGTATAACTCCATTCCTAATGAATTGGCAGATGCTTTTGCAACCGCAAGAGAAACTCCTAATATTGCATTTGCACCCAAGTTTGATTTATTTAATGTGTCATCTAATTCTATTAATGTTCTATCTATATTTCTTTGGTCATATACATTCATACCTATTAGTTTTTTTGTGATTTTTTTATTTACATTTTCTACTGCTTTGCTTACGCCTTTTCCCATAAATTTATTTTTGTCATTGTCTCTAAGTTCTACTGCTTCAAAACTTCCTGTTGATGCTCCTGATGGAACTAATGCAACACCTGAAAATCCACCATCTGTTACAACTTCAACTTGAACTGTTGGATTTCCTCTTGAATCTAATACTTCTAATGCCTCTATGTTTTTTATTTCTAAGAAATCTTTCATATAAAATACCACCTTTCGTTTTGGTAATATTTTACTCTAATTTTTACAGTTTTATACATTTTTTATAATTGTAATTTTCTAACAAGCCTTTTTATTTCTTAATTGTGTTGCATATTGTATTGTTGCTTCATTTATTTCTCCAGATGAAATTCTTGCAATTTCTTTTATTGTTTCCTCTTCATTTAATAATTTTATATTTGTATTTGTTCTATCATTTAAAACTTTTTTACTTATAAAATAATTATAATCTGCAGATGCTGCAATGCTTGGTAAATGTGAAATACATAATACTTGATGATTTTTTGATATGCTATTTAACTTTTCGGCAACGGCATTTGCTGCTTTCCCACTTATTCCTGTATCTATTTCATCGAAAATTAATACTGGCATTTTATCTGTATCTGCTAATACTTTTTTTATTGCTAACATAATTCTAGACATTTCTCCACCAGATGCTATTTTTGATAATTGTTTTTCATCTTCTCCTAAGTTAGTTGTTATATAAAACTCTATTTCATCTTTTCCGTTCTCGAAAAATTCTTCTTCTTTATAATCTACATGTATATTTATTTTTGCATTTTTCATTTCTAAGTCTTCTAATATTTTGTTTATATTTATTCCTAAAACTTTTGCATATTCTTTTCTTAAATTATGAATATTTATAGCTAGTTTTGTCATTTTCTCTTTTATTTGTTTCAATTCTTTTTTTAATTTTCGGTTATAGTCATCTAAGTTTTCTATGTGTTGTATTTCTTTTTCTATCTCTTCTTTATAATTTAATATTTCTAAAATATTATTACCATATTTTCTTTTTAAAGAATATATTAAATCTAATCTCTCTTCTACTTCATTTCTTTCTTGTTCATCAAAATAAATATCTTCTTTTTCATTTGAGATATCTCTTGATAATTCTTGAAGGTCATAATATATATTTTTTAGATTGCTTGTAATTGCTTCATATTTTGTATCTATTCCCTCTATTTTTTCCATAGCTCTTATAGCTAAGTTTATACTATCTATACTACTCTCTCCAATTGCTTCATCTGCTTCGTTTAAACTATTTGATATTTTTTCTGAGTTTAGCATAATTTTTCTTTTTTCTTCAAGTTCTTCTTCTTCTTTTTCTTTTAGTTCTGCTTCTTCTATTTCGTTAAATTGATATTTTAATAAATCTAATTTTCTCTCTCTTTCTTTTTCATCTCCATAGTTTGCTTTTAATTCTTGTTTTATCTCTATATATCTTGTGTAGTTTTCTTTATATTCTTGTTTATATTTTAATAATTCCTCTCCAATGAATCCATCTAAATATTTTAAATGAAATTTATTGTCTAATAAACTTTGATTGTCATTTTGACCGTGAATTTCTATAAATTTACTCATAAAATTTTTAAGTTCATTTACAGTTACCATTCTTCCATTTATTTTGCACATATTTCTTCCATTTGAATTAATCTCTCTTGAGACAATTATATTTCCCTCTATTGAATTTTCATTTTCTGGTTCATACATACAAATTTCTACAAATGAATTTGTTTCACCTTTTCTTATCATTTCTTTAGAAAATCTTCCTCCTGATATTATTCCTAATGAATCTATTATTAATGTTTTTCCAGCCCCAGTTTCTCCAGTTAATACATTTAATCCATTATTTAAATCTATGCTTAAATCATCTATTATTCCTATATTCTTTATGTGTAATGTTGTTATCATAATCAGACCTCCTAAAAAATAAATAAAATTTTTGTTCGGTCTGATTATATATTTTTTATTTTGTTTTGTCAATAGTTTTTACGAACATTTTTTCTATTTTCTTTTTTGCTTTGTTATGATATAATATTTTTATTAATTATTATATGAGGAGGGCATTCTTTATGAATAGGCCAGACATTGAAAAACTTCGGAAGACATTTGAGAACAATCCAACAAAATTGGAACTTTTAGAATCTCTGTATAAGAACATAGAAACTGAAAATTTTCCAGAAATTTTGAAGGTTTACCCTAATACTGATGATAATATCCGCACAGTAAAAAAGATATATAAATTATTGGGTTACAAATTGATCGGAAGTAAAGATGAAAATAATTTTTTCATTATTAAAAGTTGATTAATAAAAAACTTATATAGAATATTCTACATTCTATATAAGTTTTTTAATTATTTTTTAAATATTTATAAAATCTTTCTCTTTTTTGTATTAAATTACTTGAGTCTACAAATTCTATAATTCCCTCTTCTCTTTTATCGTTAATTAAATTCTTTTCTATTAAAAGTCACTGTGCTACATCAAAAGAAAAAAATATTCATCAATCATTAGAAATGATTAAATCCCATGAAATAGATGTTATTGTATGTACAACAGTTTTAGAAAGAGGAATGACTGTTGAAAATGTACAAGTTATTATTTTACATGGTGAACATCCCCTTTTTGATAAAGAAACACTTATTCAAATAGCAGGGCGAACAGGGCGAAAAGTACCCTATACAAATGGAGATATTATCATTTATACAAATAGACAAACGAAGGCTATTAAAGAATGTATCAAGGATCTTCAACAAAGCAATGCCTTATCTGCCATAAAGAGTTAAATCAACAACAAGATCTTTTTCACTTGGTGAATAATTCTTCTCTTTGTTTAAGCTGTATAAGAAAATTTAAAATAATAAATAGTGATATAAGGATTCAAGGATATCATGTCAAGGTTTTATATGAATACAATGATTTTTTTAGACAACTCCTTTTTCAATATAAAGCATTAGATGATTATGCTTTAAAAGATTGTTTTATAGAATCATTTCAAGAATTAAAAAGGACCTACAAAAATTATATCATTGTTGTTATTCCTAGTAGTCAAAAAGATAATAAAAGACGTGGCTTTTGTCCTAATGTTGAAATTGTTAAGACATTTTCTCAAC